>Ga0247842_10000154_pt1 | contig 155441 bp, 121 predicted proteins | sample LaCruzMarch2015__3_FD_192411 | JGI IMG/M metagenome (GOLD analysis project Ga0247842, IMG submission 192411) | Freshwater microbial communities from meromictic Lake La Cruz, Castile-La Mancha, Spain - LaCruzMarch2015_19m | ecosystem: Environmental > Aquatic > Freshwater > Lake | place: Spain... | reverse complement strand
TTGCGTTAACATCTACTACACCCGGTAGCTTTGCCTGGACTCTTGGAACGATAACCGGGGGTATTACCGGGGCAAGTGCGGGGTCAGGTTCAACGATCAATCAGGTATTGAACAATCCAGGCAATGTTGCTGCGGGTACGATAGAATATTTTGTAACTCCGACTTCTTCGGCTGGTTCTTGTGCTGGTCTGGCGTATACTATAACTGTAACGGTCAATCCAACACCAGTGATTACAAATGCCGCGACAGCAAGCACTTGCAGCGGATCAGGTCCGAATATAAACTTAACCTCTTCCATACCAAGCAGTTTTACCTGGACGGTTGGTGCCATCACTGGTGGCATAACAGGGGCAGGGGCAGGGGCAGGGGCAGTCATCAATCAGGTGCTGTCTAATCCAAGCAACGTGGCAAACGGCACGGTACAATATATTGTTACCCCAACTTCGACTGCAGGTTTATGTGCAGGAACTCCCTTTACAATAACAGTAACAGTTAACCCGACACCTATTTTAACTAATTCTCCGACAGCGGGTACATGTAACGGAGCAAGTCCGAATATTACCTTAACGGCTTCAGTACCAAGCAGTTTTGCATGGACAATAGGAGCAATCACAGGTGGTATAACCGGAGCAAGCGCAGGTTCCGGGGCAACAATTAATCAGGTACTTACAAATCCTGGCAATGCCTCTGCCGGGACGGTTGCTTATCTTGTTACACCAACCTCCACAACCGGGTCTTGTCCGGGTGCGACATTTACCATAACAGTCACTGTTAATCCTACACCAATAATAACCAATGCCCCAACAGCAGTTACCTGTAGCGGAACAAGTCCGAATATTGCGTTAACATCCAGTACACCCGGTAGTTTTGCATGGACTATTGGAACTATAACCGGGGGTATTACCGGGGCAAGTGCCGGATCAGGTTCAACAATCAATCAGGTACTGAATAACCCAGGCAATGTGACTGCTGGTACGATAGAATATATTGTCACACCGACTTCTTCGGCTGGTTCATGTGCCGGCCCGGCATTTACGATAACTGTAACGGTAAATCCTATGCCAGTGGTTACAAATGCCCCGACAGCAAGTACATGCAGTGGTTCTGGTCCGAATATAAACTTAACCTCTTCCATACCAAGCAGTTTTACCTGGACGGTTGGTGCCATCACTGGAGGTATAACCGGGGCAGGTGCGGGTTCAGGGTCAGTCATAAATCAGGTTCTGACCAATCCCAGCAATGTGGCAACAGGAACCGTACAATATATTGTTACCCCAACTTCGACTGCAGGTTCATGTGCCGGAGCTCCGTTTACAATAACAGTTACAGTCAATCCGACACCTATTGTAACTAATTCTCCTACAGCGGGTACATGTAGCGGAGCAAGTCCAAATATTACCTTAACTGCTTCTGTACCAAGTAGTTTTTCCTGGGTCATCGGAGCCATAACTGGTGGGATAACCGGGGCCAGTGCAGGTTCAGGGGCGATAATCAATCAGGTGCTTACAAATCCGGGCAATGCCTCTGCAGGGACAGTGGCATATCTTGTTACTCCAACGTCGACTACTGGTTCATGTCCGGGTACTCCTTATACAATAACAGTTACCGTCAATCCGACACCAGCAGTAACCAATCTTCCGGCTGCAAGTACATGTAGCGGAACAGGTCCGAATATTGCGTTAACATCTACTACACCCGGTAGCTTTGCCTGGACTCTTGGAACGATAACCGGGGGTATTACCGGGGCAAGTGCGGGGTCAGGTTCAACGATCAATCAGGTATTGAACAATCCAGGCAATGTGGCTGCGGGTACGATAGAATATTTTGTAACTCCGACTTCTTCGGCTGGTTCATGTGCAGGTCCGGCATATACTATAACTGTAACGGTCAATCCAACGCCAGTGGTTACAAATGCAGCGACGGCAAACACTTGCAGCGGATCAGGTCCGAATATAAATTTAACCTCTTCCATACCAAGCAGTTTTACCTGGACGGTTGGTACCATCACCGGTGGCATAACAGGGGCAGGTGCGGGGTCAGGGGCAGTCATCAATCAGGTGCTGACCAATCCGAGCAACGTGGCAACCGGAACGGTACAATATATTATTACACCCACTTCGACTACAGGTTTATGTGCAGGAGTGCCCTTTACAATGACAGTGACGGTCAATCCGACACCTATTGTAACTAATTCTCCTACGGCGAACATGTGTAGCGGAACCGCTCCAAATATTACTTTAACATCAAGTTCAGCGAGCAGTTTTGCATGGACAATAGGAGTAATCACAGGTGGAATAACCGGAGCAAGTGCAGGTTCCGGGGCAACAATCAATCAGGTATTGACTAATCCGGGTAATGCTTCGGCAGGAACAGTGGCCTATATTGTAACACCTACCTCTACAACAGGTTCATGTGCGGGTGCTCCTTACACTATCACGGTAACGGTCAATCCGAATGCTACCCTGACAAGTTCCCTTGCTTCTACAGTTTGCAGTGGCACAACTTTTAACTATACCCCTGTTTCGAGTGTTGCGGGAACAACATTCAACTGGGGCAGGGCATTTACCCCTGGTATCAGTAATCCGGCATCAAGTGGAACAGGGGATCCTAATGAAACGCTTGTTAACCTCACAACTGCACAAATTAATGTTACTTATGTCTATTCGTTAACTTATGGAGGATGTACAAATACCAATAATGTTGTGGTTACCGTCAATCCCACACCAGTTTTATCAAGTACATTAAATCCGGCTGCAGTTTGCAATAATACATTGTTCAGTTACAATCCTAACAGCCTGACGCCAGGTGCCACATTTACATGGGTAAGAAATTTTGTTGCAGGTATCAGCAATCCTCCTTCAACAGGTGTAAATAATCCTAATGAAACATTAGTCAATACAACCAGTACCCCGGTCAATGTGACCTATGTGTATAATCTTACTGCCAACGGATGTGCTAATGTTCAAAGTGTTGTTGTGGCTGTAAATCCATCTCCTGTTCTGACAAGTTCTCTAACCCCGCCTGCAATATGCAGCAATTCAATCTTTAGTTATATTCCCGCAAGTTCAACTCCTGGTACAGTGACTTACTCATGGAACAGGGCTGCTGTTGCCGGCATTAGTAACCTGGCTGCATCAGGAAATGGAAACCCTAATGAAATTTTGTTCAATACAACCGCTCTTCCTGTAAATGTGACTTATGTGTATTCCTTGTCATCTTCAGGTTGTACCAATCCGACTACTTATAGTGTAGTTGTTACAGTTAATCCCAATCCATCCCTGAGTAGTACGCTTACACCGGCTTCTATCTGCAGTGGTTCGTTGTTTGCGTATAATGCTACCAGTGCAACTGCCGGTGCCCTCATGACCTGGACAAGACCGGCTGTAGCTGGCATCGTTCAGTCAACTGCCAGTGGTTCAACCAATGTAAGTGAGTTTCTTACTAATACCACGGGTCTGCCTATCATTGTTACTTATATTTATACTACTTCGCTTAATGGTTGCAGCAGCAGCCAGAATGTGGTTGTGACCGTGAATCCAATACCTATTCTCAGCAGCAGCCTGATAATTCCGTCGCTTTGCAGTGGATCTGTCTTAAATTATACTGCTACAAGTACTTCTCCCGGTGCTACCTTTGCATGGAGCAGGTTAACCGTTGCAGGTATATCCCAGGCAGGAACAATCGGAACCGGCAACATCAGTGAAGTTCTGACAAATACAACTTCCGCACCCGTTCAGGTGACATATACTTATCAGGTTTCTGCAAATGGATGTACTAATCCGGTAACATATGACGTTATTGTTGCGGTAAATCCGACTCCGGCAACTCCGGTTGTAACAGCTTCAGGATCTACGTCTTTCTGTTCAGGTGGTAATGTCACTTTGACAGCTCCGGCAGGTTATTCTTATCAATGGTCGAATGGTGCCACTACACAATCTATTTTGGTAAATGGTGCCGGAAGTTATTCTGTTGTTGTAATTGATGCAAATGGTTGTCATAGTGCGCCATCAGTACCGGTAATCACTATTGTGAACCCTTCTGCCACTGCCAATACCGGTTTAAATGCAGTAATCTGTGCGGGCAGCAATTTCAATGTTATTGGCGCATCTGCCTCTAACTTCGCTGGACTTCTCTGGTCTAGCTCAGGTAGCGGCACATTCTCCGGCAACGGAACACTCACCCCGACTTATACCCCCAGTGCCGTTGATATCCTCAATGGATCAGTTATACTGACTCTTACAGCCGACAATATAAGCCCGTGTACAGGTAATGTAAAGGATGATATGATTTTAACCATCAGGTCTGCTCCGACTGCAAACGCCGGGGCTGATAATTCGGTCTGTTATCCAAATTCCTTCCTGGTACCCGGAACGGCTGCCAATTATACCAATCCGCATTGGAGCCACAATGGAACCGGAGTGTTGCTAAGCGCAAATACATTGACCCCAACTTACCATCCGGCTGTTGCAGATATTGGGAATACGGTTACGCTGACCCTGGTGGTTGACGGCTTAACCCCTTGTGCGATGACTGCAACAGATGTCATGCTGCTTCATATAGACGCTTTACCTGCCAATCCGGGTGTTATCAGCGGCTTAAATCCTGTTTGCAAAGGTATAACTGCTACCTATTCTGTTTTACCAATTTCAAATGCAACAGGCTATAATTGGGCTGTACCTTTTGGTGCCTCAATAATATCAGGCAATAATACCAATACAATTCAGGTGGTTTATTCTGCTTCAGCCATTTCAGGTAATATTACTGTTTATGGCACAAATGGATGCGGGAACGGTGTTGTATCTACACTGCCAGTGGTGGTTAACGACGTTCCGGCTAATCCCGGAAGTATTGTGGGCATTGGTCAGGTTTGCCAGGGTACTCCGGGACTTACCTATTCAGTAACCCCTGTCACAGGAGCCACTTCCTATTTCTGGACTGTCCCCTCCGGTGTCATTATATTGGGCTCCAACACTACGAACACCATTACTGTAAATTTCGATCTGACCGCGTCAAACGGCATTATATCGGTTTATGCAGTGAATGCATGTGGCAACGGGCCCGTTGCTACAAAAGCAGTAATTGTTCATCCAAAACCTGCCACACCAATCATTAGCGCAGTTGGAGTAACAACTATTTGTGAAGGCAATAGTGTTCCTTTAGTGGGTGCAACAGTTGGATATAACTATTTTTGGACACCAGGAGGAGCTACTTCACAAATCAATATGGTTACAGTATCCGGAAATTACAGCGTCGTGGTAATTGATCCGGTTACCGGCTGTTCCAGCCTTCAATCAAATTCAATCGCGGTTACAGTAAATCCTGCCCCAAATCCGCCAACAAGCATTGGATTTATCAAACAATGCTGGAACTCAGTAGCACCAATTCCTACCCTTGATGCAAGAACAGTAACATCTGTTCCTGGTACGGCAACAATTGTTTGGTATGATGCAGCTACAGCAGGAAACCTTATAGCTGCTCCGACATTAAATTCAGTCGGATCGGTTACTTACTATGCCGAAGCACAAGATAATATAACTAATTGTCTGAGCCTGACCAGAACACCTGTTGTCCTAACTATTGACACAAATCCTGCTACACCTGTAAAAGATCCAGGTTCAGATATTACTGTATGTGATACCAGTACTGGTACGACAATAACAGCTACTATTACGACTCCCCCCGGAATTACAATGAACTGGTACACAGCTCCGACCGGAGGGATACCTGTAAGCCCGACATTGAGCAGTCCTGGAACCAGGACCTTCTATGCCGAAGCCAGTAATGGAAATTGTGTCAGCATAGGGCGTTCAGCCGGCGTTGTACTTACCATCAATGCAGCCCCTCTGCCACCTACAAGCGGAGGCAATATTACGCAATGTATCGATTCTCCGCCTCAGACTTTGTCCCCATCAGCAACGGCACCGGCAGGTACAACAGTTAGTTGGTATGATGCCCCACTGGGAGGAAACCTGGTGGCCGCACCATCTTTCACAGGAGTAGGCAGCACAACATTCTATGCTGAATCAGTTAATAGTGTGACCGGCTGTAGCAGCCTTACCAGAACAGCAGTAAAAATCACGATTATCAATCATCCTGCACCTCCTGTTGCAACCAATCAGACGGTTTGCGAGGCCAACCCATTGCAGACATTAACTGCAACAGCAACTGTTCCTGTTGGTTCCACGATAAAATGGTATTCAGCCCCGACCGGAGGGGTTTTAGTAGCAACACCAATTTTGCACGCAGTTGGCAGCATTACTTATTACGCTGAAACTGATAATGGTACTTGTACAAGTTTAACCCGTACCCCGGTTATCCTGAAAATATTATCTGCACCACTTGCACCTGTCAGCTCCGGCAATATCATTCAATGTGAGAATAAACCGGCCATACAAACATTGGATGCAGTAAATGCCCTTCTTCCTGTGGGCGGAATAGTAATTGATTGGTATGACAGTTCTACTTTAGGAAATCTGGTTGCCGATCATACGCTAAGTACAATCGGAACACGAACGTTGTATGCTCAGGCAAGGGATGCAAATGGTTGCACAAGCCTGTCCAGAACTGCTGTTACGCTGACCATCAATAAAACACCGGATAAACCATTATTACTGAATAATATAACTGAATGTGCCAAAAGTTCAGTGCAAACTTTAGATGCCAATAATGGTATCAGTAAAGTATCAGGAGTAACCTACACCTGGTACGATGCTGCTGTTGGCGGAAATGTTACGACACCAACCCTGAATTTTGTCGGAACTAAGACAGTCTGGGCTGAAGCAAAAATTGGAACTTGTTCAAACACGTCAAGAACCTCCGTTAAACTCACAATTAATGCAACTCCACCAACTCCGGTCAGTTTAGGCAACATAACAGAATGTTTCTCATCAACAATGCTCCCATTAAAAGCTAAGGCATCATCGCCAGGCGTTCCCATCGATTGGTACCTGACACCTACCGGAGGATCACCCGTTCCAAGTGAGACATTGGATGAAATTGGTACTATAACCTATTATGCCGAAGCTAACAATGGAACCTGTGTAAGTTTAACACGCTCTGCCGGTGTGGTGCTAACCATTCTTAATGCTCCTGATCCGCCGGTAAGCGGAGGGGATATCACCGAATGTGTTACTAATCCGGTTCAGATACTGACGGCAAAAGCTACTGTTCCGACCGGTGTAACTTTAACCTGGTATAATGCTGCCACTGGCGGAAGTACTGTTACTGATCCAAGCCTGAATTTGATCGGTACAAAAAGTTATTGGGCTGAAGCACAGATTGGAACATGTATTAGTGCAAGAACAAAAGTTACACTGACTATAAATCCCGCACCGGCGAGACCTACCCCGATATTTACTCCACCTGCCTGCGAACAATCACCGATTCAGACACTTACAGCCTCGGCGTCAATTCCGGGTGCTCCGGCTACAACTACATACTCCTATTACCTTACCCCAACAGGAGGATCACCGGTAAGCCCGACATTGAGTGAGGTTGGTAAAGTAATTTATTATGCCGAAGCAAATGATGGTACTTGTGCAAGTATTCAACGTTCTTTACCAATTGTACTGACGATTAATCCCACACCAAAGGATCCCGTTGGCATCGGAGATATAACTGAATGTGTCACTAATCCGGTTCAATTGTTAACTGCAAAAGTTGCTGACCCCGATTCATTGACTATTATTAAATGGTATGATGCTCTGACACTTGGTAATCTTGTTGGTTCTCCTACACTCAACAAAATAGGCACTAAAACGTACTGGGCTGAAGCAAGTATCAATACATGTAAAAGTGCAGGCCGGACCCCGGTAGTATTAACAATCAACAATGCACCGGCTGCTCCTCTTATCAAAGGACATATCACAGCCTGTGAAGATTCAACGCTGATTCAGACCCTGAATGCAAATGACGCCTTAATCCCCAGTGCCACGGCTTCAGTCAGATGGTATGATTCTCCTTCACTGGGTTTTGAAGTAATTCCTGAATTAAAAAGTATTGGAACCATTACTTTTTATGCTGAAGCAAGGGATAATGTTACCGATTGCCCCAGTATTAAACGGACTCCGGTAATTTTGACCATCAACCAGTTGCCTCAGCCTGCAGTAAGCAGCGGACCAATTTCTGAATGTGCGACAAATCCGGTACAGACCCTGGATGCCAACACAGCACTGACTGTTCCTTCCGGTATCCGTATAAAATGGTATGATTCTGCCGGAAATGTCGTTTTTAAGCCTACATTAAAAGTTGTCGGAACAGTTACTTATTTCGCTGAGACAATAAATCAGCTGACAGGATGTGTAAGCAATACCAGAACAGCTGTCGTACTGACAATTAATTCTCATCCGGCGGTACCTGCCTACGTCGGGAATGGAAAGGGAACAGCAGAAGCATGTGAAACATTGCCTATCGTACCACTTGATGCCAGAAATTATGTAGTTGGTGGTGATACTTTGATCTGGTATTCTGCTGCAACAGCCGGGTTCGTGGTAAATAACCCAATTTTGAATATCGTCGGTACAGCTACATATTATACCGAGTCTAAATCAAATGCCTGCAGCAGTTCGACCAGGGTTCCGGTTAAACTGATTCTTCATCCGGCACCAGCCACGCCAATCAGTAAAGGCGATAGCAGGGAATGTGCCAAAAATCCGGTTCAAACTTTAAATGCAAATGCAAATATTAGCAATCTGTCAGGCGGATTTACCACAATCTGGTACAGAAGTGCCCTTGGCAATGATACTATTACTCACCCTACTCTGAGCACTGTTGGTGATTCCGTAACTTATTATGCAACATTCAAAGATAATCTTACAAACTGTGAAAGTTTACACCGGACGGCAGTTTTACTTTCAATTTCACCGCCCGCAAGTGCTGCATCGAATAGCCCATTATCTATCGGCGAGACTTTGAATCTCACTGGTGGTCCTGAAGGTGCTGATTTAACATATACCTGGACAACTCCGAATGGTGCTTCCTTAAGCGGGATGAATGTTTCAATTCCAAATATTACCAGTAATGCTACAGGACTTTATAAACTGACCGTCACAAATAAAAATGGCTGCTCATCTTCGGATACAACAAGGGTTGTATTAGCGGTTGTTACTGCTGATTATTCCAAACCTGTATGTATTGGTGGAACACTGTATCTGTCAGGTGGTCCGGACAATATGGCTTCATATGCATGGACCGGCCCCGATGGGTTTACATCAAATGAGCAAAATCCTTCAATTGATAATGTAACAATTTATAAAACAGGTGATTATATTTTAACGGTGACCACTGAAACTGGATACATCTCGACCGCTACTGTTAATGTAAGTTTTAAAGCACTTCCAACAGTAATGGCGAATGCCAACACACCTGTATGTCCGGGTGGTACATTGAATCTTATTGGTGGCCCGAATGGAATGTCCAGATACAATTGGAGCGGACCGAACGGACCAATACCTGCCGGAAAAAATTATTCAATTTTGAACTATAATCCGACAGCCCCTGAAAAGTATATCTTAACCGTAACCGACTTTAATGGTTGTGAAGCTTCAGATACTGTTACTGTAACTGTATTTGCTCCGAAAGCAAAATCCAACAGTCCGATATGTCAGGGCGATACATTGAGATTAAGAGCCGAACCAAATGGGATGTCAACCTACAATTGGAGTGGGCCGAATGGTTTTAGTTCTACACGCCAGAATCCATCTTTACCCGGTGCCACTGCTGCAGCAGTAGGGACCTATACTTTAACTGTAAAGGATAAGACCGGATGTAGTTCTGTGGCCACAGTAAATGTTTCTTTTAATACTTCACCACCTGTTCCGGCTATTACCGCCAATTTGAACCCTATTTGTGAGGGTTCGCAATTAAATTTGTTCGGTCCGGCAGGTATGGATTCCTATTCATGGATTGGTCCGAATAACTTCACTTCGGGAGTGCAAAATCCTCAGATTCCTGCTGTTACTGTTGCTGCCGCCGGAATATATACCTTAAGGGTTACCAATCAGACCGGATGTTCGAGCTCAGGGAAAATAACTTTGGCGGTCAACTCTTCATCATTTAACGGCGCTTATGGCCCTTACTGTAAAGATGATTCTCCTGTAACTCTTTCAGCTTCACCTCCGGGCGGAACATTTAGTGGCCCTGGCGTTACAGGTATTACCTTTGATCCGGCGGTTGCAGGAGAGGGAGCTCATACAATTTCATACTCCTCCCCAAGTGCCACATGCCCGTTCATTTCAATAGTAATAAATGTAGTTTCGTCAGCTCCTGTGCTTAAAACAAATAATACATCGTTGAAAACATGCCTGGATTCGGTCGATCTGACCTTACCTGCAATAACAGCCGGTTCCACACCAGGATTAATTTTCACATACTGGAGAGACCTGACAGCTACTCAGGCTATTGTCAATCCCAAAGCAGTTGGTGCAGGAACATATTATATCAAAGGGTCAACACTTAGCGGGAATTGTTTCGATGTTAAACCGGTAATTGTGAATCAATCTGATGCCTTCAAGGTAAGTCTTAAAACAGTTCCGCCAACCTGTAGCGGAAGCACTGATGGCTCTATAACAGCTGAGGTGACCAAAGGAACTGAACCATATATTTATCAATGGGATACCAGTCCTGTCCAGACAACTGCTTCTATTAAGGACCTGATAGCAGGTATCTATACTGTGACCGTAACTGATGCAAATTTGTGTACACTTACATTAGTTGATACGCTCAGGGATCATCCTGATGTAAAAATCTTTATATCGCATAAAGATATTCAATGTCTTAGCGATGCCAATGGAAGTGCAAGGGTTGACAGTATTAACGGTAGCGGTAAACCTTCCGATTTGAATTTGTTTACATTTAGCTGGAATACTTCTCCGGTTCAGACAACACGGGAAGCTTTACGCCTGTCTTATGGATATTATGCAGTTACATTGACAGATGCAAAGGGCTGTGGAATCAAGGATAGTGTTTTAATTGCTGTTTTGGACAGCATTCCTCCAACAATTAACTGTCTGAAGGATACCACTACTATTATAGTCCAGGATCCAGGCATCAATACCCCGGATAAATCTCCAAATACGATAATCGTTGATTTGGGTAAACCAATTGTGTGGGATAACTGTGGTATTGCTTCAGTCACCAATGATGCTCCTGAAAAATACAGGGTAGGTTTAACTGACGTATACTGGACTGCAACAGATTTTGTCGGGCTTACTGCCACCTGCAAACAAGTGGTGTACATTAAGGCTATCCCGACAGTACCCAAGCTCTTTACTCCTAATGGAGATGGAATAAATGATTATTTTGAAATTGAGGGGTTGAATGATTTCACAAAATCTCAGTTGTATGTTTACACTCGTTCCGGTCAGCTTGTATTCTCAAGCGAGGATTACAAAAGCGATTGGGATGGAAGATTCCAGACCTCAAGCTGGTCACATAATCAAATTGTAGCACCTGGTGTTTACTATTATATTCTGAATTTAGGAGGCATCAACCGAAAGTTGCAAGGGTTTGTATATATTTATTATTAATCGGTTAGTTTTGGCTAAAATACATTATCTACTTTGAAAAATCGAATGCAATATTTCCAAAAGCTGTTACCGGGGATTTCCCTTATCCTCCTGCTGCTTGTTCCAAAAGAAGGAGTTTGCCAGCAGGATCCGGTTTTTAACCAGTATATGAACAACTTACTGACTATCCAGCCGGCCTACGCGGGTATGTCAGGATATCTGAATGTGACTGCAATGTCGCGGATTCAGTGGGTCGGATTTGACGGGGCACCCACTACCAATACCCTATCCATTCAGGGTCCGTTTCGGAAGTATAATATTGGACTGGGTTTGTCGATAGTCAATGACAAGTTTGGCCCGGTACGTCAAAATGGACTTTATTTCGATTATGCTTACCGTATTCTTCTTAATGATGATCAGTATATCTCATTTGGTATGAAGGGTGGGTTTAACAGGTATGATGCATTATTAAGCGAGTTATCTACCCATGACCCAAATGACCCTGTATCCATTCAGGATATTAACCAAAAATACCTTCCAAACTTTGGGGTAGGCTTTCTCTGGCACAGCGATGTTTTTTTCGTGGGATTTTCCATTCCAAAGTTCTTTAAAAATAAAATTACTTCCGACAGCGGTGCATCAGTTTATCAGGAAGAAGTTAACTATTACGGAATGGGCGGAGTTGTACTTGAAATGACTGATGCCGTTAAGTTTAAGCCAACCTTTCTCTACCGATGGAGCGAACGTACACCAGCTATCGTTGATCTTACCGCCAACTTTTTGTTTTTCGATCGCGTGTGGGCTGGAGCAACTTACAGGATAAAGAATTCATACGGACTCTTATTCCAGGCGTTTGTTAACAAACAATTAAAGCTTGGCTATGCGTACGACCTGACTACTTTTCACCCGACTCAGGCGAACGCCGGTACACATGAATTTATGATAAGCTATGACTTCCCTTACAAGAGGAGGAGATATTGCCGTTTTACACCCCGGTATTTCTAGTAAGAATGAAGAATGGAGGAACCTGAGCGAAACTTAAGCCATATGGGTTGGGCAATAAGATAGGATTAATGGTCATTCCTCAGTGCCTTGTTATTCTGGGAATTGAGTCATTTTCAGGAAACCCGCATGACAGTCAAAAGAAAAAATTCAGAAGACGAGCGGCTATTGAACCAGTTATTGGGTTCCTAAAGCAACACTTTAGAATGGAACAGAATTATCTGAGTGGTGACAAATCGCCTAAAATCAATGCATTATTGGCTGCTGCTGCATGGAACTTCAAGAAATTGATGGAGAAAATCAAACAAAAGGGTAAAAATTTCTTTTTTGAAATTCTCAGGCAACTTTTCTTTATTGAAATTCCAAATTTAAAAACGAGTTATTAAGGATCGACTAAATAAGGCTGTTCTCAATGCAGTATCTGGTGAGTTCAGTATTTTTGCTGAATTCCATTTTCTCCATTATGCGGCTTCTGTATGTACTAACTGTCTTATCAGATATACAAAGGTCATTACTGATTTCCTGAAGCGATTTTCCGTCTGCAAGTTTAATCATAATATCGAATTCACGCGCAGAAAGAGTTTCGTGTTTATGCCTGGATGTATTCCTCTCTTTATGGAAAGCAATACTTTCTGCAAGCGAATGTGAAATATATTTCTCACATTCTGACACTCTTTTTACTGCAATCAGCAATTCTTCCGAGGCAGTATCTTTCGTGAGGTAACCTGAGGCTCCAAGACTAAGTGCCCGCATGGCGTATTGCTCCTGAGGATGCATACTGAGCATTAGTACATTAGTTGAAGGCCATTTTGATTTGACAGACTGAAGGATCTCCAGTCCGCTCCTTCCGGGAAGCGAAATATCAAGTAAAACAATATCGAAAACTTCCTTTTTTAAAAGAAAAAATGCTTCATTCCCATCTGCAGCTTCCTCAATGGAAGTCACACCTTTAAGTTGCTGAAGTATTTGCCTGAGACCTTCACGAACAATTTTATGATCATCACAAATCAGGATTTTCATGATTAGATTTAATTAAAGGAAAAATTAACTTAATTACAGTTCCACAGTCATTTTCACGACAAATTTCAAAAGTGCCTCCCAATGATGCAGCTCTTTCTTTCATGCTGATAATACCAAATGATTTTTTTGATTTTATTTCATCTTCAGTTATTCCAACCCCATTATCAGAAATCCTGAAATAAATATTATCCCCATTTCTCATCAGGCTAATATCAACTCTGTTGGCCATAGAATGCCTTGCAATATTTGTTAGAGATTCCTGCATGATCCTGAAAATAATAAGAGAAGCGTCCGGGGATATAAATATTCCTGAATCAATATCGAGAAAAATCCCGATACCGTTTCTCTGTGCAAATTCTTTTGTGTACCATTCAATGGCAGCCTCAAGTCCAAGATCATCGATTATCTCTGGCCTTAACTGGGATGTGAGCCGTTGGACTGTTTTAATTGTATCGCCAACAAGGGAAGAAACTTTGTTTATTTTTATAACAACTTCACAATCAGAAACATTTTGTTTGATTATCCCCAAATCTATTTTAACAGCGGTAAGTGCCTGACCCAAATCATCATGAAGCTCCCGCGAAATAGCTACCCTTTCATCCTCCCTGACTTTTTCGATATATTGAGTTAAACTGTGCAGTTGCTCCAGTGAATTTTTCAATTCATCCTCAACTACCTTCCTTTTAGTAATATCCTGAACAGTACCGATGTTTTTGCAAGGTTTGCCTGCCACGTCAAATTCGATTCTGCCTTCGGTAAATACGTTATGTATTGAGCCATCTTTATGAATTATACGGTATTCAAGCGGAACAGAGATATTATGCGAATCTCCATGCAAACATTTGGTAAAGAGTTCTACATCATCCGGATGAAGCACATTCAGAACTGATTCAAGTTTGCCATCGAATGTGTCCGGTGTGATGCCGAAAAGGTGGTACATCTCCTTCGACCATTTTACGGTATTGGTAAACAAATTCCACTCCCAGCTCCCAATATGGGCATTTCGCTGAGCTTCAGCAAGGTTTGCTTCGCTCTCTCTCAGTACTTCCTCGGCATGCTTGCGCTCTGTTATGTCAACGACATTTAACAGACATTGTTCGCCATTCTCTACTGCCGTACCTTCGATATGCACATATTTTGAATGACCGCCATCCGTTTCAAGCATTACCTCACATATTTCCTTGGATTTACTTTTAAAAATCCTCCTGAAAAAACTATTGAAGACCGGCAAAGTATTTTTGGAAATAAAAAAGCCAAAATGACTGCCCGGCAAATGTGACCGTTCTTTTCCAAGGATTTGTGCACCACTAAAATTCAGCCCTCTTATTTCTACATCTTTGGAAAGTGTAAAATATCCTGTCGGGGCAAAATCGTATAATTCGCTGTATTTTCTGGTGGCGACTTCTGCCTTCCTTTTTGACGACAGAAGCTCTTCGTTTTGCATCTCCAGCTCAATCTGGTTTGTCCTTAATGATTCCTCCAACTCCTTGCGATGGGTGATATCCTTTGCAAAAAAAAGAAACCTTGATTCGGAAAGTTTAACCGACTCAACTGTCCACCAGTGTCTTGACCCATTACTATGCCTGAACATATAATCAGCCTTTGATGTTCCGGTTTTACCCGCAATATCGAAGTTGGCCAGGCCATCTTCCCGCGATTCAAAGGTAAGTAAATCCGGGACGGACATTTTTAAAAGTTCATTGGCTGAATATCCTGTTATCCTTGTTGCTGCCTCGTTAACTTCAATATACCTTCCTGTTTCATCTGCCACAAAGACTCCATCAGGGGCACTTTCAATATAACTTCTGTATTTTTCTTCACTCTTTTTTAAGGCTGAAATGACCCTGGTCAATTCACTGGCAGACTCCTTCAGTAACGCTGCATCCCTGGCTATTGTCTCCTTCTGATCATAAAAGTCAAGAAATACGTTGATTTTACTTAACAGAATATGATTATGGACCGGTTTAAATATATAATCGACAGCACCTGAATTGTACCCCCTGAAAATATCCATTTCGTTACTGTTATTGGCTGTCAGAAAAATAACAGGTACTTTATCGCAGGACCTTTCCGCGTTTATATTCAAAGCCAGTTCAAAACCGTTCATCCCAGGCATCCTGACATCTATTATTGCCAGTGCGAGTTCAACGCCTCTGGTTTTTTTAAGGGCATCATATCCTGAAAGTGCCTGGATAAGGTTAACATTTAGTTTTTTTATAATTGCCTCAAGAAAGATCAGGTTTTCAGGGCTGTCGTCAACAATCAGGAGATTTGGCAAATGTTTCATTTGATGATTGAAGTTTCGGGTAGATAACAAGTCGCAAAGCAGGTTTTTTATTTTTCAGATTTTTCGTATCCATTGAACCAGTAACTTTCCATGATGAAGCTATTACTATTTGTTAATAATCACCTTCCGTATTACTCTGGACTGACCATTTAAGAATTCAACATAATAGATTCCGCTCGGTATTGGTCTCAAATCTATGGATTTAAGATATTTACCACTGGCGGTCGAGGCATCGGTAATCTCCATGATCTTATCTCCTAAATGGTTGAAAACCTTGATACTAAAGGATGTTTCAACTGGGGATGTGATCAGGATATTGAATATTCCGTTGTTGGGAACAGGGTAAACCGAGGATTGTGACTCCGGAATTGTTAATGCCAGTGCAGGTGATGCAGGGCCGTTTGCACAGGAGTTCGAACCAAAAACGGTGATATTACCAACTTCGGCATTCTCACTGAAGTTAACTGAAACTACATTGGTGCTATCTCCCGAAATAATGCTGGCACCTGCAGGTAATGACCATGTGTAATAGGCGGCATTGGCGATAGGTTCAACGGAATATACGGCTCCGGTAGTTCCACGTCCAAAAGTAGCAGGACCCGTAATCACACCTGCACCTTCCGGTCGCGGAGTAACCAAAATACCAATGCTTGACGCTTTTCCATTGCTGCAGGCATTATTCCCATAAACAGAAATGTTGCCCGAAGATGCGCTGCCTGCAAAGTTCACCTTTATGCTACGAGTTCCATCTCCTCCTGAAATTGTTGCGCCTGAAGGAAGCGACCAAACATATGAAGCAGCATTGGAAATTGCGGTTGTCGAGTACGCTACACCTTGTAATCCACCGCAAATTGTTGTTGTTCCGATGATATTTCCCGCGTTGCCAGGTGCCTGTATAACAGAAACATTTTTAATCGTTGCTGCAGCTCCAGAACAGCCCCCTGGATTAATATAGTTTACAGTCAAATTCTTTGTCCCTTCCGTGTTCCAGTTCAAGGTAATTGTGTTGGACGTCGCACCGGCAGTTATATTTCCGCCCGGTGAGACAGTCCAAACATAACCGGTCATGGATGCTTCCGTAGAATAGGTTATACCAGCAGCACCGGCACAGGCAGTTGCCGGACCTAATATGGTCGGTACAGGAAGTGGATTTACCGTGACCAAAACATTGTGAGTATTGGTACATCCGGTTGCCGTGATAGTTTCAGTCACGGTGTACGTCGTGGTTACTGCAGGGGTGACCGTGGGATTTGCTAATGATGAAGTAAATCCGGCAGGAGCAGAACTCCAGCTATAGGTGCTTCCCGCAACCGGGGCTGCCCCAAGTATGGCGTTACTGTTCAGGCAAATCGCCCTGTTAGCTCCGGCAATTGCAGCAGGTACAGGGTTAACCGTGACCAGAACACTGTGACTATTCGTACATCCGGTGTACGTGAAAGTCTCAGCCAACGTGTAAGTGGTAGTTACCAGCGGGTTAACCGTAGGGTTAGCAATGGTGGAAGCAAACCCGGCGGGAACAGAGCTCCATCTGTAGATTCTCCCTGTATCTGCTGCCGCACCAAGTATTGTGCCCATACCTGGACAGATCACTCTGCCAGCTCCGGTAAAAGCAACAGGTAAAGGATTCATTGTTAATTTTACTGCAGTTCGGGTACTACTCTTACAATTTGTAGTTGTATTCCGGGCCTCAGCATAATAAGTACCTGCTGATAAAGGTGTATAATCTATAACACCGGATGCCAGGGCCACTCCCCCTGTTGGTGCTGCATACCAGTCGACAGTCTCTCCCGCTGGCACACTTGCCGAAATTGCCGGTATTTGATTACCGGAACAATATTTTTTATTTCCACCACTAACAGGTACAGCTACAGCATTACAACTACAATCAGGTGATGTAATTGACAACGTTTTCAAACAACTATTGGCGTCAGTTACAGTCAGTGTGATATTGGTTCCGGTTGGTACCTCACTTATAGTCCATACATTATCATTGTTATTAACCACAGTTCCTGAGGAACTTGTTACTGTACCGGAGCTTACTGTAACAACTACATGATAAGTCAATAAATTCACAGCGCATACCGCCGGCATGGTTACTACAATTGTTGGTAATGGATTAACCGTTACAACAACATTATGTGCATTCTTACATCCTGTGGCATTAATGGTTTCTGTTAAAGCATAAGTGCTTGTAACAGACGGGGAGACTGTCGGATTAGAAATGGCTGATGAAAATCCCGCCGGAACAGAACTCCAGCTGTAAGTTCTTCCGGAAATGGATTGTGCGCCCAGGGTAGTGCTGGAATTCATGCAGATTGACCTTCCAGATCCGGCAACTGCTGCAGGCAATGGATTAACTGTCACCACAACACTATGCGTATTGGAACATCCTGTAGATGTAATGGTTTCTACCAGCTTGTAAGTAGTAGTGACTGATGGTGTGACTGATGGATTAGCGACTGATGATGTAAAACCGACAGGCACGGAACTCCAATTATAAGTACTACCAGCTACTGCTGCGGCTCCAAGTGATGTGCTTGAATTCAAACAGATTGAACCTGAAACCCCGGCTACTGCAGCAGGAGGCGGATTAACAGTTACTGTTATTGCTGTCCTGGTGCTACTTTTACAGTTTGTTGTTGTATTTCGTGCCTCTGCATAATAAGTACCTGGTGATGGCGGCGTGTAGCCTGTGACACCAGATGCCAATGCAACTCCACCCGTTTGTGCTGCATACCAGTCTACTGTTTCCCCGGTTGATGCAATTGCAGTGATTGCAGGTATAGAACTACCTGAACAATATTTTTTATTTCCTCCACTTACCGGCGCTGCTATTACATTACAACTGCAATTGGGGGCTGTAATTGACAATGTTTTCAAACAACCATTTCCATCTGTCGCAGTCAGCGTGATATTAGTTCCTGCTGGTACTTCATTTATAGTCCATAAATTACCGCTTGTATTAACAACTGTTCCGGATGTACTTGTTATTGTGCCGGAACTTACCGTTACTGCAATAGAGTAGGACAATAAATTCGGTGCGCAGGTTGCAGGAGCTGATACAGATATAGTAGGAGATGGATTCACCGTCACTGATTTCTGCACAGCAGATTTTGAACAGCCGGTAGCTGATATGGATTCAGTAACATCAACCGTACCGGCACCTGCAGGGCCCCATGCAACGGTAATCGCATTTGTGTTCTGACCTGCCGTGATATTTCCTCCTGCCACTGCCCATGAATACGTATGACCAGAAACATTAGCTGCACTGTAAACAGTTCCGGTTACTCCGGAACAAACCGTTGACGAACCGGAGATAACAGGTGCCGGAAGGCTGTTTATGGTTACAGCTTTGGGGGCTGCTATTGCCGAACAGGCCGTTGCCGTGATGCTTTCTGTTACATTAACTGTCCCGGCACCTGCAGCACCCCAGGTTACAGTAATTGAATTTGTATTTTGACCAGCAGTGATCGTTCCCCCACTTACTGCCCAGGAATAAGTATGGCCTGATATATCAGTGGTACTGTAAACAGAACCTGTTATCCCGGTGCAGGTAGCTGAAGAACCTGTAATAACTGGTGTTGGTAGGGCATTAATAGTTACCGGTTTCTGGCTTGCGGACTTTGAACAACCGGTAGCCGTTATTGTTTCAGTGATATCAACAGTGCCGGCACCTGCAGCGCCCCATGTTACTGTAATTGAATTAGTGTTCTGACCAGATGTGATTGTCCCTCCTACTACTACCCATGAATAAGTATGACCTGATACATTAGGTGTTGTGTAAACAGAACCTGTCACTCCGGAACAAGTCGTTGCAGAACCCCCAATAACGGGTGTTGGCAGGGCATTAATGGTTACCGGTTTCTGAGTTGCTGGTTTTGAACAACCGGTAGCCGTTATTGTTTCAGTGACGTCTACTGTGCCTCCACCTGAAACGCCCCATGTTACCGTAATTGAATTCGTGTTCTGACCGGCTGTGATCGTTCCTCCACCAACCGACCAGGAATAAGTATGATTAGATACATTGGTAGTGCTGTAAACAGACCCTGTTATTCCGGTACACACCGTGGCAGAACCTGTAATAACAGGTGTTGGAAGAGCATTAATGGTTACCGGTTTCTGAGTTGCAGATTTGAAACAACCTGTAGCTGTTATGGTTTCAGTGACATCTACCGTGCCGCTGCCTGAAACGCCCCACGTCACTGAAATTGAATTAGTGTTCTGACCCGAAGTGATCGTTCCTCCAACAACGTTCCACGAATATGTATGACCAGATATACCGGTAGTACTGTAAACCGTTCCGGTTACTCCGGAACAAACCGTACCTGAACCCGTGATGACCGGGGTCGGAAGGGCGTTCACCGTTACTGAAATAGCTGTTCGGGTACTGCTTTTACAATTTGTTGTTGTATTTCGCGCCTCAGCATAGTATGTTCCGGCTGATGTCGGTGTAAAACTGGTATTTCCCGTTAATAAGGCTATTCCTCCACTTGCATCTCCATACCAGTCCACTGTCTCGCCGGTTAATACACTTGCTGTAATTGCCGGTATTGAACTGCCTGAACAATATTCCCTGTTTCCGCCGCTTACTGGTGCTGCTATAACCCCGCAACTACAGTCAGGTGCAGTAACAGACAAAGTTTTCAAACAGCTATTGGCATCAGTAACAGTAAGCGTAATATTGGTCCCCGATGGTACAGCACTTACAGACCAAACATTGCCGCTGGTATTAGTTACAGTTCCTGAAGTACTTGTTAAAATTCCAGTACTTACTGTCACTCCAACGGTATAAGTTAATAAATCTGCAGAGCAAGCAGCGGATGAGGTCACTGAAATCGTTGGCAATGGGTTTACTATAAGTGCTCTATTATTTGACGTTGAGCAACCCGTTGCAGATATTGTTTCAATTACCGTCAACGTACCACTTGTAGCATTGTTATTGAAATCTATCGAAATATTTTTACCAGTTGCAGCACTAAGCGTTGCCCCTGTTCCGCTATAAGACCAAAAATATGTTGCTGTAGGTGTATTGTCTGTTGTTACAGCGTAAGCAACACCTGAACTCCCTGCACAAAGTGTAGCAGCACCTGTTATTGCATTAGCTGCAGGTAATACATTTATTGTCACAGCTTTTTGTGTTGCTGCGGCTGAACAGGTAGTTGCAGTTATTGTCTCAGTTACATTAACTGTGCCCGCACCTGCAGTGCCCCATGTCACGGTAACTGAATTTGTGCTCTGCCCTGCCGTGATAGTTCCTCCTCCAACTGTCCAGAGGTAAGTATGGCCGGATACATTTGTTGTAGTGTAAACTGATCCGGTTACTCCGGAACAAACTGTTGCTGAACCTGTGATGACCGGGGCCGGAAGCGGGTCGATTGTCACAGCTTTTTGTGTTGCTGCGGCTGAACAGGTAGTTGCAGTTATTGTCTCAGTTACATTAACTGTGCCCGCACCTGCAGTGCCCCATGTCACGGTAACTGAATTTGTGTTCTGCCCTGCCGTGATAGTTCCTCCTCCAACTGTCCAGAGGTAAGTATGGCCGGATATATTTGTTGTAGTGTAAACTGATCCGGTTACTCCGGAACAAACTGTTGCTGAACCTGTGATTACCGGGGTCGGAAGCGGGCTGATTGTTACAGCTTTTTGTGTTGCTGCGGCTGAACAGGAAGTTGCCGTTATTGTCTCAGTTACATCAACTGTACCGGCACCTGCAGTGCCCCATGTCACGGTAACTGAATTTGTGTTCTGCCCTGCCGTGATAGTTCCTCCTCCCACTGTCCAGAGGTAAGTATGGCCAGATACATTAGTAGTGCCGTAAACGGATCCTGTCACACCGGAGCAAACTGTTGCTGAACCTGTGATGACCGGGGTCGGAAGCGGGTTGATTGTTACAGCTTTTTGTGTTGCTGCGGCTGAACAGGAAGTTGCCGTTATTGTCTCAGTTACATCAACCGTACCGGCACCTGTAGCACCCCATGTCACGGTAACTGAATTTGTGTTCTGGCCTGCCGTGATAGTTCCTCCTTCTACTGTCCAGACGTAAGTATGGCCAGATACATTGGCAGCACTGTAAACAGATCCTGTTTCTCCGGAACAAACCGTTGCCTGACCTGAGATAACCGGTGTTGGCAGGACGTTTAAAGCAACTGTTGGGACGTCAGACATTTGAAGGCTACAGCTTCCTAACGTAGCCAGCACATTGAATGTAGTCGCCACAGTAAGGGCCCCGGTAGCGAAGGTGAGCGTTCCTCCATTACCTTCCTGGGATGTGCCTATTGAACTGTTGTCTGCATCATTTCGTAACTGGTAGAATATTCCGGCAACAGTTGATGATACAGTGATATCTGTCCCTGTTCCTGAGCAAACGGATGCTGAAGCGGCCGCTACTGTCTTATTTGAGGGAAGCTGATTAACCGTCACTGTAACATTATTGACGGCAGTAATTCCATTTCCATCTGTTGCGGTAACGGTATAAAGGACCGGACCAGTTGAAGAGGTTGGTGCGGTAATGGATTGAGTAGTTTCTCCATTTGGTAACCATGCATAAGTGAACGATGGATCACCAGTTGGATTCGCAGTCAGACTAAGGGAAGCATTCTGGCATACAGTACTCGCCGGATTTGCCGCGATTGAAACCGTGGGTAAAGCTGATGTTATTCCGGTAAAATCGGAGAAACTGGTTACATTATTTGCTGTTAGTGTATTTGAAGCCAATAGTGAGTATTTAACCCAAGGCAGTGAACCATTGTATTTAGCTGTAATCTGACCGCCTTCAGTCCCAACAATATCTGCCGGTGTATAGGTTCCGGTCACATTGCATGAAAATGAGCCAATACCTGTTGAAGTTACTGTCCAATAACGGTTTAAATAATTTGTTGAACTTGCGTTATTTGGGTGTTTGGCATTGGTCACCCTAATTCCTGCATAAGCACCTGAATAAGTTCCTGAAACAAAATTTAATGATATGGGTGAATACTGCGGTGTGCCATCAGCGTCACCCACAGGGAAAGTATAGGAACCATTAGAGGTAAAAGCCCGGCGGCATTGTCCCGAACTGGTTGCAACAATCATATTTGAAGCGTTAAGAGTACCTGCCACTGCCGCTGAACCGAGCATTAAGTTGTAGGTATCAAGGATTAGTTTCCCGCTTGTAAGTGTTAATGTCCCCTCAATTGTCTGGTTATTTTTCAGCGAAACACCGCTGACATTATCTATCAAAAGATTGTTAAAAGCCGTTTCTGATGTTCCACCAATCGTTTGGGCCGACGCCCCATTGAAAGTCACTGATCCAGTACCGGCACTGAAAGTACCGCCATTATTCCAGTTGCCACCAATATTTAACGTGCCATTACCTGAAAATGTGAGCCTTGCCTGGGCGGGGGTTCCTGATAAAGTAATGTTTCCGGTAGTTGTAATAGTACCTGTAGAAACTGATATGATACAGATCGCGTCTGGAGTGGCACTTCCCGGAATAGTAACGCTGCCAGCATTTAAAGTACCTGTTCCAACATCAATTGTACTGCTGACAGCTCCCGCGGAGGGAGAGTTCATGGTAATGCCATTAGAGACTGTCAGAGTATTGGTGCCATTTATGATTATACCATTTGCTGTTGCGGATGAGTTTACAGTTATACTGGCGGCAACTGCCGCGATATCAACGTTTACAATTATACCGCTGTTAATCGTAACAATATCGGTCGATACCGGAATAGCTTCACCTCCCCATGTTGCACTGTTACTCCAGTCGCCGTTAACACTGGCAGTTCTTTGAGCACTGACAGATGAAACTGAATACAAAAAGATCAGTGAAATTAATAGTATAATTTGTGTAAATCTGATTTTCAAATTACTATATTTCAACTTCTGTATTTGAAGCTTTTTCATGTAACAATGTTTAATGGTTGTTAACTAGTAGTTGGGTCCTGTTACCTTCTTTTTGATGAACGAATCAACATTAAACAACAGCGTAAACCGGATTGTGTTCGCAAGAGGACTATTTCTCTGAACAGGAATTACGTAAGAACAATCAATCTCGGCAATATTCATTTTAAGGCCCACTCCGGCAGTAGAATACTTTCGGTTACCTTTACTCAGGGACTCATTAAAGTATCCCATTCTTAAAGCAAATTGGTTTTTATACCAAAATTCTGCTCCCATCGATATGCTGAACTCCTGAACCTCTTCAGAAATACCGCCGGGAGCATCTGCGAAAGAGCTAAAGATCGAACTGGTGACCGATTTATTTGTCGAATTGTCGGGAAGAACGATTACTTCTCCATTCGGCCCGTAGCTAAGGCCAGGAGAAGGTGTTGGAACGAGTAATTTATTCAGGTCCATTGATACTGAAAAGAAGTTATAATCATCTATTTCATTTGTTAAAGTAGCACCAAATCTCATATTAGCGGGTAGAAACTCCTTGTTTGAGCCTTGATCATAAGATATTTTAGATCCGATATTCGAGAAATTTATCCCGTAAGCGATTGATTGTGTCATTCCTTTTGTGCCCCATTTATTATAATAGTAGAACGAAACATCTGTAGAATATGCGCTGCCCGCACTGTAGTTTTCCGATCCGATGCCACCGGAAAGGTCGGAGTGGATATAGCGTAAGGCAACCCCTCCGGCGAATTTGTCAGATAACTTCCTGGAATAGCTGATATCGACGGCAAATTCACCTGGTTTAACTGTACCAAGAGTAGTATTGGCCTGATCTGTGAGAATAACATCTCCCATAGAAAAATATCGAAGGGATGTCCCGATAGCCTGATTTTTATCAATTCGAATAAAACCAGCCAGATAAGAGAGATTTACATCGCTGACCAGTTCACGCAACCAAGGAGTATATGAAAGTGAAAATGCAAATTTCCCTTCAGCAAAGGCATATTTCGATGGGTTCATAAATTGCGAATTGGCATCAGGTGAAGTAGCGGCACCTGCATCCCCCATCGCGCCATGTCGTGAGTCAGGGGTTATCATCAGAAATGGAACGGCAGTTGAAATAGGGTTGTAACGAACTTCCTGTCCGGTTGGTAATGACTGACCAGCAGCTAGTAAGCTGAACGAAAATAAAAAGCCTGATAGGATAACCCTGAAATTCATTGCCTGATCCATCTGGTCATATTTAAATAAAAGCCCCGTTGCCGGTCAAAATATCAGGGAAGATAAGTGAAAACCAACCCATGATGGTTATCCTTGTTGTTATGAAACAACAATTGGATACAAAGCGTAAAGGTACATAATTTGTATATTCATAGGTTATTTGGACTCAAGACTTTTATCAATAAATCTCTATGAGGTTAGTAAATACTTAGATTAAAAGTTTTATTTTATATTTTTAGCTTCCCCTTCAGATTAAGATAGCCTGTTTTGCTTATTTTAAGTTTTGCCCCCTGCTTTGTTATCACGATCCATGATTCTTTTTCATATTGCTGAATTTCTGAAATATACGATAGGTTCAACAAATAAGAGCGATGGATACGTACGAATTGTTGCTTGTCGAGGTGCTCTTCGAAAAATTTCATCGTTTTCTGCTTCATAAAATGACCTTCACTGCAATAAATCATGACAAAATCGTCCTGCGATTCCAAATAATAAATCGAATCCACAGGTATTACCTGTATTTTTCTGCCCGATTTAACTACAACACGGTTCAATATCCCGGATTCCTCGTCATGTGTTCCTATCAATTTATTGATAACTGAACCATTATTCTTACTTTTCAATTTATCTAAAGCTTTGTCCAGTGCAACAATAACCCTTTCATATGGATATGGCTTAAGCAGATAATCGATGGCATTTGCCTCAAAAGCACGAATGGCATATTGATCATAAGCGGTTGAAAATATAATAACCGGAGGATCCGTTAACAATTCAAGCATTTCGAATCCTGTGATTTTGGGCATCTGAATATCGAGGAAAACAAGGTCCGGTTTCAGTTCCTGAATAGTGAGAACTCCTTCGAATCCATTTGAGCACTCTCCTACTATTTCAACCCGGCCGTCTTTCATTAGGTAGTGATGCAGTAACTCTCTTGCAAGAGATTCATCATCAATAATTAATGTTCTTATCTTACTCATCTTTTATTGAATATCAGGAATAATAACCGTTACAACAAATTGTGTTTGTCTGCGCTCAACTGTAAGAAGCCTGGAACTTCCGTACAATAACCGAAGCCGGTCATTAATATTTGCCAGTCCAACACCTTCTCCCTTCCGGGGTATAGATTCAGGATCAAAATCGTTGATTACCACAATCTTCATTCCTTCTGCCAATTTTCTGGCTTCGAGAATGATCTCAATAGGTTTTGATGATTCATAAACTCCAAATTTTATCGCATTTTCGAAGATTGGCTGAAGAATTAAATTAGGAATCAAGCGATTATTACATTCATCTTCAATATCGAACCGGTAAATCAGGTTGTCGCCGAACCTGATTTTTTCAATCTGCAAATACAGCCCGATATTTCTTACTTCAGTTTCAAGCGTTACCATATCATCCTTATGTTTACGAAGTGAATAGCGCATGAAATCGGATAACGCAACCACCATTCCATGTGCCTTTCCGGGATTAGTCAGGGTAAGTGATGCAATTGAATTAAGACTGTTAAAAAGGAAATGGGGATTGATCTGTGATTTCAAAGCACTGAGCTGCGCTTTCCGGATTTGATGTTGCAATTCCACCTCCTTTATCTGCTTTTCGCGGACACGTTGACTGTAAACATATATATAGTAGATACTTACAAGAATAATATAGAATAAAAAACCGCCAAAAATCCTTCCGGTAAGCTGATTGTTTAAGTAGTTGCTATACACGAAATCGTTCAGAAAAGTATTCGCAATGATCCCTGAACCTATTATCCACAAAGCAACAAAAACCAATGCTGCCGCAACATGACTCGCAATAATCTGAATTACGGCACTTTTTTCAGGGTCATTATATCTTACGACATACCATACAGCGATTCCCAAAATACCAAGTACTACCCCAAAAGTTAAGCCATCCGCGACAGCGTAACTAATAGGTAGTATTTGATAATAACTGTTAAATAATGCCTGTAAAATTCCTGTCCCTACAGGAAAAAACCAGTAAATCAAACCCGAAATTTTGTTCGCAGTAATGGGATGTTCCACGGTTTAGCAATAAAAATTCTGCATTTAATTTACTTTACACTTCCGGAGATTATGTCATGTTCAGAAAAGGGCTATGGCATTGATGTGATTTCGCCTCCTCCAAAAATACATGTCCCTTTTACTACTACTATTTTACCTGAGTTTGTTCTGGATATAACAGAGAAACTTCTTTTATCATCAAATCCGCCAAAAATCGGAACTACTTCAACTTTGACATTCCAATCTTCCGGGACAATGATTTTGGTGCCTCCGAAAATATTTGCCACATCGATTGTACACCCTGGTACAGGTTTGGCATATAGTAGATTAATCTTTGATCCGCCAAAAATAGAGGTAATCTTACCCCCTTTAAAGTTGTCACTTACAACAGATATTGTCCTACCTCCGAAAATTGCGGTCTCATCAATATAATCTATTGTTTCATTTAAATCTTTGTCATTAAAGTGAAAATGGCGGGGAGATCGTCTCCACTGAAGTATAAACGAAATACCTATCAGCACTATTAATGCAGGCCAGAAATTCTCCCTGAAGGAATAAGGGATATCAACTAAAAAGAAAAGTCCAATGCCAATTAATATAAATGCCGGCGTGTAAGCCCCTCTGACTAGATTAAAGAGGCCAATAACAATGAGTAACATCTGCCAGCTAATTAAAATTCTGGAAAATTCGTAATCGAGCCACCCCCAATTTCTGGCAATTAAGATTGTGCCAATTATTACAAGCAGTACTCCAAGGAAAGTTCTGGAATCGTACCTTTTGTTTTTTTTCCGGGCAAATGAACTGTCATTCATCTCCGGTGAATCTTCATACTTAATCATCGTGTCAGCTTTTAATTGTTAATACCAAATAAATTTCAAACTCACACAAAACTAATCAGGCTACTGACTGATATAAATCCAAAATCGGTAGGTGCCACCTAAATGTCGGTAAACAGAGCAATTCAGCAATCATACCCTCTTCCGGAGGCGAAAATCATTGCCTGGAGTTCGCCAATGAGCTTTTTCTCTTCTATCAGTTCTTCCAGCTTAAGGTGCATCCTGTAGCGCCAATAATGCTGGGCAATTGCAGGCACATTAATCCTTTCACCCTCAGTATTGTCCCATCTTAACCGTCCGTCCATTGCAAGGAGATCCTGAATAGGGAATATGGCCCACATTGCAGGAGAATTGAGGTCCATTTTTAAAATTTCGTGTGCGACCCATGGTTCCATAATTTGAGGAAACTCGCCCTTCTGACCCATTACAAGCCTGAAAAACCTTTCACTGTGAACCTGATCCTCTTCCCACCACCCCCGGAGGGTCGACATATCGTGTGTTGAGGTTGAAACAACTGATAAATAAGGGGCGTCTGCGGGATGGGCAAATTCAACCCTTGGATCTTTTGGCATCCGTTGTATTTCGAGGCTTAAGATTCCCAAATTACGTATTACATCAGGAACACAATCCGGTACCATCCCAAGATCTTCACCACAAATTAGCATATTGGTGGATTTAGAGATCGCCGTCAGTAACCAAAGAGCCTGCTTTTTCCAAAAATCTTCATGCCTGCGATAAAAGAAATCAATATATAGTTCTTCAAGCGCATAGCGCGTTTCGGCTTTAAGATTAAGATAGGAATTAGTATTCATAAATGCTACCCGCGGATGAAACAAAGCGGGACGGTATGGATCGCGTAAAAAAATAACTTCAGCAATCAAAGAACAAAGACCATCGCGAATTCGTATCTCTTTTCCTGTGAACTCGGTCCCTTTTTTGGAGGCTTCGAAAAAATCCCAAACTTTTCTCTGAGTGCTGAATGCGGGTTTTAAATCGTATTTACCGGGTTCATATTCTGAAAGATATTTCAATTTTACCTCTTCAGTCTCCTCCCCAAACAATTCCCAAAGAAAATAATCCCGGATATAAGGTTTGGTAAACCGTTCCTCATTAAAAATTATCCCCCTGTCTATTATTTCATCACGGCTAAATGGTAGTGCAGGACTAAAATGTCCCATAATTCCCTGTACCTGATTTATCGGAATCTCCCAGATCCGGAAAAATCCAAGAATATGATCAATTCGGGTGGCATCAAAGTAGCGGGACATTTGGCTCAGCCGATTATTCCACCATGAAAAATTATCTTCAGCAATTTTCGCCCAGTTATATGTCGGAAAACCCCAGTTTTGACCCAGGTCAGCAAATTCGTCTGGAGGTGCACCAGCTTGTTGGTCGAGATTAAATAAACCGGGGTGGGTCCATGCCTCAACACTGTCAGGACTTATCCCAATAGGAATGTCGCCTTTCAGTACAATGCCGTTTGTCCGGGCATATTCGGCTGCATCAGTCAATTGTTTGTTTGCATGATACTGTATAAAATAATGAACTGCAATATCAGCGTAATCAGGCTTTTCCTCTGCACATAACTGACTGATTTCATCTTTGTTATATAAGCTAAATTCTGGCCATTTACGAAAATTTGCCGTTTTATGCTTATCGCGCAGAAAACAAAATGCAGCATAGGGAACCAGCCACTCCCTATTTTCTTTAAAGAATTTGAGAAAAGGAGGATCTGTAAGAAAAAGCTCTTTTTGCTGATCAAAAATCAATTTAAAGAATTTGGACTTAACCTTATGAATATCATCGTATCGGACCGTTTCAAGGGCATTGAAGCCAGCAAGGGCCTGAATAAAACCAATCATAAGATTTTCGTCTTCAAGCACACCTATTTTATTGATATTTAAATAAACAGGATGAAGTGCAACAGTTGAAATCGATTTGTATGGATAAGTATCGATCCAGGTATGTGTCGCTACCGTTTCGTTCAGCGGAAGAAGCTGAACCAGCTTTAAACCCGTCATTTTTGCCCAATCCACTAATTTTTTAATATCAGGAAATTCACCAATGCCTCCACTCTTTTGAGTCCGCAATGAAAATAAGGGAACTGCAACTCCAGCACCTTTCCAATGGCTGACAGGAAAACGAAAGCTTTCATCAGTATGAATCTTTAGACTTTTCGGTTCATTACAAACATAATTTCTAATTAACCGGTTACTTCCCTGTTCCCAAATTACTATTTGTTTCTTTACTGTGTTATAAACAACATATTTAAATTGAAAAGGAAACTTTAACTTTTCAGCATCAATATTGATACTCCACAACGGGAATTGGGCATCATTCATTAACAGGGTATACTCTTCCATCCAGTTTCCAAGCAGAGGCTGGTCACCGAGAATGCCAATTTTACAGTCAGGATTAACCTTGGGAACATGAATCTGAATTCTCAGGGTTTTTTGAAAAGGAGGATCGCTTATAACCTCTGCATCATTAGCCGGACGACGTAACAAAACTTTTGTAAAGGCAGAGGAGTATAATGCGGTATCTGACTCACGCCGGGTTCTCCAGAAATCACGACATCTCACCTGGTCAGGTTCTGTTTCCCCGGTTTCGAGAATACGGTTCCGACCCTCTTCCCATATGATATTTCCATCTTCCTCCTTTACCAGGTACTTGTATTCAAGCCTTTTAACTGTTGGGAAATTGCATTCAAGTTCCCATTCACCGGGAACAATGTTTTTCATTGGCAATGCACGCGCGGGAACCCATTTGCCAAATTCTGAAGTAGATCCGGCAACATAAACAACCTGGCCCCACATCGTCTGATAATCGATTTTAAATGATACTTTCATTTTTCCTCCTTTCTGAAGTCTCAACCGACAACAGTAATTTTTGGGTAAAAAACAGTCTTTTCAGATCACTTAAACCAAAATTCTTTTAAAAAGTTCTTCCCCGAACAGGAAACCTTCGGGAACAATTAGACGTTGTAATATTATCGAATTTATTCTGTATAAAAAATGCTTAAATCAACTGATTTTTCTTCAGCTCATATTCCAGCCCTGATACGCAAATTAGCAGTACCTGCAAGTGTTGGTTTTATGTTTAATACACTGTTTAATGTAGTGGATACTTACTATGGTGGCCTGATATCAACCTCCGCACTTGCGGCAATGTCATTAACCTTCCCTGTTTTTTTTATTATTCTGGCAATGGGAATGGGAATGGGAACCGGAACCACAGCATTAATTTCACAATCTTTGGGAGCTGGACGAACTGAAGAAGCCGATAAATTTGGCTACCAGGCTGTTACGTTTTCAATCATCAATTCTGTACTGCTGACCATATTCGGGATAGCTATCGCCCCATTCCTGTTCCGGATTTTAGGTGCCGCAAATGAATATCTCGATATTTCGGTAAAATACATGAATACTATTTTGTACGGTACAGTTTTTTTCCTCGTTAACAGTATCCTTAACGCATTGTTAACGGCACGGGGTGACACAAAGACCTATAGAAATTATCTGGTCGCAGGGTTCTTCCTGAATCTTATTCTGGATCCATGGTTTATATATGGCGGATTAGGTTTTCCTGCGCTGGGAATCCGTGGTATAGGATTCTCAACAGTACTGATTCAGTTCATTGGCTCTATATATATGATAATAATTACGCGCAGATTAAAAATTTTTCAACATTCCCGGTTTAGTGATTTTATTCCAAGCCGAAGATACTTTATGGCTTTATTCGGCCAGGGATTTCCTGCCAGTCTGAACATGCTGACCGTTGCCATAGGAATATTTGTTATTACCTACTTTGCCGGCCAGTTTGGAAAGGAGGCAGTTGCTGCCTATGGAATCGCAACCCGGATTGAACAACTGGTGCTTTTGCCAACAATTGGACTTAACATTGCTGCACTTACATTGGCCGGACAAAATATGGGGGCTAATCTCCCTGAAAGGGTTTTTAAATCCTGGGAATTGAATATCAGATATGGTTTAATAATTATATCAATTGGAATACTGTCTGTTCTTATCTTTCGCCGTCAGCTTATGCAGGCATTTACTACTGACATCAGGGTCGTCGAAGTTGGAATAGAATATTTGCAGATTGCAGTTCTGTTTTTCTTTGCATATATCTTCCTCAATATCTCAGTCTCGACTTTGCAGGGGATGAAAAAGCCACTTTATGCTATTTTTGTCGGAGCATATCGCCAGTTTATAGTACCACTTCCGGTTTTTCTATTTCTTGCCATTTATCTTGGATGGGGTACCAGAGGGATATGGTGGGGAATTTTTATTGCCAACTGGAGTGCTGCCATCTTCACTTATTTTTACACGCGACGTCAGATTGTGAGACTATTAAGTACGTGAAAAAATTAGCACCCAAGAGCATTTTAGCACACTATTTTTTATATCCCTCCTTCAGTGAAACAGTCCGGTTGAATACCAAATGACCGGAAGTTGAATCGGGATCGATATTGAAATAACCTAACCGTTCAAACTGGAAATTATTTAAAGGTTTAGCATTACTGACAAATGGTTCAACATAACACTCATTTAAGACCTTCAGAGAATCAGGATTCAGAAATTCAAATAAATCTTTTTCTTTGTGCCCTGAGGGATCAGGATCTGTAAATAAACGGTCGTACAGTCGAACCTCTACTTTAACTGCCTGTTGAACAGCAACCCAATGAAGTGTAGCTTTTACCTTTCTTCCATCAGGAGAATTACCTCCTTTTGTTTCAGGATCATAGGTACAACGGAGTTCAATAATTTCGCCTTGTTTGTTTTTAACAACTTCGGTACATTTTATAAAATATGAATATCGTAATCTTACTTCGCGCCCTGGAGAAAGACGATAGAATTTATTGGTTGGGTTCTCCATAAAATCCTCACGTTCAATATACAATTCGCGTGCAAATGGTACTTTTCGTTTCCCCATCTCCTCGTCTTCCGGATTATTTACTGCATCTAGTTCCTCAACCAATCCTTCAGGATAATTGGTAATTATGACTTTAAGCGGATCTAAAACTCCCATGACTCTCTGCGCCCTCCTGTTAAGGTCCTCACGTATGCAGTATTCCAAAACTGCCACATCAGTTACACCATCGACTTTCGTCACACCCACCATATCGGAAAAAGCCCTCATTGATTCAGGTGTATACCCCCGCCGGCGTAATCCACAAATAGTGGGCATTCGCGGATCATCCCAACCCTTGACATAACCTTCCTTAACCAGCTGTAAAAGTATGCGCTTTGACATTACCGTATAGCTAATATTCAATCGCGAAAACTCAATTTGCCGGGGCCGGTAATCACTGTTCCTCAGTTCTTCAACAAACCAATCATATAGCGGACGATGAACTTCAAATTCAAGTGTGCATATCGAATGTGTTATCCCTTCCCAATAATCACACTGGCCATGGGCATAATCATACATCGGGTAGATGCACCATCTATCTCCGGTACGATGATGCGGTTGTTTCAATATTCTGTACATCAACGGATCACGCATGTGCATATTCGGCGATGACATATCAATCCTTGCTCTTAATACGCAATCCCCCTCTTCGAAGAACCCTTCCTTCATCCTAGCAAACAGCTCAAGATTTTCTTTAGGTGAAGTGTCCCTGTACGGACTGTTAATACCAGGCCGTGTAGGTACCCCTTTTTGCTCACTAATGGTATCAGGATTCTGAAAGTCAACATAGGCCTTCCCTGCTTTAATTAACTTTACGGCAAACTCGTACAGTTTGTCGAAATAATCTGAAGCATAATAAAGTCTGTCGTCCCATTCGAAACCCAGCCAGCGTACATCTTCCATTATGGAATCAACATATTCTGTCTCCTCCTTTGTGGGATTTGTATCATCAAACCGAAGATTGGTCAGTCCTCCGAATTTTTTTGCCGTTCCAAAATTAAGACAGATCGACTTCGCATGTCCAATATGCAGATAACCATTTGGCTCAGGTGGAAACCTTGTGTGGACCCTACCTTCGTTTTTCCCTTCTGCAAGATCTTCAACTATTTGTTGCTGTATGAAATTCCTTGCAAGTTTATCCTCCTGATCAATACCAATGTTTTCAAACTCTGCCATAACTGTTTAATTTTCGTTATCCCTGAATACTTTTTGTAAAAGTAATAAGAGTTAAACAAAATGAGATATAGTTCCAATCCATAAATGAAGATTTAAAAATAGCTTAATTTTGAAGCTCACAAAACGTATAAATAATGGGAATTATTGAAATTGAAGGTATGGAGTTTTATGCTTACCATGGTCATTTTGCCGCGGAACAGGTTGTTGGTAATCGTTTTATTGTTGATCTTGCTTTGTTTACTGATTGCACCAGGGCAGCCCAAAGTGATAAACTGTCTGATGCGTTGAATTATCAATCTGCTTATTTAATCGTTAAAGAGGAGATGCAGATTAAATCGCATCTGCTTGAACATGTGGCAGCACGAATATTAAACAGGTTATATGAAGTTTACGATTTAATAGAAAGAGCGAAGGTGAAAATTTCGAAGTTGAATCCTTCAATGGGAGGAGAGATAAAGATGGTAAGTGTAACACTTGAAAGATAAATATCCATCGGAAAGATTAGTGAAAAGTTTTCCCAGGAGAAATATTAATCCCTTTTATTAACTGGAACACAATGGACCGGTGATCCTAAAAATCTTTTTCTGGTAAAACAGATTTTTAGTTATCTTTGCAGCCACATTTCCGGTCGGTTGGCCGAGTGGCTAGGCAGCGGTCTGCAAAACCGCGTACGGCGGTTCGAATCCGCCATCGACCTCAATTCTAAAACCGATAGCGCTGTATTTCAGCACTATCGGTTTTTTATTTCCCTCATTTGTCACATATTTGTCACATAAAATCAAAAACTCGATTTTTTTTGCCGTGAATATTACAATTTCATGCCAAAATATCAATATTCCTTTCTCGCAACTTCTATCTCAAAGTGTCCTATTTTGTTCTTATAATTCGTACAGAATATCCCTTTGATGAAATAAAGAATAAAGCGGTTATATGAATATATAATCCTTTGATACACCTGCTGATTTTTTGAAGCATTAATGTCTGCATGATAATTCCAGACATAAACGATAATTTTGCCCCGGAATTTATGAGTAATAGCAATACCTTATTGAACACGCAGAGGGAAAAAATCAACGCCAATTCATAAGAATAAGCAGCATTATGTTTGCTTTCAAATTGTATTGATTTCTATTTTAATTTAATCCTTCATTGCCTGATTAAGCCGAAACTAGTTCAATTAAATGCCTTAAAAAGAAAATCATTCGTACCATTGAGATTTTTAATTTCCCATATTAGCAGGCACCACGAAGATTTATTCTTCCAGTTCCTCCGTCAACAAGCTTTGCTACACCAGTTCCATCATAATTAATATCCAAATTTCAATAATAGGAAATGTAATTTTTTCAAAAATAATTTTTTTCATATAAGATAATTTTTAGTAATTTAATTTCACTATTGTCTCATTAAAAGAAACTTACTGACCACACTATGAGAATTGAAGCTCATTTTCCTGGGCGATTAGGTTTTTTGATGCGGCAACAGTCCAAACCATTCGCAGCAAGAAACCTTCAGTTCTGGTTTTTCCTGTTAGCAAAAAAGTAATGAACCTTTCGCTATTTTTTATAAGCGAAATACAGTCGTACATACCGCAACTAAAGTAGGTACAATTGAACTAACGTATAATAGCGGAATAACAAAACAAATTCCTGTAAAAGGACTCACATTGGAGAATATTTTTTGTACTTTGATACCGGGAAATTTAATTTGCCTGTTTGGTTTGTTTGATAGCACTAAAACAGGTGAAATATTTCAGCAGTCAAATATTGTATAAAATACTTATTTACAATGTTTTGACTGCTATTGTTGATAGCTTTTTTACGAACTTAAGAAAATTTATTAATTGGTTTTTATGAATAAATCCATGGATATATTCGGTGCACAATCCGAAACTTTTTCTGAAATAAATCCTCTTAATGAAAAAACCGGACATTTGGTGCGTCAGGAATTCAGCCAACTTCGTGATATTTCAGAGGTTTCTGTACTAATAATAGGGGGAGGTATAAACGGTATAGGTCTTTTCAGGGAACTGGCTTTGCAGGGAATCGATACTCTGCTTGTCGAAAAGTCAGATTTCTGCAGTGAAACAAGCGCTGCAATGACACGCGTAATTCACGGCGGTTTGAGATACCTTGAAAATGGTGAATTTCGTCTGGTCAGGGAATCTCTCCGTGAGAGAAACCTGCTTTTTAACAACGCTCCACACTACATAAAGCCATTGCCAACAAATATACCGCTATTCAGCTGGACGGATGGTATAATTCCGACAATAAAGAATTTTGTTGGCTTGCCCGCCAAGCCCGGCAATCGTGGAATATTGCTTATAAAAGCAGGTCTAACCCTGTACGATTTTCTGGCAGGCAGGAAGTCTCCTCTTCCCCGGCACAGATTCCGTTTTCGGAATGATATCTTTGCGAAGTGGCCATCCTTGAACAAGGGTGTGATCAGCACTGCTACATATTACGATGCAAAGATCACATATCCGGAAAGATTATGTCTTGAACTTGTCAGGGATACAGAAGCTTCGTTTAACGGAGCGCATGCCCTGAATTATGTAAGGTTTAAAAGTGCTTCAGGAAAAAATGTATTATTGCGCGATGAAGTCTCAGGGGAAACATGCCAGATCAAACCGCAGATCGTTGTAAACGCAACCGGAGCCTGGATTGATTTCACAAATCGCGAATTCGGGCATAATTCTGAGTATATAGGCGGAACAAAGGGTTCACATATAGTGCTTGACCACCAGGAACTTGTGAAAGCGGCTGGTGATGATATGATTTACTTTGTCAACCGTGACGGACGTATCTGCTTCTTCTATGTTGTGGGAAACAAGATCATTGCAGGTGCGACAGACATTCCTGTTGATGATCCGGAGGCAATATGCACCGAAGGTGAAGTCGACTACATTATTGAAGCCCTTCATCAGGTTTTCCCTTCAATTCAGGTATCCAGATCAAATGTAGTCTATCGTTTCTGCGGTGTCCGTCCCCTGCCAAGGAGCAACGCCCTGACTCCCGGACAAGTGAGCCGGGACCACAGTTTTCCGGTACTTGCACCTGGTAATGGTATTGATTTTCCAATCTATTCACTGGTTGGAGGAAAATGGACAACTTTTCGTGCGCTGGCAGCTCAGGTTACTGATGAGATCCTTTCTGTTCTGAGTCTCACACGAACCTGCTCCTCTGCAAATATTCCCATCGGAGGAGGTAAAAACTACCCTCCTGATATGTCTGAGTACAATGGGCTACCTCAGCAGCGACTGGTTGATCTTGTAGAACGCTACGGAACAGATGCAAAAAAAGTAGCAGACTACCTTCTTGAGGGACCCGATTTGCTGCTTTCCAACCATAACAGGTATTCACGCAGGGAGATTGAATTCCTGACCCGTAATGAGAAAATAGTTCATCTTGACGACCTGATTCTCAGAAGGACAATAATGGGTATGCTGGGGGAAATAAATCTCCCTTTATTAAAAGAACTGTCTGTGATCATATCTCCTGTACTTAAATGGTCAGCACAGGAAACAGAAGCAGAGGTCGAACGAACAGTCCAGCTGCTACATAAAATTCATGGGGTTACACTGGCCATCTGATCGAAGTCACCTTTCAAATGTTCGTATATATCCCGATATACCCGGTAATTTTGCATGTATCTGTCATATTTCTTCGGATCCGGTTCAAAGCGTTTTTCAAGATGAACCATTTCAAGAAGTGAATTTCTGATATCCGGAAATACTCCTGCGCCAATTCCGGCAAGTACTGCAGAGCCAAACGGAGATCCAACTGATGTTTTAGGCAATACCAGGGGGAGACCCAATACATCAGCTTTGATCTGATTCCAAAGATCGCTTCGGCTACATCCACCTACGCTCCGGACTTCCCTTACTTCTGCTCCTGCACTAAGTGCTATCTCCATATTGTGCCGCAGGGCAAAGGCTGTCCCTTCTAAAATAGAGCGTATTATATCTGCTTTTTCTGTAGCCAGGGATAAACCAAAGAACACTCCACGGGCATTGGTGTTCCAAAGAGGTGATCGCTCTCCCATCATGTACGGAAGGAAGATAACGCCACTGCTTCCCACGCCTGACTCAGCTGCCTTGTTTGTGAGCAGCTCAAATGCATCAGCTTTAATCTCCGATGATAATTGAAGCTCCGTCTGTCCGAACTGATCACGGTACCATCGAAGGCAACCCCCTGAAGATACCATGGCAGCCAGAAGCAGATGTATTCCAGGCAAGGCATGAGGCATTGCTATAAACGCTGGTTCAGTCAGGCCCTTATCATTTGGTATTATGACAACAGTAGAGGTACCTGTCATTTCGGCCGCAATGCCGGGTTCAACTACCCCCACTTCCAAAGCTGCCGAAGCGCTATCTACAGTCCCTGCCATAACTGAAGTTCCCACCTTTAACCCGGTTAGTTCCGAAGCCGCCTGTGTGACCTTTCCGATTATTAAATGAGACATAACCACTTCAGGGAACTGCGATGGTTCTACCCCGCATGCATCACAAAGAGCTTCAGACCATTCCTCTTTCTTATAATCACGCAATTGCAGAAGAGCACCATGTGCAGGATCTAGTGTAAGTTGCCCGGTAAGCCGGTAGTTTATGTAGCTGTTCACCTGGACAAATTGCCAGGTTTTCTTTAATAGTTCAGGTTCGTTATTCTTCATCCAGAGCAGACGAGCCGCAAGATAAAAGGCATCAGGACGGTTTCCTGTAATCCGACTGATATAGTCTGCGCCTAAAAGGTTTTTGAGTTTTACAGTCTCAGCTTCTGCACGACGGTCCATCCATATCATAGCTGGTCGTAATGGCTTGCCGGAGCGGTCCAAAGCCAATAGAGTCGGCGCCTGACAACTGACCGCGAGTCCAATAACCCTCTCAGCTCCAAACGGTACCTTATCTAAAGTCAGCCTGACGGCATTACAGGTACCATTCCACCAATCTTCGGGATCCTGCTCTACCCATGCAGGCCTGATATGGTGCAAAGGATACTCAGACTGGGCTTTTGCATGAATGTTACCCATAAGGTCAACAAGAACTGCTTTTACAGAACTGGTCCCTACATCGATTCCAAGTAACAGTGATTCCATATATTTGGCTATAAAATTTCTAATGAACTGCGAAGAGAGGCGCGATTGAAACAAGAATCAGTCCTGTCAGATAAAACAAAAACATTAGTATAAGAAGACGGTTCACGCGGACTCCACCCCCGGCAAACTCCTTCCAGGCCAGAACGCCCCAGAGAGCTCCTACCATGGTCGAACCCTGCCCAATGGCATAGCTGATAGCAGGTCCTACCTGAAGTGACTTTGGAGCACTGGCTGCAACAAAATTCGACAGGGAGCCTGCAATCCAGATCATTCCACCTAAAATTCCAAGGAAGTGTACCCAGGCGTTACCCTTCAGATAGTCTCTGAAAGTGAGCCGTGGTCCCTCAATTGGGTACCTCATAAAATATAAGTTAAAAAAGAAGACAGAAACCAGCACACCAAGACTAAAAACGAATCCTACAGCGTATGGTCCGAGTCCGCTATCTCCTTTTTTGCCGATTTCCAAAAGAGGGTAGAAAGTTCCCATCAGAATACCACCTATTGCAGCAAGCTTAATGCCCTTCCATGTCGAGGCTTTTCTGAGGGCAGCATCAACCGCGTCTTCGTCTTTACTTTTACCAGATTGAAGCGCCCTGTACGCAACAGCATCAACGATAATGGCAGCCACAACCAGGGCCACACCTGTAAACAATAAAATGGGATTCCCCTGCGGGTTAACAATATAGCTCCAAATTACCCCGACTACCAGGGCCAGACCCACTCCGATGGGAAATCCTACACCCATCCCGGCTACAGCTATAGCGCCTACCACCAGTATATTCGAAAGATTGAAAATAACGCCACCAGCAAATCCGCAAAGAATGTTTGTATTTCCTGCGTGCGATAAATCAGCGAAAAAACCGGGGCCGTCCGATCCCCATGTACCGAATGTCAATCCGGCGATAATTGCACCCAGGGCCACCCCGATTGAGTAATCATAGTAGAGGAGTTCAAAACGCCATCCTTTGGCGAATTTGAGCACATTGGCCCAGGAACCCCAGCAGATCATGGTAAAAATGATCAGGAGTAAAACCATTGAATAAGTTTGTGGAAGAATCATAATTTGTCCTTTCTTTCTTAAATATCTAATTTGAAATTTGTGAACCAAAAATATTCCGGTGTATGGGTTAAAGCTGGTCAATTGCGGCCAAATTAGTTTAACTCCGCGATTTAAACCGTCCGTTTTTCTTTGCCCATGGTGGGTGCATACCCCTTTATATCTGATATTTGAATTATGTGAACGCACCGCGTCCGTACACTCTCTTGCTGGTTTTCATATTTACTGCCTTTCTTTGTTTTTATGCAACTCGATGGCCATCATGTCATAACTACTTGTGAAATATACATACTTATAAACAGGGACAATTTGTTTCTGGCCAGGATATTCGGTCTGCACATATTCTTTTACGCTACGCATTGCTTTCAGCATCCGGGGATTACTCCATCCCTTTACCGTATAGCTGAACTCGCATATCGCAACATCTTTTTTGCCTTTAATCTCTAACCATGTTTTTGCCTGAAGTAATTTCTCAAGTTTTTTTTTCACTTTCACTTTCACCAGATAATCCCAGCAAAAAGATTCCAACATGTCGAAGAGCCCCCCTTAAAAGAACCCGCTATCAGCCCGTAAAAACACTTTTGCTATGTTTTTTGGTAAGCCGGCTTTGACTTCTTTAAGAAAATCAACAATCCCATTTGCAATATAATCTGACCCTGTTCTGAACCATGTATGATAAAGAAGTTTCATCTCATTTGCAAAAACCAGGAGTGGAAGGTAGCTTTTTACCCCTTTTTTTGTTGTGTTAAATCCTTTTGCTGCCCCCCTTCCTGGTTGCCACAAACTGATTTAACACTTAAAGATCCAAAATTAAAAAAAAAGAGTTTTCATGGACTTAACGATTAAACAATTAAATGCGACATCTTATTACAATGGTTCGGTAAATTTTAAGCGGCAATTCTGCCATATATCAATAGTTCTTTGAAAATTTTTTGATTTTTTGGCGTGTTAGGGTTGCCTACAATTGTGGCTATCAGAATGTCCCTTATTTTAATAGACAATTCAGGGCAATTAAAGACCGAACACCTCTGGAATACAGGAAAAAGTATAGGGTAAGGTAAAATAATCTGCACAAAATGCAGCTTAATACCCCATTGATTTGCGAATTGACTCCCGGCTCATCTTTAGACTTTCTTTTAGTGGACGGGTTGGCACAAAACCGTCTTCATGAGCCAGTTCAATAATAATATCACCCTCGAATCCGATTGTTTGCAGTGTATCTTTAATCTTCTTAAAATCCACAACGCCCTCACCAATTGATTCGGACCATTTCCCATTGCTTAATTCATCACGAAGATGCAGGAAAACAATGTTATTTTTGTACTCTTTCAGGAAAGCAATTGGATCGACCTTGGCCCGTAGAAGCCAGTCGAGATCGGGTCCAAGTTTAATATTCGGAATCCGTTTTAGTGTTCCTTTTAATTCGAACAGATTATTACCTACTTCCTGAGTGTGATTATGCAGGTTTAGAACAATTCCATTCTTTTTACCCAAAGCAATCATCTTCTTTAAAAGATAAGCCTGAGAATCAAACTCTTTCTCTTCTTTAATTCTTCCTGATGGATGACCCACTGTAACCCCAAAAGTACGTGCTTTAACCTTCGCCATATTTCCCATGATGTTTTCCACATCCTCCAAAATCTCATTGTGTTTCGACCTGTCCCAGATTTGTGCACTATACGAACTTCCGATTAATGGCAATTGGTACTGATCAATCAATTCTTTGATAATTTTAGTGGTTGCTTCTTTTCGCAAAGGGTGTTCCATCGTCTCAACACCATCTAATCCGGCATATTTCATATCCGAAAAAATCTGCGGAAGAACTGGTGAAACATCATACCCTGGTTGACTTTTGGCATACACCCAAACATGAGCCCCTAGCGGAAACCGTCCTTTTTTCCCAAAAGTAGAAGCCAGGGCAGGAAACCCTATCGTGGCAAGTCCGGCTATACCGAGTGTTGTCTTTAAAAATTCATTTCTGTTCATTTTTTTGATTTTAATAAGTAATAACTCTCTGATTTCCGAATTACGAAACCAGACACCACCCCCATGATCCTGAAGACAAATGTGTCCTTGATCGGAGATTTCTTTAAATTCAGGAAACTCGGCAAACTTCTTTGGAGCTCCTTTCTTACCTGTTTTGTCACCTGCAATTTGCCTTTAATCTCTAACCATATTTGTGCCTGTAGTAATTTCTCAAGGTTTTTTAATTTCACTTTCACCAGATAATCCCAGCAAAAAGATTCCAATGTGTCGAAGAGCCTCCCTGAAAAGAACCCGCTATCAGCCCGAAAAAACACTTTTATGATGTTTTGATGGTTCATATATTTAGCAACTATATTGAGACCTGAATACCTTGTAATGTTACTGCCTGGAAATGTTGCGATGAACGAATGCAGAACCAAACTTGCCTGAGTTTTGCTGAGAGAAGATGCAACATAAACTTGTTGAAATGAAGCTTTAACGATAAACAAATTACATCACTTTCTTACACTTTTATTTTACTTTTTTAAGTTCCTATTAAAAATGCTATTCTCCTTGGTCGTTTCTTTTAGATGTGTCGGTTTTTATGCTTCTGACTAACGTAATTGTTTTAAACATAGTACCATATACGAAAGTAGCAAAAAGATTTACAGATTAGCAATATTAAAAGGGGAATAAATTAGTTTCAATAAAGTGTATTCGCCAAAATTAAGATGAATTTCGGAATTCTGTACAAAGAATCTAATATATGACATCACTTAACAGACTAATCAAATAATTTTTTGTGAAATTTCTTTTAATACCGCACCCCTGACCGTACCCTTGCAATAAATAATCTGTATGTAACTGATAGATAGTAGCATTCGGCGAAGTCCGTATTGTTTTCCCGATAAATTCAATTACACTTTCAAAGTTATTCTAATATGTTCAAATTCTTTGTTGTTTATTAAAATCTTAAAATACTCATGAAATACGTTCCCGGGAGTAATTCAAATTCGTTATAAACTGCATATATCAGTTATTCAATAGTGCTAAATAGATATTAGTTATGCAATACAGCTAAATAGACATTAAATAAGCTACGAGATCCTCTATCTCATCACCTGACAATTTCAGCCTCATATTATGAGTATCGGCGTTATCTCCTTGCGTAATTATCTCTTTAACTGTCACATACCTTCCGTCGTGCATATAAGGGGCAGTCCGCCAAAGTTCAACCAGCGAAGGGTTATCAAACTGTACCTGGGGAACATATTCTCCAATGCTGTTTATAGTGAAGTCTTTATGGGCGTGTGTATTTACGTCATACATCTTAAGGTCGGTATAAAGAGGTTTTGGATGACAGGTGCCACAATTTGTTTTTTCACTAAAGAACAATTTTTCACCCTTTATGGCCGAAAGAGTTTTTTTGCCTTTTACCAGAAAAGGGCTTTCAACAGGTTGCAATGATCTAAGATATTCATCAATTGCCAATGCATCTTTTTCCGGCCGGATTGCAAACTGGATATGATTAATTCCCGAACGCACAGCCGTTTCAGCCCTGTCACGAACACCTGTTGACATTACCGGAGGTGTTTTATGTGCATAGAGAAGGCTTTTTACGTTTTTAGGATTTCCAATACCATCATTTAGAAGATCCCAGTTTAAACCATCTGTTCTACCATCCGGATGGCAACTTGTACAACTTTGCCATTTCTGAAAACAAAGCGCAGCATCATGAAAAAGCATTTCACCAAATTGTTCAATATTCCTCCTGCTATTATCACCTAAATATACTGATCTTGCCCTTACGTATTGAGAACCGGCATTAACAATCCCGATGCTCCCTGAAAAATATTCTGCAATATAAATTATGTTATTAGCGGTTGCCATAAGCCGGGGCCCGTTACCCTTCAATTTGATCCTTTTTCGAATATCCGTCAGGAATATAAAATCATTGATAACATTCCCGGAATCATTATTGCCATAATATGGGTCATTTAGGTAATTATTATTGAGTTTTTCGTGCAACGCGACCCGGCTGATAACCGACACTTCGTGGGTGCCTGCATGGCTGATACACAGATATTTTCCATCATTTGTAACAATGATGCCCCATGGATTCGCTGCTCCCATATCAACATCATCAAGCAAAATTGTTTTAAAAAGTTTTTGGGCTTTTACATCAATAATGCTTAACACATTGGTATTCATCCAACCTCGGTCCAGTTGAGTTGTGGGAAGCTGGAATTTTGCCAGTATATGAGGTAAGTATGCGTACTTTCCATCAGGTGAAATACAAATATCTTTTAAACCGGTTGATCCGTTTGGTAGTATTATGTTCTTTATCAATTTTTTGTCCACCGTACTAATAACACTAACTTCTGCTGAAACAATGCTATTTGTTGAAGGTCCGACCGGAAGTTGATTGGTAACAAATAAGTATTTTTGGTCCGGGGTTAGTGCAAGGCTTAATGGTTCCCTTTGAACAGGTATTCGTTTTATTTCTTTTTTCCCCGATAGGTCGATAACTGAAACATCGTTGGTAAACTGGTTACATACATAAACTATTTTTGTTGATCTGTCTATTGCAATATCTTCAGGAGTGTGCCCAACCTCAATTGTACTAAGTATTTTGCCCGATATATTGTCCAAAACAACCAGTTTCCCGTCGCAACCGCCTCCAACAGCAAGTAATTTCGATTCATCCAGCATTTTAATACTGGAAGGGGAAAAGGGAAGTTTTATCTCTTTTATTACTTTTTCTGACTTTAAATCAATAACCCAAATCTTGCCGGATTCTTTATCTCCAACAAAAAGTTTTTTGTTATCATTACTAATTGCTATACTGGTTGGCAATACAATGTCTGATTTTATTTCAGGATTTGCTTTAAATGCAAAAAATGCACTTACGATTAGAATACTAAAAAACATGGGGAGTTTATTCTTTGTTTCCTCCCATCTTTTGGCTGATCTATTCATATTCTCATTATTTACTTGCCTGATTTATTTTTTATTTAACCAGTCCTTGTTTAATGAGCTCCACTTTAAATGCTTTCAAATCATTCTCCTGCTTGTCACTAAAAGAACCGGTCGTTTGGGCGTAAACATCCATCCAAAGCATTAGGCGATAAAAATCTTCTTTATTAATTTCCAAATCATTATGCGTACAAATCTTTTTTAATAACTTACTTGATAAGGAGGGACAATGACCGACTATTGATGAATCCCGTTCAAATACAAGGTTTTCTAAATCATTATCTGCAAACGACAGGAGTTTTTGGTAGGAGTTTCCTTTGGTTAGATCAAATTTGGATGCAATTTCTTCATCCCCGTATTGATGACATTTGACGCAAATCCTATCCAATACCGGTTGTACAAGAAGGTCGTAACTAAGAGGCCAGGATCCTTCAGGTTCAGTCATTAATATATCAGGTGGTTTAGAAATAGCCATTGTTCCGTATCCTGATGCGGGAATGAGGTCCCTGGACTCATGGCAACCAATGCATGAGAGCGTTTCATTGGGTTGTACATAAGTTAATGTTCGCATGGTTTGAATAGCATGGCCTTGTTTATCAAGTGCCTGAAAAAATACCGGAACCCCTGAAGGAATTTTAAAATATGCTGAACCATCATCATATATCTTAGTGGTTCCAATAACATATTTACCAGGTTCTTCCTGGGATGGCCCCAGTGTAGGCCTGTTCATTGAAAATTGTGTTTTGGGAACAACTCCAATTACTCTTAACCTGTCGATAGTACCTTTTTCCACCCTTGTTAATCCGGTATAAATATTCTGGATATAAAATGCACCTTCCTGTTTACCATCCAAATTAACAACTGAAGGATGAACTGGAGGCTTTACTCTTGTCCTCACCGGAATCGGGTACATGCTTGAAATTTTGTCATCACGGAAAATCAACTCCAGGTTACCAAAAATATCATATAAGTACAATCCCTGGGCATTTTCCGGGTTATCCGTCCACCCGGGTTTATACTGCCATCTGTGAGGAGGCAGCTTATCTTTACTCCATGAAACGAAGTAAAACTCTTCCGACAAAGGATATGGATTGGCATAGAACATATTAACATTAGTCTCAGTTTCGGGGAAAGGGACTTCCGGGGTTAAGCGTGTTATAGGTAAACTCCCTTCCATTCCTTTTGTTCTGTCAAACAGAATTAATGAACCTCCTGTGTTTGAATGATGTGCAGCGGCAGTCAAAATAATTTTGTTGGAATTAGGTATTGCACGAGGTTCCATTTTTGCCTGTGGCCGAATGGTATAATTACCGTATAAAAGTTGCGCATTGGTTCCATCCTGGTTGGTTGCCCAGAGACTAAAAGTATTACCATTATTACGATCGATATAATCCCAACGTGTATATACTATTCTTCCGTCATTTAACAAGCTGGGATTCCATTCAAATGACTCGAAGGATGAAATAGGAAAAATATTTTTACCCTGTCTATCCATCCTATGCAAATTATATACAGGTACCGGCCGGTAGGCATCTCCCCCGCAACGTACATAGCTGTCGGGAAGATTATCCTTCATTGTGAGCATACTGTTTTGCTTACTGCATTGTAAAAACTGACCTTTGCGTGTTGAAACAAATACTATGTCATCATTGGGCAGGTACCGTGGTTCAATGTCCTCATATTTGCCAAAAGTAATTTGATGTAGTCCAGTTCCATCGATATTCATCTCATAAATATGATTAAAACACTCCTCAGGCAAACTGTCTTTGCTAAGTTTTCTTGCAAAAAACAGTTCAGGATAAAATTTACAATATGAAAACAAAATCTTAGTGGCATCATAAGAGAGATCCGGACATGAAAATGTTCCTTCCGGCCATCCGGTAGTCAGACATACAAGATCCGGATTTTCAGAGGCAAAATTCTTCAACAGAAAGATTCCTCCTCCAGGCCGCGACCACCACCCATAATTCTGGTCGCTAAGGTGAGCCAGTACACCAGGTGATTTTTTTACGAACAATATATCCTTAAAATCGATAACCGGATTCCGAAAGCTTATTTTACGGATAGTTTCGCGTACTGAATCGTAAATTTGAAAAATTTCCCTGGAAACACTTTTTTTCGAAAACCCTGCGAGTTTTTTTTCAGCTACTTTCAGATCATTGTAAATTATTCCGGTTTCAACACCTTGCTCCTTTAAATAAGCTGTAAGTTGAAACCCCTGTTGAATTACCTTCTGTGTAACACCGTAAAACATCATTGCCTCAGAGCTATCACTGCTGATTGAAGCATACTTCTTATGGGCCTGTAAAACCCAATCCTGGTGTATTTGTTTTTTGGATCTTACAGGTAGTGAATTTTCATTCCCATCCATCCAGACCGCCTGAATTAGTACTATATACAATGAAATTAACAAAAGACTCTTTTTCATAGGCATATTATTTTTTAAATCTGTCAACTAATTATCCTTCTGATACCCCGTATATCCAAGCTTGGCAGAAATCTTTTTACCAGTTTCAATTATCTGAGGACCAAGTTGGTTTATGACTTCATCCATGGTATAATATAAAGAAATCATAGTTTGACCAATTGACCCGACTATTTTGTCTTCAAAGTTAAAAATTTCCACTGCAAAACATAACCCACCATCGTTTGATTCCATATTGTCAATGGCAAAACCATTTTCCCTGACGTTTTGAATGTCAGACCTTAAAAATTCTCCATTGGTAATACTGTTGCATGTGTTTTGTTTCAATCCTTTTTTGATTATTTTTTCCAGTAATTCCTCATTTAAACTCTCCCTGTTTAACCTTAACCAAAGTAACAGGCCCGAATAATCCGGCATTAAAATCGCTTACTTCTGGTTTATTACTGATCCAGCCCCATTCATTATCAGGAGTTTTTTTCTCATCTGCAAACTGGTATATGGCATTGCAAAGGAGATTTCCGATTTTAACCTTTATTGTATTCTCTCCTGATTTCAGATATCCGGTAACATCAAAATCAAAAGGAGGCCAGAGTTTTTCACCCGCCTTTTTCCCGTTGATGTATACTTCAGCCATGTATTTCACCTCACCAAGTTTTAATATCACAGTTTCCCCTTTCTCAAAATCCATTGAAAACCTGTTTGTATAATCTACATAACCTGAAAAGCGGTTTAGTTTTAAGTCAGTCCATCCTGTTAACGATTTCATTACACCTTCAGGATTAAAGAATTCTTCAGGTGCTCCCCATCTGGACCATACTTTGACAGGCTGATTGGTTGTGTCAATGCTAAGCTTCCATAAACCGTTAAAATTTAAAGCCGTATATTCATATAGTTTTGAATTTTTAATACCCGCTGACTTTTTGCTTTTATCAAATACAACCCAATATGCTTCATAAGGCTTTAAAATCAGGTTAAGTAAACTCCCCTCATAATTTTCCGATGATCCAAGGGCCGTTATACTTCCGGTTTCGCAGTCCCATTTCTGTGCCAACCCTTTTTGATTCCTGAAAAGAAGATTTGAATTCTGTTCAAGCCCTGAATTGTTGACCAGCCAGAAAAAGTCCCGTCCATCAATGATTCTGTGTTGCTGAATCAAGGAGAATTCGGAAGTTTTAAACTGAATGTCTGATTGCAAAACCGTCTGTTTTGATGCCTGTTCATAAATGCTGTTATTTAAACGAATCACATTAGGAAGAGATTTAATGGAACTAAACATCTCAGATATTTTTTTGTCATTTAATCCGTTTTCAACAGAAGCATCAGGCAGGTTTTCAAAATAAAAAAGGAATCCCCCATTGCGCACAAACTGTACTATTTTTTCCGCAATATCAACAGGTACAATAAACACTGAAGGCAGAACTAGGCTTTTAAAGTTGTAGTTTTTAAATGTTATTGTGTTTCCTGTAATTTTCATATTCCTGTAATACTCATTATCTGCAATTAAAAATTCAACTCTCAGATCGGTAAGGTCATTCATTACCGAAGAATAAATGGTATTAATGAGATCAACTTTTTTTGCATGATTACAAGCGGAAGTGATATTATTCCATGAGAAATATGGATAGTTCCTGTCCAATACCTTATCGCCGGTTAATGCCCAGATTCCATCCAGCGGAGACAGGACAAGCACTTTTGCATCAGTATTTCCGAATGAATTTATAAAACTGGCCCTTTTTGCATAATTTGTCCAGATGTGGAAATAAGGCCAGAATGGGTTTGAAGTAAACCAGTCAGCCGGGTAGGGAATAGTATTCAACTTTCTGTTCGTGTTAATACCGTGAGGCACTATATGGCTTACTCCCCAGGCAATAATGCAGTTTGTCACCTGTTTAATGAGCACAGGCGACATTTGCCATCCTGCTACACCCATTAATTCGCTCATAAACCGCTTGTCGTCAAATTCAGTTACAGATTGTATCTCTTTGAAATCATGCACCTGAAGTCCTTTACTGAACAGACAATCGTTACCAGGCATGGTTACGGCCCGGTGTGATTGAAACGGATTTCCCATGGTCAATGTCTGAAACATTATATTTTCTTCCCAGAGGTTCGAAATGGTGTACATTCCCCTGGATTCAGCCCAGTCGCTCACAGGTTTTAAAAATCCACCCGAATAGATATCGGAAACCACATCGTACCAGTTCCATCTTGCAACAACCCACTTACCTTCAGTATCTTCCTCAAACATCAGCGGCATCCATAACCGGATGTCCCTTTTTTTCTTAAGTTTATAATCTTTTTCCAAATCGTCAGACCAGGCCAATTTCCATCCATAATCCCCTTCGTTGTCGACAAAAACTCCTTTTACAGATTTTCCCAGTTTGTTTTTAACATTATCCTGGTAAGGTTTATGGGCATAAGAAATAAACGTTGGAGTTAATTTTTTATCGAGATAGTTCACATTTCCACCGTCATATCCATTGTGTGAATATTTATTAAAAACATATACCCGCATTGGTTTTTTGCCTGTTGCAGAGTATATTACAGGTTTACCTGCTGAAATAATTTTGAGGGAACTACTGTTTATTTTTACATTTGACAGACCATTATAGTTAGTGTCGGGCATTGTAACCGCTACTTCTGCTGCCACAGCAAAGAAACAGGCCGGAATTTCGATTTTCCCACCCGATTTAACTTCTATGATTTTCCATTCAAGCGAAACCGGGGCAAATTCGGGATGTTCCTTTATTATTTTATTGTCTGCCCTGCCGCTTGGCCACCAGTATTCGTCGCAATAACCCATATAAGACTTGTTTTTTTCTGCGGCATTTAAAGCAGATTCGTATGACCTGAACCAAAGCGGAGATAACCATTCGTCGTGGGGTAAACCATTCCGGGCATGAGAATATCCGGGATTCAGACCCTGTCTGCTCATTTCATCTGCCATTGCCGCCGTCTTCAGCGGATTTAAAGATGCATCCCAGAACCAGAAAGTAAAAGGGGCATAAAGCATATCAGGATTCCCAAATTTTTGGCTTAGCGTGTCAAATGGAATTGCGAATTTTTTAACCTGAATTTCCTGTCCGGACGACAAAAACGATATTAGGGCCGATAGAAAAATAAAATATAGCTTTTTCATGGTATAATAATTTTATTTGGTGCCTTTTGTGATTACTCCGAAATTTGGGGACTGCCAATAACTCTGATAATAGTTTATGCATATCATTTCAAATCATTTATTCACAATTTCCTGAGTTTATTGTTTCAGACTAATTGTTCCATAAATATGCGGATAATTATGGACAAATCAGTACATTTCGGTAGTTATTTTATTCACTTATTATTGAAGTTCCACGCAAGGCTAACATAAAATCATGTGGTTACGATTAATGAGAAATAGCTTATAATCAAATCCAATATGAAATACCTCAGTTTGTTAATAACATACATATTTACAGCAAACCTTCTTGGGTCGTGTGAGTTTGAAAATCATTTAAAACCAAAGAAGGCTCTGATAACAGGATATATTTCGAATTTCGATAAGTGCAGTAATAAAAATTGGATTGATTTTGTGGCACCAGACCTGTTCTCAATGGAATTCCCGAGAGTTCCGATTGAAATTAAACCGGATGGTTCGTTTAGATATGAATTGGAATTAGTGAGTCCTGCACGTTGTTGGGGCATTTATAATAAATGGTTCGATTTTTCGCACTATACAATCTGGAGAAAGTTCCTGAGCAATCGGATCAAATTTTTACGTCGGTTTACAATCTTTTTGAGGATCCATATGTGAAAAAACATTTTAGCAAAAACTTCAATTCATATTTAGATAAGAACAAGCCACCTGATATATTGGCAAAAAAGGATGAATATACTGCTTTTGATTCTATCGTAAGTAAAAATCAGGGCAAAGTTATATATGTTGATTTTTGGGCGCCATGGTGCGGTCCATGTATGTCTGAAATGAAATACTCAAAAATATTAAGGGAAACTTTTAAAGATAAAAATGTGGTATTTGTATATCTCGCATGTGATTGTTCTGCGGAATCATGGAAATCAGCGATTGCGAATAATGATATTGCCGGTATAAACCTGCTCCTTTCGGATGACGCCCTTGTACTCCTCCGCAAAAGATATGCCATTACCGGTATTCCACATTATTTGCTGATCAACAAAATAGGCGAATTAGTAAATATAAAAGCTGCACGACCAGGTGATGATAATATTAAAGATGAAATTTTGAAATTACTATGAATTACGCACCGGAACAATCTTTTGTGGAAATCAACCACGACCATTACCAGGTTAATGATAATAAGCATGATATACTTATTATAAATAAATGAGTATTACTTAGTCTGCTGAAAAACTCCGTATAGGAGTAAACTGTAAATAACCCCCAGTGAAGTGAAACGAAACTGGGGGTAGTGAAACCCGGAAAAAAACAACCCCTTTAGCGGGTTGAACGATATTAATTAATTATTGCCATTATGTATTATATCAATTTTTCAGCTGACCAAATTTTTCTTCAAGTTCCTTCTGAAAATTATCAAGAACTTCCAGGCTAATTTCGTCTGAACCGTTATAACCACTGGCATCGTACTCAAAAGGGTCTTCCATGTCTTTTATCAAAAATAAAATCGCAAATATCACAAAAGTGAAAATACATACAAGAATCAACCCTCCCCACCAGGGTTCAACAGCCAATAAACAATAAACGGTGAGAAACGTAATCGTGATTGCTTGAATACATATAAACACCGAAGGGATGAAGTCGGTAGACTTTATCACAGCGATCCGGTTTAAGATTTTTTTTATGCCGGTGATTTCATTCTTCATCCTGAAAAGATAATTTACAGTGGCACCTTCCTTCCCTAACAATATTAAATCTTCCGAAAGCGCATCTAAAAGTCTTCCCAATTTGTCATTTTGCTTTAAAAGAAAGCCCACTTTAAATGTAGGTACGAATAATTTCAGCCGTGCAATCATTCCAGGTGCTGACGGACAATTCTGTACACGCCGGATAAACTCAGCTTCCTGCCATAGTGCGTATAAAGATGCTGCGATATCATTAGGTATTTTCTCGCTCTCTTTGTAATCAGTAACTACACCAGCCAATAAAAACCCGAGGATAAAAACGATCCCTGTCAGAATACTTGGGAAAAAAGTAGTGAGTTCTTTAGGAATCACTTCCCAGCCAAGAAAATGGAAAACAACTTTTATTATTCCTGCCAGGAAAACAATGGGAAGAACAGAGAAAAGGAGGTGATATTTGCTTTTGCGGATTTTTTGGATTAATGTCATTTCAGTATTTTTAGAGTTTAATGATGCAAAATAAAACAATTTTGGAATTTACCCGAAATTATAACCTGAAGACTTTTATTAAATAGGGTCTGCTGACTGATAATCTATAAACTAATTACCTGAGCGAAGCCTGATAATTCTGAAATTGCCGTTAAAATCTGCCGGAATATCCGATTCAACATTCAAATTGGTTTCACTAACAATAACTTCAAAACGCCGGGTTATATCGCTGAATAGTAGATTTGTAATCGGGTTGAAGATTTTTCTCCATATTGAAAGCGAACAACCTGAAGGAACAAATTTGTCGAATACGGTAATTCGCCCTCCCGGTTTTAGTACCCTTTCACACTCTTTCAGGCATGCAACCGGATCTGGTATAACGGCGAGGATCAAGTGAAGGATAATTTTATCTGCCCACTTTTCCGGGAAGTCCAGGTGTTGCCCATCCATTACTGACGCAGTTAAATTACGTCCAAAGTGTTTGTTCTTTTTCAGGGTTAGGGCGATCATGGCCGGAGTTATATCAGTTGCCGTAATGTGACAATCCTGAATAATATATTCCAAATCCAGACCAGTACCTGCACCGACAATAAGTACTTCGTCGCCCGGATTTATTCTAAGATCACTGATCGACTTGTTTCTTGATTTTGAGAATATCCGGCCGACAATGTCGTACCCTGGAGCGTAGAGCGTGTAACGAAACCTGTTCCAACTATTTGTACGGAATATTGCCACGAAAATTAATAAATTGACATAAGAACTACATATTGCTGATTGCACCAGGTACGTTTCAACATTCAAAATCATCCATATAAAAGTAGAGAATCCTATTAAATGTTAGATGTCCTCTTCGCTTTCAGAGGTCTCTTTCCTTAACTTACTGTTATGAATGCCATAAACAAAGTAAATCATCAGCCCAATTGCCATCCAGAAAATTAAACGCAGCCAAGTGTCCAATGGTAAAGCATACATCTGTATCAGACAGATTGATGCTCCAAGAACCGGAATGAGCGGAACAAACGGAGTTCTGAAAGGGCGTTTAAGATCTGGTCTTTTATATCTTAAGAAGATCACACCGACACAAACAATTGCAAAAGCGAATAACGTTCCGATCGAAACCAATTCACCAAGAATATTAATCGGCAGGATACCTGCCAGAATAAATGCGACTGATCCGGTTATAATTGTACTGACATAGGGAGTTTTAAATCGGGGATGAATTTTCGCAAACGCCGGAGGCAATAGCCCATCTTTTGAAATTGCGTAAAAAATACGTGGCTGACCAAGCATCATAACCAGAATAACAGAGCTTAGACCGGCTAAAGCAGCAATTTTAATAATCGGTCGCAGCCAGAATAGTCCTTTACCCATTGCGTCAACTCCCACCGCAATCGGATCTGCAACATTCAGAAAAGTATAACTTACTATTCCTGTCAGGACAATAGCAACCAGAATATATAAGATTGTTGAAATACCAAGGGATCCAAGAATGCCAATCGGCATATCGCGCTGAGGATTCTTTGCCTCCTGGGCTGCTGTTGAAACTGCATCGAATCCAATATAGGCGAAGAAGATAACTGCGGATCCCCGTAGAATGCCGCTCCATCCGAAATGACCCCATTCACCCGTATTAGGTGGAATAAACGGATGCCAGTTAGCTTTATTAATAAAGAAAGCCCCTATTCCAACAAAAAGCAGAATCACAAATACTTTTATCATCACCATTAAATTATTGAAATTGGCTGATTCTTTAATGCCAACTACAAGTAAAATAGTGATTACAGCGACAATGAACATCGCCGGGAGATTCAAAAGCGCGGTAATATGAGGTAGATTTTCAACAACAATTCCAGAGGATGCCAGGCTACTTGTCAGCTGATCAGTAATAGGTTTCCATCCAATATCAGGAATTTCAACCAAAATTGTGTTCCATGCCGCTGTAAATTGAGGAGGGATATTTATATCGAAATCTCTCAGAAAACTAACCATATATCCGGACCATCCAACAGATACCGTCGATGCTGCAAACAAATATTCCAGAATAAGGTCCCAACCAATTATCCAGGCGACGAATTCCCCAAGAGTTGAATAAGCATAGGTATAAGCACTTCCGGATATGGGTATCATAGATGCAAATTCCGCATAGCATAGCCCGGCAAATAAACAGGCAAGACCCGAAATAATAAACGAAATAACAATAGCCGGACCCGCATATTGAGCTGCAGCCTGTCCTGTTAAAACAAAAATTCCTGCGCCAATAATTGCGCCTATTCCAAGAGTAGTGAGGTTTGTGGCACTAAGCGCCCTTTTCATGCCAGAGTCTTCGCTGGCATGACGCATAAGTTTATTGAAGGGTTTGGTAATAAATAATTGAGAAATTCTCATCGCAGGGCGTTATAAAATTGAACCAGTAAATAACTCCATTATTATTTACTTTTAACCAGAGTGTTCAACAGAATCCAACTTTTGATAAGTTTCAGGTTTATTGGTCCATTTTCCATTCTTCGACTCGCCCAGAATAATCACTTCTTTTGTTTTTTCATATTCTTTTATTGCCTGAATCATCTCGTCTTTGCTTTTCCGAATAATCTTTATACCGGTTAGAGAGCCTTTGTTGCGAACTTCAATATAAAACCCGTCTCTGTATTCTTTTGCTCTGGTTGGTGGTCTGCCCATATATACAATTTTATTGATCGTTGTTCCCTGTTACGGTAGAAAATGCAATCGGTTGATTTCGTTTATCTGAAAATGATTAAACTCCCTAAAGCGCGAGTATTGCCCACGTTTGCCGAAGTCCGATAACAGACGATACAACTCCATTCGTGGTTATTACAATAGAAATGCACAATCTGGCAATTGCCAAATATATAAAAAATAATTATTAAAAAACATTTTCCGGCAAAATACCCCGTTAAAACATATGTTCATCATTCCGGGGGCAATATCTACCAGTTATTTCTACAATCGCTTTTTTTGTGTATTATAAAAAGTACAACAGTGATTCTAAAGTCCTTTTTCGGTAAATTCTCCGATCTTTAAATATTTATTGTATATCCTGGCATACCTGACAGCGTTTTCCTTGTTTGGATAATACTCATTTTCGAATCCTTTTCCCATAGCTTTCTGGGCATCTTCAACTTTAGGGTAGATACCAGCAACAACTGAAGCAAACATTGCTGCGCCAAAAGCACAGGTCTGTTCAGTTCTGGCAACTTTTATCGGCATGTTCAGGACATCGGCGAGGATTTGCATTACAAAAGGTGATTTTTTTGCAACTCCGCCTAAACCTATAATCTCCTTGATTTCTATTCCTTCGCGTTTGAACCTGTCAACAATGGCTTTTGATCCAAAAGCGGTCGCTTCGACTAATGCCCGGAATATTCTCGGAGCAGAAGACCCTAATTTTAAACCTGTTATGGACCCTGTGACTTCCTGGGTTGCATCGGGTGTACGCCTTCCATTCATCCAGTCGACAGCAATAATTGTCGATTCTTCAATCGGAATTAACATCGCTTCTGCCGATAATTCAGGAATAATCTGTTCTAAAGTTTCCAGGATTATCCTTTCTCTAGTAATGGAATCAATCAGGGTTGATTTGGAAAGTATCTGTTCCAACGGCCAGGATATAACTTTTTTAAACCATGCATAAATATCACCAAATGCTGATTGGCCGGCTTCAAGACCGATAAAACCCGGAATTACAGATCCATCGACTTGTCCGCATATACCGGGAATTAATTTATCCCCGATTTGATCGTATGATGCAACCATGATATCGCAGGTTGATGTTCCGATCGCCCTTGCCAACACATTAGGCGTGACTTCACCGCCAACAGCCCCAAAGTGACAATCGAAACCACCAACGCCAATTGCAACATCGGTTGACAACCCCAGCTTCTCGGCCCATTCGGTTGTTAAATAGCCAATTTTTACATCGCTGGTAAAAGTTTTGTCATACAACTTGGAACGATAACCATTAAGTATCGGATCAAGTGCAGTGAGAAACGATTCAGACGGAAGTCCCTGCCAGCCTTCGAACCACATTGATTTATGCCCGGCTGCACACCGGCTTCTGTAAACTTCTTCAGGTCTTATTATCCCGGTTAACATAGCAGGCATCCAGTCGCAATGCTCAATCCATGAGTAAGCGGCTTTTCTGACTTTTTCGTCTGATCGAAGTACATGAAGTATTTTAGCCCAAACCCATTCAGACGAATAGATACCACCCTCATACTGAGTGTAGTCCGGTAACCAGCCTTTTGATAGTTTGTTTATTTCGGCCGCTTCTTTAATAGCGGTATGATCCTTCCATAAAATAAACATTGCATCGGGATTTTCTTCGAATCCGTTGGTCAAAGCAAGCGGAATTCCACTTTCGTTCACAAGAACAGGTGTACTCCCTGTGGTATCAAACGAGATACCTGCTATATTTTTTGCCACCTCAGTCCCTGCTTTTTCAAGGGCTATTCTGACAGAAAGTTCCATTGCTTCAACATAATCAAGCGGATGCTGGCGATACTGGTCTTTTGCCGGGTCACAGAATTTTCCTGCAGCCCATCTGGGATAAGTTTTAACTGATGAAGCGACTTCATCACCATTAAGGGCATTTACAATTATTGCCCTGACAGAGTCTGTTCCAAAATCAATTCCGATCACATATTTTTTTGTTGTCATTTTCTTTAATTTAAATTCATTGTTCTGCTCCAGTGTTTATCTTAGATTTTAAAATGTATTTCCCAACATCAGGTATTCCAGACTTGTAAGTAGGTCAGGCACTATTTTTTTGACCATAGTAGGCGTTGGCTCCATGCTTACGCTGAAAATGTTTTTCAGTCAGTAAGTCATTCATTGTCAAATATGGATTGACCGAATGTGCTATATAAGCAATTTTGGCAATTTCTTCCAAAACAACGCTGTTGTGTACGGCTTCATTAAGATTTTTCCCCCAGGTAAATGGACCATGATTTTTGACTAAAACACCAGGAATGTGAAGATAATTCAGCTTCCTGAATTTTTCAATGATCACATTACCCGTTTCTTTCTCGTAACTCCCCATAACCTCTTCCTGTTTCATGTCACGGGTACACGGGATATCACCGGCAAAGTAATCAGCGTGAGTAGTTCCGGTAATTGGAATTGCAACGCCCGCCTGAGCCCATGAGGTTGCGAAAGTTGAATGGGTATGCACGATTCCACCTATCTGGTCAAATGCATTATAAAGTGCAAGATGGGTAGCAGTATCTGAAGAAGGTTTAAAATTGCCCTCGACAATATTTCCGTTAATATCGACCACAACCATTTGATCTGCAGTCATCTCATCATATTCGACCCCGCTTGGTTTTATCACAATCAGACCCTCTTCACGATTAATCCCACTGGCATTCCCCCAGGTGAAAAGGACGAGATTGTGCTTAACCAGATCGAGATTCGCTTTTAAAACCAGTTCTTTTAAATCGGATAGCATAGTATAATATTTTATTATCAGCAGGGTGATAAAGTCACTCTGCATTAATTCTAATTGTGCTAATTCAATACGGTACAATTACCAAAAATAAATGTAGAAAGCTATACAAACTATAACAACTACCAGGGATGTAATCACATCCCAGTAAGTCCAGCTATTGCGGGTTTCAGCAATCTGTTCAGGTGACTGAGAAAAATACGTAAGTCCCTGAAGTTGTATTTTGCCAGCTTTTGGCGTAAAAAAACTAATTACAACCATTGCCGCCATTGTGAAAAAGAAAAGAAATAAGCAGAAATGTAACCAGTTAACACTCAATAGCATACCAAAAAGACTATCTGCTGCGAATGAGCTTTTAAATATCATCAAGACTAAACGGAACATGCCGATAAAGAAGCCAAGCAGAAGACCCCATTCGCCGGCTTTAGGGGTAATTTTACGGTTAAATACCCCCATGAGGAACACAGCGGCTATAGCGGGCGCAATCAACGACTGAACGTTCTGCAGATACTCATATAGCACACTGCCCAGGCCCCTCATAATTGGGATCCAGACCAAGCCCAGAACGACTACAACAACAGTAGCAATCCGACCGACTAAAACTAATTTATGTTCAGAAGCTTCGGGTTTATAGTTTTTATAGAAGTCAATGGTAAACAGCGTGGCAGATGAGTTGAAATGAGCAGCCAGGGAAGTCATAAGTGCCGCAATAAAGCCAACAACAACGATACCTTTGACACCCATTGGTAAAAGGTGGGTTACCATGCTCCCATAAGCCTTATCGTTTGTGTCGAAGTCAAATCCTTCAACACCCTGTTTTTTTAATGCTGCCGCAATCATGCCGGGTATCAGGAACATAAAGACCGGTAGAATTTTCAGGAAACCGGCAAAAATCGCTCCCTTGCGTGCATTATTCAGGTCTTTTGCTGCGAGTGCACGTTGTACTATGTGCTGGTCAGTGCACCAATACCAAAACCCGATAATGGCAGCACCAAAAATAACACCAACCCCTGGAAATTTATCATACCATGGGTCCCCCTTTTCATGGATAAGGTGCATATTATTTCCTGAATATTCGATTACTTTTTGCCAGCCTTCAAGTAGACCGCCACCACCCAGTTTGAGCAATCCAAGAATAAGAATAGTAAAAGCCCCTGCAATAAGAATCGGGGTTTGAATCACCGAAATGGTCATAATTCCTTTCATCCCTCCAAACACTGTAAAAATACCCGTTAGCAAAACCAATCCGATCGCTCCGTACCAGAAATCGATGCCTAAAACCGATTGAAGAAAAATACCTCCGGTGAAAGCGGTGACAGACACCTTGGTAAGGACATAACTTATAAGTGTGATTATCGATAAAGTAGAACTTGTATTCTTATTATACCGTTTTAATAAGAATTCAGGCATTGTAAAAACTTTACTATGGGCGTAAAATGGAACAAATACCCATCCCAGAATAAGAATCATCCAACCTTGCATTTCCCAGTGCGCCATTGCCAAACCACTTTCAGCACCGGCTCCGGCCAATCCCACAAGGTGTTCGGAACCAATATTGGCTGCAAAAATCGCAGCACCAACGGCAAGCCATGTTTCGCTTCGTCCCGACAAAAAATAGTCGCTTGTATCATCCTTGCCACGTCTTACGACCCAAATCACTATGCCAACCAGGCCAAACAGGAATAGTATGATAATAATCCAATCAAGTGATGCCATAAAATAATATATTTAGAAGGTTAGTTCACAATCCTTTGGAAAGATGATAGTATAAGTCGTTCCATCGAAGCAGGTTTTTAAATTCATCGATCTTTGTATCCTTTCCGATAATGACAAATTCAACGCCGACCATCTCGGCAAAGTCCATAATATATTCACTTGTAATATTTTGGCTGTAGCAAGTATGATGCGCACCACCTGCATAAATCCATGCGGCTGCTGCTGTTTTAAGGTTTGGTTTTGGATCCCATAACACTCGGGCAACCGGAAGTTTAGGCAAATCATGAGGTGCTTTAACGGCCTCAACCTCGTTAACTAAAATACGGAAACGGCTTCCCATATCCAGCACTGAAACGTTGATAGCCTTGCCACCCGCAACATTGAAGCATAAACGGGCTGGATCTGCTTTGGCGCCAATACCGAGTGGATGAACTTCAAGTGATGGTTTGTTTTCGGCGATAGATTCACAAATTTCAAGCATATGGGAACCTAAAACCAGCATACCCGACGGGTCGAGATGATAAGTATAATCCTCCATGAATGAGTTACCTCCGGGCAAACCAGTTGCCATAACTTTCATAACGCGTAACATTGCTGCCATTTTCCAGTCGCCTTCGGCACCAAATCCGTAACCATCATTCATTAGACGCTGCACTGCAAGACCCGGTAACTGAACAAGGCCGCGAAGATTTTCAAATGTATCGGTAAAGCCTTTAAAACCACCTTCAGTTAAAAATGCACGTAAGCCAGCCTCAATTTTAGCTGCTTCACGTAACGAATAATGGTTGGTTCCACCTTTGCGGCAATCAATATCCATAGTATATTTATCCTCATATTCGGCTACCAGTATATCAATTTGCGATGATGAAACAGCATCAATGTATTTTACAAGGTCCCCAACCGGATAACCATTAACCGACCATCCAAATTTAAGCTGAGCTTCCACTTTGTCACCTTCGGTAACAGCGACCTCGCGCATATTGTCTCCCAGCCGGGCAATTTTTGCACCCTGTGAATCCAGCAATGCACTGGCAACGCGCGTCCAGACACCGACACGTTCCTGAACTTCAGGGTCTTGCCAATGACCAACAACAACTTTACGTTCAATCCGCATCCGGGTAAGCATAAAACCATATTCCCGGTCACCATGGGCAGATTGGTTTAAATTCATAAAATCCATATCAATTTCAGACCACGGAATATCACGGTTATACTGCGTATGAAGGTGCAAAATTGGCTTATTCAGAGCTTTCAGTCCGCTGATCCACATTTTGGCAGGCGAAAAAGTATGCATCCACGTTATTATGCCAATGCAATTCAAAGTAGAATTGGCCTCAATGCACACCTTATAAATCTCTTCAGGAGTTTTTACCACCGGTTTGAAAATAACAGTGACTGGTATTGAGGATGACACATTAAATGCCTTCACAATTTCCTGAGAATGTTCGCCAACCGTTTTAAGAACCTCTGGCCCGTAAAGATGTTGGCTGCCGGTTACAAACCAGACTTCAAATTGTTTTAAAAATGTTTTGGTCATAATTTAATACATTAATAGGTGTTTATTTAATTGTTAGAATCAGCGGGATTCACTGTATATTAGTGGATATTTAATTCAACCTGATCACAAAAATTTGATTATGCGTTCGTTCGGTGTCACATTTTCACCTGTCTTGAATTGATAGTAATAAGCCCCTTTTTTGGATTCAGTTCTATTTTTGAAATTTAACCTTTCGAGAATGCCGGTTGAAAGCACTTTTTTGCGAAAATTTCCGGGGTCAAATGTTTTCTGAAAAATTGCTTCATAAAGATTTCTCAATTGCATCATCGTAAACATAACTGGCAGTAGTTCCTTACCTATCAAATCAATATTCGATTTCTGCTGCAATAGTGCCAGCGCATTTGCTATAATGGCTTCATGGTCAAAAATCAGTGAGGGCAATTTTGTCACCGGCCACCAACTGGCACCATTTTCACGCAATAAATCTTTGTCATGAATATCTATACGGATAAGAGCCACAAAGGTTATGCTGATGACCCTTGCTCCAGGGTCCCTGTCAGGTTTTGAAAAGGCCGAAGCCTGTTCAAGGAAGATGTCTTTCAATCCTGTTGTTTGCAAAAGTACGCGTCGGGCTGCTTCCTCAACTGATTCATTATCCTGAACAAACCCTCCCATCAGTGACCATTTGCCAAGCGATGGCTCAAATCCCCGCGGGTAAAGTAATAGCTTGAGCTCACCGCTTTCGTAACCAAAAACTGAACAATCCACTGCTAAATAATGCTTTGGATGTTGATTATATAATTCACCTGCCTTCAAAAAGGTATTCGCTACTTCCATCCTGTTAATGCAAATTACTGCAAATTTATAAAAGTATTTGTTACTTGTATTATCTTTTAAATAATTATTGAAATTTGAACCAAATGGTCCTTACTTTGTTAATAACATAGGTTTTAAACTAATTAGTGCAGCCAATTAAAGTATTAATAACAATTAAAATTTAGCCATATGAGTACAGGTAAAGTTTTACTTGGTGTTCTGGCAGGCGTTGCCGCCGGAGCCTTACTGGGAATCCTTTTCGCCCCGGATAAGGGTTATGAAACCCGAAAAAAAATCGTCAAAAAAGGGCAGGATTATGCGGATGAACTAACCGAAAAATTTAACGGTCTGTTGGAAGATGTGACTGCAAAAATTGAATCGGTTGTTAAAAAGGCAAAAGATATTGCTGAGAAAGAATCCGGAAATACCGCCGGTTGATTAAAAAATCAGATAATCAATACTTTGGAATTTTGTAATCCGGCATCTAACAATGGAGGAAAAATCAGGTCCGATTGAGGTTTTGCTTGAGCGCGCACAGGCTTTCACCAAAACAAGTATAAAATTATTCAAACTTAAGGCAACAGACCGGCTTTCTGAATTGTTATCCAACTTAGCTGCCAGTATTACCATTCTTGCAATTTTTGCCTTGTGTTTTGTAAATCTCAACATTGGTATTGCTTTACTCGTTGGTGAGCTGCTTGGAAAGGCGTGGCTTGGGTTTATCCTTATAGCTGCTTTATATGCTTTTATTGGATTGATAGCATACCTTTTTCGTGACAAACTGATAAAAAGACCGGTAAGCAATTCGGTTATTAATCAATTACTTAAAGAGGAACCTGTTGATAATGAAGATATGCCTGACTGAATTATATTTTGGATAATTGATAATTTATCGATGTCTTTTCAAAAATTTACTTTTTAACCGAATGATTGTTCACTGATGCAAAAAACAACAGCTTCCCTGTCTCTTAAACAGTCAATCCTTGCACTTGAACGTCAGCAGGCTGAACAAGCCAATCTGCTTAAGGAACAGTTTACAATTACTTATGAAAGTCTGAAGCCCATAGCCGTTTTGCGAAAGGCACTCCAGGAAATTACAAATCCTTCTGACTTAAAAGATAACTTGATTCAAACTTTTGCAGGTGTAATAACCGGTTTTCTTTGCCGCAGTCTATTGGTCCGGTCATCAGGGAATCCTCTGTTTCGCCTCGCTGGACTTTTCGTTCATCATCAGATATCAAATTTTGTTGCCAGACATGCGGATTCAATTAAAGTTTTAGGGAAATATTTTATCACGCAACTATCAGGCAAGTTACGCAATATCCCGAAATAACTTATTATCCGGAATTTATCCGATAATATTTTAAGAGCTTTAAAAAAATATAAGAAAAGCAGACAAAATTGTAATTACAATTATCATCCATTTGTAGGTCTTTTCCGGAATACGTTTAACGATGAAGATTCCTGACAATGCACCAAGCCCAATCGCGGGAAAAACCAAAATATCAATAGCCAGAGTGTTAATATTTATGTTCTTCCAGACAAACATCTGAAGTGGAAATTTCGATAAATTGATGATAAAGAAAAACCATGCAGTTGTACCAATAAAACTTTTTTTATTTAAGTGCATGGCTAACAGATAGATTGCAAATATTGGCCCTGCGACATTTCCAATCATTGTAGCAAATCCGCCAACAATTCCCATTGAAGCTGCAAACCACCACTTATCCGGGGTAAACTCCTTTTTGTAAAAATAGTCTTTCCAGATCATCAAACCTATACTAATGAGGACTGTCGCAGCTATTGTACGTTTAAATTGATCATCATTAATCAGATTACCAATCCAAAGAGCCAGAATGAGGCCTGTAAACGCCCAGGGAAGGGCACGAAGAAGATGTTTCCAGTGAGCGTCCCTGTGATAATATACGACAGCAAATATATCTGCCATGATCAATATTGGAAGCAAAATACCTGTCGACTGTTTCCCTCCGAAAATTAAAGCAAGGGTAGGGACAACAATCATCGAAACGCCGGGAACCCCGGTTTTCGACATCCCGATTAACATTGCGCACAAGACAATAAGTATACAGTCGGCAGCTGACAACCCAAATGAAGCTATAATTCCGGTCATTGAATGAATTGCAAATTAAACGTGGCCAAAAGTAGAATAGTTTTCCCCGTTTTATCTAAATTTGCAAAAAAATTCACCTTAGGGTTTTAATCAGGTTTAAACATCATAAAAACAAAATAATATGGCAACAACAGCAGAGATTCGTAACGGGCTGTGTATCGAATTTAATGATCAATTGTTTCAGATTGTATCTTTTCAACATGTAAAACCAGGTAAGGGTCCTGCTTTTGTCCGAACAAAATTAAAGAATCTGAAGACCGGAAAGGTTATCGACAACACTTTTTCCGTCGGCACAAAAATTAACACTGTTCGAATTGAGCGCAGACCTTACCAATTTCTCTACAAAGATGAGATGGGCTTTAATTTTATGAACTCTGAGACTTTTGAACAGGTTTCAATCAATGCTGAACTTGTTGACAATGCAGACCTTATGAAGGAGGGGATGACTCTTGAAATTATGTACCATGCTGACACAGAGACTCCTCTTACTGTTGAGTTCCCTCCTTTCATAGAAGTTGAAATAACTTACACTGAATCCGGTGATCGGGGCAATACGGCCTCGTCAACAGCGTTAAAGCAAGCCACTGTCGAAACTGGGGCAACAATCATGGTACCTCTTTTTATTAATCAGGGTGACATCATTCGTGTTGATACACGTGATAGGTCTTATTACGAACGGGTTAAAAAGTAGGGTGCTTAATAAATTGACTGGTCAGATGATCAGCATAGCATCACCATAAGTTCCAAAACGATACTTCTCTTTAATTGCCACCTTATAGGCATTCATCAGTTTGTCGTAACCAGCAAAAGCTGCAACCATCATGAGCAACGTAGAAAGAGGCAGATGGAAGTTTGAAATCATACTGTCGGCAACGGTAAACTCATAGGGTGGGAAAATAAATTTATTGGTCCACCCTTCGTAAGGTTTTAACATTCCATTTGTTGAAACAGAACTTTCAAGTGTACGCATAACAGTAGTTCCAACAGCACAAATCTGCTGTTTGTTCAGCTTTGCATTATTAACCATTTCAACTGCGTCCTCCCTGATCCATATCTGTTCGGAATCCATTTTATGTTTTGTAAGATCTTCAACATCGACGCTCCGGAAGTTGCCCAAACCAACATGCAAGGTAATATTTGCAAACTCAACACCTTTTATTTCCAATCGTTTTAAAAGCTCGCGACTAAAGTGTAATCCAGCTGTCGGTGCCGCAACAGCACCTTCATGTTCGGCATAAACTGTTTGATAACGAAGTGCATCTTCTTCTTCGACGGGACGGTTAATGAACTTTGGCAACGGGGTTTCACCTAAATTATAAAGGGTATCTTTAAACTCCTCGTAAGTTCCATCAAAAAGAAACCGCAATGTTCTGCCCCGTGAGGTTGTATTATCTATCACCTCAGCAACAAGAAGATCATCCTCGCCAAAGTAAAGTTTATTTCCAATCCTGATTTTACGGGCCGGATCAACCAATACGTCCCAAAGGCGTTGTTCGCGGTTTAATTCTCTTAGAAGAAAAACTTCGATCTGAGCACCCGTTTTTTCTTTGTTGCCATACAATCGTGCGGGAAATACCTTGGTATTGTTAAATACCATAATATCGTCGTTATGGAAGAAATCAACTATGTCTTTAAATATTTTATGTTCAATTTCTCCGGTGTTACGATTTAAGACCAACAGACGGGATTCATCCCTGTTCCTTGTTGGATGTAGTGCAATCAGTTCCTCGGGCAAATTGTACTTAAATTTTGAAAGCTTCATAGATGATGACATTTACGCAGATATTAATATATCACTGGAAACCAAGTTTTTATTCGTAATATTCTGTTGTGGCTTCAAGAAATCAGCCAATTCAATCGCCTGATTAAGGCTATATCCCCCGACCCTGGTGCGTCGCAATCCTGTGAGGTAGGCACCACTGCAAAGTGCCTCGCCAATATCACGTGCTAGTGCCCTGATATATGTACCTTTGCCACAAACGATTCTGAGTTTTACTTCCGGAAGGGAGAAGTTTAATACTTCTATCTCTTTAATCTTTACTATTTTAGGCTTAATTTCAACTGTAATCCCTTTTCTTGCATATTCGTATGCCCGCTTACCTTCAATTTTAATTGCAGAATAACCAGGTGGAATTTGCTCAATTGCACCCGTAAATTTTTTTAAAACTTCAACCAGGAGACCTTTTGATATATGAGATGTGTCAAATTGTCTGTCTTCATCACTCTCAAGATCATATGATGGCGTGGTTGCCCCAAATTTCAAAGTAGCTACGTATTCCTTCTCTTCTGCCTGTATAGTTTCAATTCCTGAGGTAGCCTTGCCGGTGCATAAAACTAAAATTCCAGTTGCCTTGGGATCGAGAGTTCCAGCATGCCCAACTTTTAATTTCTTAATATTCAATTTTTTACAGATCATATACCTAACTCTGTGAACCAGATCAAACGAAGTCCAGTCAAGAGGTTTGTCAAAAACCAGTACTTCTCCTTTTTGAAAATCGAATTTTTGAATTTCTGATTGCATTATAAAATATGCGGCTTCTGTTTTTTTGAACCGGGTTTTCTCATGATTGCAAATATTTCCAAAATAAACCCAGCCATAACAACTATCGGAGCAAGTGTAATTCTCTGAAAATTAAATATTTCCTTATTAAATACCTTAGGGTCGCTGCTACTTCCACCAATCATTAATATAAATCCGACAATTATTATAAGAAACCCAATCATTAAAAGTGAGAGGTTTTCTTTTCCAAGGGCAAATCCCTTGTCATCACTATTTTCGTTGTTTAAACCCATTATAAAGATATTAATCCCAATTTGCAAAGATATATCAATAAAAGAGCTGATCAAACCTCATTCGTAAAAATTTATTTACCGCAAAATAGCTGGATATCACGGTGATAAGAATTCCGGCCACAAAAATTCCAGCCACAAGTAGTGCAAGGGAGGTCGGATTCTGGAAATCAATCAATGATTTTAATTCCCTCTGATACGAGATAAAGATTGCCAGAAGCATGGAACAAGCTATTAATCCACCATATATTCCGTGTAAAGCACTTTTGGCTATAAATGGCCGACGGATAAATGACCTTGTTGCACCAACAAGTTGCATGGTATTAATAAGGAACCGTTTTGAATATATTGACAATCTGATTGTGTTATTGATAAGACCAGCGAAAATAATAAACATCAACAAACTAATAACCAACAGTATTAAGCTTATTTTTTTTACGTTTGAATTCAATTGCCTTAGCAGGTTTCTTTGGTAATAAACTTCCTGAATTTCAGGATAGCTTAACAGTTTTTTCTCAAGGATAATCATGCTGTCGGGGTTGGCATATGGTGCATAGACAGTTACGTCAATTGAAGAGAGCAGTGGATTGAACCCCAAAAAGTCGACAAAATCTTCACCCAATTCATTCTTCAATTCTGTTGCGGCACTTTCTTTATCAATGAACCTGGCCGATTTGATATAGTCAGTCGTTTCGAGGCTTTTCTGAAGCTTCATAATGTCTGCCTCCTTGGCATTATCTCTTAAAATTAATGTAACACCGACATTTTCCTTCATAAAATCTGAAAGACGCCGGGCATTGATTATCAATAATCCCAATAATCCAAATAGGAAAAGGATCATTGAAATACTTAGGGTTGTTGTCAGATAAGAACTGAACAAACTTTTCCTGAGCTTTTGGGGTTTATTTTTTGCCATAATAAAATATCCTTTGTTAAAACTCCAGGTTATACTTTTTGGGGAAGGAGAAACTTTTTTGCGAGAAGACCTGCAATTAATAAAACTAAGATAAGTGAACTCCAGAATGAAATTTTTTGTCCGGTTAAAAAAGATCGGGGTTCGAAACGGAAAACAATATCGTAATTACCTCCCTGTAATACCATGCTCCGCAAAACATAGTTAGCCTGAAAATAGGATACGGTTTTTCCGTCTATGTAAGCATTCCAGCCTTTTGGATAATAAATTGCTGAAAAAACGGCCAGCTGATTCCCATTTCCCTGATAATGATACGTCATTTGATTAGGGGAATAGGCTGTTAAAGATATTTGCGCACTGGAGTCGTTCATAAGCGTAACACCTGTAAGCTGATCCTGAAATTTCCTGTTAACTACTACTTCTTTGGCAGGATCAACCAATTTTATCGCAGCAATTTCCTGATCGGCATTTTCCACAATTTTATATTTGTTTACTAACCACACACTACCTAGTGCATGTTTATTCACAAGAGGAGAAGCTTGGGGATTGTAAATCAAATATTTGGTGTTAAGCATGTTAAGAGAGTTCATTCCAAGAAATAAAGAATCGATGGCTGATTCCGATTTTACTTTTTCAAGTCGCTGGCCCAGTAAAGTCATTTCTTTTCCGATATAAAAATCAACCAGTTCCTGGTAACGACGCATTTTTGCTCCGTGATATCCACCGATTGACTTATGATAAAAAGAGGTGCTGACATCTGCAAAAGTGCTTACTCCAATGTTTAAAACCCTAAAATCCAATGTTTTATCTTTTAATATTTCGATATCAGCGTTTGTGGCTTTATAGGGGTTTTTTGCTTCAATATCGGAAACAAAACTGGAATCGTTTAGATAACGTTTATCAACACCCCACATATCAATAAGAATTAAAATACCCAAAACCAGAAGGGCATTGTTTACTTTCAGTTTTTTTTCAACCATCGCCCAGATGGTTCCTGCTGCAAGCAAAATAAAAATAGCTGAACGGATTGCATCTGATTGCAAAAGTGCTTCCCGGTCAGAGATCAAACTTTTTTGGAGCCAATCAGGAAACTGACTGTCGGAAGCAGAGATAAACGAACCGGCAATTCCAGGCAGCAGGGCAAAAATCAGAGCAATTCCGGCAGTTAAGCCAACACTCCATGCCAATGGTTTTAACCAGGTTTTTTGATCAATCCCTCCATTCACAATCTTTTGCAAGGTGAGAATCGCATATAACGGGAAGGTGAACCCGGCAATAACCAGAATCATTGTAACTGTCCTGAATTTGTTATACCCTGGGAAATAGTCGAAAAAAAGATTGGTGAATGGCATGAAGTTATGTCCCCAGGCAAGGGCAATCGATAGCAGCGTAGTGATTACCACCCAGATTCTGAGTGGACCCTTTAAAATAAACAGGCCAAGAACAAAAAGGAAACAGATAATCGCACCAAAATAGACTGGTCCGGAAGTTTGGGGTTGCGAACCCCAATAACCTGGTAGTTGTTTAACGAGTGTATTGGCATTGGGAACATTATTACTCTTCAATATCTTTCCGGTTTCGGAGTCTTCACTAAAACCAACTGCTGATGAACCGCCGTTAAAATTTGGAATCAGTAATGTCAATGTCTCACCAATTCCATAACTATAGCTGGTAGCGTAATCGCGATCGAGCCCGGTTGTTTTATTTGCCTTATCGTGGGTAAGGTCCGATTGCCCGCGCAACGAAAACTTTCCATATTCCCAGGTTGTCCAAAGCCGACTGGTATTTGCAGCTACAGCAAGTAGTGCAAAAGCAACAATGATTACCGATTTCATAAAAAATTCCGGAAGTTGCTTCTCCCTAATTGCAGAAATCATCTCAGTGACTCCCATAATCAGCAAAATCAGGAAGGTATAATAGGCAATCTGGGGATGATTGGCGTATATCTCGAGTGCAAGAAAAATAGCAAATACTGAACCCCCGATCCATTTATCCTTTTTGAAAGCGTAGTAAAAGCCGGCAATAACGGGTGCCATATAGCCAATTGCGACAGCCTTTGAAGCATGGCCGGCAGCGATAATAGCAAAATTATAAGAACTAAAACAGAAAGCAAGTGATCCCACGATGGCCAGCCACGGACTGACCCCAAAAAGTAATAACGTGATATAAAATCCAATCAGATAGAGGAAAACAAAATTTATTGGTCTCCAGTTATACAGGTTAGTTATCGAGTAAAAATACGTGATTGCCGTTTTTGTTGGCAGACCGATCAGGTATGATGGCATTCCTCCAAACATTGAATTGGTCCATAATGCCAGATCACTGTTATGTTTGTTGTAATTAACGATCTCTTCAGACATACCGGTATAAGTCTGAGAGTCGTGCTGATTCAATTGCCTGTTCTCTAAAACAGGAGAAAAATAGATGATTGGCAAAATGAGGAAAAGGATAATTGCTACAAAATGGGGTAAACTTTTGTTCCAGGAAAACTTCATCATAGTTGTTGCTTTTGAAGATTGAATACAAAAGTACATTATTTTTGAAAGTTGATATAATACCTTTTTGACTATCAAACAATAATTTGTAGTAATTTTCCTATTTTTGCGGTAAATCATAATTTCAATCACTTGGGAATTATTGTAAACCAGTCTGTAAAGGGAACCATCTATATTTATACTGGTGTTATACTAGGCTTTGTGACACAGGGTGTATTATTCCCACGGATCTTATCTACTGATCAGATTGGACTTGCAAAAATAATCGTGGTATATGCCACCCTCGTCGCCCAATTCGCTACTTTAGGTTTTAATGGGGTGACAATTAGATTGTTCCCATTTTTTAAGGACCCCCAAAAAAAACATCATGGTTTTCTCTCACTGGCACTTCTGACAGGATTGGCCGGCTTCCTGATTTTTATAGGGTTATTTCTGATTTTCAAAACCTGGTTCATCGAATACAGTAACCAGAACTCTGCTTTACTGATTGAATATTTAAACTATCTGATTGTACTGATTTTTTTTCAGATATTTTTTACCCTTTTCGATGGTTATTACACCGCACTTTTGAATAGCATCCATGGGACCTTTCTTCGTGAAGTATTTCAGAGAATACTGATAATCTTAGGGATTGGATTTTTTTATTTTGATTTTATCAGTTTTCATCAGTTTATCATCATTTACATTGCTTCAATGGCCCTTCCTACGCTGATAATCCTGCTAACGTTATTGGAAGAAAGACAGTTTTCGTTGAAAACTGATTTCGCTTTTTTGCAAAAGCCACTGCTGAAATCGATGGGGCTGATGGCTTTATTTAGCATTCTCAATGGGTTTTCAACAAATATTATACTTTCTGTTGATACGATCATGATCACCGGGATGATTAGTCTGAGTGCTACCGGCATCTACTCTACCTGCATGGTTTTCGGTATAATGGTAAACCTTCCATCACGGGCCATACTCAAAATTACCAATATAGTATCTGCTGGTGCCTGGAAGGATAACGATATTCCTGCGATCCGGAATATTTACGAAAAAAGTTGCATGACACTGTTTATAGTTGGATTGCTTATGTTCCTCGGACTATGGGCCAACATTGATAACATATTTGAAATTCTGGGTCCAAAATTCTTATCTGGTAAGCTTGTGATTTTCTTTATCGGATTAGGAAGCCTTATCGATATGACAACAGGGGCCAACAGCTCCATACTTGGCTCTTCCCCATATTACAAAGTTCAAACGGTATTTTTAATTGTTTTAGTTGTTTTGCTTATTATTACTAACCTTCTGTTAATACCGGCGTTTGGAATTACAGGAGCGGCTATCGGAGGTGCCCTTTCGCTGACAATCCTTAATCTGCTGCGATTTCTGTATTTATGGTACAAGTTTAAATTACAGCCATTTAATATGAAGTTTTTACTTGTTGCAGCAATTGGGATCTGCGCTTATTTAATTTCGTCCCTCCTGCCTGCACTGCCATGGTTTATTGAAGATATTTTTGTTCGAAGTGCCATCCTCACGATTCTATTTTGTTTACCTGTTTATCTTTTGAAGATATCCCCGGATATTAATGCTATAGCGGATGATGTAATCCGGATGTTCAGAATTTATAAATAGTTACAGTACTTTTGTCATTTCGAAGTAGATTTCCTGGCAAGGAAACTGATAACACCAGGATTCTTCATACCGTTCCTGAGCCATTGAACTCCTGTTAACCCATTTAGTTATTGCCTTCCGTATCAGGTTTGGCAACCTGCGTAAAGAGTAAAACCTAAGATATCTTTTGGTTATATGAAATTGCAATTCGTTATAAAAATCCGGTACCTTTCTTTTTAATTTGGATTTATCATCTGCAAAATAATCAAAAGTGTACAAACCGAAAAACCGTCTGTGGGTATAATCCGAATAAAAATACGGATTACTAAAATGAGGAACAATCGCACAATGTATCCCACCAGGTTTTAATACCCGGTGAATCTCTTTGATAAGGTGCTCAAGATTTTCGATATGCTCGAGTACATGCCTTGAGAATATCTTATCGACCGAATTATCTGGTAAAAAATCAAGTCCATTTTCGATATCGGCTACTATATCAACATTTTCATCCTGGAATTTATCAACCCCTATAGCCCCGGCTATCTTATTCGGGCCACAACCTAATTCTATGAAGATATTCTGGTTAGTCCGGATTTTTTCTGAAATAATTGCTGAAATCATAATTTCTGAATAATTCTAAATAGTTTATCAAAGCAAACCTCCCTGCTGAACAACTCCACAGCATCTTTCCTCCCGTTTGATCCTAATTCTAATCTAAGCCCAGGATCATTAATCAAATTCTCCAATGCGATAATCCATTCCTCATCTGTCGAAGCCAGAAAACCATTTTCACCAGGCTTTACAATTGATTGATTTATCCCGACAGGACTTGCCACACATGGTATTCCGGCAGACATATATTGCAACAGTTTATATCCACCTTTCATCCTTGCAAATTCTGTATCGGGCAGGGGCATAATGCCGATGTCCATTTTACCGATTTCTTCATTTTCGTTCACGAATACCCATCTTTTTGCAATATGGTTAATTCCGGCTATTTTATAATCGGGCCTAGCTCCAACAGTTAAAAATATAAATGAATACTTTTCGGCCAGCTTTTTTAATGGAGTTTCAATCAACTCTAAGAATACCGTTGTCCAGGGCGATCCGATCCATCCGATAGTGACAATATTTTCACCCAATTTTACCGATTGTCTGATACGGTCGGTTTCGACAGGTGAAGGGATTATCTCAGCTTTTTTACCGTTAAGGGCACAGAACTCCTGAAGATAACCGGTACTCACTATTACTTCAGAGGCAAATCTAATCATATTTGCAGTTCGCTCCCGATTTGAAGGCCGGTTAGAATTGAGATAAATGGCATCATCAAAATCGTAAATAAATGGTATTGACCTTGGTCTAAATAATGTTAAAAGATTTTTTCCGATGAAAATCCTTTGTATAAATACCAGGTCCCACTTTCCCAGGAGAAAAGCAAAAACCATTTTTAAATAGTACCAGCGTTTCAGAATAGGAAAAACACTGTATTTACTAACCAGATCAGATGCTCTTTGGGGAATTCTGGAAATATGTTTGACTTTGTAACCCCTCGATTCGAAAAAACGGATGTAAAGAATTGCCCTTATTCTGGCACTCGCATTGTCGATATTGCCATCAGTAAGTATCAGCATCCTTTTTTTCTTTTCAAACGGCATATTAAATGCTTTTAATAATCTGTATTCTAAAAATATATTTCCGGATAATTTCAATCAGCTGAGACATCCATCAATTGTCTGAACCTTTGTATCCGCTTTGCCGGATCATAAAGTGATATGATCCGTTCCCTTGCACCATCGCGCATCCGGATATTGTTATGACTTAGACGTATAAACTCAGCCAGTTCTTCCGGGTTCCAATCATCGGTAGTTAACCCGGTATTACCAATGGTTATTTTGATATCGCCCACATTTGTACCAACAGGAATACATCCGCACAACATTGCCTCACAAAGTGCATTTGGGAGCCCTTCGGAACGGGACAGTTGAGCATAAAAAGAGGCACTTTCATATAGTTGGGTCAACATATTGAAATGTTGTGGTGGAACGAGGTTTAGATTTTGAGGTACTGGCTCAAAATAAGATTTTACAGAATCATTTGCACCAATAATAAAAAATTCAAATTCAGGCATATATAAAGCCAGGTCACGAAATCTGTCGAGACCTTTCACCATAATGCGTTGGTGATTATCTGTACCTGAAATTGTGATTACGCGTCTTTGCCTTTCATAATCAGTGAAACAAAATTTTTCGGGATCAACACTGGTAGCAATAGTTTCAGCCTTTGCTTTAGGGTTGATAATCAAGAGCTTTTTACGCAAAGATTCAGCTACCGGAAAGCAAATATCTGCAAATTTAAAAGTGTTTCGCGTAAAGAAAGAGCGGATAGGATGACTGAATGACCCATATCCATATTCCATCAGTGTCGAAACATCATATCCACCGATAACGACAATGGACTGTTTGTCGAAAATTTTAGCGTAAAGCACAGGCAATAACGAATGATAATCCCCAAACCAGATAAACACCGATTTATATTTAAATCCCCTGAAAAGAAGGAAAAAGAATTCTTTCAATAACTCAATTCCAGTTCTTAATAACCCTTTCCCCGGTTTAAACTGATATTTTTTGACATTTGCAAAATTTGACAGTATTTCGAAATCAGCTTTTACGAATGAAGAATAATTAACATAGATAAAAAGAACTGATTGCCTTTGCATATTTCAATGTATATTAGTCAATTCTTGAGAATGGATGCCGCGAAACGGGTTTTATGGCAAAGGGGTGGTAATCTCCTTTTAATCCCTTCGGCTTTTGGTTCCTGATATCGTAAACTATTCCGATCGACTTTCGGGCTTCATCAATCTCAAATCCGTTCCCCTTCAGTATCTCCTCGTAGCTCCTGGTGTGAAGATCTGTAAACCCTTCACTGAATTCAATCTCTTCCCCTTCAACGGTTATCGACCTGAAGGTACTTCTTCCGCTCTCTTTCACTTCCTTCGGCAGCGTTTCACTGTTTATACTTAGAAACCAGCGAATACGTGCCCTGTTAAGAAGAAGCAATCCAGAAGCCCGGTCGTGCGTATGGAGATTCACGATATTACTTCTGACATCGCCAAAAATCCAGGTCAGCATATCGAAAAAATGAATTCCAATGTTCGTGGCTATGCCTCCTGATTTGGAAATATCCCCCTTCCATGAAGTGTAATACCAGTTTCCACGCGAGGTGATATAAGTGAGATCGATATCATAAACCTTATCTGCAGGCAATACCTTGATTTTTTCTTTTAAGGCGATAATGACAGGATGAAGCCTCAGTTGTAAGATAGTATAAATCTTTTTTCCGGTATCAGTCGCGACATGTTGTAAAGCGTCAATATTCCAGGGATTTAATACTAAAGGTTTTTCGCAGATTGCATTGGCACCGCGCCTTAATGCCACCCTTATATGCGCATCATGCAGATAATTTGGCGAAGTTATGCTCATATAGTCAAGAGTTATACCTTTATCATATTTCAGCTTTTCGAGGTACCGGTCAAACCGCTCAAATTCGACAAAAAATCTTGTATCAGGCGAATAACTATCCATAATCCCGACACCATCATAGGGGTCGTAAGCTGCAACCAGTTTATTACCGGTTTCTTTAATTGCTTTCATATGTCGGGGAGCAATATATCCGGCTGCTCCTATCAATGCAAAATTCTTCATGTCAATTATTTAGAGTTAATAACAAACTTTTCATGCAACAGTTTAGCTATTATTGCCATTTACCCTTGCCAGATAGGGCTCAACAAATTTCATTTTATGTTGCGGAATAAAGAAAAGGTCTCCTTCTGATCCATGCTGATCACCATCGGTGGCAATAAGATGCTCGTTTTTAATATAGAAAGCCGAATATGCCAGTGAAGAAAGAAAGTCCATGATCGCACTTCTGTTTGCAGGATCAATTTCAATCTGAATAATTGGCTGATAAGGCTTTAACAGAAATTCGAGTTGCGGGATAATATTAATTTCATAACCTTCCACATCGCATTTGATATAGTCGCATCGCTCAATATTCCCGAAAAGTGTGGCAGGAGTAAACATTTTTTCAGTAAAAGTGAATTCAAATTGCTCATTTTCATTTGAATTCAAGACCCTTGTCAAACCATGCCGAAGGTATTTAAAGCTTTTGGGAATTCCCATTTCAATCGACTTATTATCCTCCGTACCTAAAGCATAAGGAACAATGGTTGTGTTTCTGAATCCTGAGGTATTAATCTTCAATATTTTTCGGAACAGGCTAACTGGCTCAATGCTAAGTACTTTACCTTCAGATCCGACTAATTTGGCAAACAATCGTGAATAGTACCCAAGATTGGCACCAATATCAATCACAAAATCACCTTTCCGGATCAGCTTCCTGATAAAATAATGACCAGCAAAATCTTTATTATTCTTTAACAATCCAGCCGAGTAGGATAAAAAAAACAATCTACTCACAGCTATCAGATAATTCCTGATCCCAAGGATTTTATATAGTACTTGTTTTATAAACATTCCTTCACTAATTAAGATGTCCCAACATGACATTGGCCTGTCGGAAGACTTCAATCACCTATTTTCTTTACTTCGTTGTTAAGAAGAGTATATTTCTCTCCACTTTCAGGGCAAATTGCGATTCCTTTGCTTCCAAAACATAGTTTATGACCATACTCTCCTACCCACCCTTTTTGGAGGCCCGGATTGCCGTAAACCAAAGCATAAGCAGGAACATTTTTTGTAATAACGGCTCCAGCTCCAATCATGGCATACTGTCCGATTTCATTTCCACAAATCACAGTGGCATTTGCTCCGATGGAAGCCCCTTTCCGGACAATCGTTTTCATATATTCATCTTTTCTTGCGATGGCACTACGAGGATTAATCACGTTGGTGAATACCATTGAAGGTCCCAGGAAAACATCGTCCTCACAAATAACTCCTGTATAAATTGAAACATTATTTTGAACCTTAACATTATCTCCCAATCTGACCTGTGGTGAAACGACAACATTTTGACCGATATTACATTTTTTTCCGATTATGCTCCCCGACATGATGTGGCTAAAATGCCATATTTTTGTCTCTTCTCCAATTTCACAATTTTCATCAATTATGGCAGTTGGATGCGCAAAATATTGTATCATAACGAGTTGAGTGAATGAATTAATGAGTTTACCACGTATTCCTGCTGCCATGGAGTAATTTCAGTATGAATAGGTAAGGCTAGTACCTCCCGGCAAAGTTTTTCTGCTACCGGGAAATCTCCTGAATTATACCCGAGATAAGCATACGCTTTCTGAAGATGTAGTGGAGATGGGTAATAAATCATTGAAGGTACTCCTGACTTATTTAGAAGGTCCCGAATTTTATCCCTCTCTTCTAACTTTATAACATATTGATTATATGTGTGATGTGACCATGAATTTTTTGTGGGTATTATGATCCGGTTCAACCCGGTTAAAAGTTGGTTGTAACGATCGCCAGCCTTGCAACGGCTTATAATATAATCCGGGAGATTTCGAAGTTTTACGCGAAGTATTGCTGCCTGAACAGTATCCAGCCTGGAATTACAACCGATCATATCGTACGCATATTTCTGACCCTGACCATGGTGCGATATCATTTTTGCTTTAAGCGCAAGGTCCTGATTGTTTGATGCCAATGCGCCGCCATCACCGAAACAACCCAGGTTTTTTGTTGGGAAAAAAGAGAATGTACTGATATCTCCCATCGTCCCTGTCATCTTTCTTTCGCCATTTGAGAATGTGAAATAAGATCCGAGAGACTGGGCATTATCTTCGATTACCTTCAGTCCGAACTGATTAGCAATTCCAAGAATAGATTCCATATTGGCCGACTGTCCGAACAGATGAACCACAACGATAACTTTGGTGGCAGAAGTTATTCGTTCTTTTATCAGATTTTCATCAAGGTTAAACGTCTTCCCGCACACATCAACAAATACAGGCTTTATACCAAGCAGCGCGGCGGCTTCAGCAGACGCGACATAATTAAAGACCGGCATTAATACTTCATCACCTGGTACTAAGCCCAGCGTCTGATAGGCTATTTGAAGAGCATCAGTCCCATTGGCACAAGGTACCACATATTTTGCACCGGTATAGCCTGCCAGCTCACCGGCAAAGGCTTCAACGGGTTTTCCGTCGATAAAAGCTGATGAGCTGATCACATCAATAATCGCCTGATCTATCTCATTTTTTATTTTCACATATTGCCCGTTAAGGTCAACCATTTTTATTGAATTCCCCATATAATTCCTTAATAAGCAACAACGAATTTTTAATTAATGATTTTGCTGAATTTTGAATCAATAAATCCTTAATGAACAAAATTCGTATAGAACCAGCCACCCAATTGTTGGTGTTCGCAGGACTCAAATTACAATACAAATTTACAAATATTCTGCAACTTCCTTATTAACCTTTAAATGGTTATCAACCCCTTTCGATCCGCTATCATATTATTTAATAATTCAGCCAGATCGGATGTAAGATTTTTTCTCGTATATTTTTCAATTCCTGTTAAATTATTGTTTAAGTCATTAGAAATAAATCTTTCATACAATGACATTACGGTTTTTTTGATTTGGTCCAGATCATCATATTCCATTATACAACCCGACTGCGACTCTTTAAGAATATCTGCAAGGTCACCGTCAGTAGGGCCGATGGCCAGAATTGGTCTGCCTGATGAAAGATATTCGAAAAACTTCCCTGTCAGTATCCCTTTTGCATTTGGACTACTTTTATTGACAGCCAAAAGTAATATTGCCGATTGTTTCATTTGAGATACCACCTTATCGTGCGGGACGTATTCAATCAATGAAAGATTTTTGTTGAGATTATGATTTGAGATATCATCAAATACAGTTTTATCAACTTTCCCGATAAGTTTTATCTGAAGAAAATCCCTGAATTTGGGATTGGAATCAGATAACTCTGACAGCACCCGCCATAACCCTGTAAGATTGAATCCAGGTGGCAGTGTCCCCGTGTGAGTGATGGAAAATTTTGAATAGTCAAACTTTTCAGAAATGTCCATATCGTCGGTATCATATCCGTTGGTAATCACATGAACATTGTCTGCGCCCATTATTTCGTAATTAGTTTTCATATTACTGCTCACTACGACCATTGCATTACACCCTTTTATAGTCTTTAATTCAAGATGTTTATGTTTTCTGTCGGCAAATGACGAGATCTTCATCTCTTTGTAATAGTCAATATCAGTCCATGGATCCCTGAAATCAGCTAACCATGGAATATGTGAACGCTCTTTGATCTGTAACGCAATTAAGTGCATAGAATGGGGTGGTCCTGTCGAAACAATTGCATCTATATTATTATTTTTGAGGTATTTAAACAAAAAACGGACAGAAGGCTTTATCCAGAATTTGCGCGCATCAGGTATAAACAGGTTTCCGCGAATCCAAACTGCCAACTTCTCTCCCGGACCTGGCGAAATCTTATTGTTTAAAAATCCACTGCTTGTTGTGGAGAAATATTTTTTACCTGTGATTTTTTTGTAAAAGGTATATGGTTCCCAGATAGGAGTGGTTATTACTTCTATACCGCTTGGTACATCATTGACTAAAGTATTGTCTGTCACCGGAAAATCAGGATTTGAAGGTGTAAATACAACTGGTTCCCAGCCAAATTCACGAAGATATTTCACGAACTTTAGCCATCTCTGGACTCCGGCACCACCGCTTGGTGGCCAGTAATAGGTAATTATCAGTACTTTTTTCATTTAAACTCCAGGTATTGTTTTTAAATTCAAATCTTAATTTCAGACACATTTTCTCACCAATTCACAAATATAAATACATCATTGAATTTTATTCTTAACGGGTATTGTTGTGACGAAATCTTTGAGATAAAATGGCTCATAATAAGCCACATCAACAAATTCTTGCCGGCGAAAGTTTCGCTCTGCCAAACCAATCATATTTTTAGAAGAAGAGAAAATACCGTTAATGAAAATTGCATTCGGGTGTGTGATTGCTTCACGGCATTTAGCAGCGCCATTGCCAAAAAAATAAACAGTGTTGTTTTCAAGAAAATCAAGATAAGATTTATGATCTATGATATCAGCTTGTATTCTCCGTATTTGGGTTTCATTTTTATCATAAAATGAGGTATATACTTCCATTCTTCGGGCATCGATCATTGGACAAAAAAGTACTTTATCCGTTTCCATTGAAATGTGATTTACAATGTCATGAATTACATGATGAGCTAATGATTCAAGTGAACTGATTGCACATAAGGGCAGGTGCAATGCATAACATATTCCTTTTGCAACCGATACTCCTATCCTCAAACCGGTGTATGATCCCGGACCACCTGAAACAGCAACAGCATCGAGTTGTTCAATTGCAATATTTGAACATATCAGCACTTCGTCAATAAAAACTGTTAAAAGCCTGGCATGATTCTGTCCTGTCAGCTCTTCACGCGAAAGAATCGCAGTGCCATCGCGTGCAATCGTTACAGAACATACTTCTGTTGAACTTTCGATACTTAAAATAAGTGCCATGATTTTTTTTGTAAAGATCGAAATTATTCAAAAAAACTAATCATTTTCGAACTTTGTTTGTTAATCACTAAATCAGGTACCAAAAAATATTCTTTAATGAATTTATTAAGTATATTAATGATTCGCTGAATAACCAATTTTAACTATCATTTATGCTAAAAACAGTTATTGTTGATGACGATTATGTTTCAAGGATGGTTTTGCGGGACATGCTGGAAAAATTTCTTGACAACATTGAAATTATTGGAGAAGCCGGGTCAGTTGCAGAAGGGATAAAATTAATTGAAGACAAGTCACCTGAGTTGGTGTTATTAGATATCAGCATGCCTGATGGAACTGGTTTCGATCTTCTTGATAAATTAAAAACGATAAATTTCAATCTGATTTTTATCACGGCTTACAGTGAGTATGCTGTAAAGGCATTTAAATATCCTGCCTTTGACTACATTGTTAAGCCACTGAATGTAAATGAACTGTCCAAGGCAATATTGCGGATTCCCCATAATAAAAAAGTTGAAAATGAGAGCAGGATTAAGGTATTAAAAGAAAATCCCGTATTGCCTGACGAAAATGCATCAAAAACGATTGCATTGCCCGAACTCAACGGTTTTGCTATCGTTAATATTGAGGATATTATCAGATGTGAAGGGAAGAGAAATTATACCCGCATTATTTTTAAAGAAGCTTCTGAAAAGATAATAAGTCGCACTCTGCTGGAATTTGAACATTTGCTATCACCTTTAGGATTTGTACGAATTCATCGGAGCCATTTGGTAAATATCCTTAATGTCGTCAGATATCTGAAATCTGACGGGGGAATGGTTGAACTTAAAACCGGTGAGCTGCTGAGAGTTTCATCAAAGCACAAGGAAAATTTGTTAAATAAGCTGTTATTCAATAAATTATAAATTAAATCCATTTTAAAATCCTGAAATCCTGCCGATTCGGTAGTTCACTGTTTTTAGGAAAAATCCGTATACAGTAATTATAGGAACCTGGTTTTGTCAACGTCAGATTTAGTGAATAGTGTGTCAACCCATTTAAGACTTCTCCATAAATAAATTCGTGTTTTTCAACATATTCCGGATGTTCGGTGCCAGTGGCAACAATAATTTCAACACCAATCTCATCAGGGGCCAATCCTTTGATATCAAGAACAATATGAGACGGATAATTTTGACCCATTTTGTATGTATTAGTGATACCATCAGCAAGCTGTAAATCGACAACTTCTATTTTGTCCCAGACAGAAATTATTTTTTCTTTCCATGATGCGATTTCTTTGGCTTTTGCAAAGTTGTCAGCGATCAGCCTCTCCGTTCTTGAAGCCTGAGGTGTATAGTAACGGTTCAGATAATCCTTCATCATCCGGCGTGTCGTGAAATGAGGTACAACCTCTGCAAATGTGTTTTTAATGAAATCAACCCAAAGGATTGGAATATTTTTATCATTCCTATAATAATATGCCGGAATAATTTCGTTTTCAAAGATTCCATATATAGATTCAGCATCCAGTTCGTCCTGCAACTCGTCATTATCGAATGTTTTCTCAAGGGGGAGCGACCACCCTGCATCTTTTCTGTACCCTTCGACCCACCATCCATCTAACACCGAAAAATGAAGGGTACCATTCATTACCCCCTTCTCCCCCGAGGTTCCTGAAGCTTCGAGAGGCCGGGTAGGTGTATTCATCCAGACATCGCAGCCCTGAACCAGCATTTTGGCAAGGTTCATATCGTAGTTCTGAATAAAAAGAATTCGTCCGATAAATTCGGGCCGTTTTGAAATATCAAAAATATATTTGATAAGGTCCTGCCCTGCCTTGTCAGCCGGATGCGCTTTCCCGGCAAATAAAAATTGTACGGGACGGTCAGGATTATTGACTATTCGGGCTAATCGGTCCAGATTACGGAAAAGAAGATGGGCTCTTTTATATGTGGCGAACCGACGGGCAAAACCAATTGTCAGAGCTTTAGGATTAAGTTTGGCGGTCACTTCAGCGACATATTTTGGATTTTCATTTCGCTGGATATGTATATCTAAAAATCGTTGTTTGATATAGTTAATCAAACTCTCGCGGAGTTTCGATTTTGTATCCCAGATCAGACTATCCTGAACTTTATAAATATTTCTCCATGCCCGCGATTCCTCGTCCTCTTCATAATCATGAATATCTTCGGCCAGGGCTTCTGGTTTTAAAAACTTTTCATGTATTGCTTTCCATTCAGGTGCCGCCCAGGTCGGATAATGTACGCCATTAGTGACATACCCTATGTTTTCAAGTTCTTCTGGTAAAAACCCTTTATACAGATCTGACAATACGTCTTTACTGATCTTTCCGTGTAACTTACTCACCCCGTTGATCTCCTGCGAACAATTAGATGCCAGATAGCTCATATTAAAATGATCTTCCTGCTCCGAGGCTTTCCCAAGGAAAAGAAAATCGTCAAGCGAGATTTTCATTTTCAGGGCCATGTTCCCCATATAAAGTTTAAAAAGGTCTACATGAAATGAATCATGACCGGCAGGAACTGGTGTATGGGTTGTGAACAGCGTGGAAGCCCTTATAATCTCCAGAGCCTCGGCAAAGGATAATCCGGAATTCTCCATCAGGTTTTTTATCCTTTCAATCCCGATAAATGCAGCATGACCCTCGTTACAATGGTATATATCCGATTTTATTCCAATCTTTTCCAAGAGTCTTATTCCGCCCAATCCAAGTACCATCTCCTGTTTCAGCCGATTTTCATTGTCTCCGCCATAAAGGTGGTGTGTAATGAACCGATCAGGATCCTGATTGGCATCATAGTCTGTGTCAAGAAGATATAACATTACATTTCCAATTTTCACAGACCATACATGGGCAAAGACGGTTCGTCCGGGCATATCAATGCTTATTGTTACCCATGTGCCATTTTCGTCCATGACAGGATGTAAAGGAATCTTTGAAAAATGTTCAGCATCATACTGGGCAATCTGTTCACCCGAATTAGAAATAATCTGTTTAAAATAACCGTAACGGTAAAGCAATCCGACACCAGTCATATCCACTTTTGAATCACTTGCCTCTTTGAGGAAGTCACCCGCAAGGATACCAAGTCCACCGGAATAGATTTTAAGACTTGAGTGCAATCCAAACTCCATGCTGAAATAGGCAATTTTAGGTCCTCGCAATTTCTTGCGTTCACTTAGGTATCTAATAAGCTGTTTTTCAGTCGATTTCATTCTTAGAATAAAGGCCTGATCAGATTTTAGTTCCTGATAACGCTCAAGGCTTGTCTCCTCAAGTAGAGTGATTGGATTGTGCTGACAATTTTCCCAGATATCCTGATCAATCTCATTAAACAAAGACCTCGCTTCGTCACTCCAGACCCACCAAAGGTTACGTGATAAATCACGCAACGCTTTAAGCTCCTCCGGAACATTTGATTCAACGATTATTTTTTTCCAGGTTGGGGCAGAATTTTCTGACTGTCGTATTTTGTATCCCTTAGTATCCATTATAACTAATTTCATAAGTTACGATAATGCCGTTTCACATTATCACTGTAATTTTTTTGTGCAAATTTAATTTTATTTTGTAGCTTCAATTACGCCCCTGAAATAACCTATAGATTCACCAATACCCATAAATGGATCATTCATATCTTTTTCGTGTTCGAGACTGCAGACTCCGGAATAACCTACCTTACGAAGCATTTTAACAAATGCCGGGAAATTAATTACTCCCCGGCCAACTTCAAGCGAATATCCAAGCCTGGTAGGCCCTGTCACATCCTTAATATGTATATCGAAAACCCTCCTGTGAAATTTTTTCAGGTCTGCCACAGGATCCTTTCCGTTTCGCGTATCGTGACCAATATCGAGACACATACCAATTCTTGGATCAAGGTCTTTGACATGTTTCCATACATCTTCAGCATCAGGATAAGTGGCAAGGTCGGGTCCATGCAGATGGATGGCAAAATTGAAACCAAACTCTTTTACTTTTTTCTCAACATATGGAAGTAACTCATAATTTGGAACTCCAATAATAAGCCTGACGCCCACCTTTTTAGCGTAATCAAATGCGCGATCAGTGTCAGTTTCCGATTTCATGTAAATCGGACCAACGGCATAACCAGTAACCCCTTTGGCTTTAAGTTTAGACAGAAAAGCGTTGATTTGTTCGTCAGTACTGTTGATGGGAAGATGAAAATCTTTAATACAAAGATAATGAACATCAGCTCGTTGCAATGTTTCAAGTGTTTTGTCAATGTCAAACTTGAGAAATGTGAATCCGGCCATTCCAATCTTGAATTTCTCAAATGTTTCGGGTGCCCGGCGTGGACCAGGGCGATGCTCCTGAGATAAAGTCATTTCTGTTGATATTGCCAACAAACTGACTACAATTAAAATTAATACTACTGTTCTCATTGGATAATAATTTTAACTCATTGCTATGGATCATTTCTGGTTCACAATAAAACGTGTCATCAATAACGAGATAAGTGATTGATCGTTTTGAAAGCGCCAAAAATACTAAAAACAGTGATAAGTTGGATGACAGACTGCCCGTAGTAATGAATATTACACATTTAACATTACTTTATTGTGAAATCTCCCTATTCTTTTTTTGATAGATTCTTTTGATTTCTCGTTTATTGTCCTTAAATTCGCACCCTGTTGAAGAATATATTGCTTAAGCAAAATAAATATACTGTGGGGTAGAGCAGTTGGTAGCTCGTCGGGCTCATAACCCGGAGGTCACAGGTTCGAGTCCTGTCCCCGCTACTAGGAAGTTTAAAGAGGGTGTCCAAAAAGACATCCTCTTTTATATTATAATCTATCGAATGACTGCTGAATCGAAGATCGGCGAAGTCAATGACATGTTACTGCTGTGCCGGTTACCGCTTTTGATTGACAATAATTATTTGTATTTTTCAGGATAGAAAATCAAGGATTATAAGGACTTCAATCACAATTTATTCCATAAAACGACACCTATGAAAAAGAATCTTATCCTTATCCCGTTACTGATGATGCTGTCATTACATACAAGGGCCGACAAGGCAGACAGCCTGAAACAGGTGCTGCGTTCGGGTATCAGCGATACAATGCGTGTAAACACACTGATTGAACTGGCGAGATTATATGGCTATTCCAAACCGGATACCTGCTTTTTACTGGCACAGGAAGTAATTGCGCTTTCAAGGCAGGCTGGATTTGAAAAGGGCGAAGCCCAGGGAATGAACAGATTAGGAGTCGCTTTGTGGCTTACAGGCAATTACCCGAAATCACTTGAATACTATTTACAAGCCCTGAAAATATTCGAAAAGCTCGACAGCAGGGAAGGGCTTTGCAATGTAAACGGCAATATAGGGATCGTTTACAGTGAAATGGGAGAGTTTCAAAAATCAATTAAATTTTTTCATAAAGAGAAAGCAATTGCAGAATATACGAACAGCACTTATTTATTAAGCCAGGCATTGATATGCCTGGGAGATATCTATGAGAAGATCAATCAACTGGACTCAGCCCGCATTTATACCAACAAGGCCTATGAACTTACCCTTCGGCAAAACGATACCTATTTAAAAGGAATAACCCTGAACAATCTTGGAAATATTCATGCTAAAATGCAACAGAATGAAATCGCAATGGCTTATTATCATCAGAGCTTATCCATTGTTAAGGCAATCGGCGATATTGATGGCTTATGCGAAATCACGTTGGGAATGGCCGGATTGCATAAAAAAGCAGGAAAGCGGGATTCAGCATTATATTATTCGCGCTTATCGCTGACCGCTGGGTATAAAGGAAGCTATAATAAAAGAATACTCAATGCCAGCTCGTTCTTGTCGGACTATTTTAAAAGCCTGAACCGGGTGGACAGCGCCTACCGTTACCAGCAGATCACCATCGCGGCAAAAGACTCGCTTTTCAGCCAGGAGAAGGTGAAAGCATTGCAGAACCTTACCTTCCAGGAGCAGATCCGCCAGCAGGAGATAGCCGAGGCAAACCAGAAGGCTGACGAAGAAAGGAAAGCAAATATCCAGATGCTGGGAATCGGAGCATTCATTTCCTTCTTTTTCGGCATGCTGTTCATGTACAGCAAAAAGCGCACCCAGCCTCAGGTCATAAGGTTTCTTGGAATGATGGGGCTTCTGCTACTGTTCGAATTTATCTCGCTGTTCCTGCATCCTTACATTGCAGCCTGGACACACCACATTCCCGTGCTTATGCTTGCTATCCTCGTGGGAATTGCGTCGGTTCTTGTGCCCCTCCATCACAAACTTCAGGAGCTTGTCAGGGAACGTATGGCAAAGAAGTTGGCTTATATCCCTGAACGGGCATTTAATGATGATGAACTATAAAAGCGGGAATCTAGACTTAGCAAAGGATTCAGTGAACTGGTGAATTAAAGTCACTCTTTCAGTGAAAGAAATCTTTCACTGAAAGATTATTTTGTCGTTTAAAGTAATCTTTATTATTATCAACTCCTTAGGGGTGCATCTTTGAGCTCCGGGTGCAAAAATCTAACCTCTTTTTTATGGCATCAATCTGATTCGTGTAATGTTTATCTACTACACCGTGAAATGCTCCTTAGAATTGTTCGGTCTTTGTAAAAATCCGGACAATAAGTATTTTCAAAGTAGTTTAACATTAGTATGATAAATAAATTCATTCTTGCTGAATTTCAAGAGTTGAAAAAGATGATTTGGTGAAATTGGGTTCGCTTATTCCGGTGGGCGGGCCCCTTGTTTAGTGCGCAAATTAAATGAACCTCAGTAGTAATATACCAGCCCAAACTCCCCGCTTCCACAAATAAAGTTTAAACCTAAGGTAGTCACAATTAGACATTTTCATTCATTGACAGGATAATCGTACAGCTTAACCACCTTGTAAAAATCTTCTAATAGGTTAGATATTTCGATGTTCCCCGCTACCAAAAAGGATAAAAGCCTGTAAGTTAATCACTAGCAGGCTTTTTGATTTTGTGTTGAAAACTTGTTGGAAACATTACGCTTTTTCTGATTAATTACTGTTCAAGTGAAAAGTAATATCTTTATGTGGTCTTTTTTTAAGATTGCCCGAGTTTTGATGAGCGAATCATTTTTTAAATGCTTAATATTGATTCCTTTTTCAATCCTAATTAGAGTATCCTACTGATTTCCAACCAATAAGGAAACAGCAATCAAATGGCATTTTGTACAGTCAATTCCGTTAAAAGGATTTAAAAATATCACTTTACAACCTTAGGCATTTTGAAAAATTCAATCAATTGATATTGAATTGATTTCAGACGCATGCCAACATTACCTTTTCATTATTACAATGTACAAATAAGAATTGAAGACTGGCGCCCTTTTTCATTTCTGGTTAAGACTCTTACTCACTTCATTCACCAGCCATGACATGCTACAACGCTGTTCCTCAGGACCAAATCTGGCTGGTACCGGGTACCATGATTGTACCAGCCAACCATCCGGATGACCACCCCTTTGCCGGTATAGTTCAACGTATGAAAGTCCCTTCGCTGTAGATCTGGACTGTAGCATTGTTGCTCTTCGGTATTGGTGTACAAGTAAAATTCAAGCCATGCAACTTTACATAATCCTCCAGATCCCTAATCCTTGCTATCCAGTCAATTGAAGAGGGATTGTTTCCTGGAATTGGTAAAGGGTAACAATTTTGGCGACTCCTGACCTTTAGAGTCTGCTTGGTTCTTAATGAGTTTTGTATTAGCACTTTAACGTGCTTTAGTATAATCTAGGCACATCCTTGTGTGTGTAGTTAAATCTAAATAATTGAAAAACAAAGTACCAGAAAGTACAACAAAAATGGTAAAACTATAAATTTTAACTTTGTAGAAAACGTAGTAATTGAATCTTTTAGTAACATTCTATGTTACATTTGCAATGTTAATAGAGAAATTAAAATGCGCTGTTTCATTTCCAAATCCAATAATCCCTATTTTAACCTTGCTACAGAGGAATACTTTCTTAAGAAAAAAGACGAGGAATTCTTCATGATATACATTAATGATCCTTGTATTGTGGTTGGTAAACATCAGAATCTACTTGCAGAGATAAATCTTCGCCATGCAATTGACAACAAAATTAAGCTGGTCAGAAGAATTTCAGGCGGGGGAACAGTATACCAGGATTTGAATAACCTAAATTTCAGCTTCATACATAACAGCCCAAATCCCGATCTGATAAACTTTGTTAAATATACCTTTCCGGTTCTCTCAGCACTGAAGGATATGAAGCTAAACGCAGAATTTTCCGGCCGGAACGATCTGCTTTTAGACACAAAGAAAATTTCTGGAAACGCGATGCACATTTTTAAAAGCAGGATATTATCTCATGGAACCCTATTGTTCAATACAGATTTAGAGCAACTACATTCAGCTCTGGCGACTAATTCCTGTAAATATACCGATAAATCTATAAAATCTGTAAAATCCGAAGTGACGAATATTTCGGCTTATCTTGACAATGCGATTTCGATAAGTAAGTTTCTACACCAATTGTTTAATGGTATAACCAGTAAATTAACACATTCTTATGTTAAATCATTGGATGAAGAGGAAGAAATTTCGATAAACCAAATTTCAAATGAAAAATTCAAATCCTGGGATTGGATTTACGGGTACTCGCCAAAATATTTATTTCAAAACAGTTTTAATCTTTTGGATATTACTGTAAATATTGAATTAATTGTTGAAAAAGGAATAATTAAGAGCTTGAAAACATATTCTGATGGTATGCTTAATCCTGATTACCGAAAAGCATTTGAATCGTTGGTTAATGCACGACATGATTTTCAAACAATATGTGGGATATTATCCAGGAATAAGGTTTTAAACTCGATACCAAAATTCAATATATCAAATTTTTACTACAACTTATTTTAAGCAACGGTATTAATAAAAATTTCAGAATAAGATTTGATTATTAGCTACCTGGATATTGGTTTAATTCAAAATATTTTATTACTTTTTCAGCTTTGTTAACTCCGATTTCTTCAATAATCTCCTGCAAAGGTAAGCCTTTTATCCGCTTGATAGATCTGAATTTATGTAATAAGATTTCAATAGTTTTATCACCAATTCCAGGTATCTTACTCAGCTCGCTTATAATGAACTCCTTGGACCGCCTATCCCTATGAAACCCAATACCAAAGCGATGTGCCTCATTTCTAATGTATTGAATAACTCTCAGAGTCTCCGAATTCTTGTCCAGGTAAAGTGGCACCGGGTCATCCGGATAAATTATTTCCTCCAATTTTTTCGCTATTCCAATTACTGCAACCTGACCTCTGATGCTTAATTTCTCAAGCACATTTACTGCAGCGTTCAATTGTCCTTTTCCACCATCTATTACAACCAGTTGAGGAAGATTTCCATTTTCATTTATCACCCTAAAGTACCGGCGATAAATGATTTCTTCCATCGATGCGTAATCATCGGGACCTTCGACGCTTTTTACATTAAAATGGCGATATTCTCTTTTAGCCGGCCTTCCACCAATAAATACTACACAGGCTGCAACTGGCTGGGCACCCTGAATATTTGAATTGTCAAAACATTCTATGCGTTGAGGCAGCTCTTTCAGCCTTAAATCCTTCTTAATTTGCCCTAACAATCTTTCCTTTCTGCTTTCGGGAGTTTTTAGAGACAATTGTTTATTTCTTTCCAGTTTATAATATTTGGCATTTCTTTCTGAGAATTCCAGCAGTTTTCGCTTATCACCTATTCGTGGTATAGTGATCTTTACTTCGTTCAATTTAAAATCCACCGCATATGGTAATAGTATTTCTTTAGAATTTAGATGAAACTTCTGTCGGATTTCGATTATTCCCAGTGTAAGAAGTTCTTCTTTTGATTCATCAAGTCTTTTTTTGATTTCGAGAGTATGGGCCTGAATAATTGCACCATCCACGACCCTGAGGAAATTTACATAAGCATAATCTTTATCTTCATCCAAAGTAAATACGTCTACGTTTGTGATTGATGAACTTACAATTGTAGACTTACTTTTATAATTTTCAAGTACTGCAATTTTATTCTTTATTATATCAGCCGCTTCAAATTTATATTCAAGAGCAAACGTATTCATCTGCTCTTTTAAATGAGATACCACTGAGGTCAGGTTCCCTTTCAGAATATCCTTTATTTGAGAAATGCCAACCATATAATCTTCCTCTGATTGAAAGTGTTCACATGGACCCCAACAATTCCCTATTTGAAATTCCAGACAAACTTTATATTTATTCCTTGCTATGCTTTCTTCCGAAAGGTTTAAATTGCAATTTCTAATGGGATAAAGTACTTTAATTACATCGAGAATAGTTCTTACTATTTGGACCGAAGTATAAGGACCGAAATAATTAGATCCGTTCCTTATTACATTTCTCGTAAAAAAAATCCTGGGAAATGGTTCGTTTTTAATACAAATCCATGGAAATGATTTATCATCTTTTAATAATACATTATAACGGGGCTGATATTTTTTTATCATATTATTCTCAAGGAGCAGTGCATCCTCCTCCGAATCAACAACAATATGTTTTATTTCAGCAATTTTCTGAACAAGTATCGCAGTCTTACGATTATCGTGAACCTTTGAAAAATAAGAAGAAACGCGCTTTCGCAAATTCTTTGCTTTACCAACATAAATGATCTTGCCTTCAGAATTAAAATACTGATATACACCCGGCAGTTCAGGGAGGAGTAAAATATTTTCCTTAATGTTTTCTATAAACAAATTCTTATTTTCCATTTCCTCATTTAAAATGGATTAAAGACCAAACAGGTGCAGATGATCCAATCTTATGCGTTCCATTTAAAAAATCAAGCTCAACAAAGAAATTAACGAATAATTTTGACACTCCAAATTTTCTTACTAACTCTATGGCCGCAGATGCTGTTCCCCCCGTTGCCAGCAAATCATCATGTATAAGGACAGTGTCGTTTTCTAACAGAGCATCCTGATGGATTTCAAGAGTATCAAATCCATATTCCAGTTCATATGATTGGGAATAAATTTTTGAAGGAAGTTTTCCGGGTTTCCGAATTGGAATAAATCCTGCGTGCAATTTATTTGCCAAAATACTACCAAGAATAAATCCGCGCGATTCGATTCCTACAACTTTTGTAATACCGGCATTCCTGTAATGGTCATAAATCTCAGAAGCAATAAAATTAAATATTAATGCATCCTGGTAAGAGGAAGATACATCTTTAAAATGAATTCCGGGTTTTGGAAAATCAGGAATATTTCTAATTGATTTTTTTACGTCTTTAAGGTCCATTGTATTTCAATTTTGAAAGTTTTAATAACAAATTGTTCCACGTGGAACATTACCTTCCCAGCAGCACAAGAAGTACATTAATATCGCTTGGGGAAACTCCCGGGATTCTACTTGCCTGCCCAATAGTTTTTGGCTGGATTCTTTCCAGTTTTTGCCTCGCTTCTGTTGAAAGAGACTCAATTTGCAAATAATTGAATTTTTTGTCAATTAAAATACCTTCCAATCTCACTAACTTCTCCGCAATGATCATTTCCCTGTCGATATATCCCGCATATTTAATCGAAATTTCCGCTGCCTCAAAAACTTCATTCCTAATTGAATGATCAGTACCGAGATAAATCTGTTTCATTTGAGCATTAAATGGAATTAAATCAAATATTGAAAGCTGTGGTCTCATTATCAATGCCTCTAACCTGGTGCCTCTTTTTAACAACGAAGTTTCTTTTGATGCAAGTAATTGATTTACAACCTCTGCCTTTACTGAACAGTTCTTACACAACGACACAAGCCTGATTTTGTTTTCAAGTTTGTTTATAAAATTATTGTACCTCTCCTCAGATGCCAATCCCAGTTTAAAACCAACTTCTGTAAGACGCTCATCAGCATTATCCTGTCTCAACAACAACCGGTATTCAGCCCTGCTGGTAAACATTCTGTATGGTTCATCAACCCCCTTTGTCACTAAATCATCTATTAATACGCCAATATAAGCTTCATGTCGCATGAGAACGAAAGGTTCACTACTATTAATTTTTAAATGTGCATTAATTCCTGCGATCAAACCCTGCGCAGCTGCTTCTTCGTAACCGGTAGTTCCATTAATCTGACCGGCAAAAAACAAATTCTTTATTCTCTTTGTTTCCAGTGAATGATTAAGCTGTGTAGGATCGAAATAATCATACTCAATTGCATAACCCGGTTTCAGAATCTTTGCCCTTTCAAGTCCGGTAATAAAATGAATAGCATCATTTTGAATTTGCCAGTTTAAGGAGGAGGAAAAACCATTTAAATAGTATTCCAGACAATTTTCTCCTTCCGGTTCCAGAAACAATTGATGACGATCTTTATCAGAAAATGTAATTAACTTAGTCTCTATGCTTGGGCAATACCTCGGACCAAGCCCTTTTATAGTACCGTCAAATAATGGTGAATTTTTAAAACCTGATTCAATAATCTTATGAACCTGTGGGTTTGTGTAAGTAATATAACATGGTAATTGCTGCAGTTCACTCTTTATTCCAGGCAGAAAACTAAAATGACCTTTTCCCTCATCTCCCTCCTGCTTCTCCAGCCTGGAAAAATTAATACTCCTCTTGTCAATCCTAACTGGCGTGCCAGTTTTCATTCTTCCAGCCTTAAATCCTAAAGATAATAATTGCTCAGTTAATCCTAATGATGCAGGTTCTGAAATTCTTCCGCCCTGTACCTTCGACGATCCAAAATGCATCAAACCATTTAAAAAAGTACCATTTGTTAAAATGACACTTTTACATTTAAAACCAACCCCAATTTCCGTTTCAACTCCACAGATACAATCATCATTAAAAACAAGTCTTACTACAGTACCCTGCCAAAAATCCAGATTATTTTCATTTTCCAGAGTAGTTTTCCAAAGTCCTGAGAATTTGCTTTTATCACACTGTGCCCTGGGACTCCACATTGCAGGACCTTTGGAGCGGTTTAACATTCTAAATTGAATAGTTGATAAATCCGTAATTATACCCATATTACCTCCCAGGGCATCAATCTCACGGACAATTTGTCCTTTCGCTATCCCCCCAACTGCGGGATTACAACTCATCTGTGCCAGTCTGCCGAAATCCATTGTTATAAGCAAAATCTTTGATCCCAACCTAGAAGCTGCAGCGGCAGCTTCACACCCGGCGTGGCCTCCTCCAACAACAATTATGTCATATTCAAATAATATACTCATTATTCTTGTTCTTAAACATATCAATAAATTCATTCTCAGCATTTTTCATGATTTTCCTTTCACGATCATTGCTATCAGTAAAACCCAACAAATGCAATAAGCCATGAATTATAACCCTCAAGAATTCATCATTAATATTTACCATGTACAAAATAGAATTTTCCTTAACCCTCTCTACGCTAATAAACATATCACCAGAAATAACCCTTTCATCACAATAATCAAATGTAATAATGTCGGTATAATAATCATGAGCTAAATACTTCACATTAATATTTCTCAAATATTCATCCGAACAAAAAATGTACGTTATATTCCCTGGTACACGACAATTATTTATTACAATTTGTTTTAGGATTTTTGAAATTATCCTAAAACGTATATTCGGCCTTCTAACTTCTTCAGAAACGAATGAAATTGGCATTATCTTTCTAATTTTATACGTATAATATTACCTTTTCCAACTGTGCAATAACTTGAACTAAGCCTTTTTATAAAAAATATCCCCCTCCCTGATTCTTTGTGAAAATTTGAGCCATCAATAGTTGAAGTAACGGTGCTAATATCATAGCCATCTCCACAATCCTCAACCTCCAGAAAAATCTCACTTTTACTTATTTTAATTAAAACCCTGACTTTCAATTCTCTGACGCCTTTATTACCGTGAATAAAGGCGTTTTCCAGTGCTTCCACCAATACAGTCTGCAATGCAAAACATTTGTCAAACGAGAAATTGAATCTTTCACTTATTTTCTTCACAATATCCATACATTCATCTAAACCCTCAATAGTGGAATATATTATTAATTCGTTATAAAACAATATCTTATGCATAAGGGGCTAAATTATGGCACAAAATATAATGATCTGATTACATAATCAGAAATAAATATCCCACGTCTTGTTAAAGAAATAGTGTCATCAATAAAATCAACCAAACCCTCCGCAAAAAGACCTTTTAACCGATCATGAAAATATTTACGAATTTTGAAATTGAAAGTATTCTCAATATATCGTAACGATATTCCACGGCAAGTCCTGAGACCTCTAATTATATATTCATTGAACTTATCATTTTCACTAAGAATTTCAACCTCAAAAAAACATTTTGCCTCGTTAATATAAGAACAATATTTTCTTGTATCGCTTACATTCCATTGCCTGGACACAAGGTCATAACTATGGGAAGAAGGACCAATACCCAAATAACCTACCTCTTCCCAATACGAACAATTATGAAGAGACTTATACCCTTCCTTCGCATAGTTACTTATTTCATATTGAAAGAATCCGTTAGCTGAAAGTAAATCCATTGTAGAATTGAACTGCATTAACAGATCATCATCAGAAATCTCACTATAAATGCCATTTTCAAAAAGCTTATAAAATCTTGTGTTCTTTTCCAATGTTAAAGAATAGGCAGAAATATGTTGGATATCAAGCTGTATAACCCGGTTAACAGACTCAATATAGCTAATGTAATTATAACCTGGAATTCCAAAAATCAAATCAACAGAAATGTTCCCAAATCCAGCTTTTTTAGCCGTTTCAACAATAAATAAATGCTTGGAATTATCATGCCTCCGCCCAAGAAACACCAAGGCATCATTATCAAAGCTTTGAATTCCAATACTCAAGCGATTTATTCCCAGCTGAAAGAGTTCATAAATATAATCTTCCGATAGGTCTTCAGGGTTCGCTTCAAAAGTGATTTCACAATTATTTGAAACCTCAAAAACATTTTTTACAGTGCATAAAAGATCATCTATTTGATTAATAGATAACAAGGATGGCGTTCCTCCCCCAAAATATATAGTATTTACCGCTGTTTTACCAATATAATCTTTTCTTAAAACAAGTTCCTTAATTTCACATTTAACAAGTTCGTCAATACCCTCAGAATCCCTAACCGAATAAAAATCGCAATAATTACATTTCTTTCTGCAAAAAGGAACATGAAGGTAAATTCCAGCCATAATATATTTTTGAAAAATAACTTTTACAAAAATATATCAATTAATTCATAATCATAACCAACAAAAAATATAGCTACTTATCATAAAAGTGGAATTTTATTTACTCTTTTCTGATGTCGTCCACCGTCAAATCCTTCCTTTAAAAACACGTCAACTATTTCTTCAGCCTCTTCGACCGATATATATTTTGCAGGTAATGAACATACATTTGCATTGTTATGATTCCGGGCAAGCTTTGCAATTTCTGTATTCCAGCATAATGCAGATCGTACACCCTGATGCTTGTTAACCGTCATATTAATTCCATTTCCGCTGCCACAGAATACAAAACCTTTATTAATATCTTTATTATCAATAGCATAACCTAATAAATGAGCATAATCAGGATAATCGCAACTAACAGAAGCGTGACATCCAAAATCTCTGACAATAAAGTCCCAGCTCTCTAAATATGATTTAATTAAATTTTTTAAAATGTACCCGGCGTGATCTGAAGCTACTCCAACTATTTCCATTTTAATAAGTTTTTAAAACTCCTTAAAACTACTAAAAGTTTGGTACTTTTTCTTTTTGTTTAAACAGCAACCGACAGGCCATATTGTTAATAAACAAAGTTAACTTCCGGTTTAAAAATTTTTCATATTTCTAATAAATATTTTAACAAATAAATTATAAATATTGTATAAAAAATTTAATGACAATACAATGAATATAACAATAAAAAAATCATTAAAAAATACAAAATTTATCCACCAAACATACGATCAGAAGAATCTTTAATTTTTAACAATGTAAGTTAATCAACATGCTGTTTATAAAAATATAAATCAATATATATCTGTGATTTAAACTGTTAATAGAATAAAATAAACTTGATTACAACTCAAATAAAATAAAAAAACAAGAAAAATAAAGAAAACTTTTTAACCATATTAACCGGACATTTAAATAAGATTATTTTAAAATTTTAAAACTTAATTTTTAAAATATAACATTGTTTAAAATTTAAATGTTTTTATTAGATTGCATTGTGAATACGTAGTTTTAAATTTATGTAAATTTGTATTCTTTAAAATGTGTTAACAGATGAATTTTGACGACAATTTATCAATACTTTTGGTAGAAGATAACGAGCTTAATCAAAGACTGATGAAAATTAGCCTGACAAGATATAAATATATTGTTACTGTTGCAGTGAATGGGTTGGAAGGAGTTCAAAAGTTTAAAAATCAGAAATTTGATTTAATTTTGATGGACATTATGATGCCGCTTATGGACGGTTTTGAAGCAACAAGGGAGATAAGGAATATAGAAAGTCAGGATGCAGGGCTGGGACATATTCCTATCATTGCCTTTACTGCAAACACAATTAATAATGATCGTGAGAAGTGTGTCAAAGGTGGTATGGACGATATACTTCAAAAACCTTTTGATATCAATAAGTTTCGTGAAATTTTAAGTACATTGCCATAAATCATTAATGTAATTGACAGATTTGAGTAGTATTTTGTTCTTTTAAGCCTAGGAAGTGTATGGATGATTTTATTGATTTGCATGGTAATAGTTTTGAAAATATAGATAAAGAATTTGATAATAAACTCCGTCCGCTTAGATTCCGCGATTTTAGAGGTCAAAATAAAATTGTTGAAAATCTTAAAATTTTTGTAAAAGCAGCAGTAATGAGAAGTGAATCGCTTGATCACGTATTATTGCACGGACCACCCGGATTAGGAAAAACCACTTTATCGAATATTATTGCAAATGAATTGGGAGTAAATCTAAAGCTTACTTCCGGACCTGTTTTGGATAAACCAGGGGATCTGGCCGGCGTTCTTACTAATCTCGAAAACAATGATGTACTTTTTATTGATGAAATTCACAGACTGAGTCCGGTTGTTGAAGAATATCTATACTCTGCAATGGAAGATTACAGAATTGATATAATGATTGATAAAGGTCCAAGTGCCAGATCTATTCAGCTTGATTTAAATCATTTTACACTTATTGGGGCTACAACGCGAAGCGGTCTTCTTACTGCCCCTTTGAGAGCCCGGTTTGGAATTAATTGTCATTTGGAATACTACGATATTTCAGTTTTAACTGACATAGTCAAGCGATCTGCAAAAATTCTGGATATTAATATATATCAGGATGCAGCAATAGAAATTGCGCGAAGAAGTCGTGGTACTCCACGAATAGTTAATGCTTTGTTACGACGAGTCCGTGATTTTGCAATGGTTAAAGGTAATGGGGTGATAGATTTCCAAATCACCCAATTTGCCCTCGAAGCATTAAATATTGATAAGTATGGACTTGATGAGATGGATAACCGTATTTTGAGTACAATTATTGATAAATTTAAAGGTGGACCAGTTGGATTAACTACTATTGCGACCGCTGTGAGTGAAGATTCCGGAACAATTGAAGAAGTTTACGAACCGTTTTTAATTAAGGAAGGATTTTTAAAGCGTACACCAAGGGGACGTGAAGCCACAGAATTAGCATATAATCATTTAGGCAGAAACCACATAAAAGAAAGCACCCAAAAGTTGTTTTAATTTTAATTTATTTCTTAACTAATTGTATTTCAAATAATTTTGGCCATAGTTTTCCCGTAACATAGATTTTATTTTTTTCATTATCATAAGCAATTCCATTTAATACATCAATGGCTGTTCTCTGATTGACAAAATTGGGGGACAGGAGTCCTTTTAAATCTATTTCAGCCAAAATCTTACCTGTTTTAGGATCAATTTTTACAACTGTGTCTGTGGTCCATATATTGGCCCAAATTTCCCCGTGAATATATTCCAATTCATTTAAATTTGAAACACTTCCTTTGCGATTACATACCTGAATTCTCCTTACTTCTTTCAAAGTTTCAGAGTCAAGAAAATAAAGGAACTCAGTACCATCGCTCATAATTAAATACTTACCATCATTGGTAAGTCCCCACCCCTGAGCATTCTTATAATTCCATGTTTTTATTAATTCAAAAGAATCAAGAGTGCGTACAAAGCCAATCTGAGTTTTGTACGTAAGTTGGTATAATTTTCCATTTAATATTGTTATTCCTTCCCCAAAATATTGCTCATTTAGTTTGTACTCCCTAATAATTTTCCAGTTTGAAAGTTCTGTTTTGTAAATGGAAGAAGACCCCTCCTGCCCAGTACTTTCGTAAAGGAATCCGTTTCTGATTTCCAATCCTTCAGTGAAGCGTAAATTGTCATGAGGAAATGACTTAATGACTTTGTAACCAAATTTTTGTGGTATGATATCTGAAAGAAGGAAAAAATCAGAATAATTTTCACCTGTTGTCCCATCATAGGTAGTTGATAAAGTTTTAAGAAAATGGTTACCTACTTCGAGATTAATTGTTTCAATTTCATAAGAAAATTCAATTGTATCGCTGATAATTAAAGATTTACCATCCAAAAAAAGTTCTGTTTTCCGGATCGTTCCATCTTTTATTTTAGATTTTAAATTGACAGTTATTTTATCCCCGACAATGAAATTATTGCCTTTATGTGTTATCTTAATTGAAGTGACTGGTTTTCTTGCCCTTTTCGATGATTGTGCACAGTTTACCAAAACTGAAGATGTAATTATAAACAAAATAACAAAGAGACATAATGTTCTCATAATCAATTTAAAAGTGTACAATTGGCTATAATAATTTAAAAGTTGAAAATTATATAATTATATTTGTATTTCACTTTTAGAAAAAGATTATTTTGAGCACATTGAAAAAACTTGCCGGAGAAACTATGATATATGGTGTTCCGAGCATTATTGGACGGTTTTTGAATTTATGGCTCACCCCTTTATACACCTGGATTTTTTTACCTGATGAATTTGGAATATTAAGTAACATTCTTGCTTACGTCGCCTTTTTTCAGGTCGTCCTGACCTATGGAATGGAAACAGCCTATTTCAGGTTTGCCGGCAGAAGTGAAAATCCTGAAAAGGTTTTTACAACTACGATGGTTTCTTTGTTTGTCACTTCTGCCGGATTTGTAATTTTAGTCTTAGGGTTTGCCTCAAATATTTCGGGCTGGATTAGTTATTCTGAACATCAGAATTATGTTGTCTGGATGGGAATTACGGTTGCACTTGACGCAATGTGTGCAATTCCATTCGCCAAATTAAGGTTACAATCCAGGCCTGTTAAATTTGCTGTTTTAAAGTCGGTTAATATTGCCTTAAGCATAGTGTTAAATGTTTTCTGGATATACTTGTGTCCTAAATTATTACAGTCAAATCCAGAATCTTTTGTTCAGTTCCTGTATAATCCAAAGATTGGTATTGGGTACGCTTTTTTGTCATATTTGGTAGCATCGGCGGTTACCTTGTTATTCTTTATTCCTGGTTTGAAAATTAAAAAATCAGACTTTGATGGTCTACTATTGCTAAGAATGTTAAGATATGGATGGCCGATAGTGGTGATTGGTTTAGCGGGAATGGTAAATCTTCAAATTGATAAAATTTTATTACCAAAACTCATTAAAGGTGCAGCCAATCCTATTTTTGAACTTGGAGTTTATTCTGCATGTGGAAAACTGGCAATTCTTATGACTCTTTTTATTCAGGCATTCCGATTCTCATTTGAACCTTTTTTGTTTTCACATTATAAAAATGAGGATTCAAAAAAAGTATATGCTGTAATAATGAAATATTTTGTGATTCTTGGCCTTCTCATCTTTTTAGGGGTAATGTTTTACATGGATATTTTAAAATATTTTATCGGATCATCGCATTCCGGGTACCATCAGGGGATAAAAGTTGTTCCGTGGCTGCTGATGGGTAACTTATTTTTAGGAATTTTTTACACTCAGTCGCTATGGTACAAACTAACTGATCAAACGCATTTTGGAGCACGGTTTGCTATTGAAGGTGCAATCATTACGATAGTTTTAAATATTGTTTTAATTCCGGTTTTGGGTTATATGGCTTGTGGATATGCGTTTTTTGCTGCTTCGCTGTATATGACCATCTCTTCCTACATTGTGGGACAGAAATACTTCCCGGTGGCATACGATCTTAAAAGAATCGGAGCATATTTTTTGATTGCCATTACTCTGTACATGATTCAGAGATATTTTACCTTTAGCGATAAAGTTCTGAGGCTTAGTGCGAATACTTTTTTACTGATGATTTTTTTCGTTTTTATATGGATCAACGAGAAAGCTGATCTTAAAGGGTTACTAAAATTAAAGGGAAAGTGAAACCCTGTTGAGAATTTGCTGGCCGGTGAAGATGTATATCCCGGAGTGTTGCCTCAGGTATGAAAGGGATTAAAAAGTACTGATTATACATGAAAATAACAGAGGAACGGTGAGTGGAATTGTTTGCTATCTTAGCAAATTGAAAAATTTGGGAATGAAAGTTAAAATTGTAAATCAATCGTCGAATGAATTACCTGTTTACGGTACAGAACATGCTGCAGGAATGGATTTGCGGGCAAACCTTAAAGAAGATGTTGCTATTGAACCATTCGAAAGAAAACTTATTCCAACCGGATTATTCATAGAATTGCCGGTTGGATATGAAGCTCAGGTAAGGCCACGAAGCGGCCTTGCATTGAAAAAGGGAATAACTGTCCTTAATTCCCCGGGAACTATTGATGCTGATTATCGTGGAGAGATTATGGTAATTCTGATAAATCTTTCTTCTGAAAGGTTTGTTATTCAAAATGGTGAGCGGATTGCTCAAATGATTGTTGCTTCGCACGAAACAGTTAAATGGGAATCAGTAGAGATACTTGAAGTTACAACGAGGGGTGGAGGTGGTTTTGGACATACGGGTAAGTACTGATTAGGAAGCTTACTGGTACTACTATTAAAATTATATTATTCAGAATGGTAAGAAAAAAAATATTAATAGGTTTTTTATTAATACTGATTGGTTCAGGTACCTTTATTTCGTGTAAAGCCCCGACTGCTGTTTCTGCAAGCGTTGTTGCTGTACCAAAAGATACCACTGAAATACAGTTAAGTGAAGATGCACGGAAAGAGTTTGAATATCTCTTTATTGAAGGGCTAAAACAAAAAACACTGGGGAATTTGGATGATGCGATCAAGATTTTTTCGAGATGTCTTGAAATTGATTCCAGGTCTTCTGCCGCACTTTTTGAGATGGCAAACATTCATGTTTCGAAAGGTGATTTTCAAAGTTCTATGTTCTTACTTGAAAAAGCTGTTTCGCTTAATCCCGACAATCAGTATTACCACCTTTCCCTCGTTAAAATTTATCAGCAAAACAAATTATACGAAAAGGCTGCTTCAGAGTATGAAATATTGTCTGCATTAGTGCCGGATAATCCGGATTACAAGTTTTATCAGGCTACACTCCTGACAATGGCTGGCAAAAATGAACAGGCACTTTCTATTTATAATTCCCTGGAGCAAAAAATGGGTTTAACAGAGTCAATTGCTGTTGGCAAACAACAAATTTATATTCAACTTGGAAACAAGGCAGCTGCTTATGCTGAAATTGAAAGACTTATTCAGGATAATCCTTCAGTTTCCAAATATTACGGGCTGCTTGCCGATATGTATCTCACAGACAAAAACAGGGGAAAAGCACTGGAGAATTACAATAGAATTCTTGAAATTGACCCCAATGATGGATTTGTCCATCTTTCTCTTGCAAATTATTATCTGGAAGTTAATGATACCCTTAAAGCGTTCGAACATATCAAATCTGCCTTTAAAAACCCGGTGTTGGAACTTGAGACTAAAGTTCAAATGTACACCTTGCTAATTCAGCCCTCGTCCAGCAAAATACATGAAGAACAACAACTCGAATTGATTCATATTTTAATAGAAACCCATATAGATGATGAATTGCCCAGGGCATTATTGGTTGACTATTTTCAAAGTAAGAAACAACTTGAAGAAGCTCGCCGACAGTTAAGATTAGTTCTCGATATGAAGAAGGATAATTATTTATATTGGGAACGTCTTTTATTGATTAATAACGATTTACTTGACTGGTCAGCAATGAATGCAGACAGTAATAAGGCACTGGAATATTTTCCTGAACAACCATTATTATATTTCCTTAAATCGGTTGGATTGTTACAACAAAAGAAATATAACGATCTGCTTGCCGTACTTGATACAGGAATGGTGCATGTGAAAAGCAATCCCAAGATTTTATCTCAATTTTATACTTACCGGGCAGAAGCTTACTATAATCTGAAACGCTATAATGAAGCCTTTGATGTTTTCGATAAGGTTGTAGAACTTGATCCGGAAAATTATATGGCCATGAATAATTATGCATACTATCTTTCCCTTAAAGGTGTAAGGCTGGATATTGCTGAAAAAATGAGTGCAAAAGTTATACAGGCAAATCCTGATAACGCAACTTATCTTGATACATATGCGTGGGTATTTTTCATGAAAAAGGATTATCAGCTGGCCAAGTTCTATATGGAAACGGCACTTTCAAAGATTGCAGATGATAGTGCGGTTCTGGTTGAGCATTATGGTGACATACTTTATTCACTTAATGATAAAGAGAATGCATTGATTCAGTGGAAAAAATCTCTTAAAATGGGGAATAATTCCAAAATTCTCAGACAGAAAATAGCTGAAAAAAAATACATTGAAACGAAAGAAAACTAATATTATGTGGCCCGGTAACTGGATTATAAAATATTTTTTGGGGATTATTCTTATCTCATTATTGTTTTCAGGCTGTAAACAGACCGAAAAAATAGCGATACCAAAAAAAATTAAGCGTTACAGTGTGGGAAAAGTGATTAAAATAGTAAATGATAATGCATTAAAATATGAAACGTTATCAGTAAAGAAATTTGCACTGTCGCTTTCAGACGATGGTAAGGTAACTTCAATTCGTGGATCTTACAAAATCAGACGTGATAGTATTATTCAGCTCTTTGGGCAGAAACTTGCAATTCCGGTTGGAAAAATGGAAGTGAATGCTGATTCATTCAGAATCGTCTATTTCCTTGATCAGGAATTATTTGTCGGGAAAAATAATTATTTGAGTAAACTAGTTGGAATGGATCTTGATTTTGGAATTTTGCAGGCACTTTTAAGCAATAAATTGTTTTCATTCAGGCAAGATCCAAAAGATAAAAATTTCAAGGATTTTGTCTGTGAAATTGAGGACAATATGTATAAAATATCATCAATCCGGGATCGCAAACTGAAGAGATTTAATAAAAATGAAGATAAACTTGAAAGATATCGTAATCGCCTCGAAGATGGACATCTGATCAAACAGGATATTTTTATTGATCCTGATTCATTTGTCGTGAAGAGAATGGTTTTCAACGACCTTGATAACAACAGGCAGGTGAAATTAGAATTTTCGAAATACGAAAAGGTTAATAACCAATGGTTTCCAGGATCTATGGATCTGTTATTGACCGGAGAGAAAAAAATTGAATTGTCGATTGAATTGTCTAAGATAACTTTGGATGACGAAAAGAATTTTGGATTTTCTGTCTCTCCCAGATATAAAAGGCGATTAATTGAATAATTAGGTATAATTTTGGTTATATTTTATCGATGAATTATTCTGTTTTGAGATTTCTGCAACTAATCTTAATTCCTTTTTTTTTGAGTTTTGCCTTCAGCACTTTTGGTCAGTCGCTTGAAGAATTACGGAAGCAGAAGGAAAAAACTGCTTCAGAAATTGAATTTATCAACAATTTATTGAAGGAGACAAATACAAACGCCAAAGCCTCTCTTAGCAATCTTGCAATACTGGAGAGACGAATAAAACTTCAGGATGGTTATATTAATAATATCACAGCAGAAATAGGTTTTCTAAATGCATCAATACAGGAGAGCCTGAAACGTATTGATTCGTTAAGTGTTGAAATGCAGTGTGTTAAATCGAAATACGCAGCAATGATCAGGTACGCAAGCAGGAACCAGGACAATAATAATCAATTGCTCTTTGTACTTTCTGCCCAGGATTTCAATCAGGCTTACAGGAGGTTTATATACTTAAGGCAGTATGCTGATTATCGGCGTAATCAGGCTCAAAGAATTGCCGAATTTAACAATTCAATCACGAAACAGCTTCTGGAGTTGAATATCCGTAAAGATGAGAAGCAAAAACTTCTGATTTCAAAAGTAAATCAGACAAAGATTATTGAAAAGCAAAAGAAGCAACAAAATGATGTTTATTCAGAATTGCGTCAAAAAGAGAAGGAATTAAAGAAAAAGCTCGAAAATCAAAGAAAAGCAGAGTTAAGATTACAACAGGAGATAGAAAGGGTTATTGCTGATGAAGCCAGGAAAACAAATCGTAAAACATCAAATGAAAAAGGCTTAGCTTTAACAATGGAGGAGAAAGTCTTATCAGGTGATTTCAACAATAATCGGGGCAGATTCCCCTGGCCGGTTCTGCGAGGCTTAATTACCGATCATTTTGGTGAACACCCACATCCCGTTTTGAAATATGTTGTTGTGCGTAACGCCGGAGTCGATATTACAACTCAGACAAATGCAAAAGCAAGGGCAATATTTAAAGGAGAAGTAACCAAAGTTGTCGCAATACCCGGTGGTAACATGGCCGTAATAATCAGGCATGGAAATTACCTTACGGTTTATTCCAACCTCAGTGATGTATTTGTAAAGGCAGACCAAAAAGTAGATATAAAAGAAGAAATAGGCACTATTTTTTCTGATCCGACGGATGATAATAAAACAGTTCTTAAATTTCAAATATGGCGCGAAAGCACAAAGCTTAATCCTGAAGATTGGTTAAAAAGTCAGTAAACAGAGCAACTAGTATTTTGTTATGTTTGCGACTTTTGTAAGGCCAGGAAGATTTATAATTTTTATTTTTCTGCCCTCGAGATCGATTAGTCTATCTTGTTTAAATTCAGATAGAAGCCTAATTATCGACTCTGTGGCTGTACCAACAGTATTTGCCAATTCTTCTCTTGTCAATGAAATCTGAAGGGTCTGATCGGCATCCAGGTCAAAGTTTTCCTTAAGAAGCAGTAACACTTCAGCAAGACGTTCGCGGACAGTTTTCTGTGCAATATCGGTAATGTATTCATTTGCCTCCTTCAGCTCGGCACAAACGATCCTGAGCATAGCCAACGAAAATGACCAGTTCTTTTCAATCAGGTTGAGAAGTGTTTTATACGGGATATGGCATAATACGGCATCCTCAATTATTTTTGAGGTGGTGCATGCTGACTCCTGGCTCAACAGCGACCGGTACGCAATAATATCTCCCTTCCGGGCGAACCGGATTATTTGCTCTTTGCCATCTATGCCTGTCTTATAAACTTTTACGATCCCTCTTATAATACAATAAAATCCGGTTAACCTGCTACCCTCTTTATATACAATACTGCCTTTTTTGTAGGTTGTGCAAGTCTTTTCAAAATTCAGGCTTCTGAGTTCTTCTTCGCTCAATGACTTAAAAAAGCGGAAACCTGAGAGATTTATATCTTCTGTAGATTCGTTTATGTTCTTCATATTCAATATTATTTGCATTAACTTTTTAGCGCCCTAAATATACGGTTTTACTTGTGAAAAATAAACAGTCTGTAATTCACAACAAAATCGTATGATTAATCGTTTTAAGAATGTTGTTAAAAATATCAGGAGATGAGAAATGATTTATTAAAATCAAAATTACTGATCAGAAGGGATTCAGCTTTCAGCAGTTTTGTGATTACACTTAAAGTAATTTGCTTGTCAGTGCTACTGTTTAATAATACAGTTCACGCTGCAGAGTATGTTCTCGACAAGGCGGCCAGTAAAGTGAAATGGGAAGCAAAAAAAGTGACAGGAAAACATGATGGATCAATTTCTTTTGCAAATGGTTCATTAACAGTAAGCCACAACAATATTTCAGGTGGCTCCCTTGAAATAGATATGAAATCTATGGTCGACGAAGATTTGACCAATAGCGAAATGAATAAAAAATTGATGGGGCATCTTGCTTCGGATGATTTTTTTTCAATTGAAAAATTCCCTGAATCTAAAATGGTGATTAATAAAGTGACCTCTGTCGCTGGTGATGAATTTCATTTTTTAGCCGATCTTACCATTAAGGGAATTACAAACCCTGTTGAGTTTAACGCCAGAATTACCATTATAGGGGAAAAACTTATGGCAGAAGGGATTATAATAGTGAACAGGACCCTTTACGGTATAAAATTTGGTTCGGGAAGTTTTTTTGAAGGATTGGGGAATAAAATGATTTATGATGATTTTTCCCTTACATTCAATGTTGTCGCAAACAAAAATTAATTTTACGGTTATGACGTTTTTGTTTTAAGGATGTTCTGCGGAGCATCCTTTTTTGCTTTAACAGAAATATTTTATTAGATTTATCAAAAAGTTATAATATGGCTAATGTCGCATTAATAACTGGCAGCGCTGCAAGAATCGGACGCGAAATTGCCTTTCATCTGGCCGATAAAGGATGGAATCTCGCCTTGCACTACAGGAGTTCATCCACCGATATTTCTGATTTACTGGCAAAATTAGGAACTAGTTTTGCTGGTCAATATTTTGATTCTTTTCAAGCTGATTTTGAAGATATAGAATCTACGGAGAAGTTGATATATAATGTCATTAAACAATTTGGTCATCTTGATCTGCTAATAAATAATGCTTCGGTTTTTGAGCCTTCGCGGATGAGAAAAACTTCCCCTGATTTGCTAATAAGGCATATGATGGTAAATTATGTATCACCTTTCATTCTGATACGGGATTATGCAAATTATGCAACTAATGGTCAAATTATTAATATAGCAGATACAAGAATTACAAATAATCAGGGTACTTATTTTGCTTATTCACTTTCTAAGAAGTCACTTTGGGACTTGACTAAAATGGCTGCACTTGAGTTGGCGCCCCATTTTCGGGTAAATGCTATTGCACCGGGAGCAGTTTTAGCACCTGTCGGAAAAGATAATGGTTATCTCGATAAAGTTGCTAAAATTACACCAATGAAAACTCCGTCTGAAATCATTTCCATTCTTAAAAGTATTGATTATATCATTGAAAACAATCATTTGACTGGTCAATTAATTTTTTGTGACGGAGGTGCTCATTTGTTATAGAATTTTTCGCTTATATAATCATTCATATTTCCAATGAATCAATGTACCAAGGAATTATTTCTGAAAGCGTATTTAGAGTAGGATTTCATTTTTGTATATTTAACAAATTTATTGAATGAAAGTAACAATTATACCATGGCTATCATTCGTATTAAAAATTTACGCGTCCGGACAATTATCGGATTTAATCCTGAAGAGAGGGTAAACAGACAGGATGTCATTATTAATCTGGAGATTGAAATTGATGTTTCGGGAGCTGTCACCACAGATAGTCAGGATGAAATCTATAATTATAAGACAGTTACAAAAAATATAATTGCCTTTGTTTCAGAAAGTAAGTTTAATCTTTTAGAGAAACTAACGAGTGAGGTTTTGCAACTTGTTATGAAAGATGAGCGAGTAATAGGTGCCAGGGTTGAAATTGATAAACCGAATGCACTACGATTTTCAGATTCAGTTTCAATAGAATTAGAAGCCAGACGCTAATGGTTCACGAATGTATTATAGGAATTGGTTCGAATATTAATCCGGAGCAGAACATCGCTGCAACCATATTTTTTCTTCGGCATGAGCATCGGCTTTTATCAGTTTCGAAATTAATTAAGACCTCACCTATCGGAATTTCTGATCAGCCCGATTTCCTCAACGGGGCTGTTAAGATTGCGACCGGTATGGATAAAACAGAATTTAAGAACTATTTAAAGAACCTTGAAAACAGGTTGAAGCGGGATCGCACTGTGCCAAAATTTGGTCCTCGTACGATTGATCTGGATATTATTAAATGGGATGGGCAAATTATAGATCCGGATTATTATAATCGCGATTTTTTAAGATCTGCGGTTGATGAAATCACCTGATTATAACAAAATTGAAATATTTGAACCAGAAGTCAAGTAATCATTTTAGTATTGGTTCGGTTTAATATTTGTAACCAAGATTTGACGGCAGGAATTTCTCGATGTAAGCGACAGTCACGTTTTTACGTAGTGCGAAATCGCTGACCTGGTCTTTTGCAACACGTTCCAATCCAAAATAAATTGCATCACGATGGGCAAAATACTGGCCACAAACGGAAGCTGTCGGGTACATTGAAAAATGTTCAGTCAGCTGTATTCCGGCTTTTTCGGATGCGCCCAGCAAATCAAACAGGACTTTCTTTTCAGAGTGTTCAGGACATGCAGGGTAACCTGCTGCCGGACGTATCCCCTGATATTTACAACTGATCAAATCTGCTGACGAAAGGTTTTCTTCCGGAGAATAACCCCAGAACTCTTTTCTAACCCTTTCATGAAGTCTTTCGGCAAATGCTTCAGCCAGTCTGTCAGCCAATGCTTCAAGCAGAATGGCGTGATAATCATTCCCGTCTTTCTTGAATTTTTCGACCCATTCTGCGACACCGATTCCTGCTGTTACTGCAAATCCGCCACAATAATCAGCAATTCCGGAACTTTTAGGTGCTATGAAATCGCTAAGACAATAATTAGGTAAATTCGCAACACGCTTTTGCTGTTGGCGTAAATGGTGGAATTTACCAGCGGATGTCAGTCGGTTGTTATCAGAATAAAGTTCAATATCGTCACCAACAGAGTTTGCAGGCCAGATTCCGAAAATCCCTTTAGCTTTGATCATTTTTTTTGCAATAATCTCGTCAAGGAAACTATTGGCTTCATTGAAAAGCTTTCTGACTTCTGTTCCCTGATTTGGATCGTCGAGAATTGCCGGGAATTTTCCCCTGAATTCCCATGCAAGGAAGAAAAAAGTCCAATCTATATAATGTCTTAACTCTTCAAGCGAATAATCTTCAAATAATTTGATTCCCATAAAAAGAGGAGCGTAGACCATTGATTCATTCCAGCCAGGATTAAAGGCATTGGCTCTTGCAGCGGCAAGTGTTAGATATTCCCGAGGTTTTTTAGCGATGTGAATAGAACGAAGCTCCTTGTACTCAGCATTGATGGCTGCAAAATAATTCTGATCATTTGCCAGAAGAGTTGCAACAACCTGGACAGCACGTGATGCGTCTTTCACATATATAACGGCATTGCTGTATTCGGGTGCGATTTTTACCGCAGTATGAATTTTAGAAGTAGTTGCGCCTCCGATCAGCAAGGGAATCGAAAATCCTCTTTGTTCCATTTCATGAGCCATATGAACCATCTCTTCCAGCGAAGGGGTTATCAGGCCGCTAAGTCCAACAATACTCACATTTTCTTCAATTGCCTTATTAAGAATAGTTTCTGCGGGAACCATGACGCCAAGATCAATTACATCGTAGTTGTTGCATGCCAAAACCACTCCGACAATATTCTTGCCAATATCATGGACGTCACCTTTGACAGTTGCAAGTAATATTTTCTTTTTCTGAGATGGCTCTTGTTTCAAATTGAGTTTATCCTGTTCTATATATGGTTGCAAAAATGCAACTGCTTTTTTCATCACACGGGCTGACTTAATCACTTGTGGCAAAAACATTTTTCCGCTTCCAAACAGATCACCTACTTTGTTCATCCCATCCATTAGCGGTTCTTCAATAATGCTGATTGCACTGTTATACAAGGGAATCAGCGCAACAATATCTTGCTCAATAAAATCGGTAATGCCCTTGACAAGTGCGTGCTTAATTCTTTCCTTAACAGGAAATGAACGCCATTCCTCAATTTTTTCCTCCTTTTTTTCGCTCTCCTTCATATTTTCGGAAAATGCCAGAATTCTTTCTGTTGCATCAGGTCTGCGGTTAAGAATTACATCTTCAACATATTCCAGCAAATCTTTGGGAATCTCATCATAAATTTGCAACATTCCAGGATTTACAATTCCCATATCGAGACCGGCTCTGATTGCGTGGTAAAGAAAAACCGAATGAAATGCTTCGCGCAAGTTATTATTTCCCCTAAAAGAGAATGAAACATTTGATATACCGCCACTTACTTTGGCGTATGGAAGATTTTTCTTGATCCATCGAGTTGCGTTAATAAAATCGAGGGCAAAGTTATTATGTTCTTCAATTCCGGTACCTACAGTCAGCACATTTGGGTCGAAGATAATATCCTGAGGTGGAAATTGGACATGATCGACCAGAATACGATAAGCTCGCTGGCAAATTTTTATCCGTTGCTCAAAGGTTGTGGCTTGCCCTTGCTCGTCAAAAGCCATTACCACCGCGGCAGCACCATATTTTTTTATTTTACCGGCGTACTCTTTAAAAACTGCCTCTCCTTCCTTCAGACTAATAGAATTTACAATAGCCTTACCCTGAAGACATTGAAGTCCGGCTTCGATAACTGTCCATTTTGAAGAATCGACCATTACGGGAAGACGGGCAATATCAGGTTCCGACATCAGGAGATGAAGAAAGCGGACCATCTCTTTTTCTGCGTCAAGCATTGCATCATCCATGTTAACATCAATCACCTGGGCACCACCATCGACCATTTCACGGGCGATGGAAAGGGCATCTTCATACTTTTCCTCTCGTATCAGCCTTGCAAATTTCAGTGAACCAGATACATTACATCGTTCGCCAATGTTTACAAAGTTTGAAGTTTTGGCTACTGTCAATGGTTCCAAACCGCTTAAGCGGGTTGCAAAATCTTGTTGCCCACGTTTATGAGGCTTCGCCTTTGCAGCCAGTTTTACAAGTTCACGAATGTGGTCAGGAGTTGTTCCACAGCAACCACCAATGATATTTACTGTTTGGTTTTCGAAATAACTTTGTAATTGCAGCCCCATCTCCAGTGGTGATTCGTCGTACTCCCCAAACTGATTCGGCAAACCTGCATTGGGATGTGCACTGATATAAAAATGCGACTTCCGGCTTAATTCTTCCAGATATGGACGCATTTCTTTGGTCCCCAATGAACAGTTTAGGCCAATCGTTAATAAATCAATGTGTGAAAGAGAGTTAAGGAATGCTTCGACGGTTTGGCCGGAGAGTGTCCTGCCACTTTTGTCTGTAATTGTACCTGATATCATCACCTCTACCCTGGTATTTCGGGTCTCGAAGATTTCTTCAATCGCCATCATTGCGGCTTTGGCGTTAAGCGTATCAAATATTGTCTCAACAAGCAACAGATTGACACCTCCATCAAGTAGACCTTCGACCTGCTCGCGGTACGACTCTTTCATTTCTGAGAATGAGATGGCCCGGAACCCGGCATCATTTACATCCGGAGACATCGAACAGGTTTTATTGGTTGGTCCGATTGCACCTGCTACATAACGTGGCTTCACTTTGGTTGAATAGTGTCCTGCAGCTTTTCCGGCAATCTGTGCTGCTGATTTATTTATCTCATAGGCAAATGCTTCCAAACCATAATCCGCCTGGGAGACACGTGTAGCATTAAAAGTATTGGTGGCAATAATATCAGCGCCTGCTTCGAGAAATCCTTTATGAATATCCTGAATAACTGAAGGTTGAGTTAAAGAGAGAAGATCGTTATTTCCTTTAAGCGGTGTCGTCCAGTGTCTGAAACGTTCACCTCTAAAATCCTCTTCAGACAATTTAACCCTTTGAATCATTGTCCCCATGGCACCGTCAAGAACGAGAATCCTATGTTTTAATTCCTTTCGTATATTACTTTCTATATCCATTTTTCAGTTTTGTAACCAATGATTCCAAAGATATCTTCTTATAATCGGTACCTTATGATGAAGGTTAGATTCTTAATTGAGTATTGCTGCAAATTTAATTTAAAGACGGCTAATGTGCTGTAGGAACATTGAATTGTCCATGCATTTAATGACTGAATCATGCAATTTTTTAATATTGGTAAGCCAATTGGTCATTTTAAGGTAAACAAAAGCAATTCTGACCAGGGAATTCGATTTTTTTCTACATTTGACCATTCTGAATAATCAAATAATGTAAATGCAGACCTTAGTATGATTTACACGATCAGGCGGGAAGTGCTAAAAAATTCAAAGTAATGAAAAATATCCTTTATATATTAGGATTCTCTGTTTTTACGTTGATCATAGCGTTAGATCAGACATCTGCTTTTGCCCAGGGGGTTAATTGGACTCATTTCAGGGGCAGTAACCTTGATGGAATATCAGCGTATCAGGTACCAATTGTTTGGAATGATTCAACTAATATCATCTGGAAGACAGACATCAGGGGTAAAGGGTGGTCTTCACCAGTTATTTTTGGAGATCAGATATGGGTAACAACAGCCACTGTTGATGGAAAAGAAATGTCGGGTATTTGCGTTGACTTAAATTCAGGAAGGATTCTCTATGATATAATGGTTTTCAAACAGGATAGCATCTATCGGAAGCATTCAATTAATACCTACGCCACTCCAACTCCATGTATTGAACAAGGATTTGTGTATCTGGACTTTGGAAGCTCAGGGATTGCATGTGTAAACACTGATAATGGAATGATTGTCTGGAAAAGGAACGATTATAAAGTGGAACATGTGCAAGGACCAGGTTCGTCGCCAATACTTTATAAAGACCTTCTTATTCTTCACTATGAAGGTACTGATCAACAATTCATTGTTGCGCTCGATAAGAAAACCGGTGCAACAGTCTGGAGGGATGATCGTCCAAAAGAGTACTACGAACCTTTATTACCTATCGGGAAAAAAGCATATATTACACCGATTGTAGTTAATGTTTCAGGCAAGGACCTGCTGATATCCAATGGGGCAGCAGTTTGTATCGCTTATGATGTTCAAAGTGGTAAAGAGGTCTGGCGTATTATCCAGGGTGAAGATTCCACAATCCCGATGCCATTTACAGAAGATGGTGTGGTATTCTTTCTTACTAGTTTTGTGACACCTGCAGATGGCGAAAAATACGCAGAAATGCTTGCTGTCGATCCAAAAGGTACTGGTGATATTACGAAAACCAATATACTTTGGCGATATAAAGTGCCAGTTTTACAACTACTCACACCACTGATAAAAGATAGTCTGATCTACATGGTCGACACCAAAAATATTCTGATTGTCCTTGATGCAAAAACAGGATCCTCTATTTATACCAAAAAACTGAAAGACAAATACAATTCCTCTCCTGTATACGCAGGTGGCAGAATCTATTTTACTTCAGTTAAAGGGGCAACCCTTGTTTTAAAAGCCGGCCGGACTTTGGAAATTTTAGCGGAGAATAAGTTACCTGGAGAAATTTTTGCTACGCCGGCAATTGTAAGGAATTCCCTTATAATACGTACAGAATCATCTTTATTCCGTATTGGTGAAAAGAAGTGATTTTTTCTTTTTTGTTCTGTCATGTTAATAATTTTCGATTCATTCCTGTGAATAAATCGCAGCAAACACAGGAGCATAGGATTCAAGTTTCGTTTTTCCGAAGTCAGAAGGGTGATTTGCATTGTATTCAGAAGCCATTTCACCGCTTCTCATAGCAGCACCCATTTCAGCGTAATTTTTGGCAACCTCTTCAGGTAACCCCGCCTGCATGAGTCCGGCTAAAAGATCTTCATCCTTAAAGTTGATCCACGGAAGATCGGGTTTCCCGATAGCCTTTCCCAGAATGGCTGCAACTTCATGGGTCGTTTTTTCATCACTGACCACATACCGGATGCTTTTCCCTTTGAAAGAGAGTGCAATTAACTCCTCGGCTGCTGCTGTTGCGATATCATCGGTATGAACCAGGGCAAGTGAAGTACCCTCCCCATAATTTGCACCGATGATTCCCATATGTTTGATCATTCCGATATTGCCCAAAAAGTTAGGATAGAAAAATCCGGGACGCAGGTGTCTGACATTCACACCCTGCAAACTATTAAGTGCTTTTTCAACTGTGAATAAACCACTTACCGGGCCACACCCTTCAGACATATGTGCACCTATACTACTAAGGTTGACGACATTTTTAACTCCTGATGCTTTAATTGCTGCCGCATAGTTTTCACCAATTCCACCGATGTATTTTTTCCAGTTGGAAGCCCCAAAATTTGGCGGAACCATTGTATAAACAGCATCATTTCCTGTAAATGTTTTTGTCAGAAAACTGATGTCATCAACTGAACCAATAGCAGCTTTAGCACCAACCGCTTCTATTTGTGTCATTTTTTCAGTTTTGCTGCTGATGACTGTAACGCCGTGGCCTGCAGCAATTAACTTTTCAGCAAGTGGCTTGCTGATATTCCCTAATGAACCTGTAATAACGTATTGCATAATAGTATCTGTTTATATATTGTGTTTAACGAACATTAATACGAGAAATAAGTTCATAAGGATTCATCTTTGTTTGTGCAGGAAGGTAGTTAATTAAAAATACTTATATTTCGAAAATAATTCAACTACTACAAAATGGACACTTTAAACATAGCCATATTTGGCTGCGGAACAGTTGGCGGGGGCGTAGCCCAGATTATTGGCGAAATGAATAAGGAGCTTTCGGATAGGGCCGGGACAAAAATTGTTCTCAAAAAAATTGTTGAGCTTTGTCCGGCGAAAGCCTCTGAAAGGTTTAGTCTCCCGCTAGGATTGTTTTGCGGGGGAGGAAGCGACCTGTCCGAAAATGAAGCCAGCCTATATATCCGGGAGATTATTTCTTCCAAAGAGATCGATTTAGTGGTTGAAACTATTGGTGGTGTGAGCGACTTTGTTTACAACCTTTGTCTTGATATCCTTAATTCAGGTAAACATCTTGTAACTGCCAATAAAGCACTTTTAGCCGAAAGGGGGAAAACAATCTTTGAAACAGCTGAATCAAGAAATGTAAAAATTGGGTTTGAAGCGGCGGTTTGCGGGGCTATCCCGATCATTAAAACCATTCAGGAAAGTTTTACGGGCGATAAAGTCCTGTCGGTTTCAGGGATAATGAACGGAACCAGCAATTATATCCTGACACAGATGCAGAATGGTAAACTGGAATTCGATGAGGCACTTAAACTTGCACAGGAAAGCGGCTATGCTGAAGCCGATCCGATGCTTGATATCAATGGAGGTGATGCGGGACATAAATTGATCCTTCTGATTAAACTTGCATTTGGGATCGATGTGTCGAAAGAAGATCTTTCAATTTCAGGAATTGAAAACATCACCAGGGAAGATATTGATTTTGCCAGTGAAATCGATGCAAAAATAAAGCTGATTTGCTATGCCAAAAAAGTAAACGACGACATTTATGCTACTGTAAGGCCTATGCTGGTCAAAAACAGCAACTTTCTGTCTGAAGTAAGCGGTGCTACCAATGCGGTGCGCATCAACAACAAATATTCAGGGATTCACTTTTTAGTGGGAAAAGGTGCCGGTTCAACCGAAACGGCTATGTCTATTGTCTCCGACATGGTTTTCATTGGACGGTATGGAGACAAAATACGTAATGCTCCTGTAAAACAGGAACATAATCTGGCCGAAGCAAGAAATTTTGTATTTCCATATTTAATTACTTTTCACACAGGAAATATTCCAGGTACAACTGGTTTTATTACGACCGCAATCGGTAAACAGGAAATAAATATCGAAACAGTCAGCCATAACCGGCATGCAGGTGAAAGGGCAATTTTCTCAGTCGCCACTATGCCCTGCACACTTGGACAGATTGAAAATGCCATTCAGGAAATCAGGATCGAAAAACCGGGCATGTTATTGAGTGAACCTAAGATTATGCCGATATTGTATTGAGAAAATACAGAAAAGATGGAAAACACTAATTATATTCCATCTTTGAATTTGTCCTTCTACGAAATTTTAGGAGGGTGTCAATCTGGGTAAACAACAAAGAAATAAAAACAATTTGAAAAAGTATCGCAAAATTAGAAGGTTGAATCCCCATGATCGGTTCTTGTAATTTTGGTATTATCAAAGAGATAATGATCCCAAAAACAGATCCTGCAATAAAGAAAACCCACGAAAGTTTTATCTCTTTTGAAAAAGAATTTTGATACAATATTTTATTTTCTATCTGGTTCAATACATTGTCTTCAAAATCTGAGAATGGTAGATCCAATCTGCTTTTTGCCATAATTTCCTTATAGAAAATTTCATCTTGTAAATCTGTTTCCTTCATCGGTTAAGTACTTGTTTGTCAATATTGAAATAGTTATTTAATAGTTGCCTCAGATTAATTCTTGCCCTGTGCAGGATGACTTTAATGTTTGAATTTGTCCACCCCGTTATTTCAGCAATTTCTTCAATGCTGTTTTCTTCGAGATAAAACAAACGTAATGCGAGGCTTTCTTTTGGTGCTAGAATTTTCAAAGCTTCATTTATATAATACCGTTGTTCATCTTCTTCATTTATTGACGTAATATCATCAGCCACAGGATTTGAATAATCAGGTAATATGCCATACGTAACTATCTCATTCTTTTGCGTTTTGATTAATTTGAATGCTTCGTTAATCACAATCCTGTACAACCAGGTACTGAACTTTGATTTTCCTTTAAATGTAGCCAGTTTAGTAAAAGCCAAGATAAAAGAAGTTTGAAGCACTTCATACGCTTTAAATTCGTCTTTAACAACAGACATTGCCAACGAGTAGCCAATGTCTTTGTACTTCTTTGTAAAAAAACGAAATGCATTGGTATCTCCGTTCAGAACTTTACGAATGTAAACGTCATCCATTTATTACTTCTATTCTTTAGGTTTATCCAGAATACTTGCCAGAATAAATCCGATCCCTCCAAACAGAAACATGAGTATTGGCATAAATAGGTCGGCCTTTGGATTTCCATAAAACGGCATTAAAATTGCACCTAACAAAACTCCGGTAGAAATACTGGTTACAATAATTCCTATTTTTAACCACGGGAAATTAATTTTAAATTTTTCGCTTATTGGAAGTTTAGAAAGGTCAACCCCTTTTTCAATTAATAACAAACGCTCTTTTTCTCTGGCCTTATGTATAAAGAACCATGTAAGAAAAATGCCGGTAAGAAAGAACATCAATAAAATTACAAAACTAGTTTCCATTTTGATATTATTTTGGTTTATATCCTTTTAGATATTCTGACGAGAAAAAAGGTTACAAAAAGGGTTATAATTTTCTCAATAATTCATTTTCGCCCACTCACTCTAAGATTCAGATTTCCATCAGCCTTCTCACCTGCCCGCAATAATTGCGTCCTGAATTCAGTTTTTCCGCAAGAGAGTTTAACAGTTTATTTTAGCGGGTAATAGCGTATTTGAATAAAAGATATTCCGGAAAGAAACCCTTGCGACAACTAATTTAAAATAATATTCTGACAAGCTGCATAATTTATGGAATAAACTGCATAAATACCTTTGCATAAATGAATGAAATTCTAAATAATCTTGAAATATCTCAGTTCGATTGAGAAATATCCAGTTTATTTGTATTTTTGCATTGAAAGGTTCTAATATTTCAATATGATTATCGAAAGAAAATCAATCTCCTTGTGTATTCAACTTGTCGGTAATTTTCCTGTCGTTGGCATTGTAGGCCCAAGACAGGTCGGTAAAACATTTATGGTGAACCTTCTTAGAAAGCAATTGACGAAGGAATCAATTTATCTGGATCTTGAGCTGGATTCCGATATCATTAAGCTAAAGGATCCACAGTTCTTTCTTCAGCAATATACTGATAAAACTGTAATCCTTGATGAGGTGCAACGGTTGCCCGATTTATATCCTCTTTTGCGTGCTTTGGTCGATCAAAACCGGGTTCCCGGACGATTTATTCTACTTGGTTCTGCATCGCCAGAACTGATTAGGGATGTATCTGAGTCATTAGCTGGCAGGATTGCTTATATGGAACTTTCACCTGTGGCAATCAATGAAATATCTGAAGGATTTTCTGTGAATGACTTATGGACGAGGGGAGGATTCCCATTGTCGTTATTGGCAAATTCTGAATTATTGGCTCAGCAATGGATTCGGTATTTTGTTCGATCTTACATTGAACGGGATTTGCCATTGCTTGGTTTGCAGGTTTCGCCGGTTCAAATAGAAAGACTTTGGAAAATGTTGGCTCATTTAAATGGTCAGATTTTAAATATCTCTGATCTTGGAAATTCACTTGGAATTTCTGCCAATACAGCAAAACGATACGTCGATTTTATGGAAAATGCCTACCTGATCAGGCGTGTTTACCCTATTTGGGCTAATCTGAAAAAACGGATGGTTAAAGCGCCTAAATTATTTATTCGTGATTCAGGCATTTTGCATTATTTGCTCAATATTAACGATTTCAATAGTCTAGTGTCACATCCGGCGTCGGGTCATTCATGGGAGAGTTTTGTAATTCAGCAAATTGCGGCAAATATTCCTTCCGATACCGAAATGTATCATTACCGCACTCACAGTGGGGCAGAAGTCGATTTAGTCTTAAACAGGGGTATATATACGGTAGCATCTGTTGAAATTAAGTTAAGCGATTCGCCCATATTAAGCCGTGGCAATACTACAGCTTTCGAGGATTTGAATGCCCCTATGAATTACGTCATTACTCCATCTTCTGATGACTATCTTTGGAAAGAGCGTGTCAGGGTATGTTCCCTGAAAGCTTTTATCTCTGATTATTTGCCTCTTCTTTAGTCGATTGTTTTCAACCCATAAATGTTATTAAATTTGTATTTAAGAAATCTAAAATATAGAACTATGCATTTAAAATTCCTTCTTATTTTTTGTATGATGTTTGTTGCCCTTTTTTTAGCGAATGTGGTGGCGCAAGGGCCCTATAAGCCAACCTGGGAATCGCTCGACAGCCATAAAATGCCGCAATGGTACGACGATTCAAAAATCGGGCTCAGTATGCACTGGGGTGTTTATTCTGTTCCGGCGTGGGCCCCGAGAGAGAATGGGATTTCCTATGCTGAGTGGTACGGAAGAAGGATGAAAGAGGAGGCAAATCCGACTTTCGCTTACCACAAGGAGAATTATGGTGAAAACTTTACTTATGATGATTTCATCCCCCGCTGGAAAGCTGAAAACTTTGACCCGGACGAATGGGCCAGATTTGCCAAAAAAATGGGTGCAAAATATATTTTCATTACCTCTAAACATCATGATGGATTTTGTTTGTGGCCAACGAAATACACAGATCGTAACGCAATGAAGATGGGGCCCGAAAAAGATTTGTTAGGGGAGTTTTTTAAAGCAGGACGTAAGGAGAACCTGAAAGTCGGGTTGTATTATTCACTATATGAATGGTTTAATCCTATATATACAGGTAAGGATATCCCTTATGCAGGATTGAAAAAGGTGAATAACTATGTCGACGATTTTATGATTCTGCAGATTAAGGAGCTTATTGATTTGTATCACCCCGACTTTTTCTATTTCGATGGTGAGTGGGACCACCCCGAATCGTTCTGGAAAATGAAAGAGGTTGTAGCATATTTTTATAACGAAGCCGCCAAACGGAATCAGGAAGTTTTTGTCAACGACCGGTTTGGCAAGGAAGAACGGGGCAAACACGGCGATTTGTATAATGTGGAATATGGTTTTGATAAGGGGAGCGAAGGTTTGCTGACACACAAATGGTCGTTCTGGCAGGGAATCGCCAAAACATTTGGCTATAACCAGGACACCGATCAGGAAGATTGTCTGACGCCAAAACAGTTTATCGACAAAGTGATTAAAGGGGTGAGCCAGAATGGAAATTTCGATATTAATGTTGGTCCTACAGCTGCCGGTTTGATACCCGATTATGAGCAATACCCTTTATTAAAGCTTGGTGAATGGCTTAAAACAAATGGTGAAGCCATTTATGGAACCCGTTACTGGAAGGTTCAGGTTGAAGGCGACGCCTGCTACACTTCCAAGGACGACAATGTTTATGCGATATTCCTGCAATGGCAGGGCGAAGAATTCAGACTGAAATCGGTTAAGCCTGTTAAGGGATCTAAAATTACCATGCTGGGTGTTCCTGGCAATCTCAAATGGAAATGGGATGAAGCCAACGGTTTAACAATTAACTATCCGAAACAGAAAGCACGTCCCACATCGTGTAGCTATGCGTGGTCGTTCAAAATCAAGGTAAGATAATCTGTCAAAAAGATATCTAATTCGACAGCCTCAGGAACCTCAGTTGCACTTTAGTATTAAATATACTTTTTTACTTTTGCATTAAAACCAGTAATCCGTGCAGATAAAAGTATCCTCATCAGAGCTGAATTCACGTCTTGCCCGATTCAGGGAGCAGATGGATCTAAGATGCCATGATTGGCAAATAACTGCAATATTCAGTAAAATCAATCTATATTATTTTACAGGAACCATGCAGGAGGGGGTATTGTTTATTCCCAGATATGACGAAGCAGTATTTTGGGTAAGACGCAGTTACGAGCGGGCCGTTGCCGAGTCGCTATTCCCGGCGATTAAACCAATGGAAAGCTATCGTGATGCCGCTGTTACTATGAAAAATCTTCCGGAAGCGATATACCTTGAAAAAGAGATCGTTCCCATTGCACTCTTTCAGAGGTTTCAGAAATACTTCCCTTTTTCTTTAGCTGAACCGGCTGATATTGCTATTGGTGCGACAAGATCTATAAAGAGTGATTATGAGCTTGCGCTAATGGAGCAATCCGGGGAAATACATCAACGGGTTACAGAAGTGCTTGTGCCTGAAATGTTAAGAGAGGGAATGAGCGAGTCAGAGTTTTTTTGTGATCTTTATACTGCACTGATTCACGAAGGGCATCATGGAGTTACCCGTTTTGGGATGTTTGATACTGAATCAATTCTGGGGCAGATTGCATTTGGAGAGAGTTCAATCTATCCGACCTCATTCAACGGTCCTGGTGGTAATTTCGGCATGAGTCCAGCCGTTCCGATCCTGGGGAGCCGGAACCGGAAACTAAGGAAAGGTGACCTTGTTTTTGTTGATGTTGGCTGTGGGGTCGAGGGATATCATACAGACAAAACCATGACTTATATGTTTGGTGAATCGCTTACTGATGAGGTTATTAAAATTCATTTTCAATGTGTTGATATACAAAATTCTATTGCGGCAATGTTAAAACCGGGAGCAATTCCTTCTGTGATATATAACGATATTTTAAGTAAATTAGAGCCTGGGTTTCTCGAAAACTTCATGGGGTTTGGAACACGCAAGGTAAAATTTCTGGGACACGGAATCGGTTTGACTATTGATGAACTACCCGTTATCGCCAATGGATTTGATGAACCTATTGAGGAGGGGATGGTCTTTGCCATAGAACCAAAAAAGGGAATTCCACATATAGGAATGGTGGGAATTGAGAACACATTTATTGTAACACCTCAGGGTGGCCGTAATATCACCGGTAATCATCCGGGGTTATTGCAGGTGTATTAAATTTGGCAATCAATTGAGTGCCGTAGGTGACCCAAATATTAACAATGGAATTAGTTCAAATGGCATTTATCCACTGGCAAAAGACGGCAAATTTCCTTAAAGAACTAACGCTTTTTATTCGTTTGAATAAATTTCCTCTTAGGTTTTCTTTTTCTTCATAAGAAGATAACCTGCAGCGCCAATTACCACAATCGCACCACCTATCAAAACATAAGTTGTTCCTGAACTACCTTTGGGAGCCTCCTCTTCTGAGGCTGCATTGTAAAATACTGGTTTTGCGGCTTTATCGGCATTTACAGAATCTTTTTTTGCTGAAGGCTGATTCTGTGCCAAAGACAAACTTAAACCACTCAGGAATAACATGCCTGCCATCGAGAACAAAAGAATTGCTTTTTTCATACTTATTATCATTTGCTATTTATACGAATTTGAAAGTTTATCATATTTCCTCGCCACCTCCGGATCAGATTTCCGGTAGGAGTCAGCAAGTGCCAAAATTGCGGGTCTATAGCCGGGATTCAATGTCAGGCAGGTTTTTAATAATTCTCTTGCCTTTACGATATCTTTGTCAACAAGCAAAGCCGACAAACCCACATAAGCCTCAAAATATTTACGGTTGCATCCTATCAATGTTTCGTAATATCTTTTTGCTTCACCGAAGTTATTCAGACCTGCTGCTATATTCCCAAGAAGCATTAAAACAGGTTCATAACAAGGGTTGATTTTCAAAGATGATTGAAGAACCGACCGGGCACTGTCAGGCATTCCCATCTTTACCAGTGCGGATGCAAAATTATAAAAGATTAATTCATCTTGTACATTAATTTTCAGGGCCTCCTCAAAAAATCTTTTTGCATTGACTGCATCCCCCGTTTTTAACGCTTCATATCCTTTAAAGTCGAGTTTTGTCTCCCGCTTAAGGACTGCACACACCGGTACCTGGTCTGCATAAATAACATGAATTGCATTCCCGGGGGGCCAGATTTTGTTTTCTAACTGACTGACCGGGATATAGCTGTTTGCAACGATCATATAATCCCAGTCACTCTGACTTCTTTCATCATACTGACAGTAGAAGGTATGTATATCGGTTTGATCGCGGAAGTACCAGTTAACTGAAAAATTAGTTGCGATTCTGACTGGCTTTTCATTTTTACTGTTTGAGAGGAATTTGGCCAGCCATTCTGATCCTCCCCGTATTGTGTGATAGTAATAATCAGTTTCATATTTTCCATAGGCACCTTTAAGCCCACCCACCAATTGATTATAATACAAATAGTAATAAGGATGGTTAAGGATCATAAATTTAATTGGATGGAGGGCTGAGATAAATATTAAACCAAGTGTTCCAGCGATTAAATATTTATTTTTCATAGATCTGATAAAATATAAGATACCGATGGAAGCTAACAAAACAATTGAGGGATAGATGAATAAAAAATGTCGCCACGAACCATAGAGATTTGATTTTTCATTAATGACGAAGAGAAGGGGGAAAAGAACTGAGAAAATCAGGAAAACATACTTAAAAAGATTATCATTGTTGATAATCTTTTTTATTAAAATAATAAAAACTGCCAGTCCGGCGATTACTGTTAACGGGATTGTTATCGCCATATATTTTGGTAAATAATACCAAGGCATAAAATCTGACCACTCCATTTTCCCTTCGAAAATTTGCATTACTGTTGTTGGGAATTGTGTTATTACCATTAAAGACTTCCAGACATTCATGATGGGATTCAGTTGGGCATATGGCCACAAAATAATGCTTAAGAACCATGCAACGACCGAAATTGATAAAGTCAGGATTAGCTTCCTTCGAAAAATAAGAATATTGAATTGTCTGCTCAGATATTTATATGTGAAGAAAAGAATCAGGAAAAAGTTAAGGTAGCAGATCAGCAAAATTCCCCCGGGACGAACGCTTATTGAAAATGCGATGCTCAATGTTAGCAGTATTGCATCTGAGATCTTACTTTTTCCTTCGAGAAACAGGCATCTGATAATAAAAAAGATGGCCGATATATAACTTAGTGCAAATGGAATATCTTTCAGATTATTTTGTGCGTGACCAAGGAAAGTGGGAGAGAGGGCGAACAGCAAAATTACCAGAATTCCTGCTCCGTATCCGGCAAGCCAGACAGCAAAAAAGGCGGTTACAATTACAGTCAGCCAGCCTGCGAGTGAACATGACAAATGGCGGAAGAGAAATATATCATCAATATTGAACCACTTAATTAGAATAGTGGTCATATTGTCGAATGACTGCCCGTAGTATTTGAGGTGAGTTATTGGGGTAATTAATGCAGAATTATCCTGTCCTGATGTGGAAAAATAATCATATACATGAACTGATTGACTATAATGAAGATACTCGTCACCTGAGATCCCTGCATCCACACCTCCCTTTAGCATAAAGCATAAAAGAAGTCCTGCAGCGATGTAAAAAATATATTTTATACATTTCATTATTTTTCCGGATTCGCATTGTAGAATTTTTTAACGAAGTAAACAGGTCTGTTTTGCGATTCCTTATAAATCCGGTAAACATATTCACCAACGACACCGAGCGAAACCAGCTGGATAGAGCCGAGGAAATAGATACTTAGCAGAGTGGAGGACCAACCTATTACTGCAAAACCAAAAGACTTGGCAATAAGCACATAAACACCTGCGCACAAAAAAACGAATGTTCCGATAAGACCGAGATATAAGCACAGCCGGATTGGCAATCTGGAGAAAGAAAAAACTGCATCAGATGCGAGCATTAAAAGTTTGGAAAGGTTCATTTTAGGTTCACCCTCTGAACGTTTGCCACGTACAAATTCGACATACCCTTGTTTAAACCCGATATATGAACGTAGGCCGGGTAAATAGCGGGCTTTTTCTTTCATCATTAAAAGTGCATCAACTGCCTCTCGTTTCATCATGGAAAAGTTTCCGGTATTTTCCATATTTTGGATGCCAGTAATATTTCTGAAGAAAAGGTGAAAAAGAAAAGTATAAAAATTTCTGGCTGTGTTCCCTTTCCTTCCACTTCTTTTAGCACTTATAATATCGTACCCTTCTTCCTGGATTTTTTTGTACATATCTCCGAATAATTCAGGAGGATCCTGCAAATCGCCATCCATCATCCCCACAATCCTGCCTGTCGCATATTCCAGACCGGCAGTAAAAGCTGCCTGATGTCCGAAATTTTTTGATAACGATAATACCTTAATATTATGATTTTTACGCTGCCAGTTAAGTAGATTTTGGAGGCTCATATCGATACTGCCATCGTCAACAAATATGATCTCGTAATCTATAACGAAAGTTTCCAGTGCTGAAACAGTCCGTTCAACAAGATCATCGATCAGTCCTTCTTCATTGTAGATGGGAATTACGATTGAAAGCATTTTGTTAATTTTATCTGACAGAAAATAAGCAGGCCAATTCTTTGAAAAATTTAATTCAAATTTATTATTATTTTGTCGGCTGAAGACGTGCAAGGGCAAATTCTGCTGCATCTTTTAACCTGTCGTTTAGGGCCAGTTCCCTAATGACCGGAACACTCAGATCTGAACCCATCCAGCTCAGCTCACCAAGTAATAATTTTTTACCTTCATCTGTCGCGTTATTGTCTTGTAGCACTTTAATCATAAGTTTTTCGAATTTTATTAATTCTTCCGTAGTCCTGGCTTCATTACGGATACGACTTTGCAAATCTGTGAAATACTTAGTGCTTTTAGTGATTTCGTACTGTCCTATTTTTGTCAGGTCGTCTTCGAGTGTCAACTCCTTGAAATCTGTTCTAAGTGAAACTCCTGCAGCATTAGGAAAGTCATATGGTATTTTTTGTGTAACTTTTCCCGAAGCAGCCCATTCGGCTCCCCTCTGAAAAGTTGAAATAAAACCTGCGCACTCCATTGCGGGACCACCTCCTGTATCAGCATGGCCAAGGGCAGTATGGAAAATTCTCCCTTTTCCATAATTTATGGTCATCAACATTGGCTCGTGATGTCCGGTACCTCCACCTGCTGTATCAGCATAAGCAGTGGCAAGAATTTCCATATATTTGCCTGGTCCGCGTAACTGACTATAAAGTTCATCATTACCATGCATCCAGTGCACGGGCAATCCTTTTGTTATCGGATGTTCCGTGTTACGTATTTTAACTTCAAACTCATGTCTTTTAGCATGTGAACCACCCCGGCCGGCTGATGGGTCGACAATCAATGAATCATTTCTGAAATACATATAGGGACCGTCTTTTTCTGAACGGTTGCCCCAGCCACCCAATCCGGCCATCAGATTATACTCTTTCCATTTGGGAAATGAGTTATTTGCTGCGTGATAAAAAACCACACCTCCGCCATTATTGACATAATCAACAAAAGCTGCATTAGTTTTGTCAGACCATGAATCGCCATTGTAGTCGATAACCACTAAGTTATACTTTGAGAAATCGGGATTAAAAATATTCATGTCTCCACCTTTTTCGGGAGTTTTGGCAATTTCGGCATCGAATAAACCTGTCTGTTCGAGTATTGTCTTTAAAATTGGTGAACTGGCTTGCCAGTTATGGTTATTCTGACCGGTGACAATCAATGCCTTGTAATCAGTGCTTTTATGGCACGAATATAAAATGGCTAAAAGTCCGGTTAATACGAATAGTAAAAGATATTTTGTTTTCATCAGATAATATTATTTTATTGGCCTCATGAAACCAGCCCCGCTAAATGGTATCGTTTCATTATGGCACCAGGTTAAATTGTTGGTAAATTCCAGGGTAGACGGTATGGACGGGATAATAAGCGGCTGGCGACAGGATCCCCGATTATCTCCTGCTTTTCAGGATTCCAGAAGATCTTCTGTCCGGTTGTCATTGCGATTTCACCCAATAATCCAATTGAAATGGAACGGTGAGCTATCTCAGCCGGGGCGGCTGTTTCAGCTCTTGATTTAACGCACTCAAGGAAGTTTCGGTGATGATCATTGCTTTTGTAAAGATGGATTTCATTTTCGCCGATCACTTCTTTAAGTACATTAGGATCTGATGACCTCAGTACATCACCTCGGTCAACATGTATCCATCCCTTTTCGCCATACCAGGTTGTTCCCATTCCGAAACGCAGGCGTGAGGCATTAGCGACTCTCATCCAGATTCCGTCGGCATATCTGCATAAAAAATCGTATTCGACAGGGGCATTATATATGCCATCTCTGGGATAAACTCCTTCTCCCGCAAAAACTACGGGGCCGGTGCGGTCTGTTCCAAGTCCCCACTGGGCGATATCAATGTGGTGTCCTGTCCAGTCGGTGAGCTGACCCCCGGAGTAATCGAGAATCCAGCACCAGTTCCCGTGATAAACTCCGCGGAAAGGAACTTTTGGTGCAGGCCCCAGCCACATTTCCCAGTTCAATTCGGCCGGAACTTCAGTAACCGGAGGTGTACCAATACCTTTTCCACCATCAGGTAACCCAACTTCTACCCGGGATATTTTTCCGATCCGGCCATTGATAACAAGTTCTGCTCCACGTCTGAAGTTTTCAACCGATCGTTGCCAACTCCCGGTTTGCCAAACAATATTATTCTTCTTGACAGCACTTACAATTGCCTGACTGTCGTGAATTGTGCGGGCAAGTGGTTTTTCTCCATAGATATCAATCTTTTTATTGGCAGCTGCTGTATAAATAAGACCGTGCCAATGATCTGGCAAGGCTATAGTTACGGCATCTAGTTTCTCTTTTTCAAGGAAATCGCGATAGTCGCCATAGATGCGGCAATCGCTGTTTTTATAGAATTCATCAATTATCCTTTTCGCGTTTACAGAATGTTTTGTATCCACGTCACAGACAGCAACAAACTGAACATCCTTTGCCTGCCTTAAAAAATTACTCATGTTACCGGTTCCCATTCCTCCAAGTCCGATAGCCCCCATTACAATCCTGTCGCTGGGTGGAAGTTTGCCACCCATACCCATTGCAGTTGAAGGAATTATCTGTGGTAAGATCATTGCTCCGGTGGCAACGGTTGCAGTGCGCCTCAAAAAGTCTCTTCTTGTTGCTTTGTCGATCATTGTGTTTAATTTAAATTGTTACTAAGACAGTGAATTTTATATCTTTACCGGTGTTCCGGGTACAGGTGTTTCGAAAACCATTTCTACCGGACCAAATTCAATTTTGGCAGGACCAAGGTCCATATCGGATTTCATTATCGCATCCCATGTGATTACCTGTCCCGTATAGGCTGCTGTACGTCCCATAATAGCAGTAAGGGTAGACAGGGCAGTTCGCTCAGCTTCGTTTACATATTTTCCTGTTCTGATTGCATAGACAAGATGCATGTGTTCCTGTACATAGGGAGGAATTTTCACCTGGTTCATCGGATTCCCATTTTCATCCTTTGGATATTCAAACTTCCATTTAATACTTCCGTCCATATTCCAGATAGTATTCACACAATTAGTATAACCTTCTGTGCCATTGATTAATTCTCCGGTTCCATTGGCACAGCTGTCGATCTGTCTGCACATGCTATGGGAGCTTACGCCATTCCCATAATCGAAATCGATGCTGAAAAAATCGTACTGGTCGCCGGTTACCCTGCGGGCGCGACCACCGTATCCAATCGCCTTTTCAGGATATTTACCCATGAACCAATTGATCACGTCGATGTTATGGACGTGGGTATCCAGAATATGGTCTCCGCAAAGCCAGCAAAAGTTATTCCAGTTTCGAATCATGTACTCCATATCTGACCATCCCTCTTCACGCGTACGAAACCATACATGTTCCTGATTCCAGAATGCTTTTGCTGAGGTTAATTTTCCAATTGCTCCGTTTGCAACCTGTTTATAGGTTTCGATGTAATCTTCCTGGTGACGTCTTTGGGTTCCGGTTACGACACAAAGCCCTAATGCCTCCGCTTTTTTTGCTGTTGCTATCATTAACCGGGCACCGACGGGATCAACGCAGACCGGTTTTTCGAGGAATACATGTTTTTTATTTACAACAGCTTCAAGAAAATGTTCAGGACGAAATTGAGGTGGTGTTGCGAGGATAACTACATCAATATCGGCAATTGACATAAGTTTTTTATAGGCATCAAAACCAACAAAACAATTTTCAGCTGGGATAGAAGCATTGAATGATGCAAATCTCTCACGGCAACTATCTATTTTATCCTGAAAAACATCTGCAAGTGCAATAATTTCGAGATCGGGGCCGGCACTAATAAAATTAATTGCTGCACCAGTGCCACGGTTTCCCACGCCAACAAGACCAGCGCGAAGCTTTCTCCCTTTTGGGGCCCCTTTCAAAATCGGGGGGAGCCCCAGTGCTTCGTTGTTTAACTTTTTACTACATGAGGAGAGTAATGCTCCGGCACCGGCAACGGTTATCCCTGCCAGCACACCAGCTTCCAGGAATTTCCTCCTATTGATATTTTTTAATTCTTTTTCCATTATGATATTCTTTATTATTGACCTACAATACTATCCGCCTCACATACTACCCGGAATCCGTTATCAATGCAATCGGAATACCACCAGATACTTTTGGGCATTTGCGGATCGGTTACCAGCCATGCCTTAGTTTTGGTATAATCTCTTGATGCACATCTGACATCTTTGGCATCGCTCTTAAATGAACCACCTCTGATGACATGCTCCTCGCCCGATTCGGGCCCTTTCGGATTCACTATTTCGCTTTCTGCTGTTTTGTATGCATCAGGTGCCCAATAATCGGAACAGAACTCAGCTACATTACCAGACATATTTATTAATCCGAAAGGATTTTCTTTCATCAAAGATGGGTCCTTAGTTTTGGAAAAGCTGTTTTCGGTGTAAACAATTCGTGCACTTATATTGGTAGTATCGCGGCCGAAAATTTTCTTTAAGATTCCTTTTGATGTGAATTTTTTTGGGTCGCCATCAAAAAAGTAGGGGGTGGAAGTGTTACCGCGACAAGCATACTCCCACTCAGCTTCGGTGGGTAAACGATACTTTTTGCCCGTCACTTTTGATAGCCACTGACAATATGTATTTGCAGCATGCCACGACATCGTGATTGCCGGTTTTAACCCTTTGCCCCAGCCCTGGTCAGGAGCGCCCCAGGGAGGGGTAGGTCCTGTGATTGCATCCGTATACTTTTTAGTAATTATCTGGCCTTCAGTTCTCCCTTGTGAGCCAGTTGACTGGAAGAAGGCAAGATATGCTGACCATGAAACTTCAATTTTCGCCATCCAGAATTTCGAAATTTTTACTTTATGTACAGGGCCTTCGTCGGATTTACGTAACGGCTCATTAGCGGGGCTTCCCATATTGAAAGATCCCTCTGGTATTGCAATCATATCGAAAGAAACTGTTGTTCCCGGAACCTTCTCTGTAAAATTTTCGAATTTTTCAACTTTGGCCGCTTCAGTAAATTTTTCCTGATTTGCAGAGGCATCAACCCCAAAGTTTGTGTTGTGTTCATGTTTTGCATTCTTGTCGAAGTGCCCGATATCGAGGTGACAGTTGATACAATTTGGCTTAGGCTCCTCTTTTATATTAAGATAAGTCAGATGTGCGTTGCTTCCGTTCACTGAGAGCGTAACGGGGAAAAGGTTTTGGTGACATTTGATACATGAACTTTCGTAAACAAAACCTTTTGCATTTTCAAGCAACTTTTTAGCTCCCCAGTTTATTTTGGCACTATCTTTAAAAAGGAGCCCATATACATCAATTGAGCCGTGTTTGGCTTTTGCTAACAGATATCCTTGCCCCTGAGGAGGTAAATGGCACTCAACACAATGGGTGGTAACCCCGGTGCGGTTATTATGGTGAGAGGACAATCTCCATGATTCCTCTGCCCAGGGATGAACATGGCAGGACATGCAATATTTATCAGTGGATGTGTAAGATGATACCTTATTGATGGCTACTATTATTACCAGGCATAAGAAAGCCCCAATGCTCAACGTCCATCCTTTGGACTTAGACCCATTCCGGGCCTTTTTATATAAATCTTTTATAATCATGCTTTAAAAGTGCATTTGCTGATTTTGATGTCGGGAAATACCTGTTCTGATCCGTTCTGCAAACATAGCTCGTTTTTTAATATCCGGAACTAAATCATTTCATGTTTTACAACATCAAATTAAAAACTCCGTATCAGTGAGCTAGTAACCAGTTTTCTGCCGCCTCCATTTCCACTTCAAGCGGAACTGTCAGATGTACAGCATTTTCCATCTCCTTTTTCACCACAGCCTTTACCGCTTCAAGTTCAGTTTTAAGAACATCAAAGTCTAATTCATCATGAACCTGAAGTATCATTTTTGAATGAAATCCTTTCTCAGCGAACTGCTTGTTAATATTTATCATAGCCACCTTGATTATGTCGGCTGCCGAACCCTGAATCGGCGCATTTATGGCATTTCGTTCAGCAAATGCCCTGACCGAAGCGTTAGCTGAATTGATGTCACTCAGGTACCGTCTTCTCCCCATGATCGTTTCGACATAGCCTCTTTTACGTGCAAGTATAAGCTGGTTGTCCATATATTTTCTGATCATTGAAAAGTTGGCGAAGTAATCATCAATCATCTGTTTCGCTTCACCACGGGGTATATTCAACCGTTGTGCAAGACCAAAAGCTGAGATTCCGTACAGGATACCGAAATTAGCAGTTTTTGCTTTCCGTCTCATTTCGGGTGTCACATCACTGATTGGTATTCCGAAAATCTTTGATGCCGTTGCTGCATGGATATCTTCCCTGTTGCGAAACGCCTCTGTCATTACATTGTCGCCTGAAACGGCTGCCATGATTCTGAGCTCAATCTGAGAGTAGTCGGCTGACAAAAACAGATGATCACTATCACTTGGTATAAATGCTTTACGTATTTCACGTCCGTTTTCGTCCCTGATAGGGATATTCTGGAGATTTGGATTTGTGGAGCTCAAACGGCCTGTCGCTGCTATGGTCTGATTGAATGAAGAGTGTATCTTACCGGTTTGAGGGTTAATTAGTTTGGGAAGTGCTTCGACATAAGTGGAAAGGAGTTTTTTTAATCCTCTGTATTCCAGAATCTTGTTTATAATTGGGTGCTTGTCCTGCAGATTGATTAATATATCTTCACCCGTTGAATACTGCTTAGTTTTTGTTTTTTTTGCCCTGGAATCGAGCATGAGCTTATCGAAAAGAATGTACCCAAGCTGTTTGGGCGAGGAGATGTTGAAATGCTCGCCGGCAAGTTCAATGATGCAATTTTCAAGTTCAAATATTTGTTCACGTAGTGTAACAGCGTAATCATCAAGAACTTTTGGATCAATTCTTAAACCTGCCTGTTCCATTTGTACCAGAACCTTTAATAATGGCATTTCTACGTCCGTAAACAGTTTTCTGACATTTGCTTTATCCAGTTCATCATCCAACAGCGGTTTAAGTTGAAAGGTAATGTCGGCATCCTCACAGGCATATTCCCTGATCTGATCCGGATCAGCTTGTCTCATCGACAATTGGTTTTTACCGCTTTTACCAATTATCTCTTCTGTGGCTATCTTTTTATAGCCAAGATATATCTCGCTCAGGTAATCCAGATTGTGGCGAAGTTCCGGTTGAATTAAATAGTGGGCCACCATAGTGTCAAAATAATCGCCTTTTACTTCGATACCATAACGGGAAAGAAACAGGATATCGAACTTCATATTCTGACCAATTTTCAGGATATTTTCACTTGCAAATACAGTTTTAAATTCCTGAACTATAGCATGTGCTTTAATCTGGTCAACAGGCAGGGGAATGTAATATGCTTCTTTCGATCTGAAAGAGAAAGAGAGTCCTACTATATGACCGGAGTTAGGATCAAGTCCGGTTGTTTCCGTATCAAAACAAAAAGAGTCTTGTTGTGCTAACCTCGCGACCAGCTCTTTTATTAGAGTTTCATTATCAATCAAATAATAATGGTGACTGGTTGAATGGATATCCTCTTGAACACTGACAGATTCAGATCTGGTTTGTTCTCCTAAACTGAAAAGGGTTCCCTGTTCAAATGCAGGTTGTGTTGCAACAACAGATGTGGCAGATGGTAATATCCGTTCAGCCAGTGTCCGGAACTCGAGTTCAAGGAAAATATTGCGTAAATGGTTATAGTCAGGTTCAGATGCGATTAGCTTATCCTGTTCGAATTCGACAGGTACGTCAAGTATGATTGTGGCCAGTACACGTGACATTCGAACCTGTTCTTCAAACTGTAAAAGATTCTCTTTCTGTTTTCCCTTTAAATTTTCGATATTCTGATAAACCCCGTCAATGCTGCCGAAGTCGCTTACCAGCTTCATTGCCGTTTTAGGGCCTATTCCGGGACAGCCCGGAATATTATCGGAGGAGTCTCCCATAAGGCCCAATACATCGATTACCTGCAACGGATTTTTAATCTGAAAATTTTCACATACCTGTTCAGTGCCAAGAATTTCCATCTCATTTCCCATCCGCTTTGGTTTATACATGAAGATATTTTTTGATACCAGTTGGGCATAATCCTTGTCCGGGGTAACCATGTAAACCTGAAAGCCCTCTTCCTCAGCTGCTTTTGCCAATGTTCCAATAACATCATCTGCCTCAAAACCTTCTTTTTCGAGAATCGGAATGCGGTACGCCTGGATAATTTCACGGATGTATGGAATTGATTTTCTGATATCTTCGGGCATTTCTTCACGGTTGGCCTTATAGGCTGTAAACATGTCGTGCCTGAAAGTGGGCCCTTTCATATCGAAGGCGATGGCAATATGAGTAGGTTTCTCAATTTTAATAAGCTGATCCAGTGTGTTTACAAATCCTAACATAGTGGATGTATTGAGCCCTTTGGAGTTGAACCGGGGTGCATTAATGAACGCGAAATATGACCGGTATATCAAAGCATATCCATCAAGCAAAAACAGTCGGTTCATGATAAATGTGGATTAGACAAAATCAAAGATGTGTAAAATTAAATAAAAATGCCGACAAATAATTTGTCGGCATATAGTAAATTATTAATCAGCTAATTAATCATTACATCCACACTTTTCTATACAATCAAGTATGCCAGTAAGAGCCGGATGTTTCAGAAAATAATATGTGTTTTTTCCTTCGCGTTTCGAACTTAGAACGCCCTTGTTTTTAAGGATCCCCAGATGGTGTGAAGCTGTCGATTGTTCAATGCCGAGGCGTTCATGGATTTCGGTAACAGTAAGTTTTATCCCTCCTTCCAGGTACCCAACAATTGCGATTCGGATTGGATGGCCAATAGCCTTTAACATTTCAGTTGCCAAAGTAAGTTTCTCAATATTTAACTCTGAATAGTTCATTATTAAACCGGGTTTACAGTGATGATTTAATTCGATTTTATAAATTTATACAAATATATGAATATATATTTTAATTCTTATCTTTGGCTTGAAGGATAATATAAAGAAAGAATGCAACATAATTAGAATGTCATCTAAAGAAAGAATTATATCACCCATAAAGGAGGAACTAAGTAGATTTGAGCCATATTTTCAAAAAGCCACGAAAAGTGAATTGCCGCTTTTAAGCAATATCATCAATTATATACTTCGTCGCAAAGGGAAGCAAATGCGTCCTATTATGGTTTTTCTGACAGCCAAATTGAATGGTGAGTTTAATGAAAGGACTTACCATGCCGCTTTGACTATCGAATTATTACATACGGCAACACTTGTCCACGATGATGTAGTCGACGATTCGTATCAGCGGCGCGGTTTTTTTTCTGTTAATGCAGTCTGGAAAAACAAAATTGCGGTACTGGTTGGTGATTTCATACTTGCCAAAGGGCTGCTTTGGTCAATCGAACACCGGGATTATGATATTCTGGATCACATTTGTACAGCAGTCCGCGATATGAGTGAAGGTGAGATTCTGCAGATTGAAAAGGCCCGCAATCTTGATATTACCGAAGCGATCTATTTTGAGATCATCAGAAAGAAAACAGCATCATTGCTTGCAACCAGTGCAGCCGTCGGTACATGTTCTGTGACTTCAGACATTGAAGTGATTGAGCGAATGAGGCTTTTTGGTGAATTTGCAGGAATGGCTTTCCAGATTAAAGATGATCTGTTTGATTACCAAAAATCGAACCTTTTGGGTAAGCCTACCGGGAATGATTTGCGTGAAAAGAAAATCACCCTTCCATTAATTCACGCCCTGAGCAAGGCAGGCACTTATGATAAATCGCGTATATTGAAAATTGTGCGAAAACGCTTAAAGTCTTCCAGGGATATTAAGGAGGTTCGTGATTTTGTGGAGGTTAGTGGTGGTTTCAAATATGCAGAAGAGATAATGTATGGCTATAACGAAAAGGCAATAGCCCAATTAGCAGCTTATCCCGATTCGGATAATAAAACCGCATTGATCGAGTATATAAATTACATAACTTCACGTGCTGTTTGATCTTTCAAAAATACGCTACACTTTCCCCTTTTAATGAGGTAAGAAGGTTATTCGCCAAACGACTTGCTCCAATTCGAAATAGTCTGTTATTCAGCCATTTATCGCCAAGAATTTCTTTAACAATCGCAATATATATCAGTGCATCCTCAGTTTCAACGATACCTCCGGCTGCTTTAAAACCGATTTTTTTATTTGTTTTTTCGAAGTAAGCTTTAATTGCACTGCACATCACCCATGCAGCTTCAGGTGTGGCTGCAGGTTGTAATTTCCCGGTCGAAGTTTTGATAAAATCAGCACCTGCCTGCATTGCAAGAATGGAGGCATTCCATATTTTCGTATAACTCTTTAAGGCTCCCGTTTCCAGTATTACTTTCAAATGATTTTTCCTGCATGTTTTCTTCAATGTCGAAATTTCATGAACTACCGAATCATAATTTTCATCGAGAAAATCACCCAGATTAAGTACAATATCAATTTCTTCAGCTCCTTTCATTATTGCCAGTCTTGTTTCAAGTACTTTGACTTCGAGGAAAGTTTGAGATGATGGAAATCCTGCTGCAACTGAGGCTATCTTCACTTTTTCAGAATGCAGGTTGCTTTTAACTGCTTCTATAAGGGTTGGATATACACAAATAGCCGCAACATTGGGTAACCCGGGAAACTTAACGGGAAAGTCTGAAACTTTGATTGCAATCTTTTCTCCCTGAGTAAAATTATCGGTTGAATTAAGAGTGGTTAAGTCGATACATGAAAGAGCAAGTTCATACCATTGAATAGTATTAAATTCCTTTGATTTTTCAATTATTTCAGCGACTGACTTTTCCACTGCCTCTTCCGGGAATTTACGGTCAATGTTATCTGATATCCATTTCATTTGATAATAATTTGATTTATAGATCAATATAATTATTGTGTTATATTTTAATTAAAGTAAACAGGATTACTTCAGAAGTTTTTGTTTTTTGAATCAATTATAATAGTAACTGGTCCGTTGTTTGTCAGTTTCACAATCATATAGGCGCCAAATTCACCGGTTTGGACTTTAGTACCCAGATGTTCGGAGAGTGTTTTTACAAACAGGTTATAAAGGGGAACTGATATTTCGGGTGGTGCTGCATTTATATACGACGGACGATTTCCTTTTTTTGTTTTGGCATGAAGGGTAAACTGACTCACAACAAGAATTTCACCCTTGATATCTCTGACGGAATGGTTCATTATACCGTTTACATCATCAAAAATACGTAACTGAGTTATTTTTTTGCACATCCAGCTGATATCGTCAATGGTATCGTTTGCTTCGAAACCTGACAGTACAACCAAGCCTTTTTGAATAGATGACTTCAGGTTGCCATCAATGACAACTGAAGCTTCCGATACCCGCTGTACAACTGCTCTCATAAATCAGATTTGAATTTAACCTTTGCTAAAAATAGAATTGTTACTTTATATGACCATTTTGAGGAGGCCGATCACTACCATGTAACGGGCAGCTTTACCTATCATCATGAAAAGAATGACAAAAAAAGGGGATATGCGGAAGAAACCTAATGTGAGAATAACGAGGTCGCCAATAATAGGCACAAACGAAAGCATTGCAATCATTGCTCCAAAACGGTTTAATCTTGGATAAATAGCATGGATTTTTTCGTGTTTTATTTTTGCATATTTTTCGATCCATTCCATTTTTCCAATATATCCAAGGTAATAAATAGAAATCCCTCCCAGGGTATTTCCTGCGGTTGCGACTGCGAGGGATTTGGCAACGTCGAAACCTGAAACAACAAGCAACGTCAGAATCGCTTCCGAATTAAAAGGGAAAACTGATCCTGAAAGAAAGCCGGCAAGGAAAAGTCCAAACAATCCGTATTGATAGAAGAAACTAACCATAAGGGTTCAAAAATATCCATTAGCACCGGTAATCAGGATTTTATCAATAAATTACAATAATAACGCTGATGTCTGGAATATTTCAATAAGAGAAATTTGTCTAAACGTGATTATTTTATTAAAAAAATACGAGGCTGTATTGAAAGTAAAAAGACTTTTGATACAGCCACATTTTACTAAATCGAATATTTGTGTCCTAAGATAATGCAGCTATTCCAGAACCAATCATATTGGCATTTTCAATTTCTGCAATATTTACTTTAACTTTTTTATGACCCATATCAACGAGCAATTTTTTAAGTGTTATTTTCACAGCTTTGTTATAATCCTTACAACCTGTGACCTCACTCCAGAAAAGGCTCCCTTCTGCAGTTATCCTTACTTTTCTGATCGATTTATCGTGGGAAATAAGCAAATCTATCAATCCGGCGAGCGATGCAGCTACCAATTTTGCAGAACGTTTATAAATAGCAATGGCAATTTTCATGTGCTTTTTTTTGTATTTGCCGGTACTGCAGATAATATCAGTAAGCACTTTACCATCTGTGTTTTCATCAAATCCATCATCAGGAAAAGCTTCTTTCAGGATTTGTCCGATGTACATCCCTGAAACTGCTTTTTCAAACCGTTGGGACCCTTTATTGTTCGATTTTTCATCTACCAATTCATCATATTTAGTTAAATGTGGTGGATTAAAATTGCCTGATTCCAGATTGACAGGTGTGAGCCCCTGCCAGTTTAGGCTGCTCTCTATTTTAGGAATTCTATCGGCGTTTATAAAAGCGGCCATATTTGTACCTGTACCTACAATCAATCCGATATAAGCGTCAAAATTGGGATTTGTTAATCCGGCAAAAAGGGAAGCAACTGTGTCGTTGATCACTTTTATTCCCGTAAACTCAACTTTCCCTGATTTGTTTAATTGGTCAAGAAGTGGTTTACCGACAGGATTACCGATCATCTCTTTAATATCTATCCCCTTTGTCCATCTTATCAGCTCTGCATCGCCATTAGGCAAACAATCCGCCGGATATGAAAAACAGTAACCAACAGGGGCTTTTTCGGGAAGTTCGATCTCATCAACGAACTCAGATTGTTTCGCCAATAAATCTTCCTGCGAAAAGCCTTTGGTTGTTGTAGCCGAAAGATCCTTTCCACCTGGTTTTTTGGGGGTTATGTTTGCCACACCTCCGGCAAAATTAATAACTGCTGCCCGGTAGTTGGTGCCACCCCAATCTAATACAACAGCCTGACCTTCAGCACTCCTGGAGAGTGGGTGAATATACGTCGGAATACTTTTTACCTCCGTATTGTCATTCTTGAGCCCGTTCTCAATTTTATCTTCCAGATCCAGTGCGATCTCTTTTAATTGGGAGACTTTGAGACTAAATTCGTCTTTCTTCATTATGTTGAATTTTGTTTTTTCTATTCAGTCAAAGATATAAAAAAGTCAGATAACATCTCTTTTTCAAAATTCAGTCAATAATATATTTCAGAAAGAATTTTGAGGGTGAAGTTGTTATTTGAATTCAACCTGCTACAAAGGTTGGTTTTACCGGGAAAGATAATATTTGAAACCTCCAGAACCCGCTGATTTTATCTATTTTTGCATAAAATACTATCACAGATGGAACAATATTCTACAAGACAAAATAAAATCGGCAGGATGATACAGAAAGAGCTTAGTGAACTATTACGGCGCGATACACATATTTTGGCGAAAGGACGCATCATCTCGCTAACTACAGTAAGGATTACCCGCGATATTTCGGTGGCCAGATGTTATCTTAGCATTTTTCCTTCAGCCGGAGCTGAAGAAGTTTTAGCTGACATTAAGTTACACAAGGGCAAGTTACGAGGTGAACTTGGAAATATTGTACGGTTCCAATTACGCCATGTGCCTGAACTCGAATTTTTCCTTGATGACAGCCTCGATTATATTGAAAAGATTGATAAGCTGTTACATTAAATTTTTAAACCTGAATCCAGATTATTCATTGCAAAAGAAAAGGCTATTATGGAGTACGATCCGATTAAAATGAGGCTTGGGAATGTTTTCAACCGCAGTCCGTTTTTACGAAAACTTTTTTATTCGCTGCTTGATTTGTTACTACTGCGGGCCTGGTACATTTACAAGGAGTTAAGGTCACTGAAAAGAATTTTTTTTTCAGGGAATATCAGAATACTTGACGCCGGTTCAGGATTTGGTCAATATAGCTACCAAATGAGCAGAATTTTCAGTAGCTCTTTTATCAAGGGAGTTGATGTTAAAAAAGAGCAGATCGATGATTGTAACAGATTTTTTTCTTTAACAGGCTTGCAGGAAAAGGTTGTTTTTGAATGTGCCGACCTGACCAGCTTTAGTGAACCTTATGGTTATGATCTGATACTTTCAGTTGATGTCATGGAACACATTGAAGAGGATGAGCTTGTTTTCCATAACTTTTACAAGTCTCTGCGGAATAATGGGGTACTTCTGATTTCAACTCCTTCAAATCAGGGAGGTTCAGACACTCCAAAACATGAATCCGGTTCGGTGAATGGGTTTATCGGGGAACATGTACGTGACGGGTATGGAATAACAGACATTACCCGGAAATTAGGCCAGGCAGGATTTACAGATATTGAAGCACGTTATTCCTACGGGGTTCCTGGCTCACTATCGTGGAAGATTTCGATGAAATATCCGATTTTATTATTGGGCAAGTCAAAATTATTTATCCTCTTCCTGCCATTTTATTATCTGATAACCTATCCTTTCTGCTTTATCCTTAATTATTTTGATGTTAATTTTACACACAAAACGGGAACCGGATTAATAGTAAAAGCTTACAAAAAGTGAACAATATTCTGTCATTACATTGAACCTCTCCTTCTATATAGCGAAAAGATACCTTTTCTCGAAGAAAAGAACCAACCTGATCAATATTATTTCAGCAATTTCAGTTGCTGGAATAGCGATAGGTACTATGGGACTGATTATCGGGCTTTCGGGTTTCAACGGTTTCGATAACCTGATAAAGTCACTATTTTCATCTTTTGATCCGGATTTGAAAATAACTTTGACTGAAGGCAAAAGTTTTAATGCAGATAATCAGGTATTTAGAGAAATAAAAAAGATGAAGGATGTGCTATTCTTCACTGAAGTAGTTGAAGATAACGCGCTTCTGAGATATGAAAAAAGGCAGGTTCTTGCAACAGTTAAAGGTGTAAGTAACGATTACATCAAAATGACCGGACTTGATTCAATGATTGTTGATGGGGAATTTATGCTTAACGATTCTGATAGACAATATGCTGTTATTGGACAAGGAGTTGCTTATTATCTATCTGTAGGGTTAAACACTTTAAATCCTATCAACATTTATGTTCCTCAGAAAGGAAGGAAAACCGGCCTTTCAGTTGAAGGGAGTTTTAATCAGGGTTACTTATATCCTTCAGGTGTTTTTTCCGTACAGCAGGAGATTGATTCAAGGTATATTATTGTTCCAATTGCATTTGCCCGGAAAATTTTTGAAACAGCCGAAAAGGTTAATTCAGTAGAACTGAAATTAAGGGAAGGTGCAGCTGTAAGCAATATACAGGATACTATTTCAGCTAAACTCGGCAGTCGTTTTATTGTAAAGACACGTTTTCAGCAGCACGATTACCTTTATAAGACGATGCAGGGCGAGAAATACGCAGTTTATCTTATTCTCATTCTGATTCTGATCATTGCCTCATTTAATATAGTAGGTTCGCTCACAATGTTAATTATTGACAAAAAGGATGATATTTCAATATTGCAAAGCATGGGTGCTGATAGACAGCTAATTAGAAATATATTTCTATTTGAAGGCTGGTCTGCCTCTATCCTCGGCGCATTGAGCGGAACTGTGGTCGGGATCGGTCTTTGTCAGGCGCAAATCGCTTTTGGATTAGTTAAGCTTCAGGGGAGTGGTGGTTCATTTATTATAGATGCCTATCCCATGAAAATTGTGCCATTTGATATTATACTGATATTATGTTCAGTATTACTGATAGGTTTCCTTGCCGCATGGTTTCCTGTCACGCACATTTCAGGGAAATTTCTTCAGGATGAAGCGCGCTAATGACAGGTTTATATTTTTCTTAAATTTTACTATGACTATCCGGGAGGATTGGTTTCGATAAATTGAAAACCGATTCCCCTTACTGTTTCCAGAAATTCACCCTGAACAGACCCTGAAAGTTTTTTACGCAAATCCCTCCTTTTCAAGATAGCTTCTGACTTCATTTGAAAGGGGGATCTCGTCCTCTACTATTAGTAAATGCATAATTCGGAGGTTTTTGATAAAATCAATCCAAACCTGATAGAAAAAATTATGGAAACGCACATTTAATTGTATTATCTTAATATTGTTTTTCCGTGCTGTATTGCAACGAATTGCAGTTCTGAATGCAGAAAGTTTGTTTAAGGATTACGTATATTTGTATCTTAAGAATTAAATGCTTAACATTTAATAGTATATAAACTTAAATATGAGACTTGGGCTGAAACTTGCATCCATTGGAGCCTTTTCCAAAATACTCTATTATGAAAAAGTTAGTACTGTTATTAAGTTTCGTGTTCGTTTTAGGCCTTGTATCTTTAAATGCCCAGGACAAGAAGAAAACTATTACAAAAGAGGCTGTAAAGACTGAGAAGGTAGCAAAGAAACCGGTCGAAAAGAAAATCGAAGCAACAAAAACAACAACAAAGGACAAACCGGTTGTAAAAAAGAAAAAAGGTAAAAAAGTGGAAAAAAAGGCTCCTGTAAATAAATAGGCCACTTAAAATTTAAGAAAACCGCAAATGTAAATCTGCGGTTTTTTTTATAGAATTACCTGACTCCTGAACCTTCTTTTATTTTTGTTGTTGGTGTAACGAAGACCAGAGATCCATCGGAATTCTCTGCCATCAGGATCATTCCCTTCGAATCGATACCCTTTATGATTTTTGGAGCAAGATTAACTAATATTGAAACTTGCTGACCGATAACCTTTTCAGCTTCAAAATATTCTGCAATTCCGGATACAACTGTACGCTTATCGAATCCTGTGTCGATGGTAAGTTTCAACAGTTTTTTTGTTTTGGGTACTTTTTCGGCAGCAATTATTGTCCCAATCCGGATATCCATTTTAGCAAAATCCTCATAATCAATGTTATCCTTTGTCGAATTTACCTTTACCAGTTCAAGTTCATTGACTTTTTTAGTGATTAGAAGTTTATCTACCTGCGCCTGAATAACCTCATCCTCAATTTTTTCGAAAAGAAGCTCAGGGGTATTGATTATGTGACCCGGTTTAATAAGATTGGTCCGGCCAAGATCATTCCATCCAAATTTTTCAAGGTTAAGAAATTGCCGTAGTTTTTCGGTTGTGAAAGGTAGAAACGGCTCAAATACAATTGTAAGGTTGGCCGTAATCTGCAGGGCAATATTTATTATAGTTTTTACCCGCTCTGGATTACTGTTCACCACTTTCCAGGGTTCCGTATCAGCAAGGTATTTATTTCCAAGCCGTGCCATATCCATTGCATTCTTCAGGGCTTCGCGGAAGTGATAAGTTTCAAGTGATTTCTCAACTTCTGATTTAAGATTGGTTATCCCGTTCAAAGTATTCCTGTCATATTCAGTTAATTCACCTGCTTCCGGAACTTCTCCGTTATAGAATTTGTGTGTAAGGACCAATGCCCTGTTCACAAAATTGCCAAGAATAGCTACCAACTCGCTGTTATTGCGGGTCTGGAAATCTTTCCAGGTAAAGTCGTTATCTTTTGTTTCAGGTGCGTTGGCTGTCAGGGTATATTTCAGTACATCTTCCTTACCAGGAAAATCTTCAAGATAATCATGAAGCCACACAGCCCAGTTTCTGGAAGTTGAAATTTTGTCCCCTTCAAGGTTGAGAAACTCATTGGCCGGAACATTATCGGGTAAAATATAAGAGCCTTCGGCTTTAAGTATTACGGGGAAAATAATGCAGTGAAACACAATATTATCTTTCCCTATAAAATGGACCATCTTTGTTTCAGGATCCTTCCACCACTTTTCCCACTCCGGGGTCAAATCCTTCGTGGCCGAGATATACCCGATTGGAGCATCAAACCAGACGTAAAGTACTTTCCCTTCTGCCCCTTTGACAGGAACCGGAATTCCCCAGTCAAGATCACGCGTAACAGCTCGCGGATTTAACCCTCCGTCAAGCCATGATTTACATTGTCCGTAAACGTTAGGTTTCCATTCTTTATGATTTTCCAGTATCCATTCGCGCAGCCAAGGTTCATACTTATCGAGTGGCAGAAACCAATGTTTAGTCTCCTTCATCACAGGCTTGTTTCCGCTAAGGACCGATTTCGGGTCAATCAGATCAGTGGCATTAAGTGTGCTTCCACAACTTTCGCACTGGTCTCCGTATGCTTTTTCGAAATGACATTTCGGACAGGTTCCTGTGATATAGCGGTCGGCTAAAAACTGATTGGCATCTTCGTCGTAGAACTGGTCAGAGGTTTGTTCGATGAAGACACCTTTGTCATACAATGTTTTGAAAATTTGAGAGGCGGTTTCGTGGTGGATCCCGGAGCTTGTACGCGAATAAATATCAAAAGATATTCCAAACTTCTCAAATGAATCTTTAATAATAGCATGATATTTATCGACAACATCCTGTGGTGATATACCCTCTTTTTTAGCTTTCAACGTGATTGGAACTCCATGTTCGTCAGAACCACCTATGAAGGCAACCTCTTCACCTTTCAACCGAAGGAAGCGGGCATAAATATCTGCCGGGATGTAAACGCCTGCAAGATGTCCAATATGAACCGGTCCATTGGCATAAGGTAAAGCCGAGGTGATCAGGGTTCTTTTAAAATTACTCATCTGATGTAATATCTTATAAATTTGAACAGGAAATTAAGGAAGCAAAGATAATATTTTAACCTTTCTCCTTTAACCTTTCTCCTTTAACCTTTCTCCTTTAACCTTTCTCCTTTCTCATTTCTGAAAACCTGGGGTGTTTTCCTGAAATGCCGTTTGAATACTGTTGTAAAATATTGTGCGGACGAAAATCCGCAATGGTATGCAACATCAGTGGAGGAACTGGTGGTTTGTGACACCAGCATTTCAGCGGCTTTTCGCAACCTGATTCTGTTTATGTATTCCATTGGTGTACAATTGCTTATTTCAACGCAATATTTCGTAAAACTGGTCGTTCCCAACTTGCAAAAAGTTGCCATATCAGATAAGTTCCACGGCTCATAAAAGTGATCTTCAAGGGAATTCAGAAAAAGTTTTACTGTCCTGCGTGATTCTGTAAGCTCTTCATCAAGCAATATCCCACCCTCGCGAAAATGCTCCAGCAATGCTATTAATAATGAATTGATCAGGACCCTGAGTTTTGATTCGTAGTCCTTCTCCCTCCGGTCTTTAATTACTTTCCCGATTCTGATAAAACAATCTTTGATATCCGGGGTCGCTTTCCAAACCGGCTGTTCATTCTGCCGTAAATACAGGGTTAAATTGCCGATATCTTTTGGATTGAGAATTACCCATTTGGGCCAGGCCCATTCCTGATGGGGATGACGTACCCCAACATCAAGAATAATCCAGTGCAACTTACTCATTTCCACATTCGGATTGCCAAGTTTGTGACTTATCCATGGACGTGTGATGGTCAAATGATTAGGTGCAAGATTGTACTTGTCGTCACCCAATGAGAAGGTTAGGTCCCCTGATTCAAGAAAGCATATTTCTATCCCTTCATTCGTATGCCATTCAAGACCCCAGTCCTGCGCTTTTTTTATATTCCAGTAACCTATGCTTTTAATCCCGGTCAACTCGGTTTTGGCCAGCTTTTTTCCTGGATAGGCATCACGGGCAAGCGTGGTTAATTCAAGTTCACCCGAATCAGCTGCATCTTTAAGCGGACTACAATTATCGGCCTGGTAAGACAATTTGCCACCTTGATCATAGAATTTTGCACGTCGTTCCATTCCTAAAATAAAATTTCACACTGAAAGATTTTGAACAAGTCCACTGCTAAACAGGTTTATCTTTACCTCAGTTGAAGGATAATATCAAGTGAAACTAAATTAAACGGATTTGCTGTTGCGTTTTACAAATATAAATAAATAATACAACTATACCATGGAAGGAATCGTCAGACTGGGTGTCAATATGGAGTTTGTACGGCATCACGATATGTCGTTTGCCAGTGGCGTTAAAAAAGCTGCTGAAATCGGTTATGAGTACATCGAACCGATGGTTCATCTTGGCCGCGAACTTTTAAGTGAAGCTGGTTATTTTCATTCAGTTTCTCTTTTCGATGATCCATTGAATATTAGGGAGTTGTGTGATAAATATAAGGTTAAGCTATCCGGATTATCTTCACATACTCCGCTTTGCAAACCCGAGATAAGTGTTGAATACCTCAAAATGGCGATACGCTGGGCTGCCGATGCAGGTGCACCTGTTATAAATACTGACGAAGGACCAAAACCTTTTTGGACAACCAAAGAGATGGATTATCAGCTGATGACTTATACTTTGACTGAAGTATCAATGGTGGCTGAACGTCATGGGATAAAAATCGGGCTGGAACCTCATCAGCAGTATAGTAAAACACCTGAAGGCCTCGACAGCATTTACAATTTGGTTAAGTCACCGGCAATAGGGATTAATTTCGATACCGGAAACAGTTACCTTGCCGGGGGATCCGATGTTTATGAATGGCTCGAACGGGTGAAAAACCGGTTAGTCCATCTACATGCCAAAGATATCAGCCTTTCGCAAAGTAAAGCCGAGCGCGGCAAGGTCTCCGGTACACCTGTTGGATGTGCATGTGGCGATGGAGTGGTTGACTGGGAAAGGGTGATCGACATAGTAAAGTCCGGTGGAAGGGAGATTGTTTTCAGTGTGGAATGCGGAACGATAGAACAAGCGATCCGAAGTTTCGAACACCTGTCCCGACTATTGTAAATTCAAATTTAACTTTAACATGAATAGAATCATATATTTCCTTTTGTTCAGTTTCATTGTTTTGGCAGTAAATGAAACAAAAGGCTTTTCTCTTCAACCTAAGAAGGGTCTTATCAGGGTTTTAATACTCAGCGGAAAGAATAACCACGAATGGCAGAAGACAACTCCGATGTTAAGCCGAATATTCAAAGAGTCGAATTTTTTTTCCATAAATATAACCGGGCAGCCTGATACATTATCATACAAGGAGTTGAAGAAGTATAACCTGATAATCAGCAATTGGAATTCATGGCCTGATAACAAAATGAGAATGAACGGTAATTGGGAAAACGATTATCTGCGTTTTGTTAATGAAGGCGGCGGAGTACTCACATTTCATGCAGGTGCATCCTCCTTTTATGATTGGGAAGCTTATCACAGGATTGGAATTGGAAGGTGGGGCAAAGATACCCGGCATGGACCGGCCACTTTGGGGAAAGTCTATGGATTTGATCAAAAACATCCAATTACAAAAGGAATATCAGAATTTTATATAATGGATGAAATATGGGAAAATAGTGATATTTATCCCGGATCGCGGGCAATTGGTTCATTATCGGCAACTGACGGAAAGGATGGCCATCCTATCAATACCCCTTCTGTCTTTGTCAGTCAGATCGGAAAGGGGCGAAGCTTCTTTACCACGCTCGGGCATGATGAAAGGGCACTGCTGAACTCAGGATTGCAGATATTATTGTTGAGGGCAGCTCAATGGTGTGCCGGCAAAGAGGTAACGGTCGAAGTACCATCCGGTATGAAAAAGGTGAAGAACCTGGGAAAAGATCATTTCAGCTGGGCTCAGACTGATACTTCGCTGACTTTGAGCAACCATTCAGAGACTGTATGGCAGTATAATTTCAATAACCGTTTTGGAAAACCTTATTTCCACCCGATTAGTGTAAATCATTCTGTTTTGACTTGTGTCTCTCCTCCTGATCACCCCTGGCATCTTGGTTTATGGTATTCGTGGAAGTATATTAACGGTGTTAATTACTGGGAATATACCGACAAATTCAGGACTGCTGAAACAGGTTATAAATCAGAAGGAATTACTGAAATTGTTGAAAAGGAGATTAAAACAAATACCGATTTTTCGTCTGAGATCCTGATGAAAATATTTTATCATCCTGTCAATGGAAGCACAGTTTTATCGGAAGAACGAATCCTTAGCATTTCATGTCCGTTTCCCGATGGAAGTTATTTAATTGATGTCGAGCATTTATTCAAGGCGTTGACAGATAATGTTATACTTGATCGTACTCCAATAATTGGCGAATCAGGCGGACAATCATGGGGTGGTTATGCCGGATTATCAGCACGGTTCAATCAGGATTTTACTGCACCCGGGATTATTTCTTTGGGCGATAGTGCAAAATGCAAAAAATGCAAATGGATGTACATGGGATTTAATAATCTGGCAGGTGAAAAAGTTGGAATAGCTATTTTAACTCATCCAATATTCACTACAAATTCAACAAGCTGGTATGTTATCAGTGACCAGAAAATTCCGTTTTATTATTACAGTCCGGCTATTCTGTTTGATAATAAAATTGTTCTGAAAAAGGGGGAAACGCTACATCTGAAATACCGGATTTGGATGTTATCCGGAATAATTTCCAAGGAGAAATTGGTAGAGAAGTATGATCATTATATTGATAAACAACGGTAATAAATTCAATAAACTAAAAAAATGGCAATAAAAGTAGGATGTTTTGCATTGATTAATCCCTTTAGTCTGCTTGAAAATCAACTTGACCAGATTAAAAAATGGGGATTCAGCTGTGGTGATCTGACCGATAATTCAGATGGTGCCTGTCTGGGTGTGGAATACGGGTTCACAGCCTTGGCAAGTTTGGATGCAAACCCTTTTGATATCAAAAGGATGTTTGAAGATAGGGGGCTTGATCTTTCAAGTATATGTGCCCATGCCAGTCTGCTGGATCCGGCAGCTCCTGCCAGATATGGTACAGCTCAGATTATTAAGGCGGTGAAAATGGCTGGGGCAATCGGCGTAAAGCATGTAATAACTGCGGAAGGGGAGCCAAAAACCTCATTTGGGAAGAATCTGACGACTTCTGAAGCAATATTTTCCATTGCTGAAAAATTATATGAACCGCTCAGGTTTGCGGAAGATTATGGTGTAAAAATTCTTATCGAACCCCACGGGCATATTACAGATTCTGTAAAATTAATGGGTGAAGTGTTGGACCGTTGCAATTCCGATGCCCTTGGTATCAACCTTGATACAGGAAACTTATGGCTTGGAGGAGGGGAACCTTTGGAAATGATTGCAAAATTCGGTTCCAAAATAGAACATGTTCATTGGAAGGACCTACCGCATGAGATGATCGGAAAGCGGGGCACACAGTTTGGATGCGGTATGTCTCTCACCGCCCTGGGAGACGGGGTAATTGATATTGAAGCTATTTATCTCGCTTTGGTAAAAGCTGGCTTCGATGGCTATTCTACCCTCGAAATAGCCGGCGAAGAGGCTGTACTCAAAAGCTTTGCCTTCCTTAAAAAACTTGGGGCTGTCTAAATAAATATCCTGTAAATAACTTAATAACATTATTATATGGAAAACAAGAAAGTGGAAAACAAAGCTATTTCACGAAGGGATTTTTTTCAACGCTCAGTAAAAGGGACCATAGGAGCTGCATTGCTGCCAACAATATTAACCTCTTGTTCAAACTGGAAAGGTGCCAACGACAGGATAGTTGTGGGCCATATCGGGGTTGGATCGCAGGGAACCTGGGAGTTAATGTCCTTCTTTCTCCCTTTGCGCGAAGCCTTAAATATTGCCGTTTGCGACACTTTTAAAGATCGCCGTGAAAATACTGCTGATAAGATTAACCAGTTTTATAAAGAGAATAATTTTACTTCAGAAGAGTGCAAAGCCTATCTCGATATGGATGAGCTGCTTCAACGTAAGGATATTGATGCAGTGCATATCACTACACCTGATCACTGGCATGTGCTGGCTGCAATCAAGGCTGCCAGGGCCGGAAAACATATCATGCTTGCCAAACCGCTTGGATTAAGTTACCCGCAAAGTGTTGTGCTTGCCAAAGAATTGAAAGATAATAATGTAAGATTTCACTATGGGACACAACAGCGCACCTGTGTACATATACAACTGGGTCATGATTTAATCCGCGAAGGAGCTATAGGCGAAATCAGCCGGGTGGACGTTTGGGCACCGGGAAAAAACGATGTGCCTTCGCCTGTATGCAACGAAGTTCCGGTTCCTTCCGGTTTTGATTTTGAAAGATGGACTGGTCCTGCCCCTATGAGGCCATATTGTCCGGACCGTGTTACAAATAACAGCTCCTGGTTCAATTACGATTACAGTATCGGATTTTTGGCAGGATGGGGTGCTCATCCTTTGGATATTTTGGTGTGGATATTAAAAGATAAGGTTACCGGAAATTATACCTGCGAAGGTAGCGGGCAATACTGGCCGGCAGGCGGATTATACGATAATATCTTAGCCTGGGATGTAAACTGCAAGTATCAAAATGGATTGCAAGTTCATTTTACCAGCAGCGATGTAGCAGGTAAAGGGATGTTAGATCATCGTATCGTAAAAGAATCAAACGGAACCACTTTTTACGGAACCAAAGGCTGGATTTCACTGAGTCGCTCATCCGCTCAATCGGATATTCCCGGAATAAATCAAAAATTGAATGTCTCAGCAAATGAAAAGGGTTTGATTAACAGCGAAAGCAAAACAATGGGGAAACGGTTCCTTTCAGTAATCCGGGGAAATGAAAAAGAACTTTGTCCGCTCGATGAGGCAATTATCTCGGATACTATCAGTCATATGGGGGATATTGCTATTCGTACCGGACGTAAAGTAACCTGGGATCCGAAGATGGGGGAAGTTGCAGGAGATGTTGAAGCTAATAAGCTGTACATAAGGGATATGAGACCTCCTTATCTTATGTAATCATGATTTTTTAAGCTAAGTTTATGATTCAACCGTTCATTTCCCGGTTGATTTATCACGAATAACCAGGACTTAATAGTGTGAAGATGCAAAATATTTCCAAAAATGCTATATGGAAAATTTTTTACTAAAGGATCGTTTAGCAGTACCTGATGATGAACTTGTGTTCTCAATCATTGGAGTAAAAAGTTCCCTGTGGAAATTTATTTTCAATTATTTGCACGAAAATCACCCGGATATTTCGGAAGAATGGAAATATTACAAAAAGATATAAAATTGGCAGAGGTATTTCTGTCAGGATTGAAGACATCAATGATGTAGAAAATGTGATAAAATTGATCGGAATAAAACTAAAACTGAAATAAAGGCCACGTTCCGGACAAGGCAATTTGATAAAATAATCTTCGGATTTATATGTGGTTGCGCATCCCTTTTATTTTTTTGCATGATCGATTTTCTCACCTTGTTCTGTTTTGATAAGAATGAACATTGGTTCTGGCTTACCACGCATCAGGACTTATACCAGCCATTAGACAGGAAGGGAAGTAAATTGAAATTGTAAATGAATCTGGTGGGATGGATAAATTTAAAAAGGCGGAGGAGCAATTGCAAACATTCCTTTACGAAGAAGCAGCATAATAAATCAGCAAAAAGATAAATGAAAATCCACTGCTATTATATCTACATTCTTGCAAACAAAAACAACACTGTTCTTTACACTGGCGTAACAAATGATTTGGTAAGACGATGCAATGAGCATAAAAACAAACTCATCAAAGGTTTTACCGCGAAGTATAATGTTGACAAACTGATTTATTACGAAGTATTTGACTACATTGACTTCGCAATCAAAAGAGAAAAACAAATCAAAGGATATTCAAGAGAAAAGAAAGATTCATTGGTTGAAAAATTAAATCCATTTAGAAACGATTTATGCAACAATGGAAAAATAGAAGAGATTCCTCATTCCGCTTCGCTCCATTCGGAATGACAGATGAGCAAGGCTTTTGTGGAGGTAGGGGCGGCAAAACCGCCCCTACCTCCACCCCCTCTCAATAGCCGCCTGTCATTCCGAACGAAGTGAGGAATCTCCCGATAACTGAGATAAAGAAACGAAACGATTTATGCAACAATGGAAAAATAGAAGAGATTCCTCATTCCGCTTCGCTCCATTCGGAATGACAGATGAGCAAGGCTTTTGGGGAGGTAGGGGCGGCTTTGCCGCCCCTACCTCCACCCCTTCTCAATGGCCGCCTGTCATTCCGAACGAAGTGAGGAATCTCCCGATAACTGAGATAAAGAAACGAAACGATTTATGCAACAATGGAAAAATAGAAGAGATTACTCATTCCGCTTCGCTCCATTCGGAATGACAGATGAGCAAGGCTTTTGGTAGAGGTAGGAGGCCGTCTGAAAATGCGGTCTTTTAAATTTCATTCAAATTATTGAAAAGTTAAAGTTATAATTTGCAAAATAGGTTTCAGATTCTGTTCTTATCTTATTTCAGGTATTCAATCCAAATATTTCGAAACTGAATTTTTGATCCTTCAGCCTGAAGTCCGATTCCACCTTTTGTGAGACTGCATTTTGTTGCATAGTTCTGAAGCACACCATTTACTTTTATTTCCACTGTATTCCATTTGCATACAATATCATAGCTATTCCAATCACCTGGTTTGTTTTCACTTGAAGGTTTCATTTTGGGAGCAATTGGCTTAACCTTTGCAGTCGAAACGTAAACGGTATCCCTAACTGTTGCACTAAGCCCCTCATCCTGAACAATGAAATCACCTGCAAACAGGTGTTTTAACTGACATTGGTAGTGCTTTGGCCAGATTTTGTCAGGGCCTGCAGTGTGAATAAAAACGCCGCTGTTCGTTGGAGTTTCGGGATAACGCCATTCAACATGGAGGCGATAGTTTTCAAATTCCTTTTTTGTCCGGAGATAACCATTTGGCACTCCGGGTGTTTCGATCATACCATCTTTAACATAGAAGAATGAGGCCGGATTGATTGCAGGATCAGAAACATATACCGACCATCCATTCAGGTTCTTCCCGTTAAACAAAACCTCCTTCTTTTGAGAATAACTGCAGAAAGAAAAGGTGACTAAAACAATCAGGATTAATAATTTCATCGTTATTCTGTTTTAGAATTGTAAAAAAATCAATAGCCCCATTTTTTCATCACCTCGAAGTCTTCTTTTACACTCTGGAGTGGGGACTGATTCTGATACGACTCCTGTTCAACGATAAATACCTTAGTCCCACCTATTTTACGGCCAAGGTCAATAGCTTCTTTTGTTGGAATAATCCCTTTGCCAAGGACACAACTCTCATATTTTTCATTTGTATTTACAGCAATCTCATCTTTCACATGGATCATTTCGAATCTTCCGGGATATTGTCCTAAAATATCGAGCGCTTTAGCCCCGGCAATATACATATTACCAATATCCAATTGCATCAGTACACGCTTTGGGTCCATTTTCTGCATCATAATATCAAACACTTTGATACCATTTAACTTATCGCTGAATTCGAAAGAGTGATTGTGATAACTAAATTTCATTCCCGATTTCTGGCAAAGTTCACCGCACAGGTTAAAAATATCCATGTAACGGACCATGTCATCGTATGTTTTGCGCATTGATTCATCCATAGAAGGGCTGACGACATACTTTTGTCCCATATATGCGGCATCATAAACAGTCCGTTTCCAGGAATCTGAGAAATCTTTTTTTACTGCATCCCAATGTTGTTTTCCCATAACGGTATGACCGCTTGGCATTTTTAATCCCAGACTGTCGAGGATTTTTTTAAATTCGGCAGCGGTGAAACCATAAAACTTCCGGTCGATGTAGTTGGCATGTTCAACATTCTTATATCCCATTTTTGCAATCTGGGTCAATGTTCCAACCGGATCTTTTTTCATATCTTCCCGGACAGAATAGAGCTGTATTCCAACAATTTCACTTTTTTTGGAAGCTGCAAAAGTTGTTTTCGATAAAAGAGCTGTTCCGGCCAGTAGGACGGTGCTGTTCCTAATAAAAGTCCGACGTGAAGTTGCCATAATAAGTTATTTATATTGTTAATTTAAATTAAACTTTCTCTCTGATATATTGGTGTTAAAGCACAGCAAATATAGTTCATTTTTTCTTCCGGAAAAGCTGTAGTTATTGATTCCCACAGGCATAAAGTTATGTAATTTTAGAATAATTCGTTGTTTTTTGTATTATCAGTCATTCAGGTTTTGATCAATTTTGTTCCATTCACTAAATAGTATTAAATTTAGCGAATATATTCACTGAATTTAATTAAATATGGCGAATATGATAATGAGAATATGATAGGTCGTAATTTAGAATTCAGAATAGAACAAAAATTGACTTCAGGAAAAGCCATCATTGTTCTTGGGCCCAGACAGACAGGGAAAACGACATTGCTAAAGAAAATAGCATTGAAATACCAAAAGTATATTTTTCTTAATTGCGATGATCCTTTTGTACGTAATCAATTGCAAAACATTAATACTGCACAGCTTCGACAGTTGATAGGTTCTAAAGAAGCGGTTTTTATTGATGAAGCGCAAAGGGTTAAAAATATTGGAATTACTCTAAAGCTAATTACCGATGAGTTTAAAGAAGTAATTCTTTTGGTTAGTGGTTCATCCGAATTGGAAATTGCCAACGAAATAAATGAACCGTTAACGGGAAGAAAATGGGAATTTATGCTTTATCCTATCAGCTGGCAGGAATTGAATACCCATTTTGGATATGTAACAGCTATGCAGCAATTGGAACAACGCATCATCTACGGTATGTATCCTGAAGTAATAAACAATCCTGGCAATGAAACTGAAGTACTTAGACAAATCGCTGGTAGTTATCTGTTTAAAGATTTGCTGGCTTACAATGGGATCAGAAAACCTGAGTTACTTGAAAAACTTTTAAAAGCTCTGGCCTTTCAAATTGGTAAACTGGTGTCTTACAACGAACTTGCAAATATGTTGCAAGTCGATAAAAATACGATAATTACATACATCGATTTACTGGAAAAGGTGTTTGTTATATTCAGATTGCAGCCATTTAGCCGCAATTTACGAAAAGAAATCAGTACCAGTCGTAAGATTTATTTCTTTGATACGGGTATTCGAAATACATTAATTAATAATTTTAATTCTTTTGAGTATAGGGATGACGAAGGTGTACTTTGGGAGAATTTTGTAATTGCCGAACGCATGAAATACCTTCATTATCAGGGATTATATTCAAATGTTTGGTTTTGGAGAACCCAACAACAACAGGAAATTGATTATCTGGAGGAATCAGAAGGCGTACTTTCCGGATATGAGTTTAAATGGAATCCAGGTAAGAAATACAAAGTACCCAATATATTTTCTGAAACTTATCCAAAATCAGAAGTTCAATTAATCAATAATAAAAATTTCTTGCCGTTTGTTGGAATAGTTTAAAAGATTTTATTCCGGAATCCGGATAGTTGCCATTACAAATTATTGATGATCATTGGAGTGCAGGATTTCAAATACACAGTTAAAAGGTGAAGATTACAATTGAAAATCAGTGAGGTTAAATTGGCACTTGCGATTGACAGCTTTTAGTGCATTCTATACAACTGTTCATAAATATCATAATATCAATAGCTTAAATTTATATCTTCAGTTTTTAAATTATACGATTTTACCTCTTCGTAGCCTAGTCCGGTAGCAACATAATGCATTTTAGAACATACATCAATACCACTGGCATTGGGGTTGATTAAAGACATTTTTGCTTCCATTTTTACCCTTTTAAAAGTTAAGTTTTGAAAAAATGTCTTTAGGAAGTGTACTTTTGTTGTTAATAGTATTCTATAAGGGGTCGCAGTGCATCCATTGTTTAAATCATAATAGCCCCTCCGTTAAAAGGGCTATTTATACTTTGTCTCGTCCTGAAAAAAGTTGACTAATTAAAAGTCAACGTATGGAAAATAAAATCATTAGGAGAAGAATCAGTT
>Ga0247842_10000147_pt1 | contig 159297 bp, 144 predicted proteins | sample LaCruzMarch2015__3_FD_192411 | JGI IMG/M metagenome (GOLD analysis project Ga0247842, IMG submission 192411) | Freshwater microbial communities from meromictic Lake La Cruz, Castile-La Mancha, Spain - LaCruzMarch2015_19m | ecosystem: Environmental > Aquatic > Freshwater > Lake | place: Spain... | reverse complement strand
GGTACGCCGATGACTGCAACATTTTCACCAAGAGCAGGATGTCATCCTACCGTGTGAGGGACAGTGCGAAGAGCTATCTCGAGAGAAAGCTGAGGCTGAAAGTGAACATGGAGAAGACGGAGGCAAGGAGGGCCGTAGGCTCGTCCTTCCTCGGATTCACATTCATAACCGACGGTGAGAGGGGAAAACTTGGATATACCGTACCCCAAGGAAAGAAGCTGAAGAAGCTTGAGGACCGGATCCGGCTCATCAACGAAACGCAATCGTGGAACGAGCATTGAAACGGTCGTCAGGGAGCTCAACAGCATTCTGAGGGGCTGGGTCGGATACTTTGCGAGAAGTGCCATCAAGAAGTACCTCATGCGCCTGATGGAGTGGATACGGAGACGCATACGTCAGTACCTATGGAAACAATGGAAGAACGGTGAGAACCGGAAACACCGCCTCAGACAGCTGGGGATGGAAGAGTGGAAGTTGAAGAAATGGAAACTCGGAAGCAACTCATACTGGAAGATGGCAGGAGCCATGAACTATCTCATCAGCAGTGAGAGCATCCATGAGCATTACGGTCTGGTGGATATACTGGGCTATTACAACAAGCTCCATGCTGAGCGTATGGAACTTGATGGGATTGTACTGGATTTCCGGTACAATAGTCTGTTTGGTTGAACCGCCGTATGCCGAACGGCACGTACGGTGGTGTGAGAGGTTGGGGCCTTGCGGCCCCCGCCTACTCGATTCGGTCCTTGGGGATGGTTGGCTAGGCGATATAGCCCAGCAATGAGGATATCGAGGAGGCACTGGCTTTCAGGTCCACGACATATTGGTTCTTGGCTTCTTCCGAGAATCTGAAGGTCGGCCAGGAAATCGACATGCCAGCGATGATCGACCCGGTATAATCCCGTATAGGCACCGCGATGCAGCGCACCCCATCCTCATGTTCCTCCAGATCCTGGGCATATCCCTGGGTTTTGACCAAGGCCAATTCCGTTTGCAGCTGGGAGCTGTTGGCAATGGTCCGGCGGGTGAAGGGGACGAACTCCATATTGCGGATCAACTGTCCAAAAGCCGGTTCTTCCATCTCGGAAAGCAGGATCTTGCCGATAGCCGTGCAATACAGGGGAATGCGTTTCCCCACCCGCGAATACATGCGGATGGTATAGCGCGATTCGATTTTTAGGATATACATGGCCATATCTCCATCAAGAATCCCCATATGCACGGTTTCCCGCAGTTTCTCGCCCAATTCCTCGGCAATCGGCCGGGCTACTTCGGTAAGATCCATATGGGCCAGGCCTTTCGATCCGATGCTGAACATCCTGAGGGTAAGGGAGTACTGGTCATTGGTATCCCGATACACATAACCAAGGTCCACCAAGGTGATCAGAAACCGGTACAGAGTCGGTTTGGGCAATCCGGTTTCTTCGGCGAGCCGTTCCAGGTTGATTTTCCGGTAAGCCGACAGATGTTCCAGGATTCCCAGAGTGCGGCTGACTGAACTGAGTTGTTTTGCTCCTTCCTGTTGGAGCTTGTTCTCTGATTTCACAACCATATGGTGGACCTCCTGGTATCAAGCAAAATATTTTTGCGCGTTGGTGAAAGAGATATCCTGTACGGTGGATCCCAATAGGGTCAGATCGGCAGGCAGTTGCCCCTCTTCCACCCAGCAGCCCAACAGATTGCACAGGATCCTGCGGAAATACTCGTGGCGTGGGTAGGAGAGGAAACTCCGTGAATCGGTGAGCATGCCGATGAAGCGTGGCAGCGAGCCTAGATTGGCCAGAATCCTCAACTGTTCCTCCATGCCGTCTTTGTGGTCGCCGAACCACCAGGCTGATCCCAATTGGATCTTTCCGGGAATCCCGCCACCTTGGAAGCAACCCATCTGGGTGCCCATCACATAGTAATCCTTGGGATTGAGGGTGTAAAGCACTGTTTTGGGAACAGCGTGTTCCATTTCCAGAGCTCCCATGAAACCGGAAAGGCTGGTGGATAGGGGCCGGTCATCCGAGGCGTCAAAACCCGTATCGGGGCCAAGCTGTCTGAACATCGGCCCATTGAGGTTCCGGGTGGAATTCAGGTGCAGCTGCATGACTACCCCGTGTTTCGCATACTGTTTGCCTAGGAACAACAGCACTTTGGTCTGGTAGGCATCGATCTCGGTGGCGGTAAGACTCTGGCCGGCAAGGCCTTTCTGGAAAACCGTCTCGATCTGTGCGTCACTGGCCTGGGTGTAGGGAACCATGGGAATTCCATGATCGGAAGCCCGGCACCCTTGCTGGATGAAGAATACCAGCCGTTTTTCCAAGGCTACACACACATCATCCACCGTTCTGATAGCCATTCCCGCGGCATTTCCCAATTTTTCGATGTAGGAAGCGAAAAGCGTTGATTGCACTGACAAGGCTTTGTCCGGACGGAACGAAGGCATCACCTTGGTATCGATATGGCCGATAGGCGCCTGGCCTGCATTGATACGGGCATGGATGACCAGATCATCGGCGGGATCATCGGTGGTGCCCACGGCGGTCACGGAGAATTTTTGGAAAATGCTGGAGACCGCCAGATCGTCACTGGCCAGGCGTTCATTGGCCTGTTTCCAGATGGATGGGGCGGTTTGGCTATTCAAAGGTGTGGTGATATCAAAATACCGCTGAAGTTCCAGATGGCTCCAATGATAGAGCGGATTGCCAAGCAGTTGGGGAATCGTCGCAGCCCATGCCAGGAACTTGTCATAGGGATCGGCGTTTCCGGTGATCAGTTCCTCAGGAATGCCGACCGTACGCATGGCGCGCCATTTGTAATGGTCGCCACCCAGCCAGATATCGGTAAGGGTGGCGAACTTCTTGTTCTCCGCGATCTGCTGGGGAATCAGATGGCAATGGTAATCGAAGATCGGCATGTTGGCCGCACAATTGTGGAACAATGTCCGGGCGGTCCCGTTCGTAAGAAGAAAATCCTTGTCCATGAATGCTTTCATAATGTCACTCCATCCTTGAAAATCGCAATCTCATGATAGCCGTTGATCTCATTTTTCGTCTGCATGCGGCCACTCGCCACATCACAGACATAGTCGATCAGATCCAACAGCACCACCGGGGACTCCTCAAACAGAAGCCTGCCAGCGTCGAAATCCATCCATCCGCTCTTTTGCCTGGCCAGGGCGGTATTGGTGGAAATCTTGACGGTGGGAACCACAGAACCCAGCGGGGTGCCCCTTCCGGTGGTGAACAGAATCAGATGCGCTCCAGCGGCAGCCATTGCGGTAGTGGAGACGATATCGTTTCCTGGACCATCCAGAATCTGCAACCCGGTGTTCTCAATCCGTTCACCATAGCCTAGCACACCTTTGATGGGGGAGGTACCACCTTTTTGCACGCAACCCAGCGATTTATCCTCCAAAGTGGTGATTCCGCCCGCCTTATTGCCTGGAGAGGGATTTTCATACACCACCTGGCCATGCCGGATGAAATACTGTTTGAAGCCATTGACCAGACCGGTCAGCCGGTCAAAAACCTCCCGGGAGACACAACGGTCCATCAATACCTTCTCGGCACCGAACATCTCGGGAATCTCGGTGAGTATGGCGCTGCCTCCCGCCGCGGTAAGATAATCGCTGAAACGTCCAACCAGTGGATTCGCGGTGATTCCCGACAATCCATCGGAGCCCCCGCATTTCAACCCCACGACCAAACGGGAAAAAGCGACCGGGGTGCGTGTGGCCTGGCCGGCATAGGATGCCAACAAAGTGAGCAGTTGTTTTCCCTCGGTGATCTCATCAGCAACCTGTTGGGTTACCATGAACCGCACCCGCTCGTGATCATAAGGGCCCAAGGCTTCCTTGAAAGCCTCGATGGTGTTGTTCTCGCATCCCAGCCCGATCACCAGCACCGCTCCGGCATTGGGATGGCGCACCAGATCAGCCAGGATGGTGCGGGTATTCACATGGTCCGCGCCCAATTGGGAGCATCCATAGGGGTGTTCCCAGGCATGGATACCATCGATACCCTCCAAGGCTCCGTTTGCCAGCTGTTGGTTCCCCCAGGTAGCCAGTGAGGAGGCTACCTTGTTCACACATCCCACGGTGGGGATGATCCAGATCTCATTGCGGATACCGATGTGTCCATCGCTGCGTTCATAGGCCTGGATAGTACCGGCTTGAACCGCGGGTGGGGGGCATACAGCATCCTGTGGACAGTAGGCGTAGGATTCAGTCTCCGCTAGATGGGTGGCGGTGTTGTGGGTATGGACATGCGTACCCCGCGGTATGGCTGACCGCGCTGTTCCGATGGAAAATCCGTATTTGATGATCCGCTCCCCTTCGGCAATGTCGCGTAAAGCGAATTTATGGCCCTGGGGGATAGCTTCAGTGATCCGTATGGATTCTCCTCCCACGGTGATCATGCTGCCAGCACCAAGCGGTTCGAGAGCGACCGCTACCATATCGGTGTCATGGATCCGGATCGCCCTATGGTTCATACCAGCCCCTCCATGGTTTTACGCACACCCAGGGTGAGTATGGATTCAAGCGTGGATGCCACGGCGTATTGGAGACCGTCCACTTCCCTAAGGTCGCTGCCCCACCAGGAGCTTTCACCCAGGACATGCCCTACCAGACGCAAGGTCGCCTGCGCACTGCCATCCCATTCCTTCCATTCATTGGCGAACTGTTGAAGCACCGGCAGATCATCCTTGATCTGGTAGGTCTGTTCGCCGCGGGTACCGATCAACGCCCCATCCACAATCTGTGTGCCCCGGTAGAAGGCGATGAGGGCGGCCAGGGAGAAAGTGAGCACCGCGGGAAGCCGGTGGTGGTCAAGATAGTATCCGATAAGCGATGGCAGGACTCTGGTGCGGAACTTGGAAACGGAATTGAGGGAGATACTGAGCAGAAGGTGCTTGATATAGGGATTGGCGAAACGTTCAGCGACCGCGGCCGCATAGTTCTCAAGACGGTTCCTATCGCCGTGCACCGATGGGATCACTTCGGTGTAGATGCCTTTTTTCATATACGTCGAGATCACGGGATCATCCATGCACTGTCCCACGGTATCAAGTCCGGCGAGGTAGGCGGCGAGCACCGTCATGGTGTGCGCTCCGTTGAGCACCCGTACCTTCTGGGTCCGGTAGGGAGTCATGTCTTTGGTCCAGACTACATTCAAACCAGCCTGGGTGAGCGGGAATTCAGCGCTATAGTCTTTCTGGCTTTCGATCACCCACAGATGGAAGATCTCCGCGGTGTCCAGCAGGTTGTCCGTGTAACCCAGTTCACTTTCAATCTGTTTGGCCTCATCCCGGGGGTAGCCGGTGACAATCCGGTCGACCAGGCTGTTGAGGAAGTCACAGGATTGCTCCACCCAGGTGGTGAACTCCTGCCCAAGGTTCCATTCCTTGGCCAGCCGGAGCACGATCTCATGCAGTTTGGTGGCGTTCTTGTCGATAAGCTCGCAACAGATCACCACCAGGCCTTTGTCAGCCTTCCCCTGGAAATACCGGAAGCGTTCGTAGAGAAACTGGGTGATTTTCCCCGGATAGGAAGCCGGTGGCTGGTCTGCCAGGGTATCCGAGGCGCTATAGGCGATGCCGGCTTCGGTGGTATTGGAGACGATGAAGCGCAATTGCTCCAGTTTCGCACAGTCCAGATAGGTTGGGTATTCACTGTACGGGTTGATGCAACGGCTCACCGAGGTGATGGTGCGGCGCTCATCCACGGGTTTTCCATTCTGGATGCCACGGAGAATCGTGGTGTACATGCCTTTCTGTGCATTGATCATCTCGGACAGGCCTTTGTCCAGAGGTTGCACGATCACCACGGATCCATCAAAACCTGTCTTCTCATTGGTGATATCCACCATCCAATCCACGAATCCCCTTAAAAAGTTACCTTCGCCAAACTGGAGGATCTTCTCTTTTCCAGTACCCGGAATATGCGTTTGCCCAATGCTCTCCACGATGTGCCTCTTATTCTTCCGCGATTGCGGAATACCTGATAAAAAAATGGAATAATATTTCAATATTATTGATCTTCATCATAAGGAAACCTTCCTGAGGTGTCAATAAGGCCTGGGGCTCCCGCTGATCAGAGGGTTTCAGTGATAGCGGACTATGGATAGCAGTGGTTCGATGGATGTGTGGAAAAGGGTTGGGCAATACTGGCTGTTTTCCCGTCAGACAGCGGTAAGTCTGGCGGGAAGCCTTTGCCACTGGTGTTGCCAGTTGGGGATCAGCGGTTCTTGACTGCCATGGCTTCCAGGACATCGGCGACATCCTCACAAGTATCCAGCACCAGTTCCATACCGTCGAAAATCTCTTTCCAACGGATCACATTGATGGGAGCGATGGTCTCATCGCAGTATAGTGCTTTCACGTTGGCCCGGTAGAAGCGATCGGCCGATTCTTCATCATGGTTCACCGAGATAAGCATCTGGGTGAGCTCATGCGAAGTCTTGAAATGCTCGAATTCATCGAAAGCCTTCACCAGGGTGGAACACGCCTGCACCATGAGGGCAGAGACCGGCAGGATCTCGTTGCGCACCGCTTTCACCGAGAGCATATCAAGGGTAAGGGCGACATCCTCGATGGCATCGGTCACACTATCGATCTGCGAGCCCAGTTTGAGAAGGTCTTCGCGGTCGATGGGCGTGATGAAGGCCTTGTTGAGTTCACGGACCAGATTGTGGAGCATCTCGTCGCCTTCATGCTCGATTCTATGGATGTTCTCCGCCCGGGTCTCAACCTCGGTGTAGTTGTTGAACAGTGAATCAAGCTCGGTGGCCGTGCGCAATGAGCAATCCATCATTTCCGAAAGCAACTGGAAATAGTTGATGTCTTTGTTTTTTCCGAATTTCATGGTTGATCCTCTCGGGGGTCTGGCCCCCAATATATGGTTTTAAGCCGTCTAGAAGATTAAAAGAAACAGTTTGGCTATGAGAAAGCCAATAAAACCGCACCCGGGGAAGGTCAGTATCCAGGCCCAGCCCATCTCCCGTACGATTCCCCAATCGACACTGGAAACCCGCCGGGAAGCGGCGACTCCCATCATGGCCGTGGTTTTCGTGTGGGTGGTGGATACCGGCAGGCCAGTCAATGAAGCTAAAAGCAGGCATCCACTGGCACTCAGATCCGAGGCGAAGCCCTGGTAGGTCTGCATTTTCACCATATCCAATCCAACGGTCTTGATAATCCGCTTACCCCCCACCAGGGTTCCCAATCCCATGACAAGCGAGCACAGCGCCATGACCCACAAGGGGATATTGAAGGTTCCATCCGGAGAGCGCGTGGCGGATCCATTGAGGAAGAGGGCCAGCATGAAAACGCTCATGAATTTCTGTCCATCCTGGGCACCATGCAGGAAAGCCATCAACGCGGCAGCGCCCACTTGTCCTTTATGGAAGAACCGCTCGGCTTTGGCCCGCTGGGCATGGCGTGCCAGACGTTCAATAATACGGACAATCACCCATCCTGAGGAAAATCCCAGTACCGAGGAAACTCCCAAACCAATGATGACTTTGACCCATTCGCTGAAATTGATGGAGGAAAGACCTCCCAGAGCCAACGCTGCTCCGGTAAGTCCAGCGATAAGTGAATGGCTTTCGCTGGTGGGAATACCCATCCGCCAGGCTCCCACTGCCCAGATGACAATGGCGAACATGGCCGCGGCAAGCACGATTCTGGCTTCGTTGCCATCCGAGCCTCCCATAGCACCCTTGGGACTGAAATCCACCATCTTCGATATGGTATCAGCCACTTCCGTGCTGATTCCCGTCATAAGGAGTACCCCTAGGAAATTGCAGAAAAAAGCCATGATGATGGCGGTGCGTGGACTGAGAGCCCGGGTGGCTACTGCGCTTCCGATGGCATTCGGAGCATCTGTCCAGCCGTTTACAAACACAACTCCCAATACCAGCACTATGCTTGTAATGAATGCGAAATCCAAGAGAAACCTCCGGTTGCCCGGTTCCGACAGTCCAGAAGAAATTCTATCGCCATAACCGGAAAGACATGGAAAACTGGAGAAATGAACAACCAGGATGTTCACCTTTCCCATCGGTGGAATACTATCTGCTTGACAGTATATGAGTCAACACCGGTAGTAGGTCCATATGGGGATTTTTAGGATTTTTCGAGTAAAAAAATAAAAATTATTATATACAATATAAAGTATTAATAAAACTGAAAATAATTTCAACCTCTAGGAAGCCCAGCCTGCCGGCTCCATGGTGGATTGCTCATCCGATAACCAGATTCCCGGAATCACCGTTTCATCTGGCGTAAACCTGCGCGAATTCACAACTGATCAGTTCTATTGTCAACCTCCTTTTGGATTTCCGTAGATAGAAATACAAAGGATTTAAAATGGCAGTTTAAGCCAATATTGTCAAAATAGACAAAATTAGATATTGTGTCAGTACGTTTAATGTACTACAGTAAAACGAAAATCAAACCTTGATTCTCTGGAGGACTATCACCTATGGATCCAATACAGCAGAAATCGATATTCGATAAATGCTTGGCTTTCACTGAGGCTTCCGAAGCCCGGGCCACAGGCATCTATCCCTTTTTCAAACCTATAGAGCGGAGCGAAGGCTCCAAAGTCATCATCAAAGGACGGGAACTGTTGATGATGGGTTCGAACAACTATCTCGGTCTGGCCAATGATCCCCGTCTCAAAGAAGCCGCGGAACAAGCCATCTCCCGGTACGGCACCAGCTGTTCCGGTTCCCGTTTCATGAATGGTACCCTCGATCTCCATGAGGAATTGGAAACGAGACTGGCCCGTTTTGTCGGTAAGGAAGCCGCCCTCTGTTTCACCACCGGTTATCAGACAAACCTCGGAGCGATCTCCGCGATGCTGAACCGCGGCGATCACGTGATTGTGGATAAATATGACCATGCCTCCATTATGGATGGCGTTTTCCTGGCCGATGGTACGAAAAAGGATATCAATCTCCACCGTTTCAAACACAATAGCATGGAGGATCTGGAAAAGGTACTGGGTAAGATTCCCCTCAACGAGCCCAAACTCATCGTATTGGACGGAGTCTTCTCCATGGAAGGGGATATCGCTCCGCTTCCCCAGATCAAAAAGCTGGCGGATGCTTATCAGGCTGGCATCTATCTGGATGAAGCCCATGCGATTGGCGTGGTTGGCGAACATGGCCGTGGAACCTGTGAATACTTCGGGGGAGATTCCAGTCTCTGCGATCTGGTGATGTGCACGTTCTCCAAATCCTTCGGATCCCTGGGCGGCTTTGTCGCCGGCGATGCGGTGGTGGTCGATTATATCCGGCATATGGCCCGTCCGCTGATCTTCAGCGCCTCGATGCCCCCCGCGAATATCGCCGCCACCATGAAAGCCCTTGAGATCATCGAGACAGAACCCGAGCGGGTCCACCGCCTGCAACGCAATGCCCGCCGGATCATCGACGGCTTCCGTTCGCTTGGATTCAACATCGGCCAGACCGAGACGCCCATCGTCCCCCTGGTTATCGGCGACAATGACAAGACCTTCCAGTTGTGGAAAGCCCTGTTCGAACGGGGCATCTATGTGAATCCGGTGATCAGTCCCGCGGTTCCTCCTCAACGGGCTTTGCTGCGCACATCCTGCATGGCCATCCACACCGAAGATGAGTTGGACTACGCCTTGGATGTCATCGGAAAGGAAGCGGGTAAGCTCGGCATCATCTAGAAACCTCTCTGTCTGTCCTAGTGGACCATATTGTTGTATATTCCCAATATGAAGACGATGTGCATTGCCGGGTTGGATGGATTGGCGGCTTTGGTTTCCGATCATGTGAATCAGGCCGCGAAACGGATCGAGGGGGAGTTGAGGATAGGCATTCCAGGTGGCCGCAGTGCCGCCCCTTTGATGAAGGGCCTTCTCTCAGCTTCTCCCGAGGTGCTGTCCCGTGTACGTCTATACCTGGTGGACGAGCGTGCCAGCGGCGACCGGAATTACAATACCCTGATGGCGGTTGGGCTGGGGGAGGCTTTGGGAAAAGGCTTCCTGCGCAACGACCAGGTGGTGGTTCCCCGCCTTGGCGAGACGTTTCTTCCAGACGGAGCGACGCTGGCTCTTCTGTATCTGGGAGTAGGTGAGGATGGGCATTTCGCCTCGCTCTTCCCAGGCTCCTATCCCGACCTGGATGCGAAAAGCGTACCGGAAATCACCTTTGTCAGCGATAGCCCAAAGCCACCGGCCGCTCGGGTTACTGTGACCTATCGTGCCTTGCGGCTGGCGGCCAGGCAGGCCAAAGTATATCTTCTGTTCCTCGGAGAAGGCAAGCACCAGGCCCTTGAGCGCTTGCTGGCCGATAAAGAGAGTCCAGCAACCTTGCCGTGTCTGTTTTTCCCACGCGAATGGTTCAATGTCGATATCATCACCGATATAAAGGAGAGACTGCCATGAAACGGATGATCATCCAGTTTGGTGGCACAGGCGATCTGGTTCTTAAGAAACTCTATCCTGCCTACGACCATCTCATCCGTCAGGGATTTGATTTCATGGTGCTCGCTCTGGGGCGGCGATTCGCTGACCGTGAGGCTTTCATCTCCTCGATGGTGGATGCCAATGCCTCCAGGGAATTCCTGGAACGCCTGGAATACCAGTACTACGATATGGCTGATCCGGCATCCCCCGGGGTGTTGGGCGACCGTCTGCAGCAGATGATCGGTCATGCCGGCGAGGTGGAGTTGATCTACTATCTGGCTTTGCAGCCTTCGCTGTATGAGGATGCTATCCAACAGATCCAGCTGGTCGATTCAAAAATCTCCTGTTCCTGTGTGCTTACCAAGAAAATCGTGGTGGAGAAACCCTTCGGTTTCGATATGGAGAGTGCCCAGCGGTACAACCGTATCCTGCTTACCGCCTTCAGCGATAAGGAGATCTACCGGGTTGACCATTATCTTGGCAAGGAGTTCATGCAGAATCTTCTGGTACTGCGTTTCCACAACGACATCATCCGGAGTATCTGGGACAACCGTTCCATCGAGAGTATCCAGATTGTATTCGATGAGACCCATGGGGTGGACCAGCGGTTGGGATTCTATGAACAGATCGGCGTGGTGCGTGACACCATCCAGAACCATATCCTGCAGATTGTCACCTATCTGACCATGAATGAACCCGCCACGCTTTCATCCGACGATATCGCCGTGGAGAAAGTCAAAGTCCTCCGCTCCATTGGCAGTATCAGCGAATTCTACACCGGCCGTTACAGCTCGCTGGGTGCCGACAGTGGCCGGGTGATCAATACCCCCACCTATGCGGCTTTCAAACTCCATGTGGACACCTTCTACTTCGCAGGCATTCCCATCTATGTGCGTACGGGAAAAATGCAGAAGGAAGCCAAATCCCTGATCTATGTGAAATTCAAGAACACCACCGCCAAGGTGATGCACGACGATACGATCGCTGAGAATGGGGTGATCATCACTATCCAGCCAGAACTCACTATCGATATCAGCATGAATCTCAAAGACCCCGGCACAGCCTGGAAGTCAAAGCCCGTGCGGTTCAGGTTCAACCAGACTGAGACTTTTGGCGCCAACACTCCCGAAGCCTATGAACAGATTGTCCGTAAGATCCTTGAGGGGGATAAAAGCCTGTTCCCCACCATGCGCGAGATATCCGAATCCTGGCGGATTGTGGAACCCATGCTGGCCGAAGACCCCCATATGGAGGTCTATCCTTCGCGCACTCTGCCCGCCTTCGTCACCCGCCTCTCAGAAGACAATGCCTTCAAGTGGTTTGGCTGAGATTGTGGAAAGCCTGGGTATGCCAGCCAGCACCCGATTGCCTAGAAAAGAGCCGCGATCTCCTTTGCATACAGTTGTACGATCTTGTGGCGCATGACTTCCTGTTTGGCCGACAACTCCTGCCCGATCTTGAAGGATGTGTTCAGGATAGCGAAACGGCTGATCCGCTCAAAGCTCTTGAAACCGTTCTTGGCGCTGATCAGATTGTTGATCTCATAATTCAGCAGGTCCCGGACTTCGGGGAGTGAGCAGATATCGAACCGTGCCATATAGGGGATCGCATTCTGCTTGATATACAATTCCAGACGTTTGGTATCAAGCACAATCAGCGCCCCAAGGTGCTTCCTGTCCTGTCCGACAACCACCGCCTGTTCGATATATTCCGATTCACGTAGACGGGCTTCGATGGGAAGTGGCTCGATATTCTCGCCTCCTGAAAGCACAATGGTGTCCTTCGCCCGGCCACGGATGGCGAATTCGCCTTTGTGGGTCCATACCCCGATATCTCCGGTATTGATCCAGCCATCCTTGTCAATCACCGCCTGGGTGAGGTCGGGACGTTTGAAGTACCCCACCATCACCTGTCCACCCCGGGCATGGATCACGCCTTTGTGTCCAGGAGGAACATCCCGGCCTTGTTCATCCACAATCCTGATAGCGGTTTCGGGCAGGGGGGATACCGTGCTGCGGACTTGATGGCGGATCTCGCGCAAGGCGATCACCGGTGCGGTTTCGGTGAGGCCGTAACCATCCAGCAATGTAATGCCGACCGCCTTGAAGAAACGATCGACAGATGACGGCAGCGACCCGCCTCCGGAGACTCCCGCCCGGAAATTCGTTCCCAGTTTAGCTCTGATCTTGGTAAAGACCAACTTGTCGCCTAGCAGTTTGAAGGGGGTGAGCACCATCAGCGGGATGATCCCCATTAAAAAGTCGAGTGGATAGAACCTTCGGGAGAATTGTGGCATGCGGTTGAGTATCAGATCCAATACCATCGCATGCGAAGAGCCCACCCAGACAAAGAAATGGAACATTGAGCGCGCCACAGCGCTCTTTTCCTTGATATTCTGGTAGACTCCGGCTTTGACTGCCTCCCATATGCGTGGAACTGAGCCCATCCAGACTGGATTCACCCGTTGGAGATCAATCAGCATGATCTTGCCGATGGGTTTTGAATAGGCCACCGCCGAAGCTTGTGAAACGATGATGTATTGGATGATCCGTTCGAACGAGTGCCAGACGGGAAGCACCGAGAGCCAGCGTTCCCCTTGGTGGAAATCGACTACCTTGGGCAGCTGCTCCAATTGGAATAGGAAATTGGTATGGCTGAGCATGACCCCCTTGGGTTCTCCGGTGGTGCCGGAAGTGAAGATGATCGTGGCGATATCACTCTCTTTCCCATTGGCGATGCGTTTCTCAATAAAATCCGGATTTTTCTGGTTGAACTGGATGCCTTGTTGCATGGCCTCACCGAAAGAAAGCAGGGTGATGCCCTGGGGGATTCCGGTGGTGATCGGTTCTGCCGCATACCGGTCATCCATGACGATAATGGTCTCAAGCTGGGGGAGCTGATCCTTGAGATCGAGGATTTTCCTGGTTTGTTCCGCATTCTCGGCGAAGCAGATGCGGCTGTCGGTGATCCCCAGGATGAATACCAGTTCATAGGGCATGGCATCGCGTCCCCGGGGGACATCGGCCGCTCCCAGCGAGAGGATGGCCATGTCGGCGACCAGCCATTCCTTGCGGTTGTCGCTGATGAGCCCGACATGCATCTGATTTCTGATTCCCAGTACATGGAGGGCCCCTGCCATATCCAGCACCTGCCGGTACAGCTGGATATAGGTGGTGGGTTCGAAGTTCCCTGCATCATCCTTGGATAGCTGGGCTTCGTTCTTTGGGTACTGGGTGGTTATGTGCTGTAATAGTTGCGGAAGTGTCTTGTACATTCTTGAATTCCCTTATATTATTAATATTGACAAAATTACATAAAATGTCAATCTGACAATATAAGGAAAGGGCAAGTTTGATACAAAATATGGTAGGAATGGAAGAAGACTCTTCCTATGTCGATGTCAGGTATCCAAATGTGAATACATCAGCGGCCGTTTTTCATAAAGGCGCGATACACAACATAGCCGGTGCCTGGCACCAGAACAAGCGCGAACCGCCACAGGATATGCCATGGAAGGGTGCCATAGACCACAATAGTGAGGATCACCAGAAGGATATCGCAGACAATGGCGGTTATGGCCAGGATTTTTGCCCAGGGAGAGGCATACCGGCTTGCCCGGCGCCGCACCAAGGGGCGACCGGTAGTGATAGGGGTAGGAGTATGGGTAGGGGAATCATCATACCCGGAAGCAGTTTCCAACAGAGAAGGAGACAAAAGGGCGTGTGCTTGTCCATATGCCAGAAAAGCCTGTTGGAAGCGATTGAAAGCGGTATCCTGCATGTCATGGCCCTCGATTCTCCAACTAGAACCATTCTCCCTGGGTTTGATCTGGATGAATGGATACCGTCTGAACGAACGATTGAGCTCGGTATCGATCCGATACCAGGCCATCTGTTCCCAATCGAGGGTATCGGTTGTGTAAAACCGTCTGTTCCTCAGGACTTTGGGATGCACTACCCGTTGGAGACCTTCGCTGGAGAGCGAGTATTCGATGTTGGCGCTGAACAAGCGTACCATGCCGAACAGGGAAAGCGTGAACAGCACCATACACAACCAGACGGGAGCGCCCAAAGCCAACGCTACGAACAGCACCATAAGCGAAAACTGGGTTCCGACTATGAGGACCAGAGCCAGCCCCCCTTTGACCAGTCCTGCCCGACGGTAGGATTCCCGCTCCACTTCAGGAGGGGCAGTTGGGACATTGGTTCCCGGGATATATGTGCCATGCGCCTCAAGTCCAGCGGATTGCCGATGGTCAGGCTCCCCGATCCTGCCTGGATCGAGGGTTGGGTCGATAGTGTTCATGCTCTTCCCCCTGATAGTGATTGTACGTCCGCGTCAATAGGTCGGCAAGTGGAAATCAGCCGTCGGTACAACTGATTGGCCTGATTGGAAAAAACAACAACAGTGAAGGAATCTGATGTATGATGGAGATACGGAATATCGGTAGAACGATCCAGTCAGAGGCGTATCACCTACGCCGGTACATCAGCTGGCCATCACTATGGTAACCACGGGAGGATTCTCATGGGTCATGTAGTGGTACGAGTCAATCAATGCAAAGGGTGCGCGCTGTGTGTCGCGACCTGTCCTCTGGAATGCCTGCGCATCGGGGAGGAAATCAACACAATCGGATATCAACATGTTCTCTTCGAAGGGGAGGACCGCTGCACAGCCTGCGGGATGTGTTTCATGGTCTGCCCCGAACCAGGTGCGCTGACAGTGCTTATGGGAAAGGAGGAGTGACCATGGTGAAACGATTGATGAAAGGTAACGAAGCCGCGGTGTATGGCGCGCTGATAGGCGGCTGCACCCATTTTTTCGGATATCCTATCACACCGGCCAGTGAGATCTCCCAAGCCGCCGCCTATTACTTCACCGCCTCGGGAAGGGTGTTTCTTCAGGCTGAATCGGAAGTGAGCGTGGTGAATATGCTCTATGGCGCGGCAAGCGCGGGAGCCCGTTCAATGACTGCTTCCTCGGGGCCGGGAATCGCCCTGATGGGCGAAGGGCTTTCGTATCTGGCGGGAGCCCGCCTTCCCAGTGTGGTGATCGATATGCAGCGTTCAGGTCCTGGTCTGGGGAATATCTGGCCGGAACAGAGTGATTACAACATGGTGGTCAAGGGGGGTGGGCACGGCAACTACCACAACATCGTGCTTGCGCCGGGCTCGGTCCAGGAAATGTTTGACTTCACCCGCAAGGCCTTCACGCTGGCCGATACCTACCGGATGACTGTGTTCATTCTCAGCGATGCCTATATCGGGCAGATGATGGAGCCAGTGGACATCACGTCCGAGGTCCTGCATGGCGACCACAAGGACTGGGCAGTCTATGGCGATGCGGCGAGCCGGGCGAATCTGATCTCGTCCATCTACATGAACACCGCTTTGCTGCGGGCCCACAACGAGCACCTGCAGGAAATATACCGGCAGGTGGAACAGGAACAGGTTGATTTCCAGCAGACCCTCACCGAGGATGCTGATCTGGTCTTCGTTGCCTATGGAATAGCCGCCAGGATCACCCTGGGGGTGGTCCACAAACTCCGTGGCAAGGGCATCAAAGCCGGCTTGTTCCGTCCCAAAACACTGTTTCCTTTTCCCCGCAGACAAATCCATGATCTGGCGCTCCAGGGGAAAACCCTCGCGGTGGTGGAACTCAGCAATGGCATGATGGCGGATGATGTCCAGCTTGCCGCCGATGGGAAAACCCGGATTCTCAGGTATCTGACCATGGGAGGCGAGACGCCTACCGTGGAGGGTCTGATAGCCGAGGTCACCTGTGATCTGGCTTCTTTGGAGTGGGGAGGTGGCGCGCATGCTTGATCAACACAACAGTGAGCAGAAACATGTGAAATATGGAAAAGCCCGCGCCTTCTATCCAACCTTCGAACGCAAGGGCAGCGGTGATCTGGTGACCCATTACTGTCCGGGGTGTGGCCATGGAGTAGCCCAGAAACTGATTGCTTCGGTGATTGACGATCTGGGAATCCAGGACCGCACCATTTTCCTGTCCCCAGTGGGGTGCGCGGTATTCTCCTATTATTATTTCGATACAGGCAACATCCAATGCTCCCATGGAAGGGCTCCGGCGGTGGCTACCGGTGTCAGACGGACGCTCGATGATGCGATCATCATCAGCTATCAGGGCGATGGGGATCTGGCGGGTATCGGCATGACCGAGATTGTCCATGCCGCCAACCGGGGTGAGAATATCACCGTGATTTTCATCAACAATGCCATTTACGGTATGACCGGCGGACAGATGGCGCCGACCACTCCCGTGGGGCGGAAAACCCTGACGACTCCCTTTGGCCGGGAACTCATCCGCGATGGACGGCCCATCGGTATGGCCGAGCTGATGGAGTCACTTTCCACGCCAGTCTATATCGAGCGCTGCTCCCTGGCTACGGTGAAAGATGTCATGAAAACCCGCAAGGCGATCAAGAAGGGCTTGCAGAACCAGATCGACCATCTGGGATTCTCCTTCATCGAGATCCTTTCGCCCTGTCCCACCAACTGGAGGATGACACCGGTACAGGCTTGTGAATGGACCAAAAATGAATTGGCCGCTGTGTTTCCTTTGAAAGTATTCAGGGAAAGCCATGGGAAAAAAGCCCCCACCAGCCTGATCACACCGTTTCCATTTCTGGATGATGCCAGTCTGGTCGAACTGCTGGTCAATACGGGCGATGTCCAAAATGAACCGGAGAATTCCCTTGGCATTACCCAACGGGTGAAGATCTCAGGATTCGGTGGCCAAGGAGTGCTGTCGGCCGGGGAGTTGCTGGCCTGGTGCGGGATGTCGGAAGGCCTCGAAGTCACCTGGCTGCCTTCCTATGGACCCGAGATGCGAGGGGGGAGCGCTTCGGTGAGTGTGATTCTCTCGCCTCATGGAATAGGCTCTCCGCTGGTGGACAACATGGATGTGTTGATTGCCATGAATGGCCCTTCGCTGGACTTGTTCGAGAGCAAGGTGAAAAGCAAGGGTCTTATTCTGGTGAACTCCTCGATTGTTACCCGGCCGGTACTTAGGGATGATGTCAAGGTGATCCATATCCCGGCTTCACAGCTGGCCCATAAAGCCGGTTTGAACTCAGCGGCGAATGTGGTGATGCTCACGGCCTATCTGGCGGTCAGCGGCATCTGCCGTATCCAGACTCTTTTGGACTGCATACCGATTGTGTTCCGCAAGAAGGAATATCTGCAATTGAATCTTTCGCTGGTACGCTACATGCTTGAGTACATGAAAACCATTGACTCCGTTTGATGGAGCGTCCATTGTCAAAGAAGGAGGCCTGATGGCACAGGAAGCTGCTCTGATTCTGGCGATCAATCCAGGATCAACCACCACAAAACTGGCTTTGTATCGGGGAATGGAGGAAGTCGCCCTGAGAAACCTCGACCATACCGTTGAGGAGCTTGCTCCATTTGCCAACGTGGCCGACCAGTTGGAGTACCGGTTGGAGCTTACCCGCGTGTTCCTGCGGGAACAGGACCTCAGGGTGGGTTCCCTGGCAGCGGTCATGGGGCGGGGTGGACTTCTGCATCCCCTGGAAAGCGGGGTGTACCGGGTGGATACCCGTATGAAGGAGGATCTGCTCAAAGCCACCTATGGAGAGCATGCCTGCAATCTGGGGGCTCTTCTGGCCGATCGGATCGCCGTCGAATATGCCTGTCCCGCCTATATCGCCGATCCGGTGGTTGTGGATGAGATGATCGATGAGGCGCGTATTTCCGGTATTCCCGATATCCAGCGCAAGAGCATATTCCATGCCTTGAACCAGAAGTATGCAGCCCGCGAGACGGCTGCCATGCTGGGCAGGCCCTACGAAGAACTGTGCATGATTGTAGCCCATCTGGGGGGTGGGGTCTCTGTCGCCTCCCACCGGTATGGAAAGGTGATCGATGTGAACAATGCCCTGGATGGTGAAGGACCCTTCTCTCCCGAACGGTCGGGAGGTTTGCCGGCGGGTGATCTGATCCGCCTGGTGCTTTCGGGAACCTATACCTATCCGCAATTGAGGAAACGTATCACCGGAGGCGGGGGACTGTATGCCTATTGGGGGAGCCGGGACTTGCGCCAGCTCGAGCGCAGGATCGCCGACGGCGATACGCAGGCGGCGTTCTACCTGCGGGCGATGGTGTATCAGATAAGCAAAGAGATCGCCTCACACGGTGCGGTGCTGGCCGGAAATGTGGATGTGATCGTCCTTACCGGGGGAATGGCCTGGTATGGATTGTTGGTCGATATGGTCAAGGAGAGAGTGGGGTATCTTGCTCCGATCCACGTGATTCCCGGGGAACGCGAGATGCTGTCTTTGGCCGAGAACGCCCATGCGGTGATCATGGGAACCAGGGAGATAAAAGAATATGTCTGAAAAGCGAAGGACTGTCGCGATTGTGGGGGCTGCCCATGTGGAAAGCCTGCGCTGCATAGCCGCGCTGGAGGCCGACGCAATGGTGGATTTCCTCCTTATTGGAAAACCCGAAGAAATCCAGGCGATGGCCGCCGAGGAGCATCTGGATATTGGTAGATGCATCATCTTGCCTGTACAGGATGATGTGGAGGCTACCGTGGTGGCTGCCTCGGCCGTGGCCGCCGGGTCGGTCCAGGTGCTGATGAAAGGTTCGGTCCATACCACCCATTTTGTCAAATCGATTCTCGACAAGAGCCTGGGCCTGCTGCTTCCAGGGGCGGTGCTCAGCCATGTGGCGCGGGTGACCACCCTCTGGTATCACAAACCTTTTTTTCTCACCGATGCGGCGATCAATATCAATCCTGATCTTGACCGGAAGGTGGCCTTGATCAACAATGCCCTTCTGGTAGCGCACAGTTGTGGCATCGTCCAACCGAAAGTCGGTATCATTGGTCCGGTGGAGACTGTGAATCCCCGTATTTCATCCACCAGCGATGCGGCCCAGCTGGCTTTTCTCCAGCAGAACACCGGAGTGTTCGGGAATGCCCTGGTGGAAGGACCCTTTGGACTGGATGTCGCGCTATCGGCCCAGGCCGCCCGCATCAAAGGTATCAAAGGCGAGGTTCCCGGGGATGTGGACATTCTGCTGCTTCCCAATCTGGATGCCGCCAATTGCACCCTCAAGGCCTTTACCGCGGTTCCCGGCACCCGGTTCGCCGGTATCGTGATCGGGGCGAGGATCCCTGTGGTGCTCACTTCTCGGTCGGATTCCAAAGAATCCCGTTTGGAATCGCTCAAACTGGCGCTTTCAGTCTCAACGTGATCCGTACACCATTCGGGGGCGGATTTTGTCAAAGGCCAATGTTCCCTGAAAGTCTGATGATGATGTCTCTGTTCAGTCAAATGGTTATAACCATTATGCATTGACAGGATTGGCATGAATTTTTCAATGTCCGTTGTAATATATCAAATTAGCCCTATAGTATCCTATTGACAACCTGGGAAACTGGTTTACAATGGTTACAGATGGTTATAACCATTAACCGGAAAATGAGGGCAAAATGGATACAAAGAACGTCATCCAGAAAAACAAAGTGGATTCCATGCAGGCCCAGGTGGAGACTTACCTGAAGGAACGGATGGAATCCGGTCAATGGCCTGTCGGCTACAAGATACCATCGGAACGCGAACTATCGGTTGAGCTTGGGGTCAGTCGGATAACCATCCGCAACGCGGTACTTGGTTTGACTGGCAAGGGTTTTTTTGAACGGTCCATCGGCAAAGGAACTTTTGTGAGAAAACCCTTCCATCCGTTAGCCGGGACTACCGGGAAGACGGGGAATATCGGGTATGTGATCTGCAAGGAGAAATCCTCACGCAATCCCATCTCATCGGAAGTCTTCTATTTCGATATTTTCTCGGGAATCGAAGAAGTCACCGCCAGCTCTGGACGGCATGTCCTGTTCTCCTATCTGGATGATTTCGATGCCGATGAAATGCAGTCTTTCCGGAATTTCCTGGAAAAAGTCGATGGAGTGATCATCGAGGAAGCCCGGAACCTGTCTTTTCTGCAGATGGTACGGGAGAGTGGCATTCCCGCCGTGCTGTTGGCTCCGACTTCCGCCATTGATGGCATGGATCTTATCACCATGGATCTGGGTTTGGGTGTAGGGAAAGCCATCCGGTACCTATACTCCCTGGGACACCGGCGCATAGCTATCATCAATGGCCCGCTCCATCTCGATTCCGCCCGTATCAGATTCCAGGCATGGAAAGACACCCTGGCCAATCTGGGTTTGGACACAGATGGGAATCTGGTTGATGGTGATGAGGGGTGGACGATGCAGACCGGCTACAATGCGATGTCCCGGTTATTGGACCGCAAGAGTGGTTTCACCGCGGTGTTCTGTGCCAACGACCTTATCGCCATGGGGGCTTTGTCCGCCTTGACTGAACGGTCGTTGAGGATCCCCGACGATATGAGTGTGATGGGTTTCGATGACACCGAACTGGCCCGGCTTTCCTCGCCACCGCTTTCCTCCATGAAAATCTACTCACGGGATATGGCGCATACCGCTGCCCAACGGTTGATTGAGCGTATTGAAAACCGGATGCTACCGGCGATCCAGATAGATTACCCGATAGACTTGATTGAAAGGAAATCGTGTAGGAGAAAAACATGCGAAGCATGAAGGAGGGGAAAAAACAAAAGGAGAGGAAGAGGAAGAACAGTTGCGGCACCAAGGAAGCCTGAGCAGCGATCGATTGATGCCACAACCGCAAGATACATCCGGATTATAACAGAAACAGGAAACGGATGTATAGCCACACTGAATACACGGCCCCGTGAAAGCCGCTGGCAAAGGGAGCCGCATTATCGAAAAAGGAGTGTGTCTTATGAAATTGTTGAGAACAGCTTTGGTTCTGGCTTTGATTCTGGTTACCGCGACGGTTTTCGCCGCTGGACAAGCGGAATCGGCCAAGACGGCCGGAAAAACCGAGATCACCTACATGTGCTGGTACAACACCACACAATCCGAGAACGCCAATACCCAGAAGATCATCGATAACTTCAATAACTCGCAGGATAGGATCCATGTGACCATGATCGCTGTCCCCCGCGATGGATATGAGACCAAGGTCAATACCCTGGCCGCAGGCAAGCAGTTGCCGGATTGCATGCAGCTTTCCGAATCCAATGCCATCCAGTTCGCAGCAGCTGGTTTGTTGGCCGATCTAAGCGACATGTATCCCGCTGACAATGCCCCCCTGGATTCACTGGCATTCAGATACCAGGGCAAACCGGTTGGATACAGTTCCGGAAATGAAGTCCTTCTGCTGTATTATAACAAAAAGCTCTTCAATGAAGCCAAAATTCCCTATCCACCAGCCAGCGCAGATAAAGCCTGGACTTGGGAGGAGTATATTGAAGTTGCCAAGAAGCTGACTAAAGATAAAAACGGGAAGACCCCCAACGATGCTGGTTTCGATGTCAAGAATATTGTTACCTATGGCACGGATTTCAACCGTTTGTATTGGATGTGGCCTGTGGTCACCTATTCCAATGGTGGTGGATTCATCAGTCCCGATGGAAAGGAATTATGGATTGGCAAACCTGAATCGATCGAAGCCATGCAAAAACTGGCCGATCTTTATGTGGTCCATAAAGTGGCTCCGTCGGTGGGCGACCGTACTGCCATGCCCAGTCTCGATCTCACCCTGTTGACCGGAAAAGTGGCTATGGCCACCAGCGGACAATGGGAAATCGGTGTCTCCTTGGCGAATTCGGTGAAGGATGGCCTTGATTATGGTGTCGCGGTGCTTCCTAAGATGAAGAAAGCGGTTACCTACAACACAGGAGCCCCGTATGGAGTGTTCAACACCACCAAGGAGAAAGCCGCTGCGATGGAATTCATCAAGTGGTATGCCGATGAGCAGAACCAGTGGGATATCATCCTCAATGGGACTCTGATGCCTATCATGTCCAAATGGTATTCCAGCGAAGCCGAAATGCGCAAATGGGCCGATCCACAGGTCACCAAGACCCCGCGTCCCGCTTTTGATGAGTACAAGACCGCGGTTATCGATTATGCCATGCGCAATGCGGTACAGGTCCCCTGGTATTATTTCAACGGATATGATGGATTGAATGATATTCTGGAATCGGGAATCGAGAACGTGTGGAATGGGAAGAGAACCGCCGCTTCCTACATCACTGAGATACTTCCCCAGTTGCAGAAGTATTTCGATGAGCATACCAGATAATCACTGTCCACATAGCTGACTGTTTTTGAATGGCCACTACAGGATCCTTGCAGTGTGGTGGCCTTCAATTTTGGCCGGTTTGCGGCCATGGGGAGTATCCATGAAAAAACGCCTGGGAGTGCATGACAACACCCTGATAGCCTATCTGTTCCTGACTCCGGCTCTTCTCGGCCTGCTTCTCTACACGGTGTATCCGATATTCGGTGTGATCGGTATCAGCCTAACCCGTTGGACGGGTCTCCAGCCTCCTGTATTCGTGGGATTGGAGAACTACGCGAAGATCTTCACCGAGGACAATTTCTTTATCTCCGCGGTGAAAGCGACCCTGTATTTCGCTTTTGGTTCGGTTGTATCGGGAACTCTCTATGCGTTTTTGATAGCGATTCTATTGAACCAGAGGATTTTCGCGCGTGGAGTGTTCAGGTCGGTGTTCTTTCTGCCGTATATCATACCGGGTATTGGTGCCAGCATCGTGTGGGCTTGGATGTATGAGGCTAATTTCGGTGTATTCAATTATTTCCTGGGATTCCTGGGTGTCGACAAGATACGCTGGCTGGGTGAGGATCTCACCGCTACCCCTTCGCTGATCATCATGACCATCTGGGGAATGGGCAATGTCATTGTCATTTTTCTGGCTGGTTTGCAGAGTGTGCCAAAAGCCTATCTGGAAGCGGTTGAGATAGATGGTGGAAATGCCTGGCACAAATTCCGGCATGTGACGGTTCCTTTGATGTCGCCGATTATCTTCTACAACTTTCTTATGGGCATTGTGACGAATCTACAGGTTTTTGTGCCTGCCTATACCCTTACCAGAGGAGCACCCAATAATTCCACCCTCTATATGGTATATCTGATCTATAGGGAGGGTTTCCAGCGCAATAATTTCGGGCATGCGGCAGCTCTTTCGCTGATTTTCTTCCTGTTCATCGGTCTGCTGACCTGGGTGGTTTTCGCCACCTCCCGGAAATTTCTCTTCTATGAAGGAGACTGAGGAAATCCCTATGAGAAAATCCAAGCGTATCCAGAAGTATATCTGCACCCTCATAGCTGTTATCCTAGGGCTTGCCTGTGTGTTTCCCTTCATATGGATGATCCGTTCATCCCTGATGTCCAATATGGAAATCTACCAATATCCACCCAGAATGGTTCCCAAGAACTGGATGTTTGAAAACTATCCCTATACTTTAAAGGTATTTCCATTCGGACGGTACTTGATCAATACCCTGTCTATCACCATTCCATCGGTATGTGGAGTCCTGCTTACCAGCACACTGGCGGCTTATTGTTTCGCCCGTCTGGAATTCCCAGGAAAAAAATTATGGTTCGCACTGGTGGTTTCCTCTATCCTCATGCCAAGTTCCGTCACCATCATACCGATTTTCCTGGGATGGACAGCGGTTGGCCTATCCAATGGGTATGCTCCCTTGATAGTCCCCGCATTCCTTGGAGGGGGAGGCTTCAATATTTTCCTCTGCAGACAGTTTCTGATGACCATTCCGAAGGATATCGATGAAGCGGCCATTATCGATGGTGCCTCCCATCCCCGCATCCTGTTCCAGATTCTGCTCCCGTTGATAAAACCGGTGCTTATCTCGATTTTCCTGTTCACCTTCATCCTCTACTGGAACGATGTTCTGGGACCGGTCATCTATATCTCAAGGAATGAACAGAACACCATCTCCCAGGCCCTTGCCAATTTCAGAGCTGGCTTCGGAACCGATTACAGAGCCATAATGGCAGCCTGCGTCATGTCCGTATTGCCCACAGTGGCCTTGTATCTCATAGGTCAAAAATACTTTATTGAAGGAATTGTTCTTTCAGGACTAAAATCATGATGGATTACCCGATTGCCCCCGTACCGTTCACCGCTGTGTCACTGAAAGACCTCTTCTGGCGTTCCCGTTTGGAAACAAACCGTACGGTCACCATCCCCGATGTGTTGTCAAAGTGCCAGGAGAATGGACGGATTGACAATTTCCGCAAAGCCGCGGGTTTGATGGAAGGACCGTACAGGGGAAAGATGACTTTTGAGGATTCCGATGTCTACAAGGTAATCGAAGGCGTTTCATATTCCCTGGCACAGGAATATGATGCTGATCTTGACTCGCAGCTTGACAGACTGATCTCCATTATCGCACAGGCCCAGGAACCGGATGGCTATCTGTATACCAACCGTACCATCGATCCCGGACATCCCCATGTGAATGCTGGTCCCCAACGATGGTCCAATCTGGTGATGAGCCATGAACTCTATGTATGCGGCCATCTGTATGAGGCCGCCGTCGCCCATTTCCAGTCTACCGGAAAGCGCACGTTGTTCGAAGTCGCGCTCAAAAGCGCCGATCTGGTGTGCCGGACCTTTGGTCCTCAAGGGCGGCATGATGTTCCTGGACATCAGATTATTGAAATGGCTCTGGTAAGACTCTACCGTCTGACTGGTTGCCACCGGTATCTGGATACCGCCTTGTTTTTTTTGGAACAACGGGGTCATCACGAAAACCGGGTTCCCTATGCCTATGAGGGAAATCCCGGCTATTGCCAGGACCACCTGCCTCTAGTACACCAAAAAACAGCCGTCGGACATGCGGTCCGTGCCATGTATATGTACTGTGGCATGACCGATGTGGCTGCCATGGACCGTGATTCTGTCTATGCCAGGACCATTGGCTACCTGTGGCAGGCAATCCTCACACACAAGCTTTATGTGACTGGTGGAGTAGGAGCCCGGCATATTGGCGAGGCCTTTGGAGAGGATTTCGAACTACCCAATCTGACCGCCTACAATGAGACGTGCGCGGCGATAGGCTCGGTGATGTGGAACCATAGGCTCTTTCTGCTGGAAGGTGAGGCGAAATATTTCGATGTGCTTGAACAGACTCTGTACAATGGTCTACTATCAGGGGTATCGCTTTCGGGAACCCGATACTTCTATGCGAATCCGCTCGCCTGTGATGGTTCCTTCAAGTTCAATTCCGATAGTATGACCCGTCAGGGATGGTTCGATGTATCCTGTTGTCCCACCAATCTCTGTCGTTTCTTCCCTTCCCTTCCGGGATATATATACGCGGTAAGGGAACAGGATGTATATGTGAACCTGTATATCCAGAGCAGTGTGCGTCTTGAGACCGGTTCAGGTCAGGTTTTCCTCTCCCAATCATCCAATTATCCCTGGGAATCCTCCATACAGATTACCGTGAGACCTGTTTCCAAAACACGTTTGACTCTGTTGCTCAGGCTTCCCAGCTGGATTGGTGATCAGAGCATGGGCAGTCCCCTGTACCCCTTTGGGCATCCTGTTTCTTCTCCGGTGCGTATTGCTTTGAATGGAGAGCCCATCGCTTTCCAGGTACGCCATGGCTATGCCGCTATAGAACGTGAATGGGTGCCACAGGATGTTGTCAGTCTCGATCTGCCGCTTGAGGTCCGAAGAATCCATTGCGACTTCCGAGTGTTGGAGAACCGGGGCAAAACCGCGCTCCAGCGGGGGCCTCTGGTGTATTGTTTTGAACAGATCGACAATCCTATCCCCGTAGACACGGTGTCCTTGCGGTCTACAGATGTGTTCACAGCCTGTTATGAACCGGATGTGCTGGGAGGGGTGACTGTACTGAAAAGTGAGAATCTGACCGCTGTGCCCTATTTCGCCTGGTCAAATCGTGGCGAGGGGAAAATGGCGATATGGGTGCTTGATGGCGCCTGATAGCTGCCCCATGGAGAAAACACTGCCCTGAGTACTGGAAATATCTGTATTTAGATGGTATATTTAAGGATGTTGTCAAGTATACTGTCTAGGAAGGATGATTCCATGGAATTCAGAAAGATGTTTGATGTGTACACATCTCTGTTCAATACCATACCGGATCCCTTTTTTGTGATTTCGGAGAATGGAGATTATCTTGAGGTGCTGGGAGGCGCCGAAAGGTCGCTGTACGATGATGGCTCCTCACTGAAAGGACGCAATATCTTTGATTTCTCCGAACCTGTATTCGCCAGATTCTTCATGGGTCAGGTCCGCAAGACATTGGAAAGCGGATTGCTCAATTGTTTTGAATACCAGCTTGAGACCAGCAAAGTGGATCTACCGAAGAATGGTCCCGGAGGCACCCAGTGGTTCGAGGCCCGGTTGTATCCGCTGTCATCCCTCTTCCAAGGACAACGGGCGGTCACCGCGATGATCATCAACATCTCGGAACGTAAAACGCTCCAACAGAAATTACGCGAGCTTTCCTATTTGGATCCCCTTACCGCAGTGGCCAACCGCCGTTTCTTTCTTGAACGGCTCAGCGAGGAACTGGAGTCCTACCATACCGAGAAGATACCGGTTTCGGTATTGATTATGGATATCGATCATTTCAAGCACATCAATGACAGTTATGGGCATCTTGCCGGTGACTACATGCTAAAGGAACTGGTCCTGGTTTCCAGGAAACTCCTGAACAAACCCGATACCATCGCCCGCTTCGGGGGTGATGAATTCATTGTCTCGCTGGTTGGCACAGATATCGGACAGGCCTTGGAATTGGCGGAGAAGCTGCGGGTAGTCCTTCAGAACCATGAATTTGTCTATGAGGACATCCATATACCCTTAACCATCAGCATCGGGGTTTCCGATGCCACGGAATTCGATACCGACATCTCCAGTATCATCAGCCGGGCTGACAAGGCGCTCTATCAGGCCAAAGAAGCTGGCCGGAACAGAACCCACCAGGGTTGAGGGTTGATCCAAATCTTCTTTATAAAGAGTCCAATCCATGCTAGCATGATCCACATGGGCACACTCCCGGATGGGGATCTACAATGATTGTCGATATTTCCTATAACATAGCTTTGCTGTTGTCATTGAGTGTCGTATGCTCCTTGTTTCCCTTTAAAAAACTACAGGATAAGGGCATAGTCATTGGACTGCTGGCCAGTGCCATCGGGCTGCTGATCATGCTCAATCCTTTTCTGCTCTATGCCGGCATAGTCTTTGACTCCCGCTCTATTCTGATCTGCGTCATAGGCATGATTTTCGGGGTGGTGCCTACGGTTATCGCCTCGGTGAGCATGGCGGTGTTCCGGGTAGTCATGGGGGGCGACGGGATGGTCACCGGCCTTACGGTGATTACCTGTTCAGCCGTTATCGGATGCCTTTGGCATAGATTCCGCTTTGAAAGAGCCTTGGAGCATCCCCATCTTATAGGTTGGGAATTCTACCTGGTGGGAATCATCAACCATGTCGCCATGATACTGGCGATGTTCTTCATGCCAAAACCACTGATTCCCAGTATTGTCAGGACCGTGTTCCTGCCGGTTCTGGGGTTCTATCCAATCGCTTCCTTTCTGCTATGCCAGCTGCTGTTCAACCAGTTGGAGCGCCAGAACACCATCAATAAGCTGGAAGCCAGCGAGCTGCGCTTTAAGACCATGTTCGAGCAGGCTCCCATAGGCATGTCGCTGACCGATCTCAGCGATGGCCACATTGTCAAGGTCAACCAGAAATACCTGGATATCCTTGGGATGGCTAGGGAAGAACTCATGTTGAAAAAATGGGTGGAGTTGACCTATGCCGATGATCTACAGGCAACCCGCCAGATAACCGAACGGATGGTGACCGGAGATGATGGGCCTTTCTCCCTGGACAAACGGTTCATCCGGCATGATGGAACCCCCATCTGGGTGAATATCACGCTTTCGGTGGTCAGAACCGGTTTCAGCGGCAATCGGGAATCCTTATGCATGACGACGGATATCTCCGGACGCAAATTGGCTGAGGAGCGGATATTGCATGTAAGCACCCATGACGCCTTGACCGGACTGTACAACCGGACCCATTTCGAGGAGCATGTGCGGCACCTTTTGGTGGTGGGCAACACCCCATTAGCTGTGCTGTATGGCGATATCAATGGATTGAGTATCATCAACGAGGCTTTTGGACGGCACGAGGGCGATGCTCTCATACGGCGCGCCGCGCAGATCGTGCTGGCAGAGATGGGCAATGATGCCTACGCGGCACGGGTCGGGGGCGATGAGTTTGCCCTCGTCCTGCCAAGAACCACCCAGCAGGAAGCTGAGGTGCTTATCGAATCGATACAGAACAAGGTCTCCTCGGTGATGGTGCGAGGGTCTGTCTATCCCTCCATCACCTTCGGTATGGGAATCATCCAGAACCCACAAAAAGATATCAATGAGGCGATCCGCTTGGCGGAGAACGATGTCAATACCAGAAAACTATTCCAAAGCCCTGGAGCGAGAGGAAAAGCTGTGTACGCTATTATCAACACTTTGCACGAGAAAAACAAACGCGAAGAGCTTCATTCGCAACGGGTCAGCTCACTGTGCGAACGTCTGGCCCAGGCCTTGGATATGGGCGAGCGCCAGGTAAGTGAATTGCGGACGGTTGGATTGCTGCATGATATCGGCAAAATCGCCATCAGTGATTCCATTTTAAACAAACAGGGCAAGCTTGACGAGGATGAATGGCGTGAGATGAAGCGGCATCCTGAGATCGGGTACCGGATTCTTGGCGCGGTGGAGGAAATGTCCGATTTCGCCATCTATGTTCTTGCCCACCATGAGCGTCCCGATGGAAAGGGCTATCCCAAGGGATTGTCCAATGGTGATATTCCCCTGCAATCGCGTATTATCGCTATCGCCGATTCCTATGATGCCATGACCAGTGAGAGAACCTATCGGAAAAAATCATCCGTGGACGAGGCGGTTGGGGAGTTGAAGCGTTGTGCGGGGACCCAGTTTGATGCCCACCTGGTTCAGGTGTTTGTGGAGAAAGTGCTTGGCAAGACCTGGTGAAATGTACCAGGCGGGCAGCCGGCCAGAGTGCTCCGATAGCCTGTTTCCAAGGCTTCACCCACCGCTTTGAGCATGGCGACCTCCACGTTGAGCGCTCCTTGGTCGTTTTTCACTGTGCCCATGACAATCAACGGCTGCTGGCCGAATAACAGAGTGCGGAACCGTTCGAAAACCTGGGGAAACAATACGGTTTCATAGAGGGCGGTCTCATCTTCGAAAGACACGAAATCCATGGTGGAGCCCTCCTTGGTCCACACCTCTTTCTGGGTTACCGGCCAACCTAACAGTGAGACCTTTCGGTTAACGAAGGCTGGGATCTCGCATGCCCGTATGCGCCGGATAGTGGATATCTGGCGGCTCCAAAGCAACAGTGGATGGTGGTTCCGCAGAAAACCCAAAGCTTGGAACTCATCATGCAGTTCCTGGTCACGGCTTCGGTTATCCCTGGGGGACAGCGGGGAAGGAGGATGGATGTGGAGGGGAAGGTGCTGGTAGGAATCCAGTTTTGGTTCGTTGGAAAACAGATCGCCCTGTCCACCTGGAACAGTTGAGGGGGTGGATGTGAGCAATAGGCGGATCTGTGCGCTACGGCTCATACCGGGAGCCAGGGAATCAAAAGCACCGGAAGCCACCAGAGAGACCACATCCTCCCGGGACAACCTGAGGCGCCCTCTGGCTTCGGCGAGGTTGTTGAAACACCCCCGGTGTTCCCGTTCGGTGACCACCGACAGGGCCCCGCTATGGGAAAGCCGGGCTATGGCCATCAATCCAACGATCACGGTGGTACCCTCGCCATGGTAGCGGTAACGGCTTTGGTTGATATCCGGTCCCTCGATGCGCAGTCCCATACGGCGGCATTCGCTGATATAGGCCTGGAGCCGGTAGAATCCCCCTTGGTTGGAAAGCACTGCGGCCATGAAGGGTGCCGGATGGTGGACCCTCAGATAGGCCGATTGAAACGAAACCATGGCATAGGAGGCTGAGTGGGGTTTGCAGAATGAATAGCCGTCAAACGAGAGCATCATATCCCACACTTCCTTGATGACTGTCTCATCGACACCGTTGTCCCGGCAACCTGAAAAAAACTGCTGTTCATAGGCGGACAGTTTGGCTGGGCCACCTTTCTTGGCGATTACTTTACGTAGTTTGTCCGCATCGGCTTCGCTGAAGCCTGCCAGGGCGACGGCCGTTTTGGATACATCCTCCTGATAGCAGAGGATGCCATAGGTCTCGTCCAGAATGTAGGCCAGGCGGGGATGAAGAGGGTTCCAGGCACCGCCTTTCAGACGCCTGACATATTCGGTGATGTACTTGTTCGCTGCTGGCCGGATAATCGAACTGTGGATGACAATATGGTCGAAATCCCCTTTGCCGGTTTTTTTCTGCAGTTGCCGCATGGCTGGCGATTCGATATAGAACACACCCAGGGAATCCCCGCGCGCCAAGGCGTCGATGGTGTTTTGATCCTCGGCTGGCCGCCACCATAGCGGATCGATAGGGGTCCCTCCCTCCTTAAGATTCTCCAGAGCGTCCCTGATCACGGCGAGCGAGCGGTTGCCCAAGAGATCGATCTTTACCAGGCCGGCGGCTTCAGTGCCTTCTTTTTCCCAGGCGAGCAAGGGAAAACCATCCGCCGATTTTCCAATCGGAGCATAGGAGCAGATGGGACGGGGAGTGATGACCATGCCTCCACAATGCATGGACATGCCCCGCGGCAGGCCGGTGATTGAGCTCGCGACCGTAAGGATTTCACGCCATAGGGGATCGGTTATCTTCTGGACGTCACCGGTATTGAACAGGTGGTGCTCCATCCGGGTGATTTCCCCATCGGGAAGTCCGTAGGCTTTGGCCGTCTCACGGACCGCGGACCGGGGACGGAACATGTTGTGGTTGGCTACCCGGGCGCAATGGTCGCTTCCAAACCGCTTGATCACTTCCCGCATCAATGCTTCGCGTTCATCCCAGGCGAAGTCGACATCGATATCGGGAGGATCCGGCCTGGCCATGGTGAGGAAACGTTCGAAATACAACTTGTAGGCGATGGGGTCCACATTGGTGATACCCAGCGCATAGGATACAATGGAGGCCGCTCCGGAGCCCCGCCCACAGGTCCGGCTGGCCATGGACACGATATCGTCCATAACCAGAAAATACGAGGCGAAGTCCTTGCGCCCGATAATATCCAGTTCATAGTCAATGCGCTGCAGAATGGCATCTGAAAGCTCCCCGTAGCGCTGCTCAGCTCCCTGCAGTACCCGTTGCCTCAGAACCATCTGTGGATCTTCCCCGGTGGAGGTCGGATAGCCAGGGAACACAAAACCCTCGAATATCCGGTCAAAGGTGCATAAGCTGGCGATTTCCTCAGTTCCCTGCAAAGCCTCAGGCCAGGATGAGAAATTCTGCCTGAAAGCCTCCGTATCTAAAAACATCCCATCACAAGGCGCTTTGTCCTGGGTGTTCAGATTCCCCACGGTCTTGCCCAGGGCGATTGCCCGCAGTGCCGCATGGATGCGCAGATCTTCCTTGTCGAAGAACAGGGCTTCATCCAAAGCCGCCAGTGGCAGATGGTGCGCTCGGGCAGTGGGAACCGCTCCAAGGTCGTTGGAGGTGATACCTGCATAGAGGTGTTCTATCCTGCCGGCCAGGGAATCGAGCAGCCGGGGACTCCTGGACACAATCACCAGGCCATCGGCATCCTGCCGCACAGATTCCTCCAGGACTTGATTTCCAGAGGCTTGCATCAGGGTGAGCAGTTCGCACAGCCGGGAGAATCCTTGCCGATTGCGGACAAAGGCGGATAGCACACCGGCTGGTAGATGCAGCTGCGCGCCGATGACTGGCCGCACAGCTGCCTCCTGTGTAGCTTCAATAAAGGCATGGACACCATAGAGGTTGTCGCGGTCGGTTATGGAGAGCACCGTGATGCCATAGGAGACAGCTTTCGCCACGATCTCCTTAGGCGAGTGGAGGCCATAAAGGAGTGAGTAGGATGAGCAGAGACCTAGACGGCTAGGCATGGACAATTGCCGCGGCAAGGGTGACTGCCATGGGACCAAACCGCAAGCGGGTAATATCCACGGCGCTTTGGAGACGTTCCAACCGGGTGGGGCCTTCGGGAGTGAAAAGATCGGGTTCCCTTTGCGCGGGCGCCAGGTCGGTGAGAAACAGCGATATGCCACGGAGCCGGATGCGTCTGGTCAGGGCCTTTTGGGCTACTTTTGAGGCGAGAGCGGTCAGTTCCGTATCCAGAAGGAGGCTCTGGCGCGTATGTTCCTCCGCCTCGGAGCGCACGCCATCCGCATACATCAGGGAAAGCCGCAGCCGTTGGGTGGCGAGCAAGGCCTGGCGCATTTCCAGACCGGCTTCCTCGACCATTGAGACCAGGGCGCTCTTGATCAGGTCGGCTTCCAGACAGGGTTCGGCGAAATCGACCCGCCGCCAGATGGTCCGCTGGGACAGATCTCCGGGAGCCACGGTGCTCGTGTCCACGCCTCTGGCGGCATCGCGCAAAGCGATGCCCCGTTTCCCAAACAGGGCCAGGACTTCGCCGTCGGTCAGTTTCGCCAGTTCGCCTATCTCGCGCAAACCGGCCACCGATATGATACGGGCCATGGCGGGACCCACTCCGGGTAGCAGCCGGGCATCCTGGGTTGCCAGGAATCCGGCCTCCTCACCACTGCGGATACAGGTGATTCCACACGGGCGGATGGCACGGGTACCCACCTTGGCCACCAGTTTGTTGGGGGCGACCGCCACCGTGGGCTCAATGCCGACCTGTTCCATGATCGCGTTGCGGATGCGGACGGCACAATCGATGTGGGGCCCGAACAGGCTGGTGGTACCGCTCAGATCGAGATACAGATGTCCTCCGGAATCGTTTTGCACCAGGGGGGCGTATTGTTTGGATATCTCCTCCATGCGGCGGTTGGCCTGCTCGCAGGCACTGGGATCCGGGGCGAGGACCCGTAGATTGCGCACAAGATGTTCGGCTGTATTCAGCGGCATGCCCGGTGCAAGGCCTTCTTCCCAGGCACGGCGGGATACGGCAAGCACCACTGAGCGGGCCGCCTCGGCCTTCGCCACCACAAAAACGGAGTCAGCCAGACTTGGATTTTGCGCAATAGCCACCGCGGCGGCGAAATCCGTGACATTCAGATGTACCGTGCTGGCTTGGGCCATCATGCGCTTAGCCCCGCCTTCACCAGCATGCTCCGCAGAGTCTGGGCATTCTGCACCGCCTGGCCCCGCCGGTGGTTGTTGAAATAGACCAGGACCGTTGAGGCACGCGATGCGATGGCTTTGATGCGGTCCACCCAGGATTCCAGCTCCTTGTCGGAGTAGAGGTAATCGTACCGGGAAGCGGAGTCGGAACCCCACCAGGTTTCGCTGTTGCGGCCATGGAGCCGTATGTAGGCCAAGGACGAGGTGGACACATCCATTACCGGAGGCAATCCCTTGAGGGGCGGCAGATCCACCGAGGATAGCGCCACCTGGCGGGTGCGTAGCGAATCCAGCACCCGGTTGTTGTACCACTGTCCATTGCGGAATTCCACGGCGAGAGGCAGATGCGTGAGTTCTTTCAGCAATGCATCGAGATAACGGCGCTGGTCCACATCGTAATGGAAGGAATAGGGGAATTGGAGCAGCACCGCTCCCAGTTGCCCTGACGCGGCCAGAGTCTCCACCGCGTCGGTGAAGGTATGGGCTGAATCCCGCCAGGAAGTTGGATCGATGGTGTGGGTGAGACTGTCGTTGGCTTTGATGGAGAATACCAGCGAAGGGCCTGACTGCCCCATCAGATGCTCCAGCTGCAAAGCGGAGGGCATGCGGTAGTAGCTGAAATTGAGTTCAACCGAAGAGAACATATGGGCATACAGGTCCAGAAACACCTCCGGTTTGGTTGAGGGAGGATAGACTGGACCGATCCATTCCGTGTAGCTGTACCCCGATGTTCCCACAAGAATTGTACCCATGGTTCAAATATACTATACAAACGTTTAGTATTCAAGAGAAAAACAGAGCGCTAAAGATCCCTTGCCAATCAGGGGACACGCATGTCGCGGGGCCAACCGGAAATCCTAGTACACCCCCCTGGCGGTATAGTGGGTATGCAATAGATGGTGCGACCGCTCTCCCAAGGGTGCCACCAGGAACTCCCGGTACAATGCTTGGACCTCGGGGTTCTCATGTGACTTGCGGAGAGCCAGATTGATATCCTCCTGATAGATCGACTGGGCCCGTTTGCGCCGTATATCCCAAGTGGTCGGTATGGGCTGTCCACCTCCGCCAAGGCATCCTCCGGGACACGTCATCACCTCGATAAAGGCATAGGGCGAGCTTCCCGCCTTGATCTGGTCGAGCAGGATACGCGCGTTCCCCAGAGTGTGCGCGACCGCCACCCGCACCGGACTGCCATTGATATCGATGCTGGCCTCCTTGATGCCCTCCATGCCTCGCACCATCTGGAAATCCACCTGTTCCAGGACGGTTCCCGTGAGCACCTCATAGGCCGTGCGCAAGGCTGCCTCCATCACGCCGCCGGTAGCGCCGAAAATCACCGCGGCTCCGGTTGAACTGCCTAGGGGATGGTCGAATGGCTCCCCACTCAAGTGGCTGAAGTCGATTCCCACCTCTTTGAGCATCCGGGCCAGTTCCCGGGTGGTCAAAGCCAAGTCGACATCAGCGAAGGCTTCATCGTCCCTCAGTCCAAGCCGGTCTTTCCAATAATGGAAAGCCCCATCCATCTCCGAGCGGCCAGCTTCGAATTTTTTCGCCGTGCAGGGCATGATGGAAACTACTCTGATTTTGCGTGGATCGAGGCCCGCCTGTTCAGCATAGTAGGTTTTCGCTATCGCTCCGAACATCTGCTGGGGGGATTTGCATGTGGATAGATGCGCCAGTTGCTGTGGATAGAAATGCTCGATGAATTTGATCCATCCAGGAGAACACGAGGTGATCATGGGCAGAGTCCCCCCGGTTTGTAGCCGATGGATGAGTTCATGCCCCTCCTCCATGATGGTAAGGTCGGCGGTGAACTGTGTATCGAACACCTTGTTGAAACCAAGACGGCGTAAAGCCGCCACCATCTGGCCGGTGACCAGCGCTCCCGGACCCATCCCCATGGCCTCGCCAAGACCCACCCTGATCGCCGGAGCGGTCTGCACCAGGGTTACCAGATTTGGATCGGAAAGGATTCTCCACACCTCATCAACCTGGGATTTCTCGGTGATCGCTCCGGTGGGACACACCAGGGAGCATTGTCCGCAGTTCGTACAGGCCACATTCCCCAGTCCCTTGTCCATAAAAGTCGATACCCTGCTACCCAAACCCCGTCCGGTCATATCAATGGCATGTACCGTCTGTACCTGGGCGCATACCGTCACGCAGCGTCCACACAGAATGCATTTGTTAGGATCCCGTACCAAAGAAGGCGATGAGCGGTCCATGGCAAGCTCTCGTTTGCGGGTTTTCGCAAACCGGGTTTCCCTCACGCCCAATTCCTGGGCAAGCCGCTGCAGCTCGCAGTTGAGGTTCCGCTCGCAGACCAGACAATCCAGCGGATGGTTGGCCAGCAACAGCTCCAGATTGGTCCGGCGGGCTTTGCGGATACGCTCGCTGCTGGTGGTGATCTCCATATCGGGTAGCACTGGATACATACAGGCACGTACCAGACGCTTGGAGCCTTTCACCTCAATCACGCAGATGCCGCAGGAGGCGTTGGATGATACATCCTTCATAAAGCACAGCGAGGGGACCTGGATGCCCGCTTGACGGCAGGCCTCAAGGATCTTGGTTCCCCTGGGAAACGAGAGTTTTGCATGGTCGATGGTCACTTGTATCATACCGTTATCCATGGGATTCCTCCTGATTCTGCGCGGCAAGCCGTATATCGCACCTTAGACAGCGGGTGGCCTCCATCCGGGCCTGGTCTCCCATATAACCCTGGTTGACCTCACCGAAATTCCCCTTGCGGGTATCCACCTCAAGGTGACGTGCCGCGATGTGTCTGCCCAGTATGATTTCCCCCGGTGGCTCATGGCTATACGGGAAAGCACGGAATAGTCTATTGAACCTTTTTTCGCCGGTGAGTTCGTAATCGATCACCTCGGCGGCATCTTTGGCAAAGCCCATGGCTTCGGCCGCGGTTGAAGGTCCTGTGGTGATGTCGCCTGCTGCGAATACATTTTCCCGACTGGTTTTAAAAGTATAGTCGGCGATGCGTGCGGTTCCTGCGTGCCCGGTGGCGATGCCCTCGCGCTCCAACAAAAGCCCATCCACTTTCTCTCCGATGGCGATCACTACGGTATCGCATTCGATCAAGGAGGTTTTGTCGGTTTCAGCTGGTTTGCGCCTACCTGAAAGATCAAACCCGCCAGCTTCCATCTCCATGATCTGCAGGGCGGTGACCTCACCTTTCTCATTGCCCACTATGCGCAGGGGAGCGGCCAGAAAATGGAAGCAGATGCCCTCGGCCTCGGCTTCACCGATCTCCAGTTTGTTGGCCGACATATCCTCCTTGGCTCGGCGATAGACCACGGTGACCTCGGTTCCCACCCGCCAGAGCGACCGGGCGGTATCGATGGCGACATTGCCGCCACCAATGACTACCACCCGTTTCCCCATCGGCATCAAACGGCGCTTCTCCATATTCTCGAGCAACGCAGTGCCTTGAATCACTCCCTTCAGATCCACCCCCGGGATATCCAGTTCCATGTGGTGATAGGCTCCAATCGCCAGGAACACCGCCGAGTATTCCTTGGACAGAGTCTCCACATGGATATCGGTTCCAAGACTGGTATTGAACACGAATCTGACCCCCAGTTTTTTAAATAGCTGGAGTTCCTTGTCCAAGATCTCCTTGGGCAGACGGTAGGAAGGGATTCCATACCGGAGCACCCCGCCGGCTTTTGGATGGGCATCGAACACAGTCACTTTGTGTCCGAGCCGCACAAGATAGAAAGCGGCGGCAAGTCCTGCCGGACCAGCTCCCACAATGGCGATGGTCTTGCCGGTGTCTGGCAGTTTCTCCTTGATGAGGGTAGCGTACACCTGGTCCTCGCGCCCCATCTTGTACATGGTGTCTGCCAGGTATCGGTGGATCTCACCCTGGTGCACTGGTTCATCGATGGTGTCGCGCCGGCAGCGCATCTGGCAATGGAAGTGGCAGATGCGTCCGACGGTTCCGGGTAGGGGATTGTCGCGCAGGGTTGATTCGAACGCTTCCTCGAGCCGGTTCTCCTTAAGCAGTTCCAGATAAGCCGGGATGTTCATGTGCAGCGGGCAGGAATTGGAACACAGCGCGGTGAATAGCGCCTCGCAGGTGCCCGATGCGCAATGCTTGAGATGGATGTGCTCTTCGTATTCTTTCCTGAAGTACCGCAAGGTGGTGAGTACTGGATTGGGAGCTGATTGCCCTAGCCCACACAAGGCGGTATCCCCGATGGAGAGTCCTAGTTCCTCCATGGCTGCCAGATCGGCCTCGCTGCCTTGGCCATTGGTGATCCTGTTCAACAGGTACAGCTCCTGGTTCAGGCCTTCCCGGCAGGGAACACATGTACCGCAAGACTCTTTGTTGGTGAATTCAATGAAGTACCGGGCCACATCCACCATGCAGTTGTCCTGGTCCATCACCACCATGCCCCCTGAACCCATGATGGCTCCCAGCGCTACCAGGGATTCGTAATCGATGGGTGTGTCGAATTTCGCGGCGGGAATACAGCCTCCGGAGGGGCCGCCCGACTGCACGGCTTTGATGTGCTTCTCTTTTCCGGACGCCCCACCGCCGATTTCGTAGATCAATGTGGTCAAGGTTTCTCCCAGTGGAAGCTCAACCAAGCCGGTATTCCTGACTTTTCCCACCAGGGAGAACACCTTGGTTCCCGCACTCTTTTCGGTTCCGGTTTCCTTGAACCAGGCGCTTCCTTTGGCGATGATTACCGGGATATTGTTCCAGGTCTCCACATTGTTGATATTGGTGGGTTTGCCTTGGTATCCTTTCTGGGCGGGGAAGGGTGGGCGGAGTCGTGGACGTCCCGAGCGGCCTTCCACGGAAGCTATAAGGGCGGTTTCCTCTCCACAGACAAAAGCTCCGGCACCTTCGACCACCGAAAGATCGAATTTGAAGCTGGTACCGGGGATCACGCTTCCCAGGAGACCCACCTGTCTGGCTTGCTCCACGGCCTGTTTGAGCCGCTGTACCGCCAGAGGATATTCTGCCCGGATGTAGATGATACCTTCATTGGCACCCATGGCGTAGGCCCCGATCAGCATGCCCTCGATCAGCATGTGCGGATCGCTTTCGATCTCGTTGCGATTCATGTAGGCTCCGGGATCGCCCTCATCGGCGTTGCATATGATGTATTTGGGAGTAGCGGTCTCTTTGCCCATCATTTCCCATTTGATACCGGTGGGGAATCCCGCGCCTCCGCGACCCCGTAGCCGGGAATCCTTGATCTCGGCGATGATTGCTGCCGGAGTCATGTCCCGCACTGCTTTGAAGAAAGCCGAATAACCCCCCACCGCCAGATATTCCTCCAGCGATTCGGGATCGATCAATCCAGCATCACGCAGCACGATTTTTTTCTGATGTTTGAAAAAGGGGATATCGTTCCATTCGGGGATGGAATCGAACCCCTTGCCATAGTGAATGGTCCCGGTGAGGTGGTCCCAGTCCGATATCTTGCACAATACTCTTGAGGGAGGGAAGGTTCCCTTGTGGATACCAGCCAGGATAGTGTCCACCTCATCCTCGGTCACTTTATCCAATATGAGCAGGGGTTTGCCCGGTAGGTTGATGTTCACCAGCGGTTCGTTGGCGCAGTAGCCCAGGCAACCCACTTTCCTAACCAGGATCTTGAGTTTTCCAGCCTGTATGCGCTGTTCGAACAGCTGCATGAGCCGGTCGGCTCCATTGCCGATACCACAGGTCCCCATGCCGATCGCGATGGAGGGGATGTCTGGATTCAGCCTGGCCAAGCCTTGTATTTTCAATGCGCGTAGATTCTCCATCATGTGCTTGCCTTCCTTTCCATGGTTTTTTTCAACAGCTCCTCAAGTTTCTCAGAGGTCATCCGGCTGTGGATGACATCATCGACAGCGATTACCGGGGCCAGGGCGCACTGTCCGAAACAGGCTACTGTCCGTACCGTGAACCGCATGTCGGCGGTGGTGAAGAAGGATTCGCCATCCTCGCTGTCTTTCTCGTTGAGGCCTAGCAGAAGCATCACGTCGCGTAGCAGGGATTTCGATCCACGGGTGTGGCAGGCAGTACCCCGGCATACGGTGATGATGTGGTCCCCCTGGGGTTTCAGGTTGAAAAAGGAGTAGAAGGTGACCACCGAATAGACTTGGGAAAGCGGTACATCCAGGTGTTCTGCGATATAGGACAACGCTTTTTCGTCCAGATAGGTGTGAGGCGTTATCCGTTGCACTTCCTCAAGAACCGAAAGCAGAACTCCCGGTTTGTTCCGGTACTTTTCGATAATAGCATTGTATGCATCGGTGTTATGGGGTGAAGCGTTCGGTTCGTTCACTGCAGACCTCCTTGGAAAGACTGGTTTGTGTGACTCAGCACGTTTTGGATGAAAAAAAAATCTTCTGGATGGAAGTACGTGGCATATGTACCCACGAGTGGTTTATTCAAGTCTACTACAAATATATGACATTTGCAAAATATATTAATAGCTTAAAATGAAATATATAAGGTCGATTTGTTATGATTAGAATAGTATAATATTCTATTTATCACATTAAATTGGCATATGATCCATTCAATGCTCAAAAAAAGCATGTATAAGGCAGAATGAGCGATAAACGTATGTTTGGGCGTTTTCCACAACCGGGAAGGATTGGAAAGTTTTTGAAAAAAGCGATTGACTTGGCGGTCCATGGGTGGTATAGTGAACTTGTTATAACAACATGATGAGTTGTGAGATGAATTTTCCCTGAAAGGTGGTGCCCATGCAGACTCTGCCCCGTTACCAGCAGATCATTGATTACTACCGGTCCCTGATAGAATCGGGCAAGCTGGTGGAAGGCTTTAAGATGCCCACTGAGGAAGAGATGTGCAATCAATTCAATGTGAGCCGGATCACCATCCGGCGGGCTTTGGATGGTTTGATGCAGGATGGTTATATCTTCAAGCAGCAGGGCAAAGGGAGTTTCGTCACCACCAAACGGACCGATATCCAGCTCAACCATCTGCAGGGGTTCAACGAGGAAATGCGCGCTCTGGGGTATGAGCCTTCATCCAAGCTTATCTCCATGGAGATTGTGAATCCTACAGAAGCCATAGCAAATGCTTTGGGTATAAATGTCACTCAAAAAATATATTTCATAATCAGACTACGGTGCGCCGATGGGATGCCCATGGCGATCGAGCGGGTGCATCTTCCCTTCTACCGTTTCCCTGGGATTGAGCACGAGGATCTGACCAAATCCCTCTATGAGACTTTCAAGCAGAAATATGGGTGCGATCCGACCAAAGCCGAGCAGTTCATCAAGGCGGGTTCCGCTTCCGATGAAGACGCGGAGCTGTTGGATATCAAACCCGGTAAACCCGTGCTGCTCATCAGCCGCAGTACCTTTGAGCGCTCTGGCAAACCCTTTGAATATGTCCAATCCACCTATCGGGGTGATAAGTATCAGTTCAATGTCACCATCAACAAGTAGGTCTTGTCTGGGCATGGCAGGGGCAGGACGGGGGTTGTTATTTTTTTATAGTACAACTTGTCATGATAACATAATGAGTTTGGAAGGCTTTGTATGAGAAGTGGTTCAGTATGAAGAGAGAAGCAAGGAAAAGATTGAGTCTGCAGGCCCAGGAAGAACGGTTGGGATGGCTGTATGTATCGCCAGCTCTCATCGGTTTCATGGTCTTTACTTTTGGATCCATCCTGCGTTCCCTGGGGTATTCCTTCACCGAATGGGACCTGTTGACCGCCCCCAGATGGATTGGTCTGAGAAACTTCGCCAAGATTTTCCAGGATGGGTATTTCTATCAATACATGTCCAACACCTTTTACTTTGTCATTCTTCTGGTTCCGACTGTCCTGGTAGCCTCGCTGATGCTGGCGATCCTGATCAACACCCGGACAAAAGGCATCACCAAAGCCTATCGGGCGGCACTGTTCTTACCTTCCATCACCTCCACGGTGGCTATCAGCATGGTGTGGTTGTGGATATTCAATCCATCCATGGGAGTTCTGAACAATCTGTTGCTGGCTATCGGTTTTGACAAGGTTCCCCAATGGCTGGACAGCACCGTCTGGAGCAAACCAGCGCTTTTGATCATGCGGATCTGGCAGATGAGCGGCTATTACATGCTCATGTTTCTGGCCGGATTGCAGACTATTCCCGAAACCCTCTATGAGGCCTCCGAGGTGGATGGCGCCACGCGTCGGCAGCAGTTCTTCAGGATAACCATTCCCATGCTTTCGAATATATTCTTCGTAGTAGCCATTTTGTTGGTTATCGAGGCTTTCAATATGTTCGAGAGCATATTCATCATGACGGGAGGCGGGCCGCTCGGTTCAACCAGCACCATCATGTACTACATCTATGAGAAAGGTTTCAGTTATTATGAAATGGGCTATTCATCAGCCCTGGCGTGGATATTTTTCATTCTCATCCTGATAGTGACCCTGATCCAATACCGGTTCCGCCATGAACAGGCAGGGGAGTGAGCATGCCATTCAAGATTGAAAAACACAAAACAGGCCGGGCTCTGGTATTCCACACTTTCATGGTGGTGCTTTCCCTACTGATGGTCTATCCCTTCGTCTGGTCGGTGCTGTCATCCTTCAAGCCGATTGAGGAACTGTATTCAGGGAATCCGCTCAATCTTATTCCGCAGACGTTCACCACGGAGAACTACCGCCGGTTGTTTGAAATCCTGCCTTTTGGACGGTTCACCCTGAACTCGCTGTATCTTTCCATCGCGATTCCCATCGCCATGATCCTGGTGGCCTCGCTTACCTCCTATGCTCTGACCCGGTTGAGGTTCAGGGGGCGCAACGTGCTGTTCCTGGCTTTTGTGGCCACCATGATGATTCCCAGCCACGTGGTCCTCATCCCGAACTACAAGACAATTGTGGACCTGAATCTGTACAACACTTTCACCGCCTTGTTCCTGACCAGCATGTTCACCGCTTCCAATGCTTTCAACATCTTCTTTTTCAGGCAGTTTTTCCTGACCATACCCAAGGATCTTGAAAATGCCGCCATCATTGACGGGTGTCCCCATATCCAGGTGTTTTTCCGTATCATCCTGCCGAATTCCAAACCAGCCATAGCGACCACCGCCATCCTGAGTTTCCGTTCGGTATGGAACCAGTTCCTCTGGCCGATGATTGTGATCAACGACTACGACAAAATGACCTTGACCGTGGGCTTGAAGTATCTCAAAGACTGGGAACCGAACTGGGCGGTGCTGCTGGCGGGAGCGGCCATCAGCATCATTCCGATCATCATCGTGTTCCTGGTGTTCCAGAAACAGTTCATGTCCTCGACCATGAATTCCGGATTCGGTGGTAAATAACTGATTGAATAGCCTTTATGGCTTTCATAGATTCTAATTTGGAGGTTGAGAATGAAAAGGTTCAAAGGATCCACGCTATTGGTTCTGATCCTGGTGCTTGTCTTGGTATCAAGTCTGGCAACCGTATCCGCACAGGGTGCGCAGGAAGTCAGTGCCGCTCCCCAGACGGTTAAAGTCTATACTTGGTGGGATATCACCAAATTCGCGCATCTGCAGAAAATGGAAGCGGATTTCGAGGCGGCCAACCCCGATATCCTGCTTGAATTCGTAACCATCCCCAGCAAGTATGCCGATACCATGGTGACGAAACTGGTGGGAGGGGAGATTCCCGATGTGATGATGCTCGCCATGGACCAGGTGCCCCGCTATGCCCAGGCCGACATGCTGCTTCCCCTGGACAATCTGGCTTCAAAGGAATACAAGGCTTCCCTCTATGCGGTTGTCAAGAACGCCCTCACGTTCGACGGGAAACTGTATGCCGCCGCCCGCGATGTGACCCCCAAGGTCATGTACCTCAATACCCGCATGTTTGAGAAAGCCGGAATCGCCATTCCCAAAGACACCTGGACTCTGGATGAGTTCACTGCGCTTGCCGGGAAGCTGACCAAAGGTGCCGGTTCTGAAACCCAGTGGGGCTACTACTGGAAGAACTACGCTGACCAGACCTTCTCCCTGATCGCCGCCTTTGGTGGACAACTGTACGCACAGGATGGAAAGTCCAGTGTATTGTCCACCGATCCCAACACTCAGAAAGCGATCCAGTACATGTATGATCTGTGCAATACCTACAAGGTGTGTCCTTCGGCTGCACAGGCTGGCCAATTCGGTACCAACGAATTCTCCGCCTTCATGGCGGACAAAGTCGCCATGCAGATCGGTTCACTCTCCACCGCTTCTGTGCTTGAGGGCAATGGAGCCGCTTTCACCGTCCTGCCCATACCCCTTATCAATGGTATCAGCAAGACTTCCTCATTTGTGAACACCTGGGTCATCCCCAAAAAAGCCAGTTCGCCCGAACTCTCCTGGAGAGTTGTTGAATTCCTCTCGGGCAAGGAAGGACAGCAGATCGCTTTGGATATGAACTACGGACTGCCCGCCTCCAACAAGGTCGACACCACCGCGTTCGAAGCCAAAACGGCTTACAACAAGTATTTTGTCTCCGCCCTGAAGACTGCGGTTCCGTATCCTGTGAATAAAAACGGGTCGGCTTTCCAGACCATGTTCCAAAAGGAATGTGAATTCCTCTGGGCTGGAGCCACTACTGTCGCTGAATTCGCTGCTAAAGTCGATGCGCAGTCGGTCGAACTGCTGGCCAAATAGTTTCTTATGCATGTCGGGGTCTCCGGCATAGGAAGCGCGCAAGCTCTCCTATGCCGGATCCTGACGCAAATCTTGATAATTTCAATTATCACTATGTCTGGCCCCTTGTTCAGGGGATTTGCCCCTGTATTGGAAAAGCGATTCCTTTTGGAGAAATATGTTGACCAAAGATGTTATTGACGATGGCTCGTACCTGGGAAAAATCTGCGATATGCTGCATATGGTTGAATCCAGCGAGATGCCGGGTATCGATGCCGCCGCAAAGCTGGCGTATGCTTCTATCCGACAGGGTGGACTCCTCCATGTTTTTTCCACCGGGCATTCCCACATGATCGTCGAGGAGATGTTCTACCGGGCGGGTGGGTTGATCCCCGTCAATCCTATTCTGGATAATTCACTCATGTTGCACGAGGGGGCCATCACCAGCACTAACAACGAACGTCTGTCTGGGAAAGCCGAGTCGATCCTCAAAGATGTGGATCTGAGGGAAGGGGACACCATCCTTATCTCCTCGAACACCGGAATCAATGCCGTGCCCATCGAAGCCGCCCTGTATGCCAGAAAAAAAGGCCTGCATGTGGTATGTGTGACTTCGCTGGCCGCTTCAGAAAAACTGGCTTCACGCTATGTCGATGGTAGGAAACTATACGATGTCAGTGATATTGTGATAGACAACCACGCTCCTTTGGGCGATGGGGTGATGCGCGTGCCGACCAGTGGACAGATCACCGGAGGGTCCTCCACTTTCAGCAGCCTGTTCATCGCGCAGAGGATTGTGTTGAAGATTGAGAATCTCTATTTGGCGGATGGTTTGGAGCCCCCCATCTATATGAGTGCGAATATTCCGGGTGGGGATACCTACAATGCCGAAGCTGTGCTTCAATATATGGGAAGGATCAAGGCCTTGAGATAATGGAGGATTGCATGGACTACCATATCATATGCGATGGGGGCGGGACCAAGGCCGACTGTGTGCTGTTCGATCGGGAAGCCCATATTCTCAGCCGCGCCCACAAGCCTGGGGCCAATGCGCTGTTCATTGGCCAGGAGAACGCGGTGTCTTCGGTGGCCCAGGGAATCGGCGAATGTCTGGACAAAGCCGGTCTCACCCTGTCCGCCATCGATAGCATCGTATTGTTCATTCCCGGTTTCAAAGCCTGTCTTGAGCCTTTGAAGGCCCGCCTGGGATTCTTCCGGATATTCCTGCAAGGCGATGAGCAGAATGCCTTCTATGGGGCCTTGGGGACCTCGCGGGGCATTGTGGTCTCCAGCGGCACAGGATCGTTCGCTATGGGAAAGAATGGCCGTGGCCATGAATATGTCTGTGGTGGCTGGGGCCCGCTGATAGGGGATTATGGCAGCGGCTACCACATGGGTGTGCTGTGTCTCTCCCAGGTAGCCCGTCTGTTCGATGCCGGTCGGGGAGGATCGGTTCTGGAGCGGATGGTGCTGCGTGAATTGGGTATACAGACTGTGCCAGCTCTCCGGCAGGTGGTCTATGCCAAGGATTTCTCCCGTGAAAGGATTGCCAGTCTGTGTAAAACGGTGGAACAGGCGGCCAGGGCGGAGGATAGCACTGCCTTGGCGGTGATCCAGACAGCTTCGGACGAATTGGTCGCCCTGGCGGCTACCATAGCTGGCCACATGGGAGAGGGAGAGTGGGAAGTCGCGCTCATCGGAGGCATCACCAATATGGGCGCTTTGATCACCGACCGGTTCTCTCAAGGTCTGCGCCGGGTCCTGCCCCAATGCCGCTATGTGGCCAGCCGCTACAAGAGCGATATCGGAGCGGTGCTCTATGTGCTCGAACATATGGATGGGTGTGACATCCAGTCCCCCATGATCATCCAGAATATTTCCAAAGAGGTATAGCGATATGTTGATGGATCAGTATTTCTGCGCGATGCGGGGTGTATTGGATACAATTGAGAATACCCAGCGCGCCACAATTCTCCAGTTAGCCGGCCAAATCGCCACACGTTTATCCAAAGGAGCGGCCTGGCACATATTGGATACGGGCCACATGCTCATGTATGAAGGTACGGGACGCACGGGGGGCATGATGGCCTTGAAGGCCATACGGATCACCTGTGATATTGTGAATCCGGTCCGCCACAGGCCTTCTCCTGCCCGGGGGATCATCGGATATGACGGGATTCCGGGCTTTGCCGACTATGTGTTGGGGCGGGCGAACATTATCGATGGCGATATCATCATGATCGGTTCGGTTTCCGGCTACAATTATTTCCCGGTCGATCTGGCCTTGAAAGCCAACCAGAAGGATTGCCTTACCGTGGCTATCACCGCGGTGGCCTATTCCCGGCAGCTGGTCTCCAAACATCCCTCAGGGAAGCGGCTGTTCGAGGCCTGTACCTATTGTCTGGATAACTGCAGTGCTTATGGCGATGCTATGGTGGAGGTCCCCGCCCTGGGCCAATCGATCTGTCCCGCAAGCGGCATAGGCGCGAGCTACCTGATGTGGGCCCTGCAAAGCTCTGTGGTGGAGAAACTGCTTGCGATGGGGCTGAAACCCAGTATCTATATCTCCAACCACATGCCCGATGCGGCCAGGATCAATGGCGAAGCCTTGGACAATTACGAGAAAACCGGCTATTGACCGCATTTCTGACCAATCAAAGCGAGGATGGACACATGCTGCTGCGCACAACGGCTTTTGAAGTGGAATTCAGTGGAGCTATCCACAATCTATCAATCATCCGGAACCTGACCACGGGCGACAACTATGTGAAAAAAGTCCCACGGGTACCCCTGGTCTCCCTATCAGCGCTCACAACCGGTTCGGACAGTCTGCTTGAACTGTTGCCCGATACGGCCCGGATCAGCGGCGATGAAGCCCAGCAAACCGTGGATTACCAGACTTTCGGAGGCTATGCGATCCAGGTGACAGTGCATCTGAAGGCATGTGGTGACAGCCTGTTCATATCGGCCGATATCGCCAATCATCAGGAAGGTCTGGATATCGTGGAGATCCTCTGCCCCCATATCAGTGGCATCTATCTTGGCGACAGCTACCAGGATGACACGATCATCTACCCCCACCATGCCGGAGAGAAAACCCTTGATCCGGTAAGGATGTATGGTGTTGAGGGCAAGCGGTTCTGGCGTGCCAGCAGTGAGCCTTTCGGGGATATCTACCGACGGGAGATCAATTATTGCGGCCTGGCCTCCATGAGCTGGATGTATTACTACGATGATGCCAACGCCCTGTATATTGGTTCGCATGATCCACGCTTCCCGGTTACGGGGGTGATTGCCGAGACCGGCACTGAAAAGGATCCCTATATGGGGTTCTGTTTCCGCAAACACCACCGGATCCGCCCAGGTGACAGCTATGGTACCGGGGAGTATCGGATTGTGGTATCCGATAAGGACTGGCACTATGGATCGCGCATATACCGCGACTATATCGCCGGTTATCTGGATTTCAACCATACTCCTCAGTTCCTCAGGCAGGAGTGCGCCCTGAATCAATGCTACAACTTCAAGCGCAGGGGGCAGATCGAGCACCGTTTCCAGGATATTCCGGCGATGTTCGAGGAAGGCCTGCAGTGGGGTGTGCGCCATATGTTCATAGCCAGTTGGAACCGTACCGGATTCGATTCTTTCTATCCCGAGTATTATCCGGATATGGAACTGGGTTCAGCGATGGAGTTCCGCCGGGGCCTGGAGTATGTGCGTTCCCGGGGAGGTTTCACCACACTCTACATCAATGCGCGGATTTTCGATGTGGAATCCAATTTCCACGCCACCCTTGGCGAGCGGATGGCTTTGAGGGATTATAAAGGACAGATGTGCCGGGAAACCTATGGTCCACAGCATTTCACGGTCAACTGTCCCGGTGACCGCCTCTGGCAGGATTATCTGGTGGACACGGCGGAGTTCGCAGTGAAAGCCTATGGTGCCGATGGTATCTATCTTGACCAGTTGGCCTCTGCCGAACCCCTGGCCTGCTATAGCGGGGAGCATAGCCACGCGGATATCGGTGACTTCAATAACGGGAATCTCTACATTCTGAAGGAACTGCTGCGCCGGCTTAGGGAACACAATCCCAATGCCTATCTGATGACTGAGAACTGCGGCGATATCTATGGGAGTTACACCTGGAGCAATCTGACCTGGAATGGAGCCGATTACGATGAATTCTACCAGGTGTTCTCCTATACATTCCCCGAATTCACCCAGGTGAACATGGTCAATCCCCGCAGCTGGGAACCGGATCCCGATAAAAGAAACGCCTTGTTCCGATCCGATATCCAGCGGGCGGTGCTTCTGGGAAATATCTTCTGGATGGGTTTGACCTCCCGCTTCAAGACCGATGCGGTGGAGCTGCGCCCCTATGCGCGCCAGGCGCTGGAATTCCGCAGACATATCCAGGAATACCTGTCAATCGCGCGCTTCGTGGATGACGCATATATCACCGATATCACCGAGGGGTGTGCCGCCACGTGCTGGGAGCTCCAGGATGGCCGGTACCTGGTACTGTGTGGAAATCCTGAAAACGCTGTGGTGGCCAGCCTTGGCCTACAGCTTCCTTTGCGATGTTCCGGTTATACACGGTATGATTTGGCATGGCATACGCAGGCCTTTTCTGAGCCAGCGGAAAATTTCCGGCTGGATTTCGGTGGGGAGCGGCTGGTAGGTTTGCTGTTCCAACCTGTATAGGTGGCATGTTGCTTGATATAACCAAAACGATGCGGGTGTATGGTTGAAATTGAACACCAATCATAGTAATCTAGCACGCGATTGCGATACACGCAGTGCTAGGAGTGTCGATGGTATGGGCAAAAAGAAACTGATTGTAGTCTCGGCGGATGCTATGGTGGGAGAGGATGTCGGATATCTGAAAACCCTGCCTAATTACCGCCGGTATCTGGCGGGTGGCTCGGAAGTGAAATGCATCCGCACCATCTATCCGACTATCACCTATCCAGCGCACACCAGTATCGCCACAGGGACCTATCCCAATAAACATGGCATCACCAGCAACCTGGAATTCCATGTCGGCGAGCGCCAACTGCCTTGGAACTGGTTCCATAGCGCGGTGAAGGTTCCCGATCTATTCACCGCCGCCAAAAAAGCAGGACTCACCACTGCGGCGGTATTCTGGCCTGTGACCGGCAATCATCCCGATATCGACTACCTGATCGATGAATACTGGACCCAGAGTGCGGATGATACCGTGCTCGAGGCTTTCGCCCGTTCGGGGTCGTCGCCCCAGATGTTGGAGATTGTGAAGAAGAATCTGCCAACAATTGTCGAGCGCAAGCACCCGATGTGCGACGATTTCCTCATTGCCTGTGGATGTGATATCATCCGCCGCTTCCAACCCGATCTCATCATGCTCCATCCGGCGCAGATCGATGATTACCGTCATAAATTTGGAATTTTCAATGACAAGGTGACCAAAGGGGTACAGGAGACGGATGGTTACATTGGCCAGTTGATGCAGGCGGCCGAGGATGCCGGGGTACTCAAGGATACGAACTTTGTGTTGATCAGCGACCATGGCCAGATGGACATCAAACGCATCATGAATCCCAATGTGATCCTCGCCGACAAGGGTCTCATCCAGATCGGGCCGGACGGGAAGATCTCCGATTGGGAGGCCTATTCGCTGTCTGGCGGGCTCTCTGCTTTGGTATACCTGAAGGACCCCAGGAACTGCGCTGTGTACGACAAGACCTATGAGGTTCTTTCCTACATGCGCGATGAGGGCATCTATGGCATCAGCGAGGTGTTCACCGAAGCGCAAAGCAATACCCTGCATGGTTTGGGAGGTGATTTCTCCTTTGTGCTGGAAACCGATGGATTTTCAGCTTTCGGGGATGCCTGGAAGCGTCCGATTGTGACGAATTTCGATTTCTCCGATTACCGGTATGGCCGGGCCACCCATGGCTATCTCCCAGAAAAGGGCCCTCAGCCGGTCCTTTTGGCCAAAGGCCCGGATTTTGCCGAGAATGTAGTGGTCGATTACCGGCATATCACCGATGAGGGACCCACCTTCGCCAAACTGCTGGGAACCAGCTTGCCTGATACAGACGGCACACCCATCGATGCGATCCTGAGAGGTGGTTCCCTCTAGACGCAGGCTTCTGTGAGCGGTACGGGTTTTTTCAGGGCTATTTTCAGGGGAGCTTAGGCTTCCCCGATGGGATTCTGTAGGATCCCGATTCCCTGGATCTCGATTTCAACCTGGTCACCCACCTTCATGGGGGAAATTCCACCGGGAGTTCCGGTCATGATGATATCCCCGGGGCAGAGTGTCATGATTTTGGAAATGTAACTGACCAGGTAAGCGGGTTTAAAGATCAGGTTGGCGGTATTGGAGTGCTGTTTGACCACTCCATTCACCCGGGCCTCGATCTCAAGGTGATCGCTATCCACCTCGTCGGTGATAACTGGTCCCAGCGGCAGGAAGGTGTCAAAGGCCTTGGCTAGCGTCCATTGTCCCTGCGGGGATTGTAGGTCGCGGGCGGTGACATCGTTTCCACAGGTGTATCCGAGGATATGATCAGGTGTATCGGCTTCCTCCACATCCTTGGTGGTTTTTTTAATGACGATGGTCAGCTCGGCTTCATGGTCCACCCGTGTGGATTGTCTGGGGTGGATGATGGGATCACCCGGGCCAATGACGCTGGTGGACGGTTTGATGAACAGAACGGGTTCGCTGGGGATAGGTAGTTTGAGCTCTTCGGCATGGTCCCGGTAGTTCAAGCCCACGCAGACTGCTTTGGATGGCTGGCAAGGCGCCAGCAACATCACCGTGTCCAATGGATAGCTTTCACTGGTGATGGTGTAGTCACCGAATACCGAACCTTCGATCCGCCGGATCCGCCTGTTTTCCAAGCTTCCATAGCTGATGGTATCCTGATATCTGAAACGGACTATCTTCATCTTTCAATCCTCCATGGTTTCCTGTTGGTAGACAACGGTTAGTGTAGGCCGGATTGTACCATTTCAAGGACCAAGAGACCAGAGTGGTCTAGCCCATCCCGCCAAGCGGTCCAAAGGATATAAAAAACATACAGAATTTTCTTGACAGATTTTTATAGTGGAGCCTATGATAAAGAGTACGGAAACGTTTGCGGTAACGATTGCACCCATATAGTGGAGTAGGAGGCTGGAAGAAACATGGTCACCATCAAAGAAATCGCATGGATCACTGGCTGTGCGGTCTCCACCGTGTCGCGGGCTTTGAACAATACCGGGGAAATCAGCCCGGAAACCCGGGAAAAGATTCTGAAAGCCGCCCATGACCTCAACTATATCCCCAATATCGCTGCCCGCCAGATGGTCCAGCGCAAGAGCAACACCATTGGATTGACTATCCCCGATATAAACGACACCTACTTCTCGGAGTCCGCCTCCGGAGTGGAAGAGGTAATGAAACGGCAGGGGTTCGATGTCGTATATGGCAGCTTGAGCCGTGATCCCGAACGGCTGATTGAGTTTATCGAACGTGCCCAGACGTATCGCTATGACGGTCTGATCATCACACCCGATCAGTGGAGCGAACCGCTTGTGGATAAGCTGCGGCGTTTGGAGATTCCTGTGATTGCCTTAAGAAGGCGTCCTCCAGAGGATTTGAGGATTCCCTATGTGGATACCGACCATTTCCAATCCGCCAGAGAGATGACTGAATATCTACTGGGCATCGGACACACCCGTATCGCCCATATCGAATTGCCCACCCTGCTTGGGCTCAACCGGAAGCACGGCTATGAACAGACCATGCATCAGCATGGACTTGAACCGGTTTCGGTGGCAGGTGGAATCGCCAACCGGGTGATGGACGCCATCCATAGCGGCCGGCTTTCCATGGAGAAGCTTCTTTCACGCCAGGACATTCCCACCGCTGTGTTCTGTGGAAGCGATTATCTGGCGATGGGCGCCATGGAATACCTGTACCAGCATTCGGTAAAGGTACCGCAGGATATCTCGATAGCCGGATTCGACAATGTGGAGCTTTCCCAGCTGTCTTGGTTCAATCTGACCACCATGGTTCTGCAACGGAAGGAAATGGGCTGCAAAGCCGCTTCCATGCTGTGTCAGATGATGCAGGAAAAAGTCAAGAAACCCCGTTCGGTGCTATACGGAACCGAACTGGTAGTCCGTGGTAGTACCAGTGCCCCTTTGGCCCACTAGGTGATAGATCGAGTACATACATGTTTCCAAAAAAGGAGGAAAATCGCATGTCTGGAATGAAATGGATTTTTGCTGTCTTGTTGGTTTGTCTGATAGGGCTCGTTCCGGTATTTGGAGCGGGAACCCAGGAAAGCGCGGTGGTTGAATCCAAGGAACTTTCCGTGATTACCTGCAGTGTGGAAAGCGAAGCTATCGAGATCTTCAAACAGTTCGAGAAAGAAACAGGAATCAAGGTGAAATACATCCGCCTCAGCGCCGGGGAGTGTCTCACCAGACTGGGTGCCGAAAAAGAGAATCCCCAGGTTTCCCTCTGGCTGGGTGGTGCCAGCGATGACCACATGAACGCGGTAAAGCAAGGACTCTTGGATAATTATGTTTCCAAGAACACCTCGGCCCTTGATCCCGCCATCTTGGATCCTGAACAGCATTGGACACCGTACTCCTTTGTCGTGACAGCTTTTGTAAGCAACGACAAGTGGTTGGCGGAAAAAGGCTTGAAAGCCCCCACCAGCTGGGCTGAACTGCTGGATCCCGTTTTCAAAGACAATGTCTGCTATGCGCACCCCGCTACCAGTGGCGCGGCCTTCCGGGTCCTGTCCGGTGTGTTGCAGCTCATGGGTGAGGAGAAAGGCTTCGAGTACCTGGAGAAATTGGACGAGAATATCGTGCAGTACACCAAAGCCGGAGCGGCTCCGATGCGTATGGCCGGACTTGGTGAGACCGGTGTGGCCATTGGCTACGATCTGGATGGTCTGTATGTGAAGAATGAAGGCTATCCGCTTACGGTAACCTATCCCAGCGAAGGTACCGGTTGGGAAGCTTCCTGCGTCTCCATTATCAAAGGTGGTCCAGCCACTGAGAAAAAGAATGCCGGGATCTTCATAGACTGGCTGCTTGGCGAAACCGCCCAGAAACTACTCTGCGAGACCTTCTATCGCATCCCCGTCAATCAGAACACAAAACTTCCCGCGGGCATGAAGAGCCTCAGCGAGATCAATATCATCGATTACGATTGTGAGTGGGCCTCCACCAACCGGGTGAGGATCATCAAGCAGTTCGACAGCCAGGTGAGAAACCACGACAACGTCCTGAAATAGATCTGTTCCAAAGTACACCGCAGTAAACCGACCGTTTTTCAAGCGCCACGATGGGCCTTCCATCGTGGCGACTCTCCTATGGTCCATGCCGGACAGCAGGAGGGATTTTTCCATAGCTCATGGAGGTGATATCAGTGAGTTCAACCACACCGAGAATCCGGCAGGATGAAGGTGCGAAGATGATACGGGAGTATCGCATGCTGTTACAGCAACCAGGCCTGTTGGCTTTGATTACCGTAACCCTGGTGCTCCTGGTTTTCTTCTGCATCTATCCGGTTTTGCTGGTATTCATCAAAACGATAACGGACGAAGCCGGGAATCTGGATTTCTCCCAGGCCAAGGAGATCCTTAGTACCCGCAGCTTCCTTGAGGCCTTTCTGAACAGCATCTGGCTGGGTTTGGTGGTGGCGGTATGCTCCACCATCATCGGATTTGTGTTCGCCTATGCGATCAGCCGGACAAGTATGCGGTTCAAACGGTTCTTCCATATGGTGGCCATGTTGCCCATCCTTTCTCCACCGTTTGTCATTTCCCTGTCGGTTATCCTGCTGTTTGGCCGTAGTGGTGTGATCACCAAGACCATATTCGGCATCAATAACAGCAATGTCTACGGATTTACATTCCTGGCGATTGTACAGATTCTGGCGATGTTCCCGCTGGCTTATCTGAATCTGCGGGGGATGCTGGCTGCCCTGGATTCCTCGGTGGAGGATGCCGCCCGCAGTCTGGGTTCAGACCGGTGGCAGGTGTTCAGAAAAGTAACCCTGCCATTGTGTGTGCCTGGTATTCTCAGCTCGCTCCTGATTGTGTTCGCCAAGTCGATCAGCGATTTCGGAAATCCCCAGCTGTTGGCCGGAGACTATTCAGTGCTCTCGGTGCAGGCCTACATGCAGATAGTCGGCATGTACAATCTGCGCGGGGGGGCTTTCATGGCGATCTCGATCCTGCTACCCTCGCTTCTGGCCTTTGTCATCCAGAAATACTGGGTGGCCAAAAAATCGTATGTCACCGTGACCGGCAAACCTTCCGGTGATGGCTATCCTATACATGAGAAAAAGATTGTCTATCCGCTATTCGCCTTATGCCTGATAGTGACCTTGGTAATTGTTCTGTTCTATGGAACGGTGGTATGGATGAGTTTTGTGAAAACCTGGGGCATAGACATGTCCCTCTCGCTGAAGAACTACCGGTTCGTATTCTCCCGCGGACTCAGGCCTCTGATGGATTCCCTGATCCTCTCTCTGATCGCCACTCCGATAACCGCGATCCTGGGGATGATTATCGCTTTCCTGCTGGTTCGCAAGCAGTTCTTTGGCAAACGGCTGATGCAGGTCGCCACAATGATTCCTTTCGCCATCCCCGGAATCGTGTTGGGCATAGGGTACATCCTGGCTTTCAACACGCCTCCGGTAGTGCTGACCGGAACCGCTACTATCATCGTGGCCGCCCTGGTATTCAGAACCCTCTCAGTGGGCATTGAATCGGGAACCAACAGTTTGATGCAGGTCGATCGCAGCATCGAAGAGGCATCGACCACGCTGGGAGCGAACAGCTTCAGCACCTTCACCCGCATTTCGCTCCCTCTGATGAAAGAAGCCTTGTATGCCGGATTGGTGAACGCTTTTGTGCGGTCCATGACCTCCATCAGCGCGGTCATCTTCCTGGTCTCGGTGAATTGGAATCTATTGACCGTATCGATTCTATCCGAGATCGAATCAAGCCGTCTGGGAGCCGCCTCCGCATATTGTGTGCTGCTCATGGCAGTAGTGCTTCTGGCATTCGGTGTATTGAATCTCCTGATGCGCAATTTCGGACGTCGCGCACAGTATCAAAGTAAGGAAGGCCTGGTATGAAACTGGAAGCAGTTGGCGTTGAGATAAAGAATCTTTGCAAGATATTCAAATCCTATCATGATAAGAATGGATTTTACGCAGTCGACCATGTCTCGCTGCAGGTTGAGCCAGGCAGTCTGGTAACCATACTGGGGCCCTCTGGATGTGGCAAGACCACCATGCTGAGGATGGTAGCGGGTTTTGAGATCCCCTCGAGTGGGGAGATCTTGCTGAAAGGCAGGGAAATCTCCACTTTGCCCCCCAACAAGCGCAATGTGGGCATGATGTTCCAAAGCTACGCGCTTTTTCCCCATCTGAGCGTATATGACAATATCGCCTATGGCCTGACTCTCAAACGGCTTCCCAAGCCGGTGATCGATCAGAAAGTCAAGGATGTTCTGGAAATCATGCAGATCAGCACGATCATCCAACGGATGCCAAACCAGCTTTCCGGGGGGCAGCAGCAACGGGTGGCACTTGCCCGGGCGGTGGTGACCGAGCCCAGTGTGCTGCTGTTTGACGAGCCTCTTTCCAATCTGGATGCAAAGCTGCGCGAATACATGCGCGATGAACTGAGAAAAATCCAGCAGTCGCTGGGAATCACCAGCATCTATGTCACCCATGATCAGAATGAGGCCATGGCAATCTCTGACAAGATCGTGATCATGCAAGCCGGTACTATAGAACAGATGGGAACCCCCTGGGAGATCTATACCAAACCGGCCAACCGGTTTGTAGCCGATTTCATGGGGCGGGCGAATTTTGTCCGCTCGCGCATCACCCGGATCCATCCATCTGAAACCAGAGTCTCCACGCTGGGGGGCGAATTCACCTATACCGGTGATGTTTCCATGATCAGCGGTGAGAACTGTGTGTGCATGGTCCGCCCGGACTTCTTCACTTTCGCTGATAATGGAAAGATAGAAGGCCGTATTGTCAGCCGGGCTTACCTGGGGACCAGTGTCGAATATGTGGTGGCGGTTGGAAACGAGGTGGTGCATATGGTGGACTATGGATTGAGGGCGCATGGAATCCATGCAGTCGGTTCAATCCAGCACCTTGCCTTCGATGAAAAGGATATCTGCCTGTTTCCAGCCGAGGCGGTTGACGTGGAAAAAGAAGTACACAATGTGTGAGCTCGGGATGCTGCTTGAGGCAGCCATGACCATCGCCCGGCAAAGTGGCGATATGATACACAGCCAATTGGACGGATCCTATGGGATCCATTCAAAAAACGGCATCCGGGATCTTGCCACGGATATCGATCGGCGTTCAGAGTCGATGATTCAGGATTATCTGGGAAACCGGTTCCCTTCCATAGGCTTTCTGGGCGAGGAACAGTCATTCGATGCTCCCAGAACCTCATTCCAGACTTTATCCACCTTGGCTGATGATGAATACTTATGGGTGGTCGATCCCTTGGATGGCACCACGAACTTTGTCAGACAATTGCCTTTGTATGTGGTATCGATCGCTTTGGTGAAAGGCCAGGAAATCCTGCTGGCTGTGGTCTATGATCCATCCCACCGGGAATTGTTCTCCGCTTCCAAGGGGGGTGGGGCTTTCCTGAACGGGAAACCGATGCGGATTTCCGCAAACCAGGGGGTGGAGGATTCAATCGTTTCGGTAAGCCTGCCGGTTGTCCGTCAGGAGTTCAGGGAAAAAGCGGTCGCTTTCATCACCAACTATGCCCCAGTGTGCACCAGCATGCGTATCTGTAATTGTTCCGAGTTGAATTTCGCCTATGTGGCGGCAGGCCGTATGGAAGCCCATATTGAAATGGATGTATATCCGTGGGACCTGGTGGCCGGAGTCTTGCTGATCCGTGAAGCCGGAGGCGAGGTGAGCGGTCTGAGGGGTGAACCCTTTTGCTTGGATTTCCCCAGCGCGATCGGTTCCAATGGTTGGGTGCATCCTGAGGTAGTGCGCTATTTCAATCTCGGGGTGTAAAAGCTTCAGTCTCCAAGGATTTTCCGTACAGTCTCCAGATCGGATTCCAAGGTAGGCTCTCCGGGAACCAGCTGAAGGGCTTCCCAAACAACCCCTCTGGCCTGGACATACTGACGGGCATTGAACAGGTTGGCGAACTCGTTGTGGGCCTGCACGATAAAATTCCGGCGGTAGCCTTCGGCCGCCTGTGCCAGCTGGGTGCTCTGGGGCAACTGTTCCAGGCCCTGGGTGGCGATTGTCGCCGCGGCCAGCCAATCCTTGGTTGCAGCCAAGCGGTTGGTTTCCTTGGTGAATAGGTACAAAAACATTTCATCGATACGGGTTTGTTTCAGGATACCTTTCTCTGCGGCTTGGCTGACAGTTGAAAAGGCTTTTTCGAAACCCTGGTTGTGTACCGCCTGCACCAATTCCGCATCCAATACCTGCACTGAGGCTTCCCGAAGGCGTTCCCCATCCAATACCTGGAGGGCTTGTTCCAGCGCTTGGCGGGCCTGCACCACATCGCCGGCTGTCAACAGGATCTGGATCCGATTGTGCACCGTGATATCAGCTGTCTCCCGCAAATCCGCATCCGCGAACTCCTGGGACTCCATGTGGGATACCACCTCAAGCACCGCTTCCAAATCACCGGCTTTTCCCCTTGAGATAGCCAGATTGCCCGCGGTGTCCTGCAGGAACTGCCGCACCTCGACAGTAGCGCCAAGTACACCCAGCACTGCATTGGCCAGATCGTAGGCCTCCCCATAGGCTCCCTGTTTATTCAAAGCCACTATCATATTGCCAATCCGATCCAGCAGGAAAGCCTTCCCTTTGGTATCGTTTTGCAATGCATAGGACTGGACACCCAAGGCCAGCGCTTCCCTGTATAGACCCTGTTCCTCCAGGACAGCCACCCGGTTGGTGAGTATCAAAGCGATCAACGCCTTTTCTCCGACAGTTTCCCGCTTGCCATATTCGGTCTGGGGCACATAGGTAAACCCTGTCACCCGGCCGAATTCATCGAAAAACTCTTTTTTTGTGCCCGGGTCAAATCCATACCGGTTGGTTGTCTCGACATCGATATTCCGTTGGTTGATGGGTACGAGGCAGAACACATGGTCAGCGGTGCTTACCCCCATGGATTGGATGCCCAGATGTTTGAGGACCAACAGATACAGCACCGCCGAGGAAACGCAGTTGTAGCGTCCTGTGTCCAGGATATCCTTCAAGGTAGTCGCTTGTGGGTCGTAGGTCTTCAATATGCCTAGGGAGTGCAAAGCCACCAGGGTGGCTTCGGCGCGGGCTAGGGTGCCTTTTGAGCCTAGGGTTGTTTTAGCGAGGTTTTCCAGTAGCTTCCGAAGATCTGTTTCATAGGTTTCAAGGTATTCCGGGACCACACCTGATACGATAAGCGCTGAGCGCAGGACATGGTTGATTGCCAGGGGTTCTTTCAGGGTCCCGACCACTCCAAGGGTGGTGTTGGGTTGCAGCAAGGCCTGCCAGTCTGTACTGGATGCACAAAACAGAACCGGACTGCCCATCAGGAGCAGGAAACTGAGCGCCAAGATAGTCTTTGTCATGCGGTTCATGATTGATGGCATATGTTTATATCCCCATATCAAAATAGACTGAACATCCTTTTCCCCCTAGGCTTATCACCAAGCCGATCATCGGACGGATGACGGTGGAAGCCCAGAATTTGACATCCATGGCCAGTTCCAGACCGGCATATACATCCTTTTCCCAGGTAAGGGACCCATCGGAGGCGTAGGCGGCGGTCTGAGTGAATAGGGTCAGGCCCATTCCCAGCACACCCCCATACGGAATCGGTTGGTCCACAAGACCCAGCGGTATGCGGTACAGCAGGGTGCCACGGAGTTTGCCCTGTACAGGATCGTCAATTGCCCATCCTGGGTCTCCTCGGGGTAGGAGGATCATGCTGGAAAGATCGCCATCCAGACGCGCGATCGCGTCGAGTTCCACCCGAATCACCTGATGGTTGTTTCCGAGGGGAATCTGTCCTGAAATGCTAGCGAACGGCAACCAGACCATCGGATAGTTGCCATCCAGATAGATGTTGTTCTGCATTCCGCCCTGCAAGGTGCCCTGTAGATCTCCGAAGTAGGCTTTGGAAGCCGCATAGCGGTAGGTGGTGTAGGTGAGCCAGAGGGAATCCACCAAAGTATCGGAATCCGAGGCGGTTGAGCCGAAATTGAACTTGGTCAGGGCTCCGGCCGTTAGGCGCTGGCTTTGATCGGGCATGGGTTGCCTCCACAGGGGGAGCGACAGTGTGCCAGAGAGCGTGTGCTGCCGGGCCCATTCGGTGCTGCTGTGCCGATAGGAGGCATTCCAGAGTCCGGTGAACAGCACGTTGACCCCACCTATCGCGTACTGGTACTGCAGTGAGCCTACCGGAACGGCGTCGTCGATATTCCAGCCAGTGGTCACTTCCAGCGTGTGGTACCCTAGGACACTCTGCATGAGTAGATATGCGCCTGGATTGACGGTTCCCGCATCCATATAGGGAAGGGGCAGCCAGAAACCCAGCCGGATGAGATCATGGTAGGGAGAAACCGGGAAGGCAGCTGCCTCGTCCGGCCGACTGGGGAGCCTGGTTCCAGTGGGAAACGGTTCCGATACAACCTGTTCCACGATGCTGTCCAGGGGAACACACCCCAGAGCATAGCCCTGGCTGGTATAGGTGGCATACACTACCGTGTCCTGATGGATTTCAGCCCCGAAAACCCCGATGCGGTCCTCAAGGAAGCCTGTGGTTACCCCGGTGGCTGGATTATAGCGGTACACGGCTAGCGACCCTTGGCGGTCACAACCGAACAGAATGGTGCCATCCTGGGCAAAACGGGGTTGGAATATACCCGCTGGGGTATGGGGCCATAGGGCTTGGCCGTTTCCATCAGCGTCGATCAGCACCAGGGAGGACTGCCCTTCCACTATCTCCACCACCAGACAGCTGCCATCGGTTGCTAAGCGGGGTTCATAGACCGAACCCTTAGGATTATCGTACAGCACCTGGGTGTGGCCATCCGTTGGATTGATACGCACCAGACGGTAGCGGTCTCCCACCGCTTCAATAGCGACGATGGTTGAACCATCGGCACTGATCGCGCACTGGGCCAGTTTCTGGTGGTAGGTGATCCGTGTGAGCTGGTCGGTGGGGATATCGTACATGAACAGATCACTATAGCTTACGGATGTGGTGGCCGTGGCGGCGGGGTGGGAGGTGTTGCTCCATACTGTGGTGAACACACACTGTTGTCCATCGGCAGTCACATCGAAAGCATGCTCATCGCTGATGGAGACTCTCTTGAGGATTTCAGGTTGGTCACCTGGCTGGCCATAGCGCACGATGGCTCCATACTCGTCCTGGGTGCTGATCCAGCCTATCCATCCCTGAGCGGTGGGATGAGGCAGGTAGTAATCGCCGATGGCCTTGGGTGAGAAACCGCGCAACTGGGTCTGGGCCCCGTCAGTCCAAGCGGAAGTGTTGAAGGAGGCTTTCAGTTCAGCCTGCATGTCCTGATAGATCTGCCGTGTGCTGGTACCGGTAATCTTGTCGATCGCTCCATTGATCCCGAAAAATGGGAACCGTGCGAATTGGGTATTGATGCGCGTGTAGGTTTGTTCCCCATAGGTGCGCATGATATAGTCCACCAGATAGTATCCCGAGCTGTAGATCCTGCCACTAGGCGGAAAAGCCGAAGCATATCCGCTTTGGGTGAGGGACCACATGGCATCCTCCAGAAGCGGCGCCTTAAGGGTGAGCTCGAAAAAAGCTGAATCTCCCCGTCCTCCAGGGGCGTTGTGGGTCTCACTATAGGTGGTAATGCCTTCCACCCACCAGCCTGGCATGAAAGTGCGGTTCATCAGGGTGGACAGGGGGCCGAATACGGGGACCGCCCATCGGGAGATTCCTACCGGAGCAGTCAGATGGATGTAGTGGGTGAGCTCGTGGACGAACACCGAGCGCAACCAGTCGGCGGAGCGGGGACCTAGGAACAGATCGGCGGGACTGGTGGTGTAAATGGCGATCTTGGCCGGCAGCGGACTGAAATAGCCATTGGCAAATGCGCTACGGCCCCCTATGACCACCGGAATGAGGTTCTGGGGATAATGGTCCAGCAACTGGGCTACCTGCAGATAGGCTTCATCGGCAAAGGTGGCGATGGTCTGGGCATAGGACAGGTCCCGGGGTTCGAAAATCAACTGGAAATGTGCGGTTCGCATCTGTTGCCAGCCATCAAACGGATCGTCTGCATAGGCCACGGGGAACATCAACAGGAACACCAGAAGCGGAAGCAGGATTTTGCGTATCTGAAAGCTGGCGGGAGTTGGTTTCATGTTCCCATGATAGGAGCCATGGAGTGCTTTTGCAAGCGTTCCTTGATGTAAAAACCCCATTGAGGCAGAAGGTGAAATCGCCTATACTCGATGTACCTGCATAGCGGTGGTGGCCGTGGGGCTTGATCGCAATGCTGTAAAAATGGAAAACCGGGATATATATGGGAATTCTGAGTTTTGGTTCAATGAATATCGATCTGGTGTTTTCGGTTTCACATGTAGTGCGGGCCGGAGAGACTATCCCCAGCCATGCCTTCAGAAGGAGTGCCGGGGGTAAAGGCGCCAACCAGGCGGCGGCTCTGGCCAAGGCCGGTCTGGAGGTTTTCCATGCGGGCCGCATCGGCTGTGATGGCCATTTTCTGGTTTCCCTTCTGCAGGAATACGGGGTGCATACCGATTTTATCCTAGAGGATGACCAGGCTACCGGACAGGCGATCATCCAGATCGATGCCGAGGGACAGAATTCAATTGTGCTGTACCAGGGGGCCAACCGCCGGATTTCCTCTGAGGATATCGAACAGACCCTAGCCCATTTCTCGTCTGGGGATGTGTTGGTTGCCCAGAATGAGATCAGCGGTATGGACTACCTGCTGAAGCGCGCTAAAGAGAAAGGCATGGTGGTCTGGTTCAATGTGGCTCCCTTTGACTCCTCGGTTTTCCAGCTTCCCCTGCAGGATGTCGATATGATCATTGTCAATGAGACCGAAGGTGCCCAACTGGCCAGGCTTCCGCTTGACACTCCTTTTCCGGTTCTGGTGGATGCGCTGGTAGCCAGCTTCCCCAACAGTGAGATTGTTCTGACGGCCGGGAAGGGGGGAGCCTACTATGGTTTTGGGGATGAACGGGAGAAAAGTGATATCGTGAAGGTTCCCGTAGTGGATACCACCGGAGCCGGAGACACTTTTATCGGCTATCTGCTGGCCGCCCGCTTGAGAGGATACCCCGTAGCCAAGTGTCTGGCCCTGGCCTGCAAGGCATCCGCTCTGAAAGTCTCCCGTTCGGGAGCCTGTGAAGCCATGCCCTTTGCCAATGAAGTATTCCAATGAAAACCTATTTAAGCTGTATCCCGTGTTTTTTCAAGCAGATTCTGCAAGCCGGAGAGATGGGTGGACTTAACCCAGCCCAGATCAAAGAAATGATGGATCGCGTTGGAGGAGAACTTGAGCATTTTTCCCTAACCGATTCTCCTCCCCTGATGGGCAAGAGCATTCAACGGCTTCTCACCGGATATACCGGTGATACCGATCCCTATGCGATGGTGAAAAACGCCAGCAATCAGAAAGCTCTGGCGGTGTATCCCGGACTGAAACGTATGGTAGCCCAATCGGGTACGCCCTTACGGACAGCGGTGGAACTAGCCTGTGCGGGAAATATCATCGATTATGGGATTTTTACCCAGGAATTGGATGTAACGGCAGAGATAGACCGGATTCTGAGACAACAAAAGCTGGTCCTGGACCGGATGGATAGCCAATTGTTCGCCTTTGATAGTTTCTCCCACAGCCTGCGGAAATGCCGGAATCTTTGGTATGTGGGCGACAATGCCGGTGAGATTGTGTTCGATCGGGTTCTGATCGAGACTATCAAGGATTTGTTCCCGCAAGTGGAAATCTCCTTTATCACGCGGGGAAAAGCGGTTTTGAATGACTGTCTTGTTCAAGACGCTCTGCAGTGCGGTTTGGACCAGGTGGCCCGGATAATCTCCAGTGGGCTGGACTCTCCTGGATTGTTATTGGATGATGTGGACATCTCCTTCAAGGCGCTTTTCGATCAAGCCGATCTGGTCATCAGCAAAGGGCAAGGCAACTATGAAGCCCTATCCTCATCTCCTGCGCCCATCTACTTCCTATTGGTCGCGAAGTGTGCGGTTATCGCCCAGGACCTTGGATGCAGGCAAATGGATCTGATACTGAAGAAGCACGGATCGGCTTTCTAATATGCCACAGAGCGTCCCGCCGTGAATTCCATGATAATCCTTGGTTCTCAGGCAGACTTGGTTATAAAAAGCATGAATGATTGAAACAAATATTAATTTGTTGTAAACAGCATGTATTGATTATTCGGATGTTTGATGTAATGGAGTTGGCGTATATATGCAGCAAAAGGATGATTTTTCTGAGTTCTCTATCCAGGATCTTCTGGTAGAGGGTGGATTCGATTGTCCCTGCCATACACACCATGCCGTGGGTGTGAAGCAGGTGTTGATAGAAAAGGGCGCTATCGCCAAGGTACCTGGCATACTACGCGATCTGGGGGTCTCCCGTCCATTCCTGATCGAGGATACCCATACCCATCAGGCGGCGGGAAAGCAGGTTGAGGACACGCTCAGGCAAAGTGGCTATGGGTACTCATCCTATATGTTCTCCCAGAACAGGGTGGAACCGGATGAGCACGCCATTGGCCAGGTGGTCATGGCTTTCGACCCGTCGTGCGACATGGTGGTGGGCATTGGTGGAGGAACCATCAATGATATCGGAAAAATCATCGCCCATGTGACCGGTTTGCGCTATATGATCATCGCCACAGCTCCTTCCATGGATGGATTCGCCTCCAATACCTCATCCATGATCCAATCTGGTGGCAAGATTTCCCTGAACAGTACCTGTCCCACTGTGATTGTGGCTGATCTGGAGGTGCTTTGCGCGGCTCCCGACAACATGTTGAAGGCCGGCCTTGGGGATATGGTGGCCAAATACATCAGCATATGCGAATGGCGGATCGCACATCTGATCACTGGGGAATACTATTGTGATAGAATCGCTGCTCTGGTGCGCCGTTCAGTGCGCAAGTGCATGGAAAGCGCGGGCGATCTTGGCAAGCGGGATCCACAGACAGTGGGCAATATCATGGAAGGATTGATTCTCTCGGGAATCGCGATGAGTTTTGCCGGGGTGTCCCGTCCGGCTTCGGGAGTAGAACACTACTTTTCCCATATCTGGGACATGCGGGCTCTGGAATTCAACACCAGAAATGAGCTCCATGGTCTTCAGGTGAGTGTGGGAACCGCTTTGTCTCTCGACATATATGACAGGATCCGTACATTGGTCCCCGATCGGCAGAAGGCGCTCGATTATGTGGCTCGGTTCGATTATGAAGCGTGGAAAGCCACTTTGCGCCAGTATCTCGGGTCAAGTGCCGAAGTTCTGATCCAAAAGGAAAGCCACGAAGGCAAGTACAGCAAGGCAACCCATAAGGCCCGGTTGGAACGGATCATGGATCATTGGGGTGATATCCAGAGCATCATTCAGGAAGAGCTTCCTCTGGCTGCGGATTTCTGCCGGACTATGGAGACCTTTGGTTTGCCCACCACGCCTGGCGAGCTCGGTATCCCGGAAGAGATTGCCCGCTTCACATTCAATGCGTCCAAGGATATCCGTGACAAATATGTGGCATCCCGCTTGCTGTGGGATCTGGGTGTGCTTGAGGAATTCGCGGAGAATCTGTGACAGGTTGGGTAGGTTGCGCCCTTGAGTTATACCGCAGGGGGAATTGCCTTGCTTTCTCGATAACTACCGTGTAGCCGTTGTCGATGAGGCGCCGTCGTATGGAAGTGGTTTTCGCGTGGACTTTCTTCCCGGAAGAACATCCTCTTCAGTGTGTGCGTTCTTCTCGGAAGAAACCACATGGGTGGACCCGTGGATACTTATTTGTTGATTGTTATATCTTGGAAACAATTGACAGTGGGCTCTGAATACAGTCCAATGGAAGCAAGGACCGGTACCCATGATCCAACAGATTTTTATCGCCGCCATAATTTTTCTTTATGGATTCTCACTATATATCACCAGAAAGGAGAAGCGAAGCGCCGGCAGTTGGATTTCGGAGCGCCTGTTGTTTCTCAGGATACGCAAGGGTATCTTCATATCGACCGACAAGCCCGATGAATATCTGGTGGAACGGGCGATGGTGAACGATATGCCCTACCAGTTACCCATTGGATTGAACCTGGTGTGCAAGGTGGAGCGTGTCGAGTTTGCCGAAATGGATTGTGTGGTCCTTGGAGTGGGGAAAAGTGGCCGCTGCATCCTGTATCTCCACGGGGGAGCCTATGTGGACCAACCAGTGCTGGCGCACTGGACTTTTCTGGACAAACTGGTCAAGCATACCCAGGCGAGAGTGATTGTACCCATCTACCCCAAAGCTCCGGTGCACCATTATGGTGAAACCTTCGAGGGATTGTGCAAAATCTACAAATCACTACTGGAAACTGTAGCTCCCGGTGAAATTGTGGTGATGGGGGATTCAGCGGGAGGAGGGATTGCCCTGGCCTTCGCGCAAACCTTGCTACAGGAGAAACTGCCCCAACCCAAAAACATCATATTGCTTTCGCCCTGGTTGGATATCTCCATGGACAACCCCCATATCGGGGCGTTGGAGAGAAAGGATCCCATGCTGAGAACCGAGTACCTGAAAGCCATGGGAAAAGCCTGGGCTGGGACGGACGATGTGCATGGGTATCAGGTCAGCCCGATCTATGGTCCTCTGGAAGGCTTGGGTAGGATATCGCTGTTTGTAGGAACCCACGAGATATTCCTCGCGGATGCGCTGAAGCTCAAAGCCCGCGCCCGGCAGAAAGCCGTGGGTCTTGATTACCATGAGTATCCCAAAATGAACCATGTATTTCCCTTGTTCCCCATACCTGAAGCCAAGCGGGCTCTGAAAGAGATTGTGGCGATCATCAACCGATGATTTAGGGTAGCGTAAATAAATCATGACAGTAGAATACCATTAGAGGTAACTCGCCTGAGGAACAGATTTTTTGGCCTCACAACAATGCTACTTGCGACCATCCTCACTTTAGATGGACTGAATTTGAGTGGGACAGTCATTGCAGCAAGAATCCAGGTTGTTAGTATGCAAATGCGGGTCGGTACGTTTCGTTTGCTTTCCATCCAAGTTTCCTTTATAGTTAAAACTGTCAAATCGGTGATGGAGAGTGCCGCATGAATTATAGAACTTTAGGGCGTACGGATTTACTGGTCGGTGAGATCGGCCTTGGAACCGAATATGTAGTGCGCGAAGAGCAGAGCATGGTGGATGACGTGACAGCCATGGCCATCGATAACGGCATGAATTATTTCGATTTCTTCTGGCCTCAAAGAGATTTCCGAACAAAGATGGGCATAGCTCTACAAGGTAAACGTGACAGAATAATTCTGGCTGGACATCTTGGTGTCATGGAAAAGGACGGACAGTACAGCCGTACTCGGGATGTCGACAGCTGTGAAGAAAATTTCAATGATTTCCTGAAATGTTTCCACACCGATCATGTTGATATCATGATGCTGCATAATGTCGATGAGATGGCTGATCTTGAAGAAGTCCTCTATGGGAAATTCATGGAATTGGCTGTCAGACTCAAGAAAGCGGGAAAAGCGAGATATTTCGGTTTCAGCAGTCATGAAGCAAGCGTGGCTCAACGGGCAGTAGAGAGCGGTCTGGTCGAGGTCATCATGTTCTCCATGAACCCGGCTTTCGATGTTCTTGGCCATATTGCCCCTGATTCTATCGAACAGGAAGCCCAAAAGCGAATGCACGATTTTACGAAAACCAATGGTCAGTCCGTATTGGCCCAGCGTAAAGATTTCTATGCAGCATGTGAAAAGGAAAACATTGGTTTAGTCGCTATGAAGCCGTTCGCTGGCGGTTGGCTGCTTTCAACAAGAAAGCTGAAAACCCCACCCACGTCGGCACAGTGCCTTCAGTTCTTGCTCGATCAAAAGTTTGTGTCTACAGTAGTTCCAGGAACGAGGAATACCAAAGAGCTGGCTGATGTCTTACATTATTTCGATGCAAGTGCTGAAGAACGGGATTTTAGTAAAATCATAACAATGAACGAATGGAATCTTAGTGGAAGCTGTATGTACTGCAATCATTGTCTGCCATGCCCGGTACAGATAAACATTGGGGAGACGATCCGATTACTGGACCAAACCATCCATGGAATGACAGCACTAATCACCTGCGCCTATCAAAAGCTTGAAGTGAAAGCAGATTCCTGCATCTCTTGCGGGGCTTGCGCCAGGCGTTGTCCATTCGGAATAAATCCGATGCAGCGGATTTATGAGGCCAAGGAGCTGTTCGGATAGTGATTCATGTTCGTGCCGGTTCCATATGGCACTCTATGGAATCAAAACGGCCTTTACGATGCTTTCATTGTTCAGAGCCACAAATGCCTCATTGATTTCGTCCAATCTGAACGTCTTCTGAATGAACGGTTTCACATCTATTTTCCCGGTGGCGATCAAATTCAGTACATACCTATTTTGAGCAACAGTCGAGGCGTGGGAGCCAAAAACGGAGAGTTCTTTGTAGTGTATGATATTACTATCTAGAAATCCTTTGGATTCTTTTGGAAGTCCTCCAAATAGGCAGACCCGACCCCGTTTCGCGATGATATCAAGAGCATCGGATTGTGCGCTACCGACCGAACAAGCGGTTATTGCCACATCGACTCCATAATTAAACGTATTGGCCATAATCACACTACCTAAATCTTCCTTCAGGGAATTAATGGGAATCAGGTCCGGCAACAACCCCTTTGCCTTTGACAAACGTTCATCGTTCACCTCAATCATGAATACTTTTCCGGCACCTTGATGATAGGCCAATTGAGCATGCATCGTGCCAATGAAGCCTGATCCAAAAATGGCCACATTATCACCGGCCTTTATGTTGAGATAGCTTTGTGCATTCACGATACACGCGATGGGTTCGGTCAATACAGCCTCTTTGGAATCAAGTTGTTTTGGAACCTTTGTCACATGGTTTTGACTAAAGGCTTCCTCAGGTATGCACATGTACTCAGCAAAAGTTCCGTCGTAGTCGAATCCGATGGTCTTCAGGTTATCGCAAAGATTTGTATTGCCCCGCTTACACGAAGGACACACTCCACACCCTATAGCTGGAGCTACCTGGATTCTGTCACCAACGGCAAATCCATGTACATCACTGCCTACTTCAATAAGAGTCCCCACCATTTCGTGACCTATGATCCGAGGAGGCTTTATTTTCAATGATCCGTAACGGTAAGTTCTTAGATCAGTACCACAAATTGAAGTGGCCTCGATTTTAACAATAGCAGTTTTTTTTGTGACCTTTGGTACTTCCACCTGTTTCAGGCTTAGTTTTCCCTGATCATCATAGATGAATGCAAGCATAACCATCTCCAGCTCTATTTCACAGACTTGAGTAAGACATTACCTTCGTCCAGAGCTGTTGTCAATATGGATTTCACATAAAATGTAAAAATTTGAACATTTTTATTGAAAATTACTGTTACATTATGAGAGATAAATCACACTAATATGAGTTTTACCCCTCTTCTAATTATTTCGTTTTTAAATTCCTCATCCAATCTGTCGTTCGTGATGATGATGTCAAAATCTTCAATATCTGCAAAGTGAGTGGTGCAGATCTTCCCGAATTTCGATACATCTGCCAGCAGGATACTGGTTTTACTCGACTCTATAGCTGTCCTTTTTGCTCCGGATTCATACGATAAAGGGCAGGTGATTCCTAGCTGTGGATGTACTCCGCCGGCAGAAACGAACACTTTTGAAGCACGCGTATACTTGATGAAGTCCGTAGGGTAAGGATTCTCAAACATCTTTGTCTGTGAATGGAAGTATCCCCCATAGCTGATCAGCTTGCAGTTGGGTTTCTTGCTCAGATCGGTCAACACGTTCAGTGACCAGCAGATTGCAGTAAATGAAAATAGATTATCTATTTCTCTGCAAAGATATGTCATCGTGGTTCCTGAATCAATCATGACCGACTCGTCCGGCTCGATCAAGGATACAGCTTTCTTTGCAATTGCGATCTTGTCTTCCTTATTCTTGGCAATCTGTTGGTTGAATAGATAATCGGAATCATGCATTGCAGGAAATTCTTCCGAATATGTCGGATCGTAGACGGGATCGAATGCCGCGCCTCCATGGATAAAGCGAATAATCCTTTTTGATTTCAAGAGCTCAAGATCCCTTCTTATCGTCATCTCAGACACATCGAATTTTTTTGCCAGCTCGCTGATCGAGCATGCATTGTTCATCTTTAAAAAATCTGTTAGGTCTTGTATCCGCTTTTCTCTTCTCATCATTTTTTACCAGGTCCTCTACAGAATTAAAAACCGATCAGTGACGATCTTACCATAATTCACATGAACTATAAAGAACATAAACCGAATATCCTAATCTATCCGTAATGTTGAAGGGTGTATTGTAGTGTCAACAAAAGCATGAAGGTTTATACGATGAAACTATATTAACATAAAATCTGAGAAATGAAAAAAAAATATCAATAAAATGCAGAAATTATTAGAAATGTGTTGTAAGAATTCAGTAGCAAATTAATGGTAAGGTGATTGAAAATGATTCGAATAATTATATAAAGTCAGAAAAAATATATAATTACAATTACAATATGTAAAATATTCAGTAATTAAGGCAAATTAGTAATATGATAAAAAATGTTAAAATAGTATCAGAAAAATGTTGACAACCATTTTTTCATGACTGATAATACCCATAAAGTCACATAGAAGTGACATGTTTTGACTTGAGTATGTAAACCAAAAAGGAGGTTGAACGCATGAAGTCAAGAGTATTGGTCTCAATCATAGTTGTACTGTTGTTATTCAGTTACTCGACTGTTTCGGCGCAGGCACAACAAGAGCAGAAAGTTGAAAAGCCATTGATTGGTTATATCACGAATGGTCCCTATGAATTCTGGACCTACTCTGCTGCTGCCGTGGAGATCCTGAAGAAGGATCTGGACATTGATATCGAGTTCCTTCTCCCCCCGAACGGCCTTCCCGAGGAGCAGAAAAGGTTCATCGAATCCCTTGTCACCAGAGGTGTCGATGGTATAGGTATCAGCGTGGTCGATCCCGATAACATGACTCCCTACCTTAATGAAGTCATGGATTCCGGGGTTCCGATGGTCATGTTTGATAGCGATGCTCCAGCGAGCAAGCGCTTGGCGTATGTTGGAATGAGCAATTACGCTGCTGGACGGATGGCTGGTCAATCTGTCAAGGAAGTCCTGGCAAGCGGTGGTGAGTTCATGATTATTGTTGGTCGTCTTGATGCTCAGAATGCTATTGAAAGACGCCAAGGAATGATTGATGAACTGAATGGTGAGCCATATGCAGTTAACTATCCTGGAAAAATGACTCCCAACACACCAAACATGAAACTTGGTGGCGGTAAGTGGACTCTTCTTGAGACCCGGACCGACGGCGGAGATCAGTCGAAAGCCAAGTCCAATGCCGAAGACGCGATTCTGAAGTTCCCGGAAATGGATCTGATGGTCGGCATGTGGAGCTATAGCTCTCCTGCGATTATCAGCGCAGTGTCCGATGCTGGACTGCTTGGGAAGATGAAGATCGTTGGCTTCGATATGGAGAAAGAACTGTTGCAGGCCGTCAAAGACGGATATGCGTACGCAGCTCTTGGCCAGGATCCGTTTACTTATGCGATAAAGACTATCGAGACTCTTGCGAAAGTAGCCAAGGGTGAAGATCCTAAGATTGCAGCCGACAAGCTCATCGATGTTCCGGCAATCAAGATTACCGGCAAGAATATTGACGAGGTGTGGGGCAAGTACAAGGATCAGCTTTCTCAAGGAAACAAGTATATCGAAGCTACCAAATAAGTGACGGTTGATTGAATACTGCTGGTGATTCGTTTTTGGGTATTATAGGAACCGGCTGAGTCGTCTTGGTCGGTTCCTTTATGAATCCTTACGATGGATGGGTATTGTGTTGCCCATAGCAACTCGATTCTTAAAGATTTTCTTCTTCCATAATGTGATGACGTTCGGACTTTATCGCGTTGTTGTATGAGTGGGAATGTCAATCAGGCAGGTAGGTTGTGGTAGATAACAATGGTGCTGAGAATATTCATCTTGAGGCTGATTGCGAAAAAGAACAGGCCGCAATTAAAAGTGGACAAAAAATCGGTGATTATGTTCTTGAAGTAAGAGGCATCTCAAAACTATTTCCTGGTGTCCGGGCCTTAAGCAATGTGAGCCTGCAGCTTAACCGTGGCGAAGTGTTGGCTCTTGTTGGAGAGAATGGTGCTGGCAAGAGCACTATGATGAAGATTCTTGCGGGAGTATACGTACCCGATGCGGGAGAAATATTACTTGACGGTGAAGAAGTCTCAATAGGCACAGTTGAACAAGCTACCAAGCTTGGCATCGCATTGGTCCATCAGGAATTGAATCTATGTGATAATTTGAGCATCGCTGGCAATGTGTTTTTAGGGCGTGAGCCAAAACGAGGTCCTTTCAGCAGTCTTGTCGATGTTGAGAAGATGAATGCCGATACTGTTGATGTGTTGAAAAAGGTGGGATTGAACATCTCCCCTTCGATAATAGTGAAAGAATTGCCCATCGGTACCCAGCAACTGGTGGAGATATGCAAAGCTCTATCGATCAATGCAAAAATCGTAATGTTCGATGAACCGACAAGCAGTCTTTCGGAACATGAGGCCGAACAGCTCTTCAGAGTAATCCGGGATTTAAGCTCACAGGGAGTCAGTTGCATCTATATCTCACACCGGCTGGGCGAAGTAAAGGAAGTCGCAGACAGAGTGGTTGTTCTTCGGGACGGGAAGTTGTCCGGTTGCATCGATAAAGCGCATATCGATCGTGAAACATTGATACGGCTCATGGTAGGTCGTGATATTGAGAAAATGTATCAAAAAACCCATACCATTTCCGATAAGGTCCGGGTCGAACTGAAAGACATCATTGTTCCCAAACGTGCGGCTTATCCTATCAATCTCACTATCAAAGGCGGAGAGATTGTTGTTCTGTCTGGTTTGGTAGGTGCAGGAAGAACTGAATTGCTTCATGCGATTTTTGGAATTGATAGGTGCTGGGCCGGAAAGATATGTATCGATGGGAAAGAACTTCATATACAGAAGCCAATAGATGCGATCAGGGCAGGAATCATGTTGGTTCCTGAGGATCGTAAAGCCAATGGATTGGTGATTGCCATGGAGGTGGATTCCAATATCGCTCTTCCAGGTTTGGTGGATCATCTTTCAAAACGTGGTTTCATCAATCGGGATAAGATAGATGAATTAGCTGTTAGAATGGTGAAAATGCTCGATATCAGGCTATTCAGAGCTTCTCAATCGGCTGAATCGCTCTCTGGTGGCAACCAACAGAAAGTTGTTCTGGCAAAATGGCTGTCCATGAATCCGGTTCTTCTGCTCCTTGACGAACCAACCAGAGGAATCGATGTGGGAGCGAAAGCTGAAATCTATAAACTGCTTGAGGATCTCGCGCAAACAGGAGTTGCGATTCTTGTGGCTTCCAGTGAGATGCAAGAGGTATTGGGAATCGCAGATAGGATTATTGTGATGTGTGAAGGCAAGGTCACCGGAGAGTTGAATCCACTCGAATGTGCTGAGGAAGATGTGATGAAGTTAGCAACGGAGAGTTTTGTATGTTAATGGATAATAAAGTAACCAAGTATATCAAAGGGATGAAACGGGTCGGTGGTATTACCTTTTTACTACTATTCATCATCGTCATAACAGTAATAATCCAACCAAGATTCTTTACTGCCTATAATATCCGGAATATTTTAAGATGGACTGGATTGTTCGGCATTCTGAGTCTTGGCATACTGTTTGTTTTAATCACCGGTGGCATAGACCTTTCTGTAGGATCTGTAGTCGGTTTGATAGGAGCCATATCAGCCTACCTGATGGTGCACGCCGCTTGGCCTGTATGGGCGGTGATTGTATTCATCATCCTGCTCTCTGCTTTTTTGGGATTGTTACATGGATTGTTGATCACTAAGGTCCATATGCAGCCATTTGTAGTTACTCTTTGTGGATTGTTTGTCTATCGGGGATTGGCCAGATTCCTCATGGATGATCGTACCCAAGGATATGGCACCTCATTCCCAGGAATCCGATTCCTTGCAGGAGGACGTATCCCATCGGCCTTTTGGCCTGAAGGGGCAGCTCCGAAGATTTTTCAGGATTGGTCGTTTCCCATGCCGTTCCTTTTGCTTGTGGCTCTCGGGATAATTCTGGCAATAATCCTAAACAAGACTGTGTATGGCCAGCATTTGAAGGCTACCGGAAGAAATGAAAGTGCTGCCAGGTTCAGCGGCATACATACCGATAAAATCATAATTCTTGCATATATAGCTTGTTCAACATTCTCTGGGTTTGGAGGATTGCTCTTCTCTCTTGACCTTAATACTGTTCAGCCCTCTTCTCTGGGGAACTCATACGAGTTGTATGCAATCGCCGGATGTGTGGTTGGAGGGGTTAGTCTGAGGGGTGGTGACGGATCGATTCTTGGTGTTGTGATCGGTGCCGCCATAGTCCGGGTATTATATAACGCGATCAATGTCGCGGGAGTATCGACCCAGCTCGAACAGGTAGTCCTCGGACTGGTCATCCTTATCGGTGTTGCCGCCGATGAAGTCATACACATGATTGCTGCACGACGGAAAATACATGAATCGATGGCCTTGGCCCAGAGAGCTTTGGGAGAAGGCAAAGCCTCAGCATTTGTAAAATAGTCTGAAAGGAGAGTTGTCATTATGGCCGAGTATCTTGGAAAAACGTGGACAAAAGAAAGCTTAAGGGAATATCTTTCTGATGAATCTTCCGCTGCTGGAGCATTTCCTTTCATATATGATGATGGTAAAGCCGAAGGCGTACGGGGAATCCAGGTACATACCGGAGGTGGCTTGGATTTCCAGGTAATCCCAGGACGATCCATGGACATTTTCGCCTGCAGGTATCGTGGAATTCCGCTGCAATTCACATCTGCTACCGGCATGACCCATCCTGCCTATTATGAGGAGCCTGGACTTAATTGGCTCAGAACCTTTTTCGGTGGATTGCTGTCGACCTGTGGCATTACAGCAAGTGGAGCACCTTCGGAGGACCACGGCAAGCAATTTGGTTTGCATGGCAGGATCGGAAATGCTGGAGCTGAGGACGTCGCACTATCCCAGAAATGGATCGGCAACGAGTATCAGATTACAATTTCCGGTCGGATGCGGGAAGCTTTTGTCATGGGTGAGAATCTGACGCTTACCAGAATGATAACCACCCATCTCGGGTCCAAGAAAATCACTATCGAGGATCTGATTGAGAATCGTGGTTTCAATGCTGAACCGTTGATGATGCTATACCACTTCAATTTCGGTTTTCCTTTGCTTTCTGAGACAACAAGGGTCATCGTGCCGGCAAAGAATACCGTTCCCAGGGATCCGCAATCAGCAACTGACAATGGAATGGCTGAATGCAAAGAATTTTCAAAGCCCATTTCAGGATACCAGGAAAAGGTGTTCTTCCATCAAGTAGGTGCCGGGAAGGATGGCCAGACGTTTGTGTCATTAGCCAATGACGATGTCGGTGGCCAACCACTTGCGGTAGTATTGAGATACAACCGCAATGAGCTGCCAGAATTAACTGAATGGAAGATGATGGGAAAAGGATGCTATGTGTGTGGCCTTGAGCCTGGGACGGTCAATCCGATAGGAAGGGCAGTTGCCAGGGAAAACGGGACCATGCCCATGATAAAGCCTCAAGAGGTCTATCATGTGAAGATTGAGTTCGAGGTGTTGGATTCCATGAAGGAGATTGAAGGATTGGAAGCGTCAGCCAGGCGGCTGGCCCAATAAGCACGATTGGCTTGGCACGGAATTGAGCTCTCATGCAATCAAGGAGTATGGAAATGGAGAAAGATATGGTATTGCATGCTATCAAGGGAGAAATTGCCAGGAACAATGGAGTCTTGCGATTAAAACCAAGTTGGGTTGCAAGAACCTTCCTTGACGGAGGCAAAAGGCTGGGACTTCGGGATGATGAATATGATGTCGGCGATCGCGGTATGATATGCGAACGTTGGCTTGGTTCGGAGACAGAAGCTGACAATGATGTCAAGTTTCCCAATGAGGGACTTTCCTATCTCGATATTGGCGGACAGGAGATATTGTTGCGGGATGCTGTCAGGATCGCGGCCGGTGAAATCATGGGAAAGGGTTATGCAAAGAACCACAGGAATCTTGGGCGGTTGGCAAAGATCTATGATTATAAGGGGAGGATTTTCTATCATTTCCACCAGACACAAGCTGAGGCTTCAAAAGTAGGGGCGACTTCGAAAGAAGAGGCTTATTTCTATCCAGAAGGGGTTGCCCTGGGTCCACATCCTGAGACATTCTTCGGAGTCCATCCGTATATCGTCGAACAGAACAAGCAGTATGAAGTCTTGTTGCCATGTTTACGGGAATGGAATTCAGAATCGATATTGCGCCATTCACGGGCGTTTCTTAATGTTCCGGGAGAAGGCTTCCACCTGCCTGCCGGAGTATTGCATGCCCCAGGGTCAGCCGTGACGATCGAACTGCAGGAACCTTCCGATGTCATGTCGGTATTTCAGTCTGTAGTCGAAGGCAAGATAATTTCAAAGTCCATGTTGTATAAGGACGTAGACAAGAAAACAGTATCGGAGAAGCAAGAGCGTGCCGTGTTGGATCAGTTGGATTGGGCTATCAACGGGGATCCCTACTTCTATGAGAACCGCCATACTCCGCCAGTACTCATCTCAGAGCATTCCAATGAAGATGTCCAGGAGTATTGGATCTATTACAATACGACCAGATTCAGTGGAAAAAGATTGGTGGTAAAACCTGGGAAGAAGTTTTTAAGTAAGGATCTGGGGGTCTATAACATTCTCGTATGGACAGGTGAGGGGAAAGCTGATGGCTTTAAGATCGAGGGTAAGGATTTCGGCAACGATGAATTGCTGATCACCCATGATAAGGCTTTGGCCGGTGTGGTATATGAGAATACCGGTAAAACCGATCTTGAGATCCTGAAATTCTTCGGTCCGGATATAAACAATCCAGTCGTTCCCTATATTCCGAAATATTCAGGTGACAACCGGATGAAAGAAGATACAATTTCAATATAAGGAGAGTGCACAATGAATAAGCCAAAAATTGGTTTACTGGGAATCATGCATGGGCTATATGATGAGAAACAACCCGAGATTACTGAGCAGCAAGAGAAATTCGCCCGTGAAGTCGTAGCTTCGTTGTCCAATGTAGCGGATATCACTTTCAGGAAGGCTGCAAAGACCAGAATCCAGATTGAGGAGACGATGGCTGAATACAACCAAGGTGGGTATGACGGCATAATGATCATCATGTTGCTCTACAGTCCTGGCTTCACGTTGATCGGTGCTCTGAAGGACAATAAACTGCCGATCCTGTTGGCGAATATCCAGCCACTTCCTGTCGTTACGGCTGATTGGGACTGGAAACGTCTGACAACCAATCAAGGAATCCACGGTGCGCAGGATACAGCCAACATGCTGTACCACGCTGGGGTGATTCCAGCCATCGTTACGGAAGATTGGAAAAGTACCGCCTTCAAAGAGTATTTTACTGACTGGGCAAAGGCAGCCCAAGCCTATCAGGCCTTGAAGCATATGCGCCTGGCCGTATTCGGCAGGATGAAAGGCATGGGTGATATCGTTGGAAACGATGAGAAGTTCTTTAGGATGATCGGTCCTGAGGTGTTTTTCGAAGGCATCGGCGATATCTATAGGTTGATGAAGGAAGTCACGGATAAGCAAATTGCTGAAAGCATTGCCGAAGACCACAGGAATTTTCAAGTTGATCCAAAGTTGGCTAAAGCGAGACATCAATACGCGGCAAGGATGCAGATTGCGTTCGAAAGATTCTTGGTTGAGAATCGGTTCAATGGATTCAGCGCAAATTTCGGGGTATTCGCCGAAGATGGCCGGTTTGAGCAGATCAACATGCTGGCTGCTTCCAACCTGATGGCAAAAGGCTATGCATACTCCAATGAAGGAGACGTCCATACCGCTGCGATGGTTGGTGCAGGCCATGTCCTGGTGGGCGACGCCCACTTCACTGAGATGTACTCGCTGGATTATGAGAAGGATTCCGCATTGATGAGCCACATGGGGGAAGGTAACTGGAAGATAGCGCGTAAGGACAGGCCGATTAGGTTGATTGACCGGGAGCTCGAGATTGGTGGATTGGACAATCCTCCCACAGTCGTGTTCAGCGCCCAACCGGGACCTGGAACCTTGGTAAGCCTGATACCGCTCGATGAAGTGGACTATCGGCTTGTCATATGTGAAGGGACTGTTCTCGACACTCCTGAATATGTGAATGTACCGATGCCCTACTTCCATTTCAAACCCGATACCGGCATCCGTAGTGCGATGGACAATTGGATGAAGCTTGCTGGGACACACCATCAGACCCTGACCTTAGGGCGCAGAGCTAGAAGGTGGGAATTGTTGTGCGACATGCTGCAGATTGATTGCGCGAGAGTATAAACGCACTTGTCCTGCATCCGCGTTTCATTTCCGGACCTAAGGATGGAGTCGATGTGGATCTGATTGAAGGGGGACGACATGGAAAAGAAATATGTGATGGCCATCGACCAGGGAACAACAGGTACCCGGGTCATCCTGTTCAATCATAAAGGTGAGGTACATTCAACAGCATATCACGAAATCAAACAGTTTTATCCGCATCCAGGATGGGTGGAGCACGATCCAAAAGAATATTGGGATACGGTTGTCAAATGCGCTGGTGAAGTCCTCCAGCAAGGCAATGCAGAAGCTGGCGAAATTGAAGCGATAGGCATAACCAACCAGCGTGAGACCACCATCCTATGGGATAAAATCACTGGCGAGCCCTACTACAATGCTATCGTCTGGCAATGTCGGCGTAGTGCCAACTATTGTGAAGACTTGAAACAACGTGGATTCGAACCTTTGATCAGGAAAGAGACTGGCTTGGTGGTCGATGCTTATTTTTCAGGAACCAAGATCAAATGGATATTGGACAATGTCCCAGGAATAATGGATCGCGTGAGGGAACATCGGGTATGCATGGGAACCATTGATTCCTGGCTCATGTGGAAGCTCAGCGATGGAGCGTATCATGTCACTGATTTCAGCAATGCATCACGCACCATGTTGTTGAATGTCCATAGTTTGGAATGGGACCAAAGGTTGCTCGATATGCTAAAGATACCCCGTTCGATCCTTCCAGACTTGAAACCGACCAGTGGGGTGATGGCGATGACCGCTCCCAAGGTATTTTTTGGACAAGAGATTCCAATTGCCGGAGTTGCGGGAGATCAACATGCTGCGACCTTCGGCCAGACATGTTTTGAAAAAGGCATGGCAAAAAACACCTATGGGACAGCACTTGCCCTGATGATGAATATCGGCACTACATTTGTTCCGTCTAAAGCCGGTCTTACTACCGACCTTCTGTGGCATGTGAATGGCAGGACCACCTATGGATTCGAGGGAGTCATTTTCATTGGCGGCGCTGCCATCCAGTGGCTGAGGGATGGTTTGAAGATTATTGCCAATGCTCCAGATTGCAGCATATTGGCTGAGAAGGTTCCCGATACCGGTGATGTGTACCTTGTTCCCGGATTCACAGGACTCTGCGCTCCCTACTGGGACATGTACGCCCGTGGGTTGATCATCGGTATCACAAGAGGGACGACACAGGAACACATCGCCCGTGCGGCATTGGAATCGATGGCTTATCAGACAAAAGATGTGATGGATGCGATGATCAAGGATTCCAAGGTTGTTCCAGCAAGTCTACGTGTCGATGGAGGGGCGTCGAAGAGTGATTTCCTCATGCAGTTCCAGGCGGACATCCTAGGGATTCCTGTCGAACGGCCTCTTGTTTCGGAAATGGCAGCTCGAGGTGCGGCTTATCTGGCAGGCCTGGGTACTGGATTCTGGAAGGATTTGAAGGAACTAAGCGGACATTGGAAGTGCGAGACATTGTTTGAGCCAAAATTCAGTGCCGACAGACGCGAAGAACTGTATGCGGGATGGAAAGAGGCTGTCTCAAGATCACTCCAGTGGGACAATAGAAAGGAAAGGCACAAATAATGATATAGAATGATAATTTATGTTACATAGATTAACATATTATTTTCATATTATGATAGATAAATAACATTTTACTTGACAATCCTTTCACTTGGTATGAATATGAGTCAAGTGGAATTGGCTTTTCAATGGTTCACTCAACGAAGGAGAGATGACGGATGCGTCCTGATAGATTCACAGACAAAGTGGCTTTTATTACCGGTGGCGGGCAGGGAATGGGACAACAACTGGCAATTGATTTAGCAAAGGAAGGGGCAAAGGTTGTTGTCGTTGATATTGATCAGGTTTCTTTAGACGAGACGAAAAAACTATTCAGCGGATTTGGAGCCGAATCCTTGTTTTTGATCTGCGATATTTCGGATGATGAACAGGTAAAGGCGGCGATACGGAAAACCCATGAGGTTTTCGGTCGGATCGATATACTGGTCAACAATGCAGGACTCTTGCGAAGCGCAACCATCGAAGAGACATCGAACGAACTCATCGACAAGACCATCGACATTAATATTAAGGGAGTACTGTATACCATAAGAGAAGTTACTCCGATCATGAAAGCTCAGGGATATGGAAGGATAGTGAATGTAGCTTCCATAACAGGCAAGAATGGTGACAACTCAACAACATTTGTGTATGGAGCCTCCAAAGGTGCTGTAATCACCATAACCCGTTCTGTGGCCCGGCAACTTGGACCCTTTGGAATAACCTGCAATGCAATTGCCCCCCATGCGGTGATGACCAAGATGATGTTCTATTGGGACGAAGAGAAAAAAGCCGCCATGGCCGAGAAGATTCCGGTCAAACGCCTGGGTACTGTCCAAGACATGTCCCATCTCATGGCTTTCCTAGCGTCGGATGAATCCTCTTTTATCAATGGTGAGACTATCAACATCAACGGCGGATATTACATGGATTGAAATTCTGCTGGTATCAATGGACAAGAGTAACAGAGTAACAGAGTAAAACAAGTATCTTCAGTATAATCAAGAGGTGAGAAAGATGGGAGTAGATCTAAGGACGTATGTATTTTTAGATTCATTGCAGCCGCAGATGGCATCGTTCATCTCGACGATATCGAAGGGATATTTTCCTGTTGCGGACGAGGCGTGCGCGATCGTGGAAATCTCTCCGGGGATCGAGATCAACAGGTTGACGGATGTGGCGCTGAAAGCAACAGCCGTGAAGCCGGGCATTCAGATTGTCGAGCGGATATTTGGGTTGTTGGAGGTCCACTCAGAGAGTCAGGGGGATGTAAGGCAGTCTGGAGCTGCAATACTGGATGCCTTGGCATTGAAAGAGGAAGATCGCTTAAAACCGCAAATCCTCACAAGCCAATTGATAAGAAACATGACCGACCACCATTGCCAGCTTATCAACAAAGTGAGACATGGGAATATGGTATTGCGGGGGGAGACGTTGTATGTACTTGAGCTACAGCCTGCCGGGTACGCGTACTATGCGGCGAATGAAGCAGAGAAAGCCTCCCACATCAACATTGTGGAAGTGATTGGTTTCGGGAGTTTCGGACGGGTGTATATAGCCGGGGACGAAGCAGAAGTGCTGGTTAGCAAAGAGATTGTCGAGAGCCGTCTGGCGATGCTAGGTGGTAGAGAGCCAGGAGTGCAGGGGGCGCAGTAACGCCAACCCGTTAGCAAGATACAGGAGGATCTGAGATGGCAGAGGTATTTGATAGCGCATTGGGCATGATAGAGACGAGAGGTTTCGCGGCGATGGTAGAAGCCTCGGATGCAATGTGCAAGGCAGCAAAAGTGGAACTTGTCGGATTCCAGCAGATTGGCGGCGGTTACGTTACTGCCGTTGTCCGGGGAGATGTGGCAGCAGTGCGAGCGGCATTGGATGCCGGTACAGTGGCTGCTCAAAAGGTTGGAGAGATTGTATCAACGCATATCATTCCACGGCCGCATGCCATGGTCGATGAGGTTCTTCCACTCGGACGGGGTGGAACGAAAAAGAAGTAGACTGCCTATCAGGGTGGAGCGAGGGACTTGGCGCGCACAGGGTGGAAAAGAGGCCCGGCGCGCAGGGTGCCGGGGGGCAAGAAGATGGTGTTGGCCAAGGTAGTCGGTACGGTGGTGTCGACAGCGAAAGCGCGGCAATTAGGTGGTTTGAAGTTACTGGTGCTGGAAAAAATAGCGCTTCCCAGCCTTGATGGCTGTAAAGATTACGTGGTGGCACTCGATGCGGTCGGGGCGAACACGGGAGAACTGGTTTTCTATGTTGGAGGTTCGAGCGCGCGGATGACACAAGTGTCTACTGGCAAGCCATCGGATGCGACGGTAATCGGAATCGTAGATAGTGTGGATATGAACGGAGATACGGTTTACCAAAAGTCCGGAGGTGGGTTGTGACATTAGCGAAAGTGGTCGGCACGTTAGTAGCAAGCCAGAAGTCTATGAAAGGAGTCTACCGGCTGGTGGGTCCTTGTAAGGCTGATGGAAGCGATGGCGGCACTCCTTTAGTAGCGCTTGACGCGGTCGGCTCTCGGGAGGGCGACTTGGTGCTCGTGGCGCAAGGTAGCTCGTGCCGATGGACCGAGCAGACCGAGGGAGCTCCGGTGGACGCCCTCGTGATAGGCATTGTGGATTCGGTGAGCCGTTGGGGGGTCGAAATCTACCCAAGCGGGCAAGGAGATGGGCTGTGAGCATAGTCATGGAGGATCAAGTCAGACGCATTGTAGCTGATCTTGTGGCATCCTATGCTGACAAGAAAGTAATAAGCCAGCCTCCTGGACATGAGAAATCTATCGGAATGCAAGGAGTCTTCAGCGACATGGAGAGTGCGATCGCCGCTGCCCATGAAGCTCAAAAGCGGCTGATAGCATTGCCGCTTGAGATCCGCAAGCGTATCATCGCGTCGATGCGCGAAGTGGCGGAATCCCATGCACAGGAGTTTGCCTCACGTGCGGTTGCCGAAACCGGAAGGGGAAACGAGGCGGATAAAACCCTGAAGAACCTATTGGCTGCCCGCAAGACTCCCGGGGTCGAGGATGTTGAGACAGTAGCTTATAGCGATGAGCACGGATTGACCGTGGTAGAGCGCGCGCCATACGGGGTCATAGGATCAATCATTCCAGTGACCAATCCGACAGCGACTGTGATAAACAACGGAATCAGCATGGTATCCGGAGGAAATGCAGTGGTGTTCAACCCCCATCCTGCAGCAAAACAATCATCGTGTTATGCGATCCAGGTGCTTGATGAGGCGATTGAGCGGGCAGGAGGGCCAGCGAACGTATTGGTATCGCTTGCCGACCCGACTATCGAGTCAGCGAACATCATGATGAAGCATCCGCAGATTGCACTTCTGGTGGTGACTGGAGGTCCTGCGGTAGTACGTGCCGCCATGGGCAGTGGGAAAAAAGTGATTGCAGCTGGTCCGGGAAATCCTCCGTGCGTGGTGGACGAAACCGCCCATGTGGAAAAAGCAGCTCGGGACATCGTCGCTGGAGCGAGTTTTGACAATAACATGGTATGTATTTGCGAGAAAGAGATACTGGCCGTTGAGAGTATAGCTGGTCGACTTATCAGCGCTATGCAGAAAAACGGTGCATACCTGTTAGATCCACTTCAAGCCAAGAAGCTAATCGGAATTGTCATCGATGTTCCTGGAGGACCGGGTAAAGAAGGCTCTATCCATAAGGAATATGTGGGTAAAAGCGCTCACGAACTTGCACGTTTGGTTGGGGTGACAGTACCTGATACAACCAGGCTTTTGATATGCGAAGTAGATGCCGGCAATCCATTGGTGTGGACAGAGCAGCTGATGCCTTTCCTGCCGGTCGTGACTATGGCGAATGTTGACCAGTGCATTGATCTGGCAGCACAGTGCGAGCACGGTTTCAGGCATTCTGCGATGATGCACTCAATGGATATCGAGAACCTGACGAAGATGGCCCGGGCCATGAACTGCTCCTTGTTCGTAAAAAACGGGCCCTGCTTTGCCGGTCTTGGCCAAGGTGGAGCAGGCTATGCGAGTCTGACAATCGCCAGTCCTACTGGTGAGGGACTGACAAGAGCCAGGACTTTCACACGCGAGCGTCGATGCACATTGGTGGATTATTTTAGAATCATCTGAAATGGGAGGCGATCTGGTGAAGCTTGGTAAGGTCGTAGGAACTGTAGTGAGCAGCCACAAGGTCGATAGCCTTTGGAGTTACAAGTTGCTTTTGGTGCAGCCGGTGGATGAGCGTGGCGATGCGGTAGGCGTCGAGTTTGTCGCTGTGGATACAGTTCAAGCCGGTGAAGGAGATCTGGTGATGTACGAGGGCAGTAAGGAAGCGGCTCAAGCTCTTCAGAACTGGTATAACCCATGTGACGCGGCTACGATCGGGATCGTGGATGGCCTGGAGGTCGGGGAGTGATGCGATGTTACTGGCAAGAGTGACCGGTACAGTAACGTGTACTGTGAAGAATGAACACTATGTTGGTCGAAAGATCATGATCGTGCAACCCGTGGACATCCAAGGCCGTGCAAAAAATAAAAGCCTTCTCGCAGTAGACGGTGTGCAAGCTGGTGTGGGCGATTTGGTGGTTGTCTTTGACGAGGGCGGCTCAGCCAGGGAGATTCTTGATTGTAACGGATGCGTTACGATAAGGACGGTGATCGGAGCGATCGTTGATGAAGTGGACGTTCAGCAAGGAAGTACCTGAAATGACGGTGAAACGAGTTGTGATTGGATGCGACCACGGGGCGTATCAACAGAAAATATTCTTAAAACAATACCTTGAGAACCTGGGCTATGAAGTCGTGGATGTTGGCTGTGGCCCTGATGAGAAGGTCGATTATCCTGATATCGCACAAGCGGTATGCCGAAAAGTGGTTACTGAAGTCTGTGATCGAGGAATCATGCTTGATGGAGCAGGAATCGGTTCATCGATGGCATGCAACAAGGTACGGGGTATCCGGGCGGCTTTATGTTACGATATGCGTACAATAATCAACAGCCGTGACCACAACAATGCAAACGTGCTTGCCTTAGGAGGTCCGCTTCATTCTGCTGGAGAACTGAGCGAGATGGTCAAGTCATGGTTGGAAACACCATTTGGCGGCGGCAGGCATCTGGCAAGAGTAAACAAGATCATGGCATTGGAACGAGGGGGGAACACAGACAATGGATCAGAAAGATCTTATTGAAACGATCACGAAAGAAGTATTGAAGCAGCTAGGGAATTCTTCACAAGGCAGTACTGCGCTTCCTACTCAGACTCAGGCGGCATCTACAAGCTTGATAGCGGAGAAATTGGGAATTCACAATCCGAAGGATATGGCGAAATATATAGATCATACTCTGTTGAAGCCCGAAGCAAAGGCTCCTGCATTTGATCAATTGTGCAAAGAGGCCATTGATTATAAATTCTATTCAGTGTGTGTGAACTCTTCATGGGTATTGTATGTGGCAAAAAAACTTCAAGGTACAAAGGTAAAAGTCTGTTCTGTAGTCGGATTCCCATTGGGAACAATGACTAGTAGGAGTAAAGCCTTTGAAACTCGGGAAGCAATCGAGCATGGTGCCTCAGAGATTGATATGGTGATGGCCATTGGAAAACTCAAGACCGGTGATTACAAGTATGTCGAAGAAGACATCCTATCGGTTCGTAGGGCTACCCGGAGCAATACGATACTGAAGGTGATAATTGAGACATCTTTGCTCACTGATGAGGAAAAAGTAATTGCCTGCCAGATTGCCAAGCGGGCAGGAGCTGATTTTGTCAAGACAAGTACCGGTTTCGGGGGTGGCGGAGCTACCGTACAAGACGTCATCCTGATGAAGAATACTGTGGGGAAGGGAGTACAAGTCAAGGCAAGTGGAGGAATAAGAGATTTCAAGACTGCTCTGGCCATGCTGGAATCAGGTGCTACTAGAATCGGTACTGGTTCCGGTCTCGCGTTGGTGAGCGATTCTACTGGCGGGCAAGGATATTGAACTATTATGGCTGATGGCGATTGTATTATTATATAAACGGAGGTCACATACATGCTTAATTTTTCATACTGGAATCCCACAAGGATTATGTTCGGCAAGGGAACGATGGCGGATGTCGGTAAGGAATCCGCAAAATGGGGTAAAAAGGTACTGTTCCATTTTGGTGGAGGTTCTATCAGGAAAAATGGTGTTTACGATACGGTGACCGCCTCATTGAAAGCTGCGGGACTGGAAATTGTCTATCTCGGTGGCGTTGTTCCCAATCCACACCTTTCTTTAGTCCGCGAAGGTATAGCAATCTGTAGGAAGGAGAAGATAGATCTGGTGCTTGCGGTTGGGGGTGGAAGCGTAATTGATTCTGCAAAAGCGATTGCCTTCGGTGCTAAATTACCACCCTCAGAGGATGTCTGGCACAATTATTACATGAAGGCTGAGTATTGTATCCGTGAAGCCCTGCCTCTCGGAGTTGTCCTAACGATTCCAGCCGCTGGTTCGGAGAGTTCAACTGGATCGGTGATAACCGATGCTGAACACGGATTGAAGCGAGCCGTCAACAGCGAGACCATCGTAGCTAAGTTTGCAGTGATGGACCCAGAAACAAACTATTCTCTGCCGGCATACCAAACGGCTTGTGGCGCCACGGATATTCTGGCCCATCTCCAGGAACGGTATTTCACCACAGTTGAACACAACGACCTTTCGGACCGTTTGATTGAAGCCTGTATGCGTAACATCATCGCGAACGCTCCTTTGGCTCTGCAGTATCCCAACGAATACCGATATCGTGCGGAATTGATGTGGACAGGAACCATTGCCCATAACAACCTCCTTGATAGAGGGCGGATTGGCGACTGGGCGACTCATGATATCGAACATGAAGTTAGCGCCCTGTATGATATCGCCCATGGTGCAGGCCTGGCAATTCTATTTCCCGCATGGATGAAGTATGTCCACAAGGTGGATATCAACCGATTTGTACAGTATGCGGTGCGTGTCTGGGATGTGGATTTACCTTTAAGTGATAAAGAAGGCATAGTAGATGAGGCAATTCAACGATTGCAGGCTTTCTATAAACGAATCGGTATGCCAACAAGGTTGTCCGATGTGGGTATCGGAAAGGACAAGCTCAGGTTCATGGCAGAAAACTCGCTTGTCGGTGAAAGATCCTACCTTGGAAATTTCCTTAAGCTATATGCCGACGATGTGGAGAATATTTATAAATTAGCTCTGTAATCACAAGTCTGTCTGATGTGATGATCGAATTATAAAAAGAGTACAGGGTGCGAAAGCCTCCTGTTTATTCAGCCACGTTGTTTCCGCAAGGCCTTCAAAGCCCTCTCGGCCGCCAGTTTTCCGGTCAGCACCGAAATGGGCAGTCCCGATGGACTGAACACCCATTGTCCGGCTTGGGAAACATCGGGTATCGGGGTAACCACCGAATCCTTGACGCGTTGCATCTCGTGGACCACAGGTATGGATGAATTGGTGAATGCCCAGCCGGTGATAGCACCATCGCAGCTGCCTGTCAGCCGTTCAATAGTCAGGGGGGTGGATGAAAACCGGTCGATAATCTTGGAACGCAGCTCACGGTAGAGGGTTTCGGACAGCACTGTGATCATGGCATCCTCACAGAACAATTTGAATTCATCATACCATCCGGTTTGTTCGGCATAGCGGGCAATTGAATAGTTAAAAAGCGTGCTGACCATCAAGCCTGTCTTATCTGGGGGGGCCAGGGTGGCATCGCGCATGGCGGGGAACGAAATCTCATAGGTGGTGTAGGCAAAATACTGTCGCAACCATTCCATGACCACCTGTCTATCATCTGCACAAGCCAGTGTGTCCTCTTTTGCCAGTACCGCACGTAACCCCTCCGCTGGAATCTGGGATAACCCGCATGCATGGGGAGTGTAGAATAGATGGGCGCTTGAGAAGGTTTTGAAATAGGACACGGAGAGGTCCGTCGCAAGATACAGGGTGAAGATGGAGTCGCCGCCTTTTTTATCAGCGAGCTCTGCTTTGCGGTCCAACAGCTTCTTTTTCAATTTTTCCCCGGCAATCCGGTCGTATTGGAGACACTGGTACAACAGCTTCAGGTCGGCTGCCCAGATCAGTTGTCCATAGGAATAGGTTTTACCTTCCTGATCACTAAGGGTATGGTTGTGTATATCGACATGGGTGATAGCGGTGTCGGTCCGTATGATACCATTGTGGGCGGCGATGTAGTTGGTCAAAGTCCTGGGGATGATTGCGGTTCCCCCTTTGGGATAGTTGAAATCCAGATAGAGGCTGAAATAGCTCAAGGCGAAAAAGGTGGGCGTCTCTTTGAAGAAGTGCTGGGCGATGATATCGATCAAGACCTGGTTTTTTGTGAATCCCTGCAGATAGGCCTGCACTGGCCGATTGAGTCTGGCTATCTTCGGTATGGAGCGCTGGTATTTGATCAACCAGGGCAGCAAGGTGGAAAACAGATAGCCGACATCCTGGTAAGAGTCAAGAAACAGTGGATTGTCTATGCCATATAGAACATCCATATAAGCCATGATTTTTCTGATTTCCCCGATGATGGCGGCGATATCAGCGATGTTTTCAGGAAACAGGGAAGCCAATAGATGTTCATAGTCAGACAGGCTATGGGGGCTGTCGATTTTGATCATCCTGTTTTCCACCCCCAACGATACCGGGCTTTTGATGAATTCCAACTGGATGCCAAGCTGCCTGAGCATGGGAAACACGATCCCCGAGTTCTCAATCGACCGGATGCCCTGATCATAGGTGAATCCATGGCGCTCGAATGAGTTCACATTGCCACCGGGGTAGGCTTGTTTCTCACAGACCAACACGGTACGTCCCGCTCTCACACCATAGGATGCCGCGGTCAAACCCGCTATGCCACCCCCGACCACCACTATATCGTAGTTCATTGTTGGGTCTCCATGATCCAGCTGCTTTCTGATTTGAAATTATCACACTTATTGTAAGCTTTCCAGAAAAATCCATTCCAAGGGACGATCCAGGATATGCTTTCCAATTAGCATGTCACCTGATATAGTAGATCTAAGCAACTGGGATATCAGATACCCGTACCCGGAGGTCTACCTACCGGTGGATGTCTGGCTCCATACCAAGGATAGGTGGGAAACATATATGATGGATGACGGTACCCAAGCCATGATCGAGACCCGCAGTCTGGCACAACAGGTGTATGGCTATCTGTGCGATGCGATCCGCAGCGGTAAGTTCACCTATGGGGAAACCCTGAGTACCAAGCATCTCGCCGAGGAACTGCATGTAAGCATGATGCCCATCCGGGAAGCCCTCAAACGGCTGGAGATGGATGGGATTGTCGAAATCCGGCCACGCAGCCAGTGTCTGTTCAGGATCCCCACCAAAAAGACCATCCTCAATGCGTTGGACCTGCGTGAATTGCTGGAAATCTACTGTGTTGAAGCCAACTTCGCCACATTGGATAGTACCCGGCTGGAGCCTCTGCGTCGGCTTACCACCGAAATGGAGACTGTTCTGTACGATGAATCCATCGATTTGAAAAAATACATCGCGCTGGATTGGCGTTTCCATCTTGAACTGTGCAATCTGGCTGATAATGAATTCATCGACAGGTCGTATAGGGAACTGAATATCCATTTGAATATGTATTATATCTACCATATCGGATCCACCCTCAATGTGGAACAGACCTTCAAAGACCATATCGATCTGGTGGAGGCTTTGTCCAACCATGACGCCAGGGCGGTCGATATTATCCGGAAACACCTGCATGATAGCCGGAAAAACATCACTAGCGGAGCCTTTTTCCAAAAACAAGGCTAATGGATGCAATTGCTGAACATGGAAACACCTCCCAAAAGGGATCACGGTAGTCCTTCCTGAGCCTACATCTCTTGCTGATATCTAAGATATATGATACTTTTCCTGTCGAATACCAATAGAAAGGATAGTGTGGAAAATGGAAACATATAAAGAATTCTGCAAACCAGGCCAAACCTGGGTCGAGCCGGGGCAGGGGGGATTGCCACTGCTTCATATACACAATGGATATGCGGATTGCGAGGTGTTCCTTCATGGAGCCCACGTCGCGCGTTTTCAACCCAAAGGCCAGCCGGATGTGCTGTGGATGAGCCCCTACAGCGTGTATGGGGAAGGCAAACCGATCAGGGGAGGCATCCCGGTGTGCTTTCCATGGTTTGGACCCCATCGGACCCGACCCGAATTGCCCCAGCATGGCTTTGCGCGGCTACGGATCTGGGAGTTGGTATCGATTGGGTATTTGCCTAATGGAAAAACCCAGGTGGTGCTTTCGCTGGATGATGATGAAGGCACTCTGAGTGCATGGCCATACCATTTTCATGCGGAAATGCGCATCACGGTAGGCGCTGACCTTACCATGGCTCTGCTGGTGCGTAACACAGGCAAGGAAGAATTCTCCTGCGAGGAAGCCTTCCATACCTATTTTTCGGTCTCCTCGCCGCTGGCATGTGAAATCCAGGGGTTGGATGGGGTGGGTTATATTGACCGCACCCACAATGATGCGCGCAAGACCCAATCGGGACCGCTACGTGTCACCTGTGAAATGGTCAAGGCCTTCATGGGAGCGCCGGTTTCTTGTCAATTGGTGGATGATCAGGCATCTGGCACCCGGCGTATCAAGGTGGAGCAGGAGGGGATGGGAGCCATGGTGGTGTGGAATCCCTGGGAAGCAGCCGCCCAACGCAACCCAGAGATCCTGGAAGGGTGGCAACAGTATGTGTGTATTGAATCGGCCAATGTCCTGGACTGCCCGATTGTGTTCTTGCCTGGAGATTCACACCTCAGTACCATGCGCTTGAGCTATGTATAACCGGCTTCTAAACTGGAAACGATAGCCTGATGTAGGCTGGAACGGATGGATTGTCTTTTGTAGTGGGCGATAATGGAGGTTTTCCGATGGGGCAAGAAGTCAGAATCAAACGTAGCGATCTACAGGAATTTTGCGCCGGGGTGTTTGTCAAACTAGGCTTGTCACCCGCCGAAGCCTCTGATTCCGCGGAAATCCTAGTGGCCGCTGATGCCAGGGGGATTGGCAGCCATGGTGTAGGCCGGCTCTGGCGCTATAAGAACGGTATCCAGAAGGGCCTCATGTTCGGTGGCGTGCAACCCACGGTTTTACGGGAGACCCCTATGTCGCTGGTACTGGATGCTGAGGGTGCCATGGGATTGAGCCTGAGCAAACGCACCATGGGGCGTGTAATGGACAAAGCCCAGGCTTGTGGCGCCGCCTTTGCTTCCATCCGCAATTCGAATCACTTCGGCATAGCGGGTTTTTATACCGAATTGGCTGCCCGTCAGGATATGATCGGTATCTGCATGACCAATACCGCTGCCCTGGGCGTGCCCACCTTCGGGCGCAACGCCATGTACGGCACCAATCCCATCGCGGTTTCCATTCCTGCCATGGATGGGAAGATGTTCACCTTGGATATGGCCACCACCTGCGTCACCCGGGGAAAAATCGAAGTATATGATCGGGAGAATAAGGCTTTGCCCTTGGGGTGGGCGGTTGATACAACCGGCAAAGGGACCACTGATGCCCATCGCCTGCTGGAAGACATGCTGTTCCAGCGGGGAGGTGGCATGATGCCTCTGGGAGGCGAGGGCGAGCAGTTCAGCGGCTACAAAGGATATGGCCTGGCAGTGTTGGTGGATATCATGACGGCCATCACCAGCGGTGGTGTATTTGGCAAGTCGGTGATGGACAGCGCGGCAACCTCAGCCCGGGTATGCCATTTCTTTGGAGCCCTTAGACTGGATTTGTTCCGCGATCCCCAGGAGTTGAAAACCGATATGGCGCGATTGTTGGATGAATTGACCAAAGCCGAGCCAGCTGAAGGCTGCCAACGGGTATATTACGCCGGATTGAAGGAACACGAGTCGGAAGCCCTATGTGAGCGCATTGGGGTGCCCCTGACCGTCAAGCTCGCCGGACAACTCAAAGGGATTGGCGATGAGATGGGCGTGGTTTTCCCCACAACCATGTAAGCAGTAAACATGGCGTATATTACGACCACATCGGGTTTTTGCATCTCAGCGGGTAGTCCCTGGCTGACTACCGGTTGTTTTGAAGAAATCAAGGTTACCTGGTTGTCATTTTTATCCTAGGCTGTATACTATCCAAAAGGAGGGGGCCAATGTTTTATAGAAGAAAAGTATTGCTATCCCTTCTTAAAGAACTGGATCGACCTGTAAATCTTGTTGAACTCCAAAAGTTATTATTTCTAGTCTGTTTTGAACAGGTAAAACCCAGAACTTATGAGTTTATCCCTGATAAATATGGATGTTACTCCTTTACAATCCATTCAGATCAAAAAATACTGACAGATCAGGGATATTTGACTTGTATACCGAATTCTCAAAACAAAATCTACTCAGAAATCCATCTTAATGAAACAGCTATCAATGGTGTGGATATTGATTTGAAGCAAGTCGATAAAGTTATTGTTTCCAAAATAGCCAGTAAATACAGGAAAGTTACAACAAGAGAGCTGATTGATGTTGTGTATAATCTGCGACCTTTATATACCATCAACAGTGAATGGCTTACACAATTCACTCCGGACAAGGATTTCCAAAAGAGCTTTCAGAATGTCGTCGAGAGAATCAATGCAGCACCCCATGCTCTCTATACGATAGGTTATGAGGGGCTGGGTATTGAAGGATTCATTCAAAAGTTGATTCTTAAAAACATCAAATTAGTAATTGATGTACGGAAAAACCCAATCAGTATGAAGCGGGATTTTTCAAAATCACGTTTGATGAAGTATCTTGGTGAAGTGGGTATTTCATATGTACATATTCCTGAAGTTGGAATAACGACCGAAAAGAGAAAAGAATATTTAGCCGAAAATAGAAGAACTGAACTCTTTACATGGTATGAGGAAAATACATTACATAATTGCGGTGATTCTATTGAAAGGATACATGGGCTGTGTGCTGAACAGAATGTCGTTTTACTGTGCTATGAGAAGAATCCTGAAGATTGCCATCGTTCCCATCTAGCTGATTCCTGTCATAAGAATTTTATTGATATGGATATTAAACATATTGTCTGATGGAGAACTCATGGAAAAGAAACGTATACTGGTCACAGTAAAGACTTATCCAACTCCTGCTACAACTTATACTGAGACGGTTTGTACTGCTGGAATTACTGAAGATGGAGAATGGATTAGAATCTACCCCATCAGATTTAGGATGTTGGATCATGACAAACGATATAGCAAGTATGATTGGATTGAAGTTGAAGTGGATAAACGGCCTGGAAATAAAGATAATAGACCAGAGTCATATCACTGTAATTCTGAGACAATTCGGATTGTGGGAAAAATTGGGACTGACCAACCATATTGGCCTGAACGCAGAAAGATTTGTTTACAAAAGGTTTATACAGATTTTGATAAATTACTTGAAGATTCCGAGTGGACAGGGAAATGTGTATCCCTAGCTACATTCAAGCCTTCAGAAATCGTTGATTTTACCTGTGAGCTTAAAGATACAAGTGATACAGATCAAAAAAAGAATGAAATTGTTCATAATCTCAAAGCAGAACCAAGTTTGTTTGGGTCAGATATTCCAGATTACTGGAAGATGGCATCTACTATTCCATACCGGTTTGGCTATACCTTCATGGACTCTAAAGGGCAAACCAATAATTTGATGATTGAAGATTGGGAGATTTTTGCTCTCTATGGAAATTATCAAAATGACCCAGACTTTGCATGTAAGAAGGTACGTGAGAAATATTTTAATGACTTTGCGAAAACAAAAGATGTGTATTTCTTTCTAGGAACAGTTTTTTCAAACCATAGAAGAAGGTTCAAACAACCTTTTGGCATAGTTGGGGTTTTCCCTCCCGCTTACGAACCTAAAGAGTCTCAGTTGCATTTAGACTTATAATAACGTTATTAACGCATTATCACGTAATAGATACTTGGGAGAGTTGCATCAGATTTGAACTTTTTTGCGTTTATTTACCGGTGAAGCGGGAAAGGAAATCCTTGGTGTGGGGGCTCCGTGGGTTCTCGAAGATCTGCTGGGATTCGCCTTCCTCCTCAATCTTACCATCCAGCATGTACACTACATGGCTGGAGATGTCCCGGGCGAAAGACATCTCGTGGGTCACCACGAGCATGGTCATATTCTCTTTCGCCAGCGCCTTCATGACATCGAGGACTTCACCCACCAGCTCCGGATCCAAAGCGGAAGTCGGTTCATCAAAGAGCAGGATCTCCGGTTGCATGGATAGCGCTCTGGCAATCGCCACCCGTTGTTTCTGTCCACCGGACAATTGATGGGGCTTGGCATTGATGTAAGTGGCCATGCCCACTTTGTCCAGGTAGAACAGCGCGTCAGAGCGGGCTTCTTCCTTGCTCTTTCCCAGGACCTTGATCTGGCCGAGCATGCAATTGCCCAGCACGGTATGGTTGCTGAAAAGATTGAACGATTGGAAGACCATGCCCACTTTGGCCCGATAGGCGGTTTCTTCAGTACCACCATCCAGTATGTTCTGGCCATGGAAGAGGATTTGCCCGGAAGTGGGATCCTCCAGAAGGTTGATGCAGCGCAACAAGGTGGATTTACCCGACCCCGATGCGCCGATGATTGAAGTGACATCCCCGGTATTCACTTGGAAATCGATATCCTTAAGTACCTGGTTGGTCCCGAATGTTTTCGAAAGATGTTGTATTCTCAGTATCTCAGCCATCAGTTTTTCCTTGCCTTTCTTGGATTGTAGGAGTTCATGCCACTGGTGAACGCCAGGGTGTCGGTGGTGGCGAGATCAAAATTCGCAGGTCCGTCCATCCGGTTCTCAAGATACCGGAGTATCCTTGAACAGGCGAACGTCAGGATGAAATAGATGATCAGGATAACCGTAGCGGCCTCAAAGTAGGTATACAGGGCCCCCGAAATGCTCTTGAAAGTGAAGAACAGCTCTACTGTCCCGATTATCGAGAGCACACAGGTATCCTTAATATTGATGATCAGATTGTTGCCGATCTGCGGCATGATATTCCTGAGGGCTTGGGGAAGAATCACATTCATCATGGTCTGGAAATGGTTCATTCCAACGGCTTTCGCTCCTTCGGTCTGACCGATGTCCACCGACAGGATCCCCCCTCTGACCGTTTCAGCCATATAGGCGCCAGTGTTGATGGAGACAATCAGGACGGCAGCTTGCCACATTCCCAGATTGATGTCGAACAGCTGGCTTGCCCCATAATAGATGAAAGCGGCCTGGAGCATCATCGGTGTTCCCCGGAAAACCTCTACATAGGAAGTCAGGATGAGTTTGACAATCCTAAGGACGGACCGACGCAACAGGCCATCCTTTTTACTGGGTTCGAGGGTTTGGACAATACCTACGGCAAAACCGATGACACAGCCCAGGGCAGTGCAGACCAGGGCGATCACCATGGTGGTGGCGGCTCCCTTCAGGAGGGAACCGCTGTATTCCTGCACGATATATACCATCCGTTGGAAAAAACTCATCTCCGATATGGACATATGGCTTCCTTAAGGGTTATTTGGACAAAGGCTGCTTCGAGATTGCCTCTTCCATCATCGCATTGAACGTATTGACATCCAAGGAAGCCAGCACACTATTGATAGCCTGGGTAAGCGCGGGATTCTTTTTGGAAACGGAGATACCGATATTGATCTCTTCCTGGCTGACCTTGAAATCATCGTTGGATGAGGAGAAATCAAGGATCTTCATGCTAGGATAGGCGATAATCGCCGCTTTCGCGGTAGGCATATCGGTGCAGACAAAATCCACGCGCTTGCTATTGAGAGCCACCAGCATGGCCGGTGCGGATTCCTGTGCGGGTAGGATTTTGGCATTCTTGATCTGGGGGAGACAGGTATCGTACCAGATTGTCCCCAACTGGCTGGTGCAGGAGCCACCGGCAAGATCGGAAATCCCTTTGGCTGCGGCGTATGGGCTATCGCTGTTGGCCAGACAGACAATGGAAGCATAATAGTAGGGGCTGGTGAAGTCCACCATCTGCAGCCGTTCCGAGGTGATGGATTGTCCGGCGATAACGCAATCAACCGTTCCGGATTGAACAGCTGGCACCAGCGAGTCCCAATCCAATTTCACAATCTGGAGCTGATAGCCCAGCTTCTCCGCAATGTGCTTGGCCATCATGACATCGTAGCCAAAAGCAAAATCTGTGGAATTCGCAATCTGAACCGCTCCGTTGGAACCATCGGTTTGCGTCCAGTTATAGGGGGCATATCCACATTCCATGGCCACCCGCAGGACTTTCGCCGAAGAATCCGCCGTCTTTGCGTTCTCTTTGCCTCCCTGGGCAAAAACAAGTCCACATACCAATACCAGAACCACCATCACCATTCCAATTCTTTTCATTTCGTGTTTCCTTACGAGGTTGAATGTCTATACATCATATTTAGGATGCATGGCCTCAACTTCGATTGAATGATGTTAGAAATAATACAGTCATGTTAGAAAAGAGTCAATTTGTAATTATTTGAATTATAAAGTTATTTTAAAAACAATTAATATTCCACTGAACAAGAGTCCGGAAAAGAAAGATCCATGGAAGCAAACCCGGAAGGGATTTCCACATGGGCGGTTTGACGAAATTGTTCCTTATTGCAAAGTGAATCGGATAGGATAGCGCATCCGCACCGCTATGGGTGCGCCATCTTTTTTCGCGGGAGTGCAGACAATGCCCTCAAAGGTATCCACCGCAGCCTGTGCCATGCCATAACCGGGATCCTCCAGGACTTCGATATGCTCGATGATTCCTTGGGCGGAGATATACAGCTCGAGCATAACCAGACCCTCACGTCCCTGACGCTTTGCCACGGCCGGATATTCCAGGTGTTTCCTCAGGGTCTCCACTGGGAAGCGCGGAGCGATGTTGGCCTCCTGCACATCGTGGAAGGTTCCATAAGCGTTCTGCACAGGACTGTTGTACATGGACTGTACCGGTTGTGGGGACAAAGCAGACCCTGTATGGCTTTCCATGGCTATCTGGACGTTGTTTTCCCGGGCAACAGGGATTTGTTCCAGATCCGATGATGGCCTTTCGGTGGATTGTGTGGATTCTACGGGATGTTCCAGGATCTTCTGGGGCGGTTCCACAGGTGGTTCGGATGTTGGGCTTGAAGGCATGGATGGTGGGGGATCAGCTTGGGAAAAATCCTGTGGTGGTATGAGTGGATCCCAGGTTTCCTCCAGGGACACCAGGGTTACCGGAATGCGTTGCACATCAGAGGTATCGGTCACCTTCCAAGGGAATTGGACAAAGGCCAGAAGGGCGATATACCCAAGGGCGACACATACTGTGATGATTGGATACCACCTGCTTCTCATAGGGGCTCCCGTGTATTCTGGGTACTCTCAACCAGGAACACCACCTCCTGGATACCTGAATCCTGGAGCTGTTTGATCACCGGAGCCACCAGTCGATAGGGGGTGCGTTTGTCAGCCAGCACGCCGGGTCTGGTTTCAGGTTGCCGCTCAAGGGCTTTTTCCAGCTGCTTAAGATAGGTCGCCATATCCAGGGGACCGTCCTGGGTGGATAGGGATCCATCCAAGGCGATATACAGATTCTCCAGGGGAATCCTGGTCTCGGCTTCAGCATGGAAAGTCTCGGGTATCGCCAGCGAGGCCGGTGTGCGTTGGGTGGCGATTGCCATCACCATGAAAAACAGCAGCAACAGAAAAGCGATATCGGCCATGGCGACCGAAGATCCATTCCTATGTCTATTGGGCATGGTATGGCTCTCCCATGGCGATGGCCGTCACCTGGTGGTTCCTGGCAATCGATATCGCCGAAACCACCGCCTCCCAGGGGGCTTCGGCCGCTATTGCCAACTGGAGGATCGCCTCAGGCTTTTCCCCGGAAGAGGTTTCTTCCAACAATCTGCCGAGCGATTCGGTATCGAGAGGTGCTCCTTGGTGCATCCAGGTCCCGTCGTGGGTTATTTCCAAACGGATCACACAAGGATTTTCCCCTTCAGGCAATCTGGTGTTATCGGGGTGGTCGTAGTCCACATCGAGAGCCAGCCGGGACAGGGTGCCCGCTCCGGTGAGCAGGATGAAGAAAATGATCAGGAGAAAGGCGAGATCGGTCAGCTGGGCTCCCTGGTGGTTATGTTTTCTCATGGAAAACTGCCTGCATATCGGCTTTTGCCAGTGAGACCGCATGTCCCAGTTCCCGCTCAAACTGGTCGGTCATCTGCCAGAAGAAGTGTGAGGCGATGGTGGCTATAGCGGAAATGATCAGACCGAAAGCGGTGGTGATCAGGGCTTCATACAAACCCGAAGCCACCAGCTGGAGTTCAACCGCATTGGCGAGGGCAATCGACTTGAAGGTGGCGATCATCCCCGTGACCGTACCCAGAAATCCCAATACGGGGGCCAGGGTGGCCAGGGTATCCAACAGAGCAAGCGACCGCTCCATAAGGGCAATCGCTTGTCTGCTTTCAGTGGCGATGCGTTCATCATCCCGCTTTTCCAATGGCGAGAAAGCCAAAGCAAGCGCCTTCCCCCAGATAAAACGGTCGTTTCTACAGAATCGATACACCTGTGGCAGTCCCTGGTTCTCCAGAATATAGCGTGCATGGAGACAACCGTCCTCCACATCCCTGTCCATCCAACTGAAGGTGATGGTCCGCTCGATAATGATCACGGTGATGGCTATCAGCATCAGCAGAAGCGGCCACATGACCGATCCTCCCAGACAGAACAGAGCATACAGGGTCAGATTGTCTTCCATACAGAGCTCCTAATCACGAAAACCCTTGAGGTGTGGTCAGAAGGCAAGACTTCCTCCCAACCGGATCTTTCTGCCCGGCATGGGGTAGCCGGAAGAGAGACTGTAGCGGGTATTCAACACATTGTCGACCGCGGCGTACACCGAGGTGCTGCCATCGATATCCCAGTCAACCATGGCATCCAGCAGGAACACCTGGTCGAGGTTCGAGGCCTCCCCCAGAAGCTGTGCATCCAGTGAGGCTCCCCAGACCCCGTTTTGGAAATCAATGCCGGCATTGACGGTATGCATGCGCACATAGGGCACCCGGATATTGTTGGCGAAGGTCTGGGAATTGGATAGGTCCCAACTGTAATTGAAGATATAGTTGGCATGCAAAGCAAAACCGCCAGCCAGTGCCAGCTCCATACTCTGTTCTGTCCCCAGGAAAAAGGCCTGACCCATGTTGACAGGTGAGTAATAGGAATTTTCAAAAATCCATAGGATGAGATCCTCGGTGTTCCGCACAAAGACCGTCCCTGAGTAAGCAAAGCCCGGTTCCGACACTGAGGCACCGATATCGGCTGTAAGGGCTTTTTCGGGAACCAGGTCGGGATTGCCCACCATGCCATAGGAGTCCGGCCAGTACAGGTCGCTGAAGGTGGGCGCCTGGTGGGCATATCCCACGTTTGCCTGGAGGGACAGGGAATCGGACAAAGCCGAGACGATGCCCAGAGAGACACTGGGAGCCAGGCCAAAATCATTGCTATGGTCCATCCGCACCATCGGATGCACTGATATGATCCCATTGAGCAGGTAGATGCTGCTGGCTACCGAGCCGCTGGTGGTGTAGCGGTCATGGTTTCCAACCTCGGTGCTTTCGATACCATCCCAGGCCAACGAAAGTGAAGTGTCCACCTTGACACTCTCGGAAAGACGCCAGACCAGATCCGAGCCCATATCGGCCCGCTGCTTGTCATGGATGCTATGGGAGTAGCTCTGGTAATCGGTGCGGTTGAACGTATACGCACCATAGGAGGAGATGTCCAGCAGACCATCCAGCAGTCCTTCCACTTGGTATCCAACGTTGGAGGTAGAGATGAATTCGTTCTGGAAATCAGTAGCTGAAAGGTAGCTTAGCGATCCGGGGGTTCCCAGATGCTGATAGTTGGTGAGATTGGTGAGAGTGGCACTACCGGCCTCGTGCAGGTCGTAGGAGACTTTCACGTCGCCATGGACGCCCCATAGGCCGGCATTGTCGCGCAGTCTGATGGTTTCGTCTGTGGACAGATAGGTGTAGTTGTTCTGGGCGATGATTCCACCCGATCCCACGGCGAGCGACACATCGCCGAAAGCGTTGCTGTAGCGCATGTCCAGTTTCTGGGCATCGGCCAGACCGATCCAGTTCACCTGTTGGCTATCGTCGCCATCCAGATAGGCTTCAGGAGAGAAGCTGCCTGTTTCCACTGATAGCGTGAAGGGTTTTGCCAAGGCCACGGCTTTCTTGGTCACAATACTCACCATACCGCCCACTGCATTGGTCTTGCCGAGAGAACCAGTGCCCGAGCGGATGATCTCGATATGGTCGATCATCGATATGGGGATGCTGTTGAGATCAAAGGTACCTTGATGGGCGCTGTTCATCAGAATCCCATCCAGAAAGATATCCACCTGGGTACTATTGGAACCCCGGATTTTCACGGTCTGGAGGGAGCCAACCGCGCCGGTCGGGTTGAAGGACGCTCCCAGTGCATGCTCAACCAGCGCCGCGGTGGTCTCAGCATGCGATTGGGTGATATCTTCGCTGGTGATGACGGTCACAAAGGATGCAGAATCCTCCTCGGATTCCACCAGACTCTGGCTGGTTACCAGCAGTTCTTCCATGATACCGGCGTCGATGGTGTCGGCAGCCAAAAGCAAGGTTGGGATAAGCAACAGCAAGACACATGAAAAGAATCCCCGCTTGTTCATAAGGGCCTCCTATGATAGTTGGTTGGCCTCTTAGTCCGGGGAATACGTTCGTCTGGGTGGAAATACAGGGTTTTGGAAAACGGACTGCCCAATCATCCGTTTCACACCACCACGATAGTTCCATCGTACCGACAGCTGTTCGCACAGCCCGTTGTCCCTTGCCTCGAAGGAATTGTCATCTGGAATCGTCTCCTGGCTTACGCTTCAATTTACTTTCGGACCTTCTCATCCATGGGCATGGACAATGGTGTTTCCAATTTCATCAGCGATTACAGTGGCGGGACCGCTGGGGATTCTCACCCCATTCCGTTTGTTCCAGATCCAACGCAAGCATCCTAACCCTTCATAGTGGATTGGTCAATCTGTAAAAGATACTACTACGTATATGAAAAAGTGGAACCAAAAAAAACGACCCGGAAAACAGTGTTTCCGAGCCGTTGCGCCACTGGATCCAGAAGATCCGTTCTAGTGAAGGGGATGCGGGAATGGCGGTTTTATCAGTTAGCCTTGTTTTTACCGATGGAGAGCAGCAGGTTCATGACAATACCCACCGTAGCGGCTGTGGCGATAGCCGGCAGCTGCATGCCGAAGAAGGGGATCATGCCATTGGGGAAACCGTAGGTGCCACCCAGTCCGACTACCAGGATGACCGCGATGACCGCTAGGTTCCGGGCATCGAAGAGGTCGACTTTCTTGTTGACCATGATGGCTACTCCCTGGGCGCCGATGACACCGAACAAGTAGATGCAGGCACCGTTGATAACCGAACCCGGTACCGAGCGGATAGCATTGGAAAGGGGTTGCAGGAAAGCGAGCAGCATGGCCATGATGGCGGCAGAACCGAGGACTTTCACGGAGAAATTCTTAGTGATCGCCATGGTGGAGATGTTTTCCCCATAGTTGGTTCCCGCCGGACCTCCGAACAGGGAAGCCACGATATCGCCGATACCGTCGCCAATCAGGTTCAGTCCCAGCTTGCTGGCGATTTTGTATTCAGGCTTACCTTTTTTACGGGCAAGGTCGTTCACATAGATATCCAATTGGAAGAGGTGCGCGGTGGATTCGGGAATTGTCGCGATGGCTATGGGCATGATGGCGGCGACCGCGGCCCAATTGGCCTTGGGAAGGGTGAAGTGGGGGACTTCAATCATGGTGCCGGTCCAGATAGCGCCGAAATCGACTAGTCCGAGGAAGATACTGGCCACATAACCTACCAGGATGCCGAACAGGATGGGCAGCTGTCCCAGCACGCCTTTCAGGTACACCGAGAAACCGATGGTGGCGGCAAGGGTCACTAGGGCGGCGATCCAGGCTTTGTCACTGGCGGCGCCATTTGCATATCCGGCGGCGCTGGTGATGGCGGTTCCGGCGAGCGAGATGCCGATTACCATGGCGATGGAGCCGGTGATGGTGGCGGGGAGCACCTTTTCAATGATGTCCATGCCAAAGTGGCTGACGATAAGTCCCACCACGATGGAGACAACCCCTGACATGATGATACCGAACTGTGCCTGTGAGATCAGCGCATCGGGAGCGAGTCCCGAGGTTACCCCGGTGATACTGATGATCGCGGCGATGTAGGAAAAACTTGATCCATAGTAAAGGGGGATCTTTCCTTTGGTCACCATGAGAAATGAAATCGTTGCGAATCCGCTGGCGAAAATCGTGGTGGATATGTGGAATCCTGTAAGAAGCGCCACGGTTACTGTTGCGGGAAACATGACAAGAATCTGCTGGAAAGCAAATAGGATCAACTTCCCTGCCGATGGGGTCTCGTCCGGTAGATAGCCAATGACCTTTTCCGTTGTCTGTGCCATTTTTCTTCTTCCTTTGTCCCTTCTTGGGTGTGAATTTTCCATATCATACTGGAATCGCTATCCGAATAAAAGGGGGATTTGGTCAAAGAAGAAAACTTTCTGTTATTTTCCGTTTGGCTTTGTTATAAAAGCGGACACAACCAAGTCTATCTGGAGTTGTAGCCGGCCCCACGGCCTCGATTTGATTGGAACTATGCAGATGGGGATTGTGTGTTAAGATAGTTGACATTGGATTCGATGGAGGATAGGCATGGCCGCTTGTGTGGATATCCGGGATTTCGGTGCTATCGGAGATGGAATTGTCTTGAATACCCATGCGATTCAGAGTGCATTCGATGAGGCCAGCCTGCGGCATGCCGAGGTTCTGGTAACCGATGGAGTATATCGCAGCGGAGCGCTCTTTATGAGACCCGATATGACATTGCGCATCGATTCGGGCGGTTGTCTCCGGGGATCGCGGGATCCAGCGGATTATCCAGTGGCTGAAACCCGTTTCGAAGGTCGTTCCTGTCTATGGCCGCTGGCTTTGTTGAACGCCCAGGGTCTCGATGGTGTGGCTATCCACGGAAAGGGAATTCTCGATGGGGATGGTCTGTCCTTCTGGAAACGGTTCTGGGATGGGCGGCGGGCGGCTATCGAGAAGAATGAACCCTTCTCCAACCGGGACGTTATGCGTCCAAGGTTGATTTTCATCGATTCATGTACCAATGTATGTATCAGGGAGATTGCTTTGACCAATTCTGCCTTTTGGCATCTACACCTGTATAACAGCCAGCAGATCAGGGTCGAGGGAATCAGTGTGGAAGCTCCCCATCAAGGAACCAGAGCGGCGAGCAGCGATGCCATCGATATCGATGCCTGTTCGAATGTGGTGGTCACTGACTGCCGTTTTGAGACCGACGATGACTGTGTCTGCATCAAGGGAGGAAAAGGCCCTCAGGCGCATTTGACCAATTCTCCAACCGAGAATATCGTGATCAAGGATTGCTTCTTTGGATTCGGGCACGGTGTGGTTACCTTTGGTAGCGAAGCAACCCTGGTCCGTAACGTCCATGTACACGATTGCCATGTGAAAGGCGAGAACAGTCTGATTAGGATGAAATTCCGCGAGGATACATGCCAATCCTTTGAGAACATCGTTTTTGAACGGATATGGATTGATCATGGTGGCTGGTTGTTCGATGTGCAGAGCTGGGTCAGCCGTCAAGACGAGATTCTTGGCACAGGCAATCCCTCCCAGGTGGCGAATCTGATTGTCAGGGATATCCAAGCCTACGGTATGAAATCGCCCGGAATCCTGGGGTATTCCACGGATGGTTCATTGCGGATGGAGAATGTGTCACTACAGCATATCCATATCACTGGAGTCCAAGAGGACAACCCCATACTGATCCGGGCCGATGCGGTGGAAAAGCAGATCGGTGCCAAACCGGAAGCACTGGTCACCGGCCATGGAATGGGTTTTTCCATGGAGGATGTCACCTTTGATGGACAGCCTTTAACAGTTATCCCGCTTGATACACTTGATGGACCGGTTTGATCGCAGTAGGACCCCAAAGGAGATTGGCATGGAAGAACTCACCATGAAACGCCGGTTTTTCTTGAAAAACCTGGGAGGATTCCTTATCCTTCTTTTTATTCCAGTCATACTCATGGGATCCCTCTCGATCTATCTGTTGCGGGAGCATATCAAAAAGAATCTGGACAATGAGATCCCTGTATTGCTCAAACAGATGGAAAGCAAAGTCGATCTGCTCACTGATGAGCTCGATCCCCTGATTTACTCGCTGGATATCGATGGCCAGACCTCGTATGTGGCCAAAAAACTGCTTGATTCAGTGGAGATGACCTATACGGATATTTTTCTATTGAAGAATTTCTCCGACCAGCTCTCATCCATCCGCAATGCCCGTGACTATGTTCATTCCATCTATATCTATTTCAGCAATGACCATGGCTATTATCTTTCTGACACCGGAAAACGGACGCTTGTCCAGGAGGACCAATTCTGGTTCAATACCTATCTTGAGCATAAGGGGCAGTATGGATCATGGTCCAGCCTGACTCCCCTGATCCTACCTGACGGGAAGTCCCAGCAATTCATCTCTTTTTTCCATTTGCTGGCCAATGGCGACGGTGTGATTGTGATCAATCTGCTTCCACAACAACTGGAGCGAATGGTAACCGAAGGTTTGGGATCTGGTGGCCATACCCTGGCTGTCATGAATGGGAAAAAGGAATTGCTCATGGGCCAGTTTCCAATCGAACTACCAGCCGGTACGATAGTGGGGGGAAATACTCCGCTACCCAAAATCCTGCTCAAGAACTATATCACGCACTTCTCACATTCGGAAAAGACCGGATGGGAATTCTATCTGTTCTCCAACAAAAAGGTGATTTTTCGGGTATACCGCAATCTTCTGAAGCTGAATATCATTCTGTTGGTTTTCACTCTTGTGGCCGGTATTGTGATTTCGGTGGTGACCACCAGCCGGAGAACCCAACAGGTGTACCGCATCATCAATATCCTCAAAGCGGCTGAGAATCACGAACCTCTGGTCGAGATAACCCATAAAGATGCCTCGACGTTCGACTATATCATCCAGAAAATCATCAATTCGTTTTTACAGCAGAGCTATCTCAAAGCCCAATTGGATGCGAGGAAATACAAGCTGAAAACCGCCCAGCTTATGGCATTGCAGACCCAGTTGAATCCACATTTCCTGTTCAATACTCTGGAAACTATCAACTGGAAGGTTTACCAGTTGACCAACCAGCCCAATATGGTCAATAGGATGATTGAGAACCTATCGGATTTGATGCGGTACTCGCTTTCACCACCTGAGGAACCGGTGACACTGGAGGATGAGATAGACCATATCCAAGCCTATCTGTTTATCCAGACGTGCCGTTACAAGGACAAATTCTCAGTTGGATTCAATACTTCGGAGGAAAGTCTCGGGATGCTGGTTCCCCGGCTGTTGCTCCAGCCCCTGATTGAGAATGCCCTGTACCACGGTATCAGGCCATTGGATAGGAAAGGAACCATAACAGTGGAAAGCTTGATCACGGAGGGACAGCTTGTCATCCGCATCATGGATGATGGGGTGGGGATGGATGTCCCCACGTTGGAGAATCTCAATAGGATACTGCAGGATCAGGATGATTTCAGGGATACCCATATCGGTTTGCACAATGTGAATACCCGGTTGATTCTGAAATATGGCAGCCCCCTGGTGGTACAAAGCTCTTTGGTATCCGGGACCACCGTGACCATCACCATCCCGAAGGAGGAATCGGAGATATGATCCATACCTTATTGATCGTCGACGATGAAAAGGAGATCCGGAAAGGTCTTTTTGAATTTGCCTGGTCGGGAGTCGGTTTCAAGGCGGTGGCTGCGCTGGAGGATGGCGGACAGGCCTTGGAGTATATTCTAAAATATCCAGTGGATGTGGTACTATGTGATATTCTGATGCCGAAAATGGATGGAATCGAGCTCGCCAGAAAGGTGAACGAACTGAAGATTCCTGTCAAGTTGGTTTTCCTTACCGGACACAAGGATATGGAGTATATTCGGGCGGCAATGCGATATGGATGCAAGGATTATCTACTCAAGCCCACACGGTTCAGCCAGTTGCAGGAGGTGTTCTGCGATCTCAAGCAGCAGCTTGATGAAGAGTGGAAAATGGGTTTCACCCCTGGAGAAACTCTTGATCCGGAACAATCCAATCAGTTGGTGCTGATGGCTTGCAGATACATGAAGGATCATCTGGCTACTGTGAGTCTGGAGAGTGTCGCGGGATTCCTCCGTATCTCACCTTCGTATCTCAGTAAGATATTCAAGGACCATACCGGTATCAATTTTTCCGATTTCCACCAACGGGAACGCATGCGGGAGGCTGGCGAGCTGCTCAAGGATCCCCGCAATCAGATCAATGAGATCGCCCGCTTGGTCGGCTATAGCAATTCCGCCAATTTCGCCCGGGCCTTCAAGCTCCAGTTCAGTGTGTCGCCCCGCGAATACCGTAGCCAGGCCAATCATAAATAATGAATGTGATTCCCAAACAATGAACATTGGCTATCTTCAATTCCACACTGATAATGGAAACCATGATCTGTATCATTCATGTGAACAGGAGGGAATCATGAAGAAATTGTTGATTGTGTTGTGTTTAGTGCTTTCCATGGTCAGTCAGGCCTCTTTTGCGACTGGAACACAGGAGAATAAGGTCGCGGAACCAGAGAAAATCACTCTGAGATTCGGTTGGTGGGGGGGCGATAGCCGCCATGAAGCCTATATGGCTGCCGCACAGCGCTATATGGAACTGAATCCCCAGGTGACTATCATCTCTGAATACGGTGGGTGGGATGGATATCGCGAGAAGCTGTATACACAGCTTGCCGGAGGCAACGCCCCCCATATCTTCCAGAACCACTATACTTGGCTTGGCGAACAATCCAATTGGTCTGGTAAAGCTGTGGTCAAGGATTTGAATGAGTATAAGGATCTATTGGATTTCTCAATCTTCCCTGAAGGATTGCTTGAGAGCAACGTCATCTACAATGGCAAGATTCTTGCGGTTCCCGGTTCCCTGAATGCCGATGCGGTAATCGCCAATAAAGCCGTTCTGGATAAGATCGGTTTCGATTACCAGCAGAACTGGACGTTCGAGGATTTTTTCAAATTCAGCGCGCAACTGAAAGCCATTGATCCAAAACTCTATTTTGAGAATGGCATGGCGGCTTCCGATATCCATATGTACTGGTTCCTGGCCTATCTGGTCCAGAAAACCGGTTTGCCTTATGCAACCGATTACAAACTCAGTTATGACGAGGCCACTGTGGCCGAAGCTTTCCGTTTCCTGAAAAAGTATTTCGACACCGGAGTGGTGGAATCCTTGGGAACTCTGGAACTCTATGCGGGAAACTATCCACAGAACCCCAAATGGGTCAATGGTGAGACCGGTATCATGTTCGGCATGCTTTCCACCTTGGAAAACTATGTCAAGGCTTTGGGCGATTATGCCGACCAGGCTACGGTGATCCCCCTGCCGATGCTCTCCGATGCCAAGGATCCGTATTATCAGGTGAAGGTTGGCCAGATCTTCTCCATCGCTGCCACAGCGACCGATGCCGAGGCTGCCGAAGCCGCCAAGTTCCTCAATTGGATGAATACCGACAAGGAAGCCGGGGTGTTGCTGCAACTCTCCCGTGGTATTCCCATCAGCAAGGATCAAAACGATGCCCTTGCCGAGGCGGGACTCAGCAGTCCTCTGGTGGCTATGGCCAACCAGTATGCACGTGCGGCTGGACAAGGGCTGGGACAGGGTTCGCTGATCCGCAACAACGAGATCGCGCGTATCGGAGCCGATGTCATATCCACCCTGGTTTTCAATATGACCACTCCTGAGAAAGCTGCCAAGACCTATATCGACCTGGTGAACAAAAAGCTCCAGGAAATCAAGGCCAGTCAGAAATAATCCATACACTCCGGAGCATTTTCCCCAACCATACCGGAATGGGACACGGAAAGTCCCGTTCCGGTATTCACCCCCGGCATCTGTCTTTCCGATTTGGTAAAGCGCAAATGAAAAAAACACGCATTGGATCGCATAGGATATCCGAAGGATATCTCTATATCTTGCCATGGATCATCGGGTTCATCGTTTTCGGGGCGTATCCGTTGTTGGCCTCGCTGTATTACTCCGTCACCGATTTCTCCATGTTCAACCAGCCCCGTTTCGTCGGAGTACGCAATTACATCTACATGTTCACCCAGGATAGGGAATTTTTACCTTCGTTGTTGGTGACATTCAAATATGTATTGCTTTCAGTACCTATGAAAATCATCTCGGCTTTGTTTTTCGCCATGCTTCTCAATAGAAACATCAGATTCATCAATCTGTTCACCACCATCTACTATCTACCATCGATCCTTGGAGCAAGTGTCTCCATATCGATTCTCTGGCGGTTCATGTTTTCATTAAGTGGGTTGGTGAATACCCTGCTCACCCGGTTGGGGGTGGATCCTATCCCTTTTCTTGAACATCCCAGATACGCTTTGTTCACCATCAGTCTGTTGGTGGTTTGGTCTTTTGGTTCTTCGATGGTCATTTTTCTGGCGGGGTTGAAACAGATTCCAAAAGAGCTGTACGAGGCCGCGCGGGTCGATGGGGCTTCCGGTATCCGGGAATTCTTCGGTATAACATTGCCACTGATCACACCGTCGCTCTTTTTCAACCTGATCATGCAACTGATCAATTCCTTCCAGTCTTTCACAGGAGCCTCGGTTATCACCCGGGGGGGACCAATGCGCTCGACCTATCTGTATATGATGAAACTATACGATGAGGCTTTTGCCAACTTCAAGATGGGTTATGCCTCGGCTCTGTCCTGGTTTCTGTTCATCATCATTCTGGGAGTGACCCTGTTGGTGTTTCGGAAGACCGATCGTTTCACGTACTATCAGGAATAGGGAGAACTTGTATGGTCAAACGCACACATATCAAGCTGACAATCACCTATGCGATACTGGTGTTGGTTGGAATCGCAATGGTCTATCCTCTGGTGTGGCTGTTCTTCTCCTCGTTCAAATCGAATAAGGAGATCTTCACCAGCCTGGCGATTCTTCCTTCAGATTGGGATTTCTCAGGTTTCCTGCAGGGGTGGAAAGGTACGGGTCAGTTCGGCTTCGGGGATTTCCTTCTGAATACCTTTGAAATGGTGCTTCCCACGGTAGCCGCGACGATTGTTTCCAGCACGTTGGTAGCATATGGATTCGCCCGTTTCGATTTCAAACTGAAAAAGATCCTGTTTGCTTTGATGATCTCCACGATGATGCTGCCGAATGCGGTATTGGTGATTCCCCGCTATCTGCTGTTCAGGGACTTTGGCTGGCTAGATTCCTACAAGCCTTTCTATATTCCGGAATTATTCGCATTCACCGCATTCTTCAATTATCTGATGATACAATTCATACGTGGTATTCCCCGTGAGCTGGATGAATCAGCCAGAATGGATGGTTTGGGATCCTTGCGCACTTTGGTGCTCATCATCCTCCCCTTGTGCAAACCGGCGCTTTTCTCAGTATGCATCTTCCAATTCATGTGGACCTGGAATGATTTCTTCAACCCGTTGATCTATATCAACAGCATCCGCAATTATCCGGTATCGTTGGCTTTGCGGATGTCTATCGATGCGCAGGCCTCGATCGCGTGGAACAAGGTTCTGGCCATGTCGTTTGTTTCGATTGTTCCAGTGGTCATTTTATTTTTCTCAGCCCAGAAGTATTTTGTGGATGGAATCGCAACCACAGGTTTGAAAGGCTAGGAATCCATAGAAGGGGAGGTATGCATGAAGCGTCCCAATATCATTTTGATCACTACCGACCAGCAACGTTGGGATACGCTGGGAGTATACGGAAATCCGGTAATACATACGCCGAATATGGATAGGCTCGCCCGGGAAGGGGTGGTGTTCCAACAGGCCATCACTCCCTGTCCGCTTTGCCTTCCTGCCCGTTCCTGTCTGATGACTGGTTTGCCAGCTAGTCGTTTGGGTACTCTTGAGAATTGTGCTCCCCGCGAGGTTGACAACCGCGCGACAATCGCGGGGATTCTGGGGAAGAATGGATATTTCAGCCAGGCTATTGGTAAAATGCATTTCTCCAACACTCCGTATGCGGAGTCGTATGGAATGGACAATATGGTTCTTTCCGAAGAAACCCGTGGCTTCCGTCTGGCATCAGAACCCAGTGGAATCGTGCTGGATGATTACGACCGGTTTCTGATCGATCGGCACCTGTGGGGGTGGGACAAGCCTCCTGAGATCGGTTACAACGAAATCAAGCCTTTGGTGAATTATCTTCCACGGGAGGCGCATGTCACCCAGTGGTGTGGTGATGTGACTGTTGATTGGCTACATCGGCATAGACCTCTGGACCGCCCGTTTTTCCTGTGGAGTTCTTTTGTGAAACCCCACGTACCCTACGATTGTCCACAACATCTGGCCGGCATGTATGGAGAAATGATCCTGCCGGAGCCATGGGTGTCGGATACTGATGGAACCATTGGCAATCCCTTGTTCGACAACTATCGCATCGGAAAAGAGTTCAATCTATATTCAAAGGAAGCCAACCAGCAGGCCAGAGCCAATTACTATGCCAATATCACCTTCATCGATGAACAAGTGGGAAGAATCCTCAAAGCTGTGGAAGAGGAGGATCTGGCTGACTCAACCTTGGTGATATTCACATCCGATCATGGCGATCTGATGGGGGACCATGGGTTGTGGTATAAGAATTTTGGATACGAAGGCAGCCTGCACATCCCGCTTCTGATGCGTTGGCCGATGGAGTTGGTGCCCGGGACACGGTGTGATGAAATGGTGAGCCTATTGGATATTCTTCCGACTGTGCTCGCCGCTACCCGGATAGAGTCTCCTGTGCCTGATCGTCCAGGGAAAAACCTGCTGGAGATGGCCAGGGGAAAAACACAATGTAGTGGAGTGTTTTCTGAAATCCTATTTCCTCCAAACTATATGTGTCACTTCCGGACAAAAGAATGGAAGTATCTTTTTTACCAGAATGGTGGATACGAGCAATTGTTCCACCTGACCGACGATCCTCATGAATTAGTGGATCTTGCCCGTGATCCTTCGTTCTCCAATCAACTGGCCGATATGCGCAGACAATCTGAGCAGTGGATCGCCCGGTATGGCGATGGCCGGTATTCTCTGGACACCCAGGGGCGGCTGCGGAGCGAACCCTACGGTCAAACCCATGAGTCGTGTCATAGACCGTTTTCACGGATGCCTTGGGATTCCCGGATACCTCCAGTGGTCCTACCGGAAAATGTACGCGGTCCTGTGTGGCGTGGGCAGGTATCGGATTGGAGTTTCCTTATTCCCGAAATCTGATTGAAGTTCCCTCCAACTACTTTGTATACATGCAATAGATTGCACCTGAAGTCCCGGAACCATTTACCGGGACTTTATGTTGTGTGCACTTGATGCGCAAATATAAACATTAATATGTTTGTTATTATCCATTTTGTGCATTGACTTGCCTGGATTTCTTTGATATTATCCAGAACGAGCATTCAGAATGATTATATGTGATTGTATTGGTGTGTGGGAGTGTTGGTGCTGCTAGTTTGTGAGACTCCGTATGGATTCATCAGGAATTCCCCGTACGCCCCACGCACCTTTGGAAATGGAATCGGTCACATGGGATATCGGCCTACTTCACGTGTAACTCCTAAATACTCATACATGTGCACTATCGGTTTTACACTGGCGATGCAGGTGCGTAGGTTTGCCATTCCAGGCTCCTATGGAATCCATCGCATGAACCAAAGGAGAAATCATGGGTTTCATAGCAACCAACAAAGAACTGCTCGATAGAGCGAGAAAAGGAAAGTACGCGGTAGCGGCTTTCAACACGAACAATCTGGAATACACACAGGCCATCCTACAGGCGGCTGAGGAACTGCAGGCTCCAGTGATCATCGAGGCCGCCAAGAGCGAAATCGATTATATGAACGGCTATGTATTTGTGGATATGGTGCGCGCGATGGTCAAGCCGCTCTCCATTCCCGTGGGAATCCACCTGGACCATGGTCCGACCTATGCCGAAGCGATGCGCTGCCTCCGTTACGGATTCTCTTCGGTCATGTATGATGGATCCGCCCTTCCTTTGGAGCAGAACATTCTGAACACCCGTAAAGTCGTTGAAGCCGCCCATGCCTGTGGCGTGTCGGTGGAAGGTGAGATCGGGGTGATCGGACAGGCGGCTGACAGTCCCGAAGGTCCCGCCACTGCACAAGACCTGATTGGATTGGCCAACCCGATAGAGTGTGAGAAATTCGTTAAGGAGACCGGTGTCGACTGCTTTGCCGCGGCCATCGGCAATGCCCACGGAATCTATAAGAAGAAGCCCGAATTGCACTTCGATCTGCTCGCGGATATCGAGAAACGGACTGGTGTGCCTCTAGTGCTCCACGGTGGTACGGGAATTCCTTTGGAGGATATCCGCAAAGCCATCTCCATGGGAGTGGCCAAGATCAACTTCAGCACCGTTATGCGCAAGGGTGCTCTCGAGGTTCTTCGCAAGACCCTGAATGACAATCCCACCGATCTGGACTACATGAAAATGCTGACTCCCGCCAGACTTAAAATGGTTGAAATCGCCAAACAGCACATCATCATGTGCATGAGCGATGGAAAAGCCTGGAAATAAGGCAGCGTACAGCAAAAAGGCGGTTGATTTGTCAACCGCCCGGCTGTATCATTAAAAACCATGCAGATGAAAAAAGATTTCGCCGAGGAAAGAAGAACCAAGTTGCTGGAGTACATCAACTCGCATAATCGGGCCGATGTGGCGGAACTGGCATCTTTCGCACAGGTGACGGAAGCCACTATCCGGCGGGATCTGATTCTCATGGAGAATGACAAACTGATTTACCGCACGCACGGTGGTGCCCTCCAGCGGGAACAACGCGCGCTGTGGCAGACCACCACGCTTCAGGAACGGTCCGGTCTCTATCAAGAGGAAAAGGAACGTATCGGGCAGTTTGTCTCCCAGCTGGTCCGGGATGGTGAGAGCCTGATGATCGATGGCGGTAGCACGACCCTTGTGGTGGCCCGGCATCTAGGAGTCCATCAGAAACTGCTGATTGTGACCAATACCGCGACGATCGGCGAGTTGCTGGTTGGCAATAAGAACAACCAGGTGATATTGACCGGCGGGGAATTGATCGCCGGTACCAACACCATGGTGGGGCCTTCCACTGAATTGGCCTTACGTCAGTACCGGACCGATAAGGCGATCATCGGAGTCTCGGGAATCCTGCTTGGGCAGGGCTGTTTCTCAGCCATTCCCCAGGAGGCGGAGATCAAAAAGCTGATGATCCACAATGCCCGGGAAACCATCATTGTCTCCGACAGCTCGAAAATCGGTACCAGTGCGTTTTGTTTCGTATGCGAGTTCAACGCGGTGAGCAAACTTGTCACCGATAGGAATATATCCAAAACCGCCCGCGAATCCCTGGAAACCGCCGGTATCGAGGTGTTCTGCGTCTGACCCTTCAGGTTTCTTTTTATTTGAGTTCATTTCCGCATACGATGCGCTTTTGAACCAAATATGCAGGTAATTATTTTAGCTGTGGGTATTTCTGGTGGGAAACCAATCAAGTCCGATTATACTGGAGTCTTGGTAATCCTCATTCTTTAGTAGTTTTTATCGACAACCGCATGTTTGTAACAAGCATAATAAAACCTAAAAAATCATGAAACATGTTTATAAGCTATTGGAATTATTATAAAACTCTGAAATAATTTTCATAACTGCATGAATCAAACATAACAACACAGTATTTTTGTTTAGATTTTACTTGACAATTTAAAGAAGTGGCTCCAGACTGTAGGGGATTGGGAAAGCCCGCGTGTTTTTGCATGCTTTCCTGGAAATCGCCACGCACATGGTGGATGTGCGCTAAGGAACTTATCCAGCCGTTGGCTGGAGGTGTACAATATTGGAGGTTGTGATGCGAAGAAGAAGTATTGTGTTGTTGCTGATCGCATGTCTGTGTCTGGTTGGCCAGGTTGTGTTTGCCGCTGGTCAGACTGAAGGTACAGCGAAGAAAGAACAGCTGAAACTCACCGTTTATTGTGGACAGCTTGAAGAACACGCCGCGTTGGCATGTGCTGAATTTGAGAAAGCCACGGGTGTCAAGACCAGTTATGTGCGTATGAGCGGTGGAGAGATTTTCGCCCGGATCAAAGCCGAGTCCCAGAATCCCCAGGCCAGCGTATGGTACGGCGGTGGTTCCCTTACATTCATCGAAGCCGACAATCTTGGTTTGCTCGAACATTATGTAAGCCCGAACGCCTCGGTTATTCCTGCCAACTTCAAAGCGGCCAATGGTGCCTGGACAGGAGTCTACTCCGGTTATCTCGGTTTCTATGCCGATGGCGACTGGCTGAAGAAACACAATGCCAAGATGCCCGAGACCTGGGACGATCTGCTCGATCCAGTTTTCAAGGGCGAGATTGTCATGGCCCATCCGGGTTCATCCTCAACCGCTTACAATATGCTGACTACCATTCTCCAGCTGAAAGGCGAGAAAGCCGGTTGGGAATATCTGCAGAAACTGAATGGCAATATCCGCCAGTACACCAAGTCCGGTTCAGCCGGTGGACGCGGAGTCCAGCTGCACGAGAACGCGGTCACCGTTGGATATCTGCATGATGCGATTGCTTTCAAGCGCGAAGGCTATGACCACATTGTCATCGCCGCTCCCAAAGATGGCACCGGTTATGAGATTGGCGCTGTCGGCATCATCAAAGGCGCTCCGGATCTGGAAGCCGCGAAAATGTTTATTGACTGGAGCCTGACCAAGGAAGCCCAGGAGCTGGGACAGACCGTGAACGCCCTGCAGTTCCTCACCAACCCCAACGCCAATCCTCCCAAGGAAGTCGAGTCCATCAAAGGCACCACACTGATCAAACAGGATGATGCTTGGTCCGGGGCTCACCGCACTGAGTTCCTCACTAAGTTCAACGAGCTGACCCAGACCACTCCTCCGACCAAATAATAGTTTTCCAAAGCGGTATTCCGGATAGCCGAAAGGTCATCCGGAATACTTTTATTCTGGTGTTTGGGATTCACTGTATCGCCCGCGGATGTTGTCCGCTATCCGTGTATTGTGAGGAAGATTATGGCAAGTTCACCCGCTCCATCGGCTATGAAGAAATCGGAAAGATGGAACAATTCTTTTAGACAACTGAAATTCACCATCCGCGATCCAGTACTTTTAATATCGATCCTATCAACGTTGATTGTTGTGGTCATGTTCATCATCATACCGTTGTTCACCATCCTCAAAGAAAGCTTCCTGGGTACGGGGGTTTTTTCTTTGAAGTCCTACGCAAGTATTTTCAAAAGCAGATTCAATCTCCAGATCATCTGGAACACCATCAAGCTGGGGGTTACCGTCTCAGCCATCGGAACGGCAGTGGCTTTTCTATTCGCCTATGCCTCGGTTTATCTGAAGATTCCCAATAAGAGACTTTTCAATATCCTTTCGATTCTTCCTATGATATCTCCACCGTTTGTGATCTCTCTGGCGGCAATCCTTCTGTTTGGCCGTAACGGTTTGATCTCATATAGTGTTTTTGGTCAGCGACCCGATATCTATGGTTTTTGGGGACTGGCACTTACCCAAGTGCTCTCATTTTTTCCCATCGGATATCTGATGCTCACCAATTTGCTGCAGAATATCGATCCTTCCATCGAAGAGGCCGCCCAAGCGCTGGGCTCTTCACAGAGCAAGGTGTTTAAAACAGTGACCTTGCCGCTGATGCTGCCAGGACTGGCCAATGCCGCGCTGTTGATTTTCATCCAATCCCTGGCTGATTTCGGCAATGCGATTGTTATCGGTGGAAATTTCACCACTTTAGCGGTGCAGATCTACCAACAGGGAATCGGCAGCTACGATATGGTGGGTGCCACCGCCCTGGCTGTGGTGTTGCTTATGATCTCTATTCTGGCCTTTTACCTGCAGAACAGTGTCATCGGCAAGAAATCCTATATCACCGTAACCGGGAAAGCCGCCAAACAGCGGGTGCTGAACGCCAACAAAAAAGCCACCATCCCCGTTTACACCATCTGCATGATGATCTCGCTTTTAGTGATAACCATGTATTTCCTGGTGCCCTACGGGGCCTTTGTGAGACTGTGGGGTGTGGATTATTCCTTCACTCTCAGGTGGATCAAGTATGTGCTGACCATCGGTCGCCGGTATATCCTGGATACCCTGACCCTTTCGATTATCGCCACGCCGATAGCGGCCCTTTTGGGAATCGTATCGGCTTTTCTGATTGTCAGAAAAAATTTCCCTGGGAAACGCTTTTTGGAAACCTCAATCCTTATGGCAATCGCTTTGCCCGGAACCGTGCTTGGGCTTGGTTATGTGTATACCTACAACACTCCACCGATAATCCTGACCGGCACCGGTTTGATTCTGGTGATAGCCCTGGTGATCAGAAGCATGCCAGTGGGTACCCGGTCGGGTATCGCGGCTCTTAAGCAGATCGATCCATCCATCGAGGAAGCCGCCAGTATCTGTGGCGCCGGTAGCCAGAAGGTGTTCACCTCGGTGACCATTCCTCTGATCAGACCGGTTATCTTCTCCAGTCTGGTATATTCTTTCATCCGTGGCATGACTCTGGTGAGTACCATCATTTTCCTGGTCTCGGCACGTTGGCAGATGCTGACCGTGGCGATCATGAATCAAGTCGACCAAGGCCTGTATGGCGCGGCCAATGCCTATTGCCTTGTCCTGATCATACTGGTTGGGGGTGTCATGGCTATCATGAGTTTTTTCTTGAATAAAATGGGCGTTAACGTCAATGGGGGGTATTGAGAAATGGATACATCTACTGCAAAGGAAGTCAAGCTGGTTGGACTTACCAAGACATTCATCACCAGTTCGCGCGGAGAAGTACATGCGGTGCAGAATGTGGACCTGACCATCAACCCCGGAGAGTTTGTGACGTTGCTTGGACCTTCCGGTTGTGGAAAAACCACCTTGCTGCGTATGATCGCAGGATTCGAGATGCCGACCTCCGGCAAGATCCTGATCGATGGAAATGATGTTATCTCCAAGACTCCCGATAAACGCGATCTGGGCATGGTGTTCCAGAACTACGCATTGTTCCCCCATCTGAATGTATTCAACAACATCGCCTATGGGCTGAAGATCAAGAAAATCAATCCCAAAGAGATCCGTGAGCGGGTGTTGGATGGTTTGAAGATTGTCAAGATGGACGATTTCGCCGAGCGTGTGCCAGCGCAGATGTCGGGTGGACAGCAACAGCGCGTCGCTTTGGTACGGGCCCTGGTGATGAAACCGGGAGTGCTGTTGTTCGATGAACCGCTATCCAACCTGGATGCGAAACTGAGGATACACATGCGGGAGGAAATCCGGAGAATCCAGAAGGAATTCGGCATCACCACCGTGTATGTCACCCACGACCAGAGCGAAGCCATGGCGATGAGCGACAAGGTAGTCATCCTCAAGGACGGTATCATCCAGCAGGTGGGCACTCCCCAGGAGGTCTATCAGACTCCCCGCAACGCCTTTATCGCCAACTTTATCGGCAAGGCCAACATACTCGACGGAGAGATCCTCTCCAAGACCAAATCCGCGGCGGTGGTATCCATCGAGGGAGCTTCCTATACGGTACCCCGGCCGACTACCTGGAAAGCCGGAGACAAGGTACAGGTGGTGGTCAGACCCGAGGCGGTTACCCTGGGTAAGGGCGATATCGAGGCCAGACTGATCAAGACCGTGTATATGGGCGTAAGCCAGGACTATTGGATTTCTGTGCAAGGCAAAGAGTTCGAAGTGTCCGATTACAACCCGGCCGCCAAAGAAATCTATACCGACAATCAAATGGTGAAGATTGACTTCATCGGCAAATCCCTGCATATTCTTGAACCGGATGCGGCGGTATAACGGATATCCGCACGCCGCGGAGAATTGATTGGCAATCCGGTTGACTGGATTCAGGAGATGTTTTGATGGAAGGTAGGAAACCGGTTGGTCCGGATGACATCCAGGCTATCATGCTGGATTTGGATGGTACGCTGCTCACTGCCCAGAGAACCGTTTCACAGCGGACAGTGAGGGCTTTGCTGGCTCTTAAGGAACGTGGACTGGAGATTGTGGTTGCCACTGGCCGTATGTACGATACAGCCAGCATGTTCACCCGTTGCCTGGGAATCACCAATCCCTTTGTGTTGGGCAACGGGGCGGTGATTGCTGAACCTGTCGAAGGGAAACCCTTGGTGGAGTACCTGCTGGAATGGGATATCGCCAGGAATATCGCGGTTATCGCCGGAAATCTGGATATCCATGTGCAGATGTTCATCAATGGAACACTCTATTATGAGGTCGATGATCCGGTTGACCGCTCTACCGATGTGGAATCCTTTGCCAAAGGCAAACAGGTGGTTTTTTCCCGCATGCAGTTGCCGCCGGTTATAAAGGTGATGCTGGTGGGCGATGACCATATCGCCGATGAAGTAGTCACCCAGATCAACCAGCTGTATCCTGGGGAATTGTATATAGCCAGATCCTGGACCCGATATCTGGAGATCATGCATCCTAAGGCGAACAAGGGTAATGGACTGTTGGAGGTTTCCCGTATCATGGGGATTCCCGCCTCCCGTTTCCTGGCGTTTGGTGATGGCGACAATGATAAAGAGATGCTGGAGAATGCCGGGGTGGGGGTGGCGATGGGCAATGCGTCAAAGACTTTGAAATCCGTGGCTGACCATGTCACCGATTCCCATAACAACGACGGGATCGGTAAGTTTTTGGAAAGTTATTTCAAGCTTTGATCCAGTGTTTTCCATGTTTGGTACCATGTCAGGCTATTCTGGAAGAAAAAATTTTCTTTAGGTTGACAAGAACTGAAATTATGCTATCCTAGGCTATCATGAGTCCAATGGAAGTCCGTCTGACCCCTGAGTGGGAGCGTAGGCTGAATAGTTTTGAACAGAAATTCAGCCCCAGTGAGCGCCGTGTCGCCCAGTATATCCTCGAGAATCAGAAACAGATCCGCGAGATGACTATCGGAGAGATCGCCGATCTTGCCGCGGTGAGCCAAGCCACTGTGGTGAGGTTCTGCCATCGGCTTGGGTATGAGGGACTGAAGGAATTCAAGATATCCTTGGTCTCCGCTATGAATTCAACGGATGTATATAAGATACCGGCTTCCGATGGGACCCAGGCGGACGCTGTCCTACATGAGACGTTCCGCCGCTATATCGCTTGTTTGCAGGATACGGCCATGATTGACAACACGGCGGCTTTTGAACAGGCGGTGGCCGCCATCATGGGGGCGAAGAAGATCGATCTGTATGGCGTGGGCGGTTCGGCTTCCAGTGTGCTGTTCGCCCGCCATCTGCTGATGAAGATCGGCATCCGTGCTAATGAATGCACTAACTCCCATGCGCAGCAGCTTTCAGCCACCACCCTTGATACAGACGATGTGGTGGTGGTTATCAGCAACAAGGGAGAATCCCCTGAGCTTCTTTCCGTGATACCCACAGTGCGTGAGCGTGGCGCGATTGTCATCTGTATCACCAGCAAGATCCTGTCACCGATTGCGAACATGTCGGATATCGTGCTGCAAGTAGCCGGTGCGGCTCTGCTGGATACCTCGACCGATCCCCGGGTGGGAATCCACGCCATGCTGGATGCCTTGGCCCATTGCATATATTACCGTAAGAACGGGCATGTCTGATTATCTACATAGTCTTCTACAGGGATGGACCCTGAATGAACCATATATTTTTAACGGAGGTTACCTATGAAAGCGAATCGCATTCTCGTCCTGTTGCTGCTTCTGGTCGCTCTGCCGGGAATCCTGTTTGCCAATGGCAAGACAGAAACACCCGCACCAGTGGCACCTGCGGCCCAACCGCCAGCAGCCGTTGCCGAACCGACTTTTGACGAACTGGTCAAACTGGCCCAGGCTGAAGGCTCTCTGATGATCTATACTCCCAGTTCCAGACACGCCAAGGTCGGCGCGGAATTCGGTGCGAAGTATGGTCTGAAAATCGAAGTCGTCCAGTTGAAAGATGCTGAGATGATCGAGAAGGTTTCCAAGGAAGCCGCCGCCAAGCTCGACGCCGCCGATGTGGTGTTCTGCCAGGATGGAGGCCGTGTGTACAGCGAACTGATGGAACCGGGCTATGTGACCAGCTATACCCCTCCCTCATTGCGCGATGTCATTCCCCAGCAGTACCAGAATCCCCAGGTATGGGATCTGTGCACCAAGCAGTTCATCTTCAACAGTGAGAAATCCAGCGAACAGCCCATCAAGAACATCTGGGAGCTGACCGAGCCCCAGTGGAAAGGCAATGTGCAGATGAAAGACGCTTTCGGTGAAGGCGTCAACATGAACTTCCTCACCATGCTCACCAAACCTGAAAATGCCGCCAAACTGGCCTCTGCCTATAAGAACCGCTATGGGAAAGAAATTGTCCTTACCACGCCGAACGCCGGGTATGAATGGATCAAGGCTTTCTATGGCAACGATCTGCTGCTCGGAAAATCCGACACCACCATGGCCGAATCCATCGGAGCCAAGGGACAGAGTGTCCAACTGATGGGACTGTTCACTTTGAACAAGCTACGCACCGCCAAGGATAAGAATCTCGATCTGCAGACCTGTTATGAAGTCGAACCCTTCTCAGGTTTCTACTATCCTATCTACTGCTTCATCCCCTCCAACTCCAGAAGCCCCAATGCCGCCAAGCTTTTCATCGAATATTCTCTGACCGAAGGCTACGCTGCCTGGAATACCCTGGGTGACTATTCTCCCAATCCGCAGAATATCAACACCGAGGATCCTGTCCAGATTTCCCAGTGGGCCGATTGGCTCATCTATGAGGATCCCGCCTGGGTCGCCGAAGCGCGGGTGGATGTTGAGGAATTTGTCAACACGATCATGTAATGGTTGGTTCCATGGTTCAAATCGCCTCTCCAGCGGGATTACCCGCTGGTGGGGCTGGTTTTTAAAAACGCAGTCGAAAAAGGAATAGATGTTATCATGGATATGCGATACCGGCTCAAAGGTTTTCTCAGAAAACCCCACAATGTCATTCTGCTGGTCGTCTTCATTGTGCTGTGCTACCTCACACTCGTTCCCATGGTCACCATGGTCAGGGATACGTTTCTGGTACATACCGCCGAAGCCAAACGGCTTAAACTCCCCGCGAATTCCTATACTCTCCTGCATTGGAAGAAAGTGCTGGTGGAAGCCTCCAGTCTGAATGTATTCTACAAGCCATTTCTCAATTCACTGGCCACCTCCCTGGGTGCGTGTCTTATCGCCATCGTGTTCGGAGGAAGTTTCGCCTGGTTCATCACCAGAACCAATATGCGATGGAAAGGACTGCTGTCCTCCCTTTGCATATTCCCCTATATCATGCCCTCCTGGACCTTGGCTCTGGCTTGGTACAACCTGTTCAAGAACAGTCTGGTGGGCGGCGCCCCTGGTCTGATCAGCGCGATCATCGGAGTCGAGACCCCCAACTGGCTGGCGTATGGACCGATTCCCATCGCTTTGGTGACCGGACTCCATTACGCTCCATTTGCTTATATCATGATCGGCGGTATCCTACGGAACATGGATGCCAATCTGGAGGAAGCCGCGCTCATGCTCAATACCTCCCGTTTCAGGATCATGTACCGGATAACCGTTCCCATCGTGATTCCCGCGGTCATGTCCACCTTCCTGCTGGTGTTCTCCTCGGCGATGAGCTCCTTCGCCGTACCCACTTTCCTGGGGTTGCCGGTGCGCTACCAAGTGCTCACCACCCAGCTGTACCGCACGCTAAATGGGTTGAATCCAGGCCAAGGCTATGCCATCGCCCTGTTGATGATCATCCTGGGCGTTTCGATCCTTGCCTTGAACCAGAAGGTGGTGGGATTGCGCAAGAACTACACCACCGTCACCGGCAAGAGCTCGAATATCGCCATGGTGAACCTTAAAAAAATGCGCACGCCCACGTCCATCATCATTGCGGCGATACTGCTGTGTGTCTCCATTCTGCCACTGGTAAGTTTCGCGGTTGAATCTCTGATTCTACATCCTGGCGACTACAGCCTGGGTAATTTCACCACCCAGTTCTGGTTTGGCACCGCTGCGCAGAATTCCATGGCCAACAGTGAACCAGGCATGCTGCGTAATCCCAAACTCTACTCCTCTTTGTGGAACAGCCTCAAACTCTCCATAGTCTGTGCGGTTTCGGCCGGAACCGTGGGTTTTTTGGCTGGATACGCCATTGTGCGCGGACGCGGTTCAAAACTAGCCGATTATGTGAACAACTTGGCGTTTTTCCCCTACTTGATGCCTTCCATGGCCTTTTCGGCAATCTATCTTTCGATGTTCGCTGTCCAGCGGGGGCCGATACCACCTCTCTATGGGACTTTCGCCCTGCTGGTATTGGCCGGAACGGTGAAATATCTTCCATTCGCCTCAAGGTCGGGTATCAACGCGATGTTCCAGCTTAGCAAGGAGATCGAGGAAGCTGGTTTGATATTGGGGGTGGGGTGGTTCAAACGGATGACCCGTCTGGTTATTCCAATCCAGAAATCCAGCTTTATCTCGGGGTATCTGCTGCCTTTCACTTCATGTATGCGGGAGTTGTCGCTGTTCATCCTGTTGATGACCCCCAACAACCAGGTACTCACCACTTTGCTGTACTACTATAACGAAAAGGGGTGGAACCAGTATTCCAACGGTATCAACCTGCTGATCGTGCTGATTGTCATCAGCATCAATTTCATTGTGAATAAAGTCACCGGAGCGTCAATCGATAAAGGAATCGGGGGTTGATCATGCCTAGAATAGAATTAAAACATATTTCAAAAAGATTTGGAAAATTTGTGGCCGTCGATGATCTGGACATGGTTATCGAGGATGGCAGTTTCATAACCCTGCTGGGACCCTCGGGGTGTGGCAAGACCACCACCCTGCGCATGATCGCCGGTCTGGAAACCCCTACCGAAGGCATCATCACCATCGATGGCAAGGTAGTGTTCTCTTCAGAAGAGCAGATCGATATCTCTCCTGCCAAGCGGGATATCGGCTTCCTGTTCCAGAACTACGCGCTATGGCCCCATATGACGGTATATCAGAATATCGCCTTCGGTTTGGAAAACCTCAAATGGGATAAGGAAGCGGTCAAGACCCGGGTGGAGGAGTTGTTGAAGATGCTGCGCATCACCGAGTTCGCGGGACGCTATCCTGCTGAACTGTCGGGGGGTCAACAGCAGCGGGTGGCTATCGCCAGAACCTTGGCCACTAAACCCAAGGTGCTGCTGATGGACGAGCCCCTGTCGAACCTGGATGCCAAGCTGCGCATGGAAATGCGCACTGAATTGAAGCGTTTGCACCTGGAGACCCAGTCCACTTTCGTGTATGTGACCCACGATCAGCTGGAGGCCATGACCCTCTCCACCAGGATCTGTTTGCTGAACAAGGGTGTCCTGCAGCAATACGACGGGCCGCTTGGTGTGTACAATTACCCAACGAACCGGTTCGTGGCCGATTTCGTGGGGAATCCGACCATCAACCTCATTCCATTCGAGGTAGTATCCTCCCAGGGAAAAGCCATCCGGGTCAGCAACGCCGATATGGCCTTCACGTTCAATGCTAAAACAGCGCTCAATCTGAAGGTAGCCGATAAGGTGACCATCGGTGTGCGTCCTGAGTTCATCGCGGTGGATGGCCAGAGCACGTTCAAGGCCTCCGTGTATTCGTCATTGCCCTCTGGCATGGAGACCATCATCCGGCTGAGGATTGGCGAGAGTTTCCTCAATTCAGTGGTGTTTGGGAGTCTGGACTTTCCGGTAGGTACCGGATTGGGCATCAATCTTACGGGTGATAAGATCATGTTGTTCTCCAATGAGGGCAATATCCTGGGATCCGGCAGTGTGTCGGCGATAGCTTAACAAGGAGTAGCGGTATGGCATTGGTAACACTTAAGTATGTAATGCGCAAATCCATGCGGGAAGGGTACGCAGTAGGGGCTTTCAATTTCTTTGGCCTTGAGAATCTTCAGGGCATCGTGCTGGGCGCGGCGAACAAACAGTCCCCGGTGATCGCGATGGCCAGCACCGGCGCGTTGACCCATATGGGGGAGAAGACTGTGGTAGGTATGGCTTACGGTATGTCCCAGGAGTATGGGGTGCCGCTGGTATTGCATCTGGACCATGCCACCGACTATCAGATGATCTGCCGGTGCATTGACAATGGATTCACCTCGGTGATGATCGATGCCTCAGCCAAGAGTTTTACAGAGAATGTCGATATCACGGCCAAGGTGGTTGAGTACGCGGCCAAGACGGGATGTTCCGTTGAAGCGGAGCTGGGACATGTGGGGGGCAAGGAGGACGATATCTCCGCTGATGAGCGCACGGCACTGTTCACCAGACCCGAGGACGTGGTGGCTTTCGTTTCCCAGACGGGAATCGATGCCCTGGCGATCGCGGTGGGAACCGTCCATGGATTCTACAAGAGTACCCCGAAGCTTGATTTCGAGCGCATCGCCGCTATCCGGGCGGCCAGTGACATTCCCTTGGTGCTGCATGGTGGCACCGGTGTGCCTGATCCTGATTTCCGGCGGGCGATCGCTCTGGGGGTCAACAAGATCAATGTTGGCACGGAACTGCGGGTGCATGGATTCTTCGATGTGATGAAGAAAGGTTGCCTTGAGGCGACCGATGACGATCCGCGCAAAATCACCGCGATGATCCGCAAGACATGCGCGCGTCTGGTTGAAGAGAAAATCGAGGTCTTTGGCAGTACTGGCAAAGCCTGCTGAGGAAATTCAATGCTGGCGGGGTCGTTTCCGGTCATGTATGTGCTGGTTGGAAAGGACCCCTTTGGTTTTTACAGCGGTTTTTATAGCGTACCATGGGTTATTCCCGGGGAGTGATGGGAAAATGTATGTCTCAATGAAGGATATCCTGGACAAGGCGGCAGATGGGAACTATGCGGTGATCGCCTGCAGTCCTATCAATATGGAGATGGCCCGGGCGATGGTTGCTGCGGCTACCGATAAGAATGCCCCCATCATTTTCCTGTTGGGGCAGAATATGATGCGTCTGCATGCCAAAGCGGAACTGATGATCCCCCTGATCAAGACCCTGGCGGAATACACTCCAGTTCCCATCGCCACCTGCCTGGATCACGGTAACGATCCCGAGCGTATCAGCTATGCGTTCCGCAACGGTTTTTCCTCAATCATGATCGATGGTTCTCAGTATCCGATGGAAAAGAACATCGAGGAGACCCGCAAGGTCATCGAACTATGCCGGCGGCATGGTCTGGCGGTGGAAGCGGAGATCGGACATGTGGGAATCGCCGCCAACCACGATGGACAGGACAGTTCGCAGTATACTTCGGTGGAGGATGCCCGCTATTTTGTCCAGCAGGTGGAACCGGATTGCCTGGCGATAGCCGTGGGAACCGCCCATGGCGAATACCCGAAAGGGGTGGTCCCCCATATCAATTATGAGCGCATCAGGGCGGTGAAGGAAGCCACCGGAAATATCCCCCTGGCTTTGCACGGTGGTTCGGGTTCAGGTGACGGGGCGATTGTCAAATCAGTGGAGGCGGGGATCAACAAGATCAACGTGGTCACCGATATCATGCTCGAAGCCCGTGCGTATCTTGTCAACACCTTGTCCGCTAATCCGAAGATAGCCTTTATCGATCTGATGGCGGGAATGGAACAGGCGGTGCGTTCGATCACTGCGCATTGGATAGATCTGTCCGGCTCAGCGGGTCGGGCCCAGGGCTTCATGATGCCCAATCGGTTCTACACATTGACAAGCAAGAGTGCGCAGGGTAAGACTGAATGATTCTTTAGTATCTGATAATATCAAATGCGCAGGTGGTGGATATGGCTGGAACAGAACATGGAAAACCGGTGTTGATGGTGGTCACAGGACTTCCCGGCTCTGGCAAGACCACGCTTTGTGAGGCTTTGTCCAGGGTGTTGCACGTGCCGTATATCGATTACGATACCGTGTGCCAGCCGTTTCTAGAGGAAATCGCGCAAGCGTATCCGGATGGCCGTAGCTATCGGGATTTCTGCGCGTTCTGGCGAAAGCCTTGCTATGCAGCGGTTATGGACAGTGTCATGTACAATCTCCGTCTGGGCTTGTCGGTGATTGTGTCGGCTCCTTTTACCCGTGAGAAGCAGGATCCCTCCTATTTTTCCCATCTGAAGGCTTCCAGTGGATTGGATTTCAATGTAGTGGGGATCGATCTGCATCCCGATGAGCACACTTTGCGGCAGAATCTGGAACGCCGGGGCTTGGTCCGCGATATTGAGAAACTGCGCGATTGGCCGGCTTTCCACCAACAGCATCAAGGGGATATTCCTCAATGGGACGCCGATACACAGTGTGCTCCCGATTATACCTGTGCCGATAGTGTGTTGGATCAGGTACTGCGGGTGGTTTCCTGATGGTGGATGATCATTCCATTCTTGGGCGGTCCGGCGGTTAGCAGGCTCCCGTCGTCGCGTGCTACGCGGGTACCGTCCTACGGACCGCTGGCGCGCCGCTACGCCCGCTACCGCTTTTAGGCGGCCGATGGATGGCTACACGGAGGAATTGTGGTATGCATGCAAAAGCTTTGGAATGCGCCCGTCAGGCGTTTGTGATCGAGGCCGAGTCATTGCTGGCCGCCGGGAACTGGTTTGATGACGGTTCATTCAGCCGGGCGGTGGATGTTCTGGTTAAAGCGCCCCGTATTGCCGCCAGTGGGTGCGGGCATTCAGGTATCGCCTGCCAGCATTTTGCGCACCTGATGTGCTGTATCGAGCGTCCAGCGCGGTTCATCTCGCCGGCGGAAGCGGTTCATGGAGCTTTGGGCTTCCTGCAGTCTGAAGATGTGATGCTGCTGGCTTCACGCGGAGGCGAAACCGCTGAGCTGTTGCCTATCCTGGATATCTGCAAAAAGAAAGGCGTGACGGTGATCAGCGTTACCGGGAATCTCCAGTCGCCTCTCGCCAAAGGTGCCGATGTCGTGCTACCCATGCAGGTGGGCCGTGAAACCGATACATACAATGCCCAGGGAACCACCAGTTTTACGGTGTTGTCGGTGATTTTCGATGCTCTTCAAGCAGCCTTGATCGAGGAGACCGGCTTTCGGAATGAACAGTTCGCCCAAATCCATCCAGGTGGTGCGGTGGGTGCCAGGCTGAACGGACGCTCCTGATACGTAGGGACGGCGCTGACGTGTGTGATTCCTTCCGGGAAGAATCTCCACACGCAGGGACGGCGCTGGCGAGCAGAGGCTAGGTCTCGGTTCGCTAACTTGAAGGTCAATCGAAAGGCAGTTCCTCCGGATTGAGCACTCCATCCTCCCACAAGGTGGTTCTTAGTTTCTCCATGGATACCTGTTTGAAGGTAGTTCCTTTGGCAACCAATGCCGCGGCGGTTCCCGCTGCCTGACCCATCTGCATGCAAGGACCCATGATCCGCACCGGTCCCAGCACCTCCCGGTCGCAGCTGATGCACCGCCCAGCCACCACCAGATTGTCTATCTGCGGTGATAGCATGCTCCTGAAGGGAATCTGGATGACAGTGTGCCGGCGGATAGCGTTGGGATGCTTGGCATCACCCAGCATGGGATCGTAGCTGGGCTTCAGGGGGTCGGGAAGGTCGAAGTTGTAGGTAGTGGCTGCCACACAATCCGCATAGCGGGCACCTTCCAGGGCATTCTGTAGGGTGATGCGGTGCAGACCGGCAATCCTTCGGGTCTCACGGATCCCCATCCAATCGGAAACCCACCGGATGCGCGCGTTCCCGAATCCGGGGAAATACTCTTTCATGATACCAAAGAGCCTCAGGTTCTGTTGACGTCCATCCACAAGGGCCTGGCTGACCGATTGTTCGCTGGTGCCATCCACTCCTATCTGCCGGATGGTATTGATCAGGAACACATCTTTCTGGACCAGCTGCATGCAGACAAATATCTCATAGGGGAAATCCCAGACACCGGCGTGCTTCAATTCCTCAATGATCTCGATCAGTTTGGGCGATTGGTGTGCGTTCTGGTAGCGCACCAGAGTGTCCCCATCCACATTGTCCACCACCATCTCCAGGGATGAAGGGCAGGTCAGACCATCCTCGGCGCGGCCTTTCTCAAAAGAACAACCGCTATAGACCGCCAGATCTCCGTCGCCTGTGCAGTCGGCGAACAGGCGGGCTTTCAGTCCAACAAAACCGTCCTTGTTGTGGACCAGGATGGAGGCAATGGTTTTTCCTTCGATGGTGGCCTGTACCAGATCGGTGTGGAAATAGATTCTGACGCCGGCCTTGAGCAGCATCTGTTCCATCTTCAGCTTGATGGCAAAGGGATCGCACGATATGCCCGAGGCCATCCTGGGATACCAACCCACCGGATTGAAATCCATATCGATACTATTGGGTTCGATGGCATTGCCTTCCTGGATCAGACTATCGGTGAATTCGTCGAAAATCCCTCCGATCACCCGCACATGTTCTTTGGTCCGCTCGTTGAGTTTGCGGCCTCCCAGGAAATAATGGATGCCCCCTGAAGTCGATACCCCACCCAGACATCCCAGTTTTTCGATTAGTGCGACCCGCAGGCCTTTGCGGGCACTGCTCAACGCCGTGGCGAACCCAGCGGGACCTCCGCCACACACCACAAAATCAAAGGCATCGGTCCGTATCGCGCGTATCGTGGAATCCATGGTTTCCATATCCAGCTCCTGTTCTCTAGCTAGTCAACATTAAAAATAAAAGTAGTCAGCTTATAATTGTGTAAACACTTGTGTATGTGCCATCATAGGACTGGATTACTGGAAAGTCAATTGAATTATGAATTAGTTGCATATCGTCTCTGCATAAAGGTAGACTTAAATCAGTGAAAAGTAGACTGAAAAGCTTGACAGGTTGCGACAACCCATCCATCATGGACCTATGAGTAAGTCCCAGCAGATCAAGAAGCAGCTTATGGAAGTACTCTCCATATACGCGGTGGGTGATAAGATTCCAGCCCGCACTACGCTGTGTCGTCAATTGGGTACCAACCGGGTTGTCTTGGATCAGGCTATCCTGGCTATGGTTGGAGAGGGGTATCTAGCCTCGCGTAAAGGTAGCGGTACCTATATCGCCAGGAATCCACACTCTTTGCGCAACTGGGGCGTTATCGTCCCCGATGTATCCGACCCCATCTATGCCGGCCTGGTGCGGGGAGTGGAGAATGTAGCCCGTGAGCATGCCTACAATGTGATCCTGTGCAACTCAGACTTTGATATCCACCAACAGCAGGAGTATCTGGGCAGGCTTACCCAATCCAAGGTGGAAGGCCTGATCCTGGTACCGGTTCTGCATACCGATATAAAGGAGAATCTCAAGGTATTCCAACAATTGGAAGAGCTGCGCGTCCCCTATGTCTTCTGCAACCGGACCATCGATGGCATCCATGCCCCGGCGGTGGTTTCCAACGATTTCCACGGAGGCTACCTCGCTACCCGGCATCTGCTTGCCCAAGGGTATCGCCGCATCGCCTATGTAGCCCCGGTGGTGTACAAAGGAAGTATCGACCGATGCCTTGGGTATATCACCGCCTTGGAGGAAGCCGGGCATGTGGTTGATAGGAGCCTGATCGTCATGGATGAACCCAATGACACCCCAGGGGTGGCTGGCCGGTTGGCTACGATGATAAAAGATACCGAAGTGGATGCGTTCTTTTGTTTCAACGACCGGTTGGCGGCGAAAATCCTGGAAGTCGCGCACGTGGTGGGACGACCCATAGGCGTGGTGGGCTATAACGATTCCCCCCTATGTGAAAGCAATGTACCCAAGATCACTTCGGTGAAATACCGCAATGTGGAAATAGGCGAGGACGCGGCAGGGTTGCTGGTCAGGCTTCTCGCTGGGGAACAGCTGGGTGACTTCAGGATCTTCATGCATCAACCTGAATTGATCGTCCGGGAAAGCAGCGCCCAGAAGAATGTGTGATTTCTTCAGGGAAGAATCCCCACAATGTGTGCGATTTCTTCCGGGAAGAAACTCCACACGGGAAGAATTTCCACACACGGGTGTCTGCTGGGTTCGATGTGTCTGAAACGATGTTGTGGCTTGTATCATAAATAGGTAATAGAACCTATTGATACAGGATGAAAAAAACTGTACTCTCCTTGTAAAGAGGTGTTATGGATTATTCCCAACATGCAAAGAACAATAAATACTACGCTGGGAGTGAAGAAAAGATCGGCATCACCGTCGATACTGTTGATTTTATCATCAAGTTCCAAAAATTCTCGGAAACAGGACTCCTTAACAATACCATCTGTGAATATATCGGTTGCCATATCTTCAGTATGCTGGGTATGAATGTCCAAAACACCTATCTGGGGACATATTATGGGAGAAATGTGGTCATACTGGAAGATTTCATCAAGGACAGCCAACAGTTTGTACCTTTCAATGAAGTGGGTGATTCCTCGCTGGATCATGACCGTGAAACCTATCAGTACTCGTATACCGATATCATGAAAATGCTTGAGGAGAACACAAAATTGACTCAAGTTTCAGAAACCATTACCCAGTTCTGGCGTATGTATATCATTGATGCCTTACTAGGAAATTTTGATAGGCACGGTGCCAACTGGGGTTTTATCAAAGCCTCCAATCGATACACGCTTGCTCCCATCTTTGATAACGGGTCCTGTCTTTTTCCAAGAATACATACCGACGAGGCTTGCCTGGAGATTATGGGTGATGAAGCTGAAATCAATAAACGAATATTTTCGTTTCCAACATCTCAGATAAAACTCAACAATAAAAAGAGTTCCTATTTTGATGTTATATACAGTCTCCAATTCCCAGAATGCAATAGAGCATTGCGGGATATAGTAAACAATGTGGATCTAAAGCAAATGGATACCTTCATTGACACGATTATGGAGATTAGTGAAATCCAGAAAAAATTCTATAAAACCATGTTGCGTGAACGTTTTGAAAAGATTCTCTTAGCCTCTCTTGAAAAACTACAGAGGGGGCCTGTATGCGGATGAACAAGGAATTCACCACACCAATTCCCCCGGATTTGAACAGGATATACAGCCTGTCAGGCGAAATCTGTTTTGCGTATACAGAGAAAACCTTGTTTAAAGTTGCCAGGATTACCAATGAACTGTTTGAAGACGAATCGTATCAGTATATCTTTGAACCCTACTATGATGTTATTGATGGGTTGGAGCATGTCGATTGGGGAGGGATCCCTGGTATTGACCTAACAAGGAGACAAGAAAAGTATTACCGGGTTGGAGTGGTACCGATTTTCATAAGTGAACGTACACCCCCGGCAAATCGGGTGAATCTCCAAGAAGAGTTACGCTCTGCCAATATTGAGTATCTTAATAGTCTACAATGGCTGATCAACACCAATACCGTATATTCAGGTGATAAGCTGCTTGTGAAAAAAGACGGTTTCAATGGCTTTGCTGGTATTTCAAAGCGAAGTGCCCAATGGCATGCTCTCTCGATTCTACAATTATTGGGAATGAGACTGCCGATTGATATCGATGGCAGGCATTTCAGCGATGGTGACCGTAGCGCCCTTATTAAAGCCTTTCTTGTTGAGTATGAGTTTCTTTCGGCCAAGCGAAGGGAGAATCAGAGCCGGGGACAACTTGAAGCGAGGGAGAGCGGTATCTATACCGGGAGGAAACCCATTGTAGTATCTATTCCCTTGTTAGCGGAAGTGGAGGATAGACTAGCATCAGGACAGATGACACTCCAGGAAGCACTACAGATAACAAAGCTATCAAAGGCAACGTTGTACAGGAAATTCAAGAAGCTAGAATCGTATCAAAAGTGATGAACATAATCTAATGAGACATCGGTGTGTGGAAAAAAGGTACCAGGTACAATCTCCACACAGGGGGAACAGCTATGGCAACAGTGGAGTATCGCAGGCAGGTAGGTATCGCGGGGGAGTATGACGTGGTGGTCTGCGGGGGCGGACCAGCCGGTATCATGGCGGCCATCGCCGCTGCCAGGAACGGGGCCAGGACCGCGATTGTGGAGCGGTATGCCTTTTTCGGGGGCACCGCTTCAGGTGGCCTAGTGAATCCGATCAGTGAGTTCAACAAACATGGCAAACGGGTGATTGGAGGGCTTCCCTGGGAATTTGTCACCCGATTGCATGCCAAAGGCGGCGCGATCATCGATTTTCCCAACGGAAATGTACCGTTCGATCCCGAGTTGTATAAACTGGTTGCCCAGGAGATGTTGCTGGAAGCCGGGGTGAAGATCTATCTCCACAGCATGATCACCGATTGTATCAAGGATGATGATAATCGCATCCAGCAGGTGCTGGTGGCCACCAAGCATGGATTGATAGCCATAGGATCAGCTTATTTCATTGATTGTACCGGCGATGCCGATCTGGCGGCCTATGCGGGCGTTAGGATGCTCGACGGTGGGGGGAGTGGCAGCCTGCAGCCAGCCTCGTTGTGTTTTATCCTCTCAGGGGTGGATATTCCAAGCCTGGGAACCATACTCCCCCGTCTGGAGAATACCCGTTACTTTAACCAGCGGGTGCATACCGCGCTGGAGGAACTGAAAGAGCAGGGCTACCAGGTCCCCAATTACGGAGGTCCCTGGTTCTGCTCCATTCTGGATCCTGATGCGATAAGTGTGAACCTCACCCGTTGTGCGGTCAACCCTTTGGATAGGGAAAGCCTGGTCGAAGCCGAATGCACGCTGCGCTCCGATATGTTCCGTTTTATCCAACTGTGCAAAGAACATGTAAGTGGGTTTGAGCACTGCCGCCTCCTCGCTTCCGGTATCCAGGCGGGCATCCGGGAAAGCCGGAGAATCGCTGGAGTCCATGTGGTCACGGGTGAGGAATTTCTTAAAAACAAGCATTTCCACGATACTATCGCACTAGGAGCCCATCCCTTGGATATACATCGGGCGGCCGACACCCAACAGGAAGTCCACTTCCTGCAGGACTGCGTATGCATACCGTACCGTTCATTGATCACCCAGACCCATCCGAATCTGCTGGTCGCCGGCCGGTGCCTTTCGGCCGACCGGTATGCTTCGGCCTCCATACGGGTGCAGGCACCGGTCATGGCCACTGGTGAAGCTGCCGGTACAGCGGCTGCGCTGTGTGTAGCCAAAGCGGTGGATGTCCAACAGGCCGACATAACCGACTTGATTGCCCATCTCGAAGCTAATGGAGCAGTGGTAAGAACTTAGTATTCCAGCAAAACTACATATGTCCTAGTTCCGAATTATGGTTTTTTCAGTTGACAACCCCAAGGGCCGTGTTATGATTATTACGTGATATTTCACGTGAAAGTTGCTTCTACCCCGGTAGAAGTGAAAATACAAAAGGAGAAAGTCATGAAAAAATCACTGGTTCTCGTGCTTCTGCTGTGTCTTGCCATGGTGGTGTTCGCCGGTGGTGCGGCAGAACAGACCACGGTAAAAGCGGAGACAGTCTCAGCAGCACCCAAACTGGCTGCCCAGCAGATCTATAAGGAAGGTCTACTCAAAGCCGCCCAAGGGCAATCCTCTTTTATCACCACCACCGCCCACCGCTTGGATTCCACAGTCAATGAACCCATGGTATCCCTGATGTGGAATGGCGACCTCAAACCCCTCCTGGCGGAAAGCTATGAGATGCAGGAAAATGGAAAAGTATGGATCATGCATATCCGTAAGAATGCCAAATGGCATGACGGAGTGGATGTGACCGCTGCCGATGTGATCTTCAGCTACAGCGCCTACGCCAATCCCCGGGTAGCTTCCCGCTGGACAGGAAAAGCCCAGAGTATCCTTGGGTTTGCCGATATCGCCTCAGGCAAGACCGACACCCTCGCCGGAGTGACAGCTATCGATGACAAGACTGTCAGGATCGAGTTGTCTGTGGCGATGCCCCTGTGGATGAAACTTGAGCAGACCTTCCTGGTGATCTTCCCGAACCACCTTCTGGGGAAAGTGCCTGCCGACAAACTGGTCGCCCAGGACTACTGGAAAAACCGTGTCGGAACCGGACCCTTCAAATGGGCCGAATACAAACCCGACCAGTACATCCGTCTGGTGAGGAATGAGAACTATTACCTTGGTGCGCCTATCTTTCAGGAACTGGTATACGTGATTTTCGGTGATGTTCCCAGCCAGCTCAACGCGCTGGCCAGCGGACAGATCCATACGACTTCGTACGAAAGCAACACCATCACTCCGCAGGAAGCTGCCACATATGAAGCCATGCCCAACATCTCTGTGGTGACCATGTCCAAAGGAGCTCCCGCCTTCCTGACCCTGAACCTGAACCGCAAGGACTGGGCAGACAAGCGTGTCCGCCAGGCTCTCAACTATGCCATCGATGTGCCCACGATTGTGAATGCCATCTATCCCGGCGCCATTGCCGCCCCCACGCTGTTCCCGCAAAGCTGGACCTGGGCCGATGATCTGAACGATTATGCGTACAATCCCGAAAAAGCCAAAGCGCTGCTCAAGGAAGCCGGTTGGACCACCCGCGATGTCGACTTCGTCTACTACCATACCGACGATCTTACCAAGAACCTCCTGGTAGCCATCCAGCAGTATCTGAAAGCGGTGGGAGTCAACCTCGTGCTGCGTCAGGTCGATCCCGCCTACCTCACCTCGTTCTATACCACAAATGAATTCGATATGGCGTTTGGCGGAAATGGCATGGGACTCGACCCGGTCACCGCTGAGAACCTGATCACCACCGGCGAGTTGCTGGCGATGCACTATAGCAATCCCACCCTCGATGCGTTGATGAAGCAGGGCAAAGCGCTTGCCAGCCAGGCTGAACGCGCCCCCATCTACAAACAGGCTACCAAGATCCTCAATGAGGAAACCCCCAAAGTGTGTCTGTGGTACGATATCCGCAATCTGGGTTTCAATGACAAGGTAGTCGGACCCAAGCAGCATTGGGCTGAACAGGGCACCATCTATTTCAACCAGCCAATCTACAACGAGATCGAGAAATGGTACATTGTTGAGTGAGATTGAGTGACATTGAGTGACAAATGGTTTTCCGAGGTCCAGACGGAACTGTCCGTCTGGACCATCCTTGGAGATGTGTGATGTTTAGATATACTGTAAGACGCATGCTGATTGCGATACCGATGCTTCTGGTCATCACGATAATGATATTCGCCCTTGCGAACCTCCTGCCTGGAGACGCGGTTTCCGCCATGATGTCCGGAGAAGGCGATATCAATGCCGCGTCAATGGATCAGATGCGGGAGAATCTAGGTCTGAACGATACCCTGGTAGTGCAATATGTGCGGTGGCTGTTCCAACTGCTGCGTGGCGATCTGGGAACCTCGCATCTGGCGTTCACCCCGGTGGCCGAGATGATCGCGGTCCGCCTTGGCCCTACCTTCCTGCTTATGGGAACTTCCCTGCTCATCTCCATCCTTATCGGGGTGCTTCTGGGGATTTTCTCGGCGATGAGACAGTACAGCGTGTTCGACTATATCCTCACCATATTCGCCTTCCTGGGAAGAAGCGTCCCGGTTTTTTTCGTAGGCATGTTCCTGATCTATTTTCTCGCTTTGGTCAATCCTATTTTTCCCACCAACGGTATGGTGACTATCGGGGCCTCGGGCGGCTTCAGGGATGTGCTGTGGCACATGTTCCTGCCAGCCTTGAGCCTAAGCATCCTGCGTATCGCCGAGTTCTGCCGGTATTCACGGGCAAGTATGCTGGAGGTTCTCCACAGCGACTATATCTGGACTGCCCGCAGCAAAGGCATCCGGGAAAGCCGGGTTATCGTACGGCATGCCCTACGCAACGCACTCATCCCGATCATCACCCTGATCGGTCTGAATATTCCCGTATTGTTCAGCGGAGCCATGATCATCGAACAGGTGTTCCAGTGGCCCGGGTTGGGTTCAGCCTTCAACAACGCCATTACACAGCGGGATTATCCTCTTCTGATGGGGTTGTGCTTTATCTCCAGTGTGATCGTCCTCGCCAGCAACCTGATTACAGATCTGATGTATGCGGTTGTTGATCCCCGCATCCGGTATAAATAGGAAACGATGATGAAGAAAACTGAAAAACTGCAGGATATGGAACTGGTGATGGGCGAAAGCTTTTGGAGAAAAGCCCTGATCCGCTTCTCACACCATAAACTGGCCTGTGTCGGGCTGGTGATCCTCTTGCTGATCGTGGGGGGCTCGATTTTCTATCCCATGTTCAATCAAAAAATCGCCTTTGACCTGAATTTTCTGGAAATCGGCCAGAAACCTAGCGCCAAGCACCTGCTGGGAACCGATGATCTTGGCCGGGATGTGCTCATGCGTATTCTACTGGGTGGCCGGGTCTCGTTGTCCGTGGGGTTCATATCGGTGCTATTCTCCACCTGCATCGGTATCATCCTAGGAGGCCTGGCAGGGTATTTCGGAGGAAAAACCGATATGCTTGTCATGCGGTTCACCGATACCGTCATGTGTTTCCCTTTTCTGATTATCGCCATGTTGTTGGTGGTCATCCTTGGACAGAGTCTGTGGAATTCCATGATCGCCATCGCCTTGCTCAACTGGACCAGTACCGCCCGCATCACCCGGGGCGAGTTCCTCTATCTGCGTGAACGGCAGTTCATCGAGGCCGACCGCAGCCTGGGAATCAGCGACCGTAAAATCCTGTTCAACCATATTCTACCCAACGCGCTCAGTCCCATCATCGTCAACGCCACCTTCAACATCGCCAATGCGATCATGACCGAGGCCAGCCTTTCCTTCCTGGGACTGGGAGTGGCGCTGCCAACCCCGAGTTGGGGGAATATCCTACAGGATTCCTCATCCCTGTATAAACTCAAAGCCATGCCATGGATTTGGATTCCGGCGGGTTCGATGATCGCGCTCACTGTGTTGAGTATCAATTTCATCGGTGATGGCTTGAGGGACGCGCTGGATCCCAAAATGAACCTGTAAGTGGAGTATGAAATGGCAGATAAAGAACTTTTATTGAGTGTGCGGAATCTGAAGGTCGCCTTTCATACCCGTGAAGCCACGATTTATGCTGTCAATGGCATCAGCTATGATCTGGCGAAAGGCGAGACCATCGGGATAGTCGGCGAGAGCGGCAGTGGCAAGACCGTGGGGTGCATGAGCATGCTCAAGCTTATCTCCATGCCTCCGGGGAAGATCGAGGATGGACAGGTATTGTTCGAAGGTCGCGATCTGGTCCCCCTGAAGGGTGAGAAGCTGCGACAGGTGCGTGGCAAGGAGATCGGGGTGATCTTTCAGGATCCGATGACAGCCTTCAATCAGGTCATGACTATCGGAGACCAGATGGTCGAAGGTTACATGGCCCATTTCAAAGCCTCCAAGAGCGTCGCGCTTGAAAAAGCCGTCAAACTGTTCGAACTGGTAGGGATTCCGTCGCCCGAACGGCGTTTACATGATTATCCCTCGCAGTTTTCAGGGGGGATGCGCCAACGGGCGATGATCGCCATGGCCTTGATGTGTGATCCGAAACTGCTGATCGCCGACGAACCCACCACCGCTTTGGATGTGACTATCCAGGCGCAGATTGTGGATCTGGTGAAAAGCATCCGCGATAAGATCGGCACCTCCATCATCTGGATCTCACACGATCTGGGCGTGGTGGCCGGTCTGGCTGACCGGGTATTGGTCATGTACGCTGGCTATATCATCGAATCGGCCATAGCGGATGATCTGTACGAGCATCCCCGGCATCCCTACACCCAGGGGTTGCTGGGTAGTCTGCCCTCTATCGAAGAAGATTCCAAGGAACGGCTGGTATCGATCAACGGTATGCCGCCCTATATGAATAGACTGAACATAGGCTGTCCCTTCGCGCCACGGTGCGAGTATGCCATTCCCCAATGTCTTAATGAGAATCCGGTGCTAAAGCCAGCTGGTGATCACGGTCATATGGCCGCCTGCCATCGGGTGGAGGAGGGTGTCTATGGGTTCTGATGCCAAAGAACTGTTGCGGGTGGAAGACCTGCATGTCCATTTCCCCGTTACCCAGGGGATTCTCTTCCAGCGTAAGATCAATGAGATCAAAGCCGTGGATGGAGTCTCCTTTACCATCAACGAGGGTGATACCATGGGGTTGGTGGGTGAGAGTGGCTGTGGCAAGACGACCACCGGCCGCGCTATATTGAAGCTCATTCCCAGCACCAGTGGCCGGATTGTCTACGATGGGGTGGATATCACCGGATTCACCAAGAAAGAGATGATCCCCATGCGCCTGAAGATGCAGATGATTTTCCAGGATCCCTACGCTTCGCTCAATCCAAGGCAATCGGTCATGGATATCATCAGTGACCCGCTTGTCGAGCACCATCTGATCGACCGGTCGCAGAAAAAGGACAAGGTAGGTGAACTCATGCAACTGGTGGGCCTGAATCCCCGGTTCATGAACCGGTTTCCCCACGAATTCAGCGGTGGACAGCGCCAGCGTATCGGTATCGCCCGCTCACTGGCCATGAATTCCCGTTTCATTGTGTGTGATGAGCCGATCGCGGCTTTGGATGTGTCGATCCAAGCCCAGGTGATCAATCTGTTGCAGGATCTGCAGGACAAGATGGGCCTGACCTATCTGTTCATCGCCCATGATCTGAGTGTGGTGCGGCATATCAGCGACCGGGTGGTGGTCATGTACCTGGGAAATCTGGTCGAAGTGGGTCCCAAACGGGAGATTTTCAATTCGCCCCTGCATCCATACACCAAGGTGTTGATGAGCGCGGTACCCAAGGCTGACCCGAAAACCGAGCGGTTGCACAAACGGTTGATGCTGACGGGAGAAATTCCTTCGCCGCTGAACAAACCCAAAGGATGTCCGTTCTCGACCCGTTGTCCGATTGCCCAGGAAGTGTGCCACCAGGAGGTTCCTGTGTTGAGGGAAATGGGCAACGGCCATCAGGTAGCGTGCCATCTGGTGGAAGGTAGATAGCCTATGATGCGCGCGATTTTGTGGACAGGCATGAGCCTGCAATACCAGGGGTATCGGCCCGTTGAGGATCTTGGACAACAAACCAGTGCGGCGCATGATACACTGGAATCACTTTTCAAGGAGATGGCACACAATGATCAAGCTTGATTGCACCAAAGATATGCATACCCATCCATTTGAGAAAACCCGGACCAAGGAGGGGATGGAAAGCTTTGTCCAGGTGGCTATCGAACGCAGACTCAAGACCCTGGCCTTCACCGACCATGCCCCCATGGAGGGGTCGCTCAACGCTTGCCATACGCTCTCTCTGGATGAGATGGAGACCTATTATGTGGTGGCCAAGGCCCTGCAGGAGAAATACCGTGCCAAAATCCGGATCCTGGTGGGTATCGAAGCCGATTACCATCCCGGGAATCTCAGGATGATCGAAAACCTGAAGAAAACGTACTCGTTCGATATTGTTCTGGGATCGATCCATATGCATGTGCCTCCCTACGCCACCGAAGTCGGACATCTGGATGATACCCAGTTGGTCCAGTATGCCTTTGACCGGACCAGCGAGATGGTCGAAAGCGGTCTGGTGGACGGGGTGGCCCATCTTGATTACTTCCGCCGTGCCCTGCACCTGCGGCATTCCCAGTACGATCCCCTGCCATGGAGAGCCGCCTATGAACAAATCTATGCCAAGATGGCGGACCATGCGGTCTTTCTGGAGGTGAACACCAGCGGTCTGGCCAAAGATTTCCATAGTGTCTTGCCAACCCAGGAAGCTCTGCGCTGGAGTGAACCGTATGGATTGACCTATACTATGGCTTCCGATGCGCACTATCCTGGGGATATCGCGTATATGTTTGAGGAAATCCATGACAAGGGGGCACTTTGATGAGTAGAACCGTGATACTTACCGAAGAAGACATCTGCCACATAACCCACCAGAAGAATTCGTTGACCAGAATGGTGTACGAGGAACTGATCCGCCGGTTTATCAATGGCGAACTGGTGCCGGGTGAGTTCATCAACCGCCGTCTGATAGCCGTGGAGCTGGGGGTCAGCGTGGCTCCGGTACTGGAAGCGCTGGTCCAGCTGGAGCTGGAGGGTTTTCTGGAAAGCGTGCCCCGTAAGGGAACCATCGTCAGCCCGGTAAAGGAAAAAGATGCCTTGGCCCAGCTGTTGATCAGAGAATCGTTTGAATGTACGGCGGTGCGCATCTATTGTGGCAAGCTGGTGCGTGATAATTACAAGGAGTTCAAGGAGTATGCCACCTGGATGGACGAAGTGGACAACCAGGGGGGGGGCATGTCACTGGCCTTTAAAAGGGCCGAGATAAACCTGCATGCATCGTTGGTCAACCTGTGCGGCATGCCGATTTTCACCCGTGAGTTCATCCGTTCCATCCGGGTGGGTGTGTTTTCAAATATCAACCGGGTGAACCGGGTGGTGACCAAACGCCAGAGCCATTCCGACCTGGTTGACAGACTGACCACCGATGACAAGGATGCCGCGGTGGCTGCCGTACGGAGCCACCTGTGGAGTGGGAAACCGCTTTTAAGTGAAGTCTATCAGAAATCTATCGAAGGATTGATGAAATAGAACCGAGTTACTATTGGAGGATCAAATGGATCGTTTAAAGGGAATTTTCGCGGCGCTTGTCACCCCTTATGACAAGGATGGACGAGTGAACTACAAAGTACTTCAGCAGTACGTTGATTACCAGGCTTCGAAAGGCCTGGAGGGCTTCTATGTATGCGGAAGCACCGCGGAATCGTTCTTGTTGTCACATGACGAGCGCAAGAAGATTCTGGAAGCTGTGGTGGAAGCCAATGGAAAACGGGCGGCGGTGGTTGCCCATTGCGGCAGTATCGGCACGGATCTCACCATCGATCTGGCCAAACATGCGGTGAAGACTGGAGTGGATGCCATCAGTGCGGTGACTCCGTTCTATTTCAACTTCAAACCAGCCGATATAGTCACCTATTATTGCGACATGGCCAATGAGACGGGAGCCCCGGTGATCGTATACAACATTCCCAAGATGAGCGGTGTGACCGTTACGGTGGAGATGATGAAAGAGATGCGCAGGAATCCGGGCATTGTGGGCCTTAAGTTCACCAGCCAGGATATGTATGCGCTGGAGCAGATAAAAACCTCCGATCCCGATCTGATTGTGTACAATGGGTGCGATGAGATGTGTCTGGCTGGACTTTCCATGGGAGCCGATGGGGCTATCGGAAGCACCTACAATGTCATGGGCAAGCTGTTCATGCAGATCCGCGATCTGGCGCGCAACAGTGAGCTGCCCCAGGCCTTGGCTCTTCAGCAGAAGGCCAATGTGGTGCTCAAATCCCTGCTTGGCACCGGCAAACTGTTTGGCTGTCTCAAATACATCATCACTCTGCGGGGTTATGATTTTGGTGGATGCCGGCGTCCCTTCCCTGTGATGAATGACGAGGATCGCGCGGTTGCCAGCCAGATGAATGCTTTCCTGCTTGAAAATGGCATTGATTTCTAGGTGATGGATAGCATTGGCGTTATACCCAGGATGCGTCAGCATTCCTGGGGAAGCACCTATTCCATACCCTGTCTACGGGGAGTGGATATTCCCGGCGATCCGGTAGGTGAATTATGGATGGGCGCCCATGGGGGCGCTCCCTCCATCGTCGGCGCCTATGGATATGCATGACGGTCCAGCGTGTGGATGGGAGGTTTCTGTATGGTGGGAACGGTTTCTTCGGTTTTGGATGCGGTAGCACGCACTATATATAGGGAGCATATCGAAGAGGTGGAGCGAAGGTATGTGGCAGCCTTGCAGTACCGTCCGGTAGACCGGTTGCCGATTATCATGTCCTATCCGCCGGATGCTGGGGCGTTATATCCCCAGATTGAGTGTATCGAACATCCCGACAAGATGCTGTACAACCAGTTGGTCAGCGCCTTCGATACCAGTATCCTGCATACGCACCAAGTGGGTGACGATCTTTCAGTCACGGTCCGGGCGAATTTCGGTACTGTGGTGATCGCATCCATGCTGGGAGCCCAGGTGGAATACCGGGGCAATGATCCGGGATGGGTCCGGCCGCTTGGCTCGCTGGATCTGTGCAAGAAGGTTCTGGAGGTTGATCCCCAGCAACGGCTGACGCAGGGACTGGCTCCACGGGTGGTGGCGACCTATGGGCGCTATCGGGCATTGCTGGAACCCTACCGGGATTTCCAAGAGCTTACCAATATGGTGCTTCCCGATACCCAGGGACCCTTCGATACCGCCGAGCAGTTGATGGGTAGTGAGATATATATCCAGATGTATGAGGATCCGGCCTTTGTGGGCGAATTGCTGGCCTATGTGGCCCAGGTACAGGCTCTGTTCCTGCAGAAGCTGAAACCTTTGATAAAGGAACGGGTCGCGGGTTTCTCGCATCAGCATGCAGTGATGATCAAAGGCAATGTGCTTATCCGCAACGATTCCACCACGCTGATGTCCCCCACCATGTACGAACAACAGGTAGCCCGGCATGACCGTTTTGTGCTAGCGGCGCAAGGGGGTGGGGGCATCCATTCCTGTGGAAGCATCCAGCGGTTGATTCCCTTTTATCTGCAGGTTCCTGGTCTGGAATGTATCGATATCGGACAGTCCGAGCTCAACGATGTCGATGCCATCTACGCCCAAGTGAGCCAGCACAATATCCCTATCCTGCGGGTAGCAGCCTCCAGGGAGGAGCTTGCGGATGGTTCAATCATGAAGCGTTTCCCCACCGGCGTGGTGTTGATTCATCGGGCGGATTCGTTCCAGCAGGCCTGTGCCGCCATGGCGGGCTACAAAGCCGCGATGGAGCGTATATGAACTCGAAAGAACGTATCCGGGCGGTATTGGACAGAAAGCTCCCCGACCGGGTGCCTTGCCATATGAATGCCACCCAATGGGTGGTGGAGAAACTGAAGAAACGCCTGGAGGTGACCAGCGACGCGCAACTGATGGAGGCTTTGCATCTTGATACCTACGATATGCGGGGTATCGACATCCATCAGGGCACCATGCCACACTACATCGGGGGATCCCATCCTGGACTGACTAGTGGATGGAAAGGCAATATCCTGGATATCTGGGGTGTACAGGAGAAGGTTGTGCAGACTTCGGCCGGCTACTCCTATTGTCTGGGTCCAGCTCCCCTGGAAGGGAAGGACGATGCGGCGATACGCGCCTACCAATGGCCACAGGCCGCTTGGTTTGATTATTCAAACCTGGCCGGGAACCTGCGTGCCTGGAATGGGTATGGTATCATCGCCAGCGGATGTTCTGTATGGCAACACCCCTCGTTTGTGAGGGGCATGGAATCCATCCTGATCGATATGGCCGAGGATTCACCGGACGTTTCCTACATCTACGACCGGTTCAACGAGTTCTACTTTGATTTCTACAGTCGCATCTTCGCCGAGGCCGGTTCCATGATCGATATCTTCGCCCTGGCCGATGATCTGGGTACGCAGGACAGTCTGATTATGAGTCCTACCATGATCAAACGCTTTATTGTACCGGGTATCCGCCGTATGGCTGATTTGGCACATGGATACGGTATCCGGCTTCTGCTGCATTCGGATGGGAACATCCGGCCTATCATCCCCTTGTTGATTGACTGTGGAGTTGATATTCTGGATCCATTGCAGCCGGAAGCGGTGGGAATGGACCCGGTGGAGATAAAACGGGAGTTCGGCAAGGATCTGGTGTTGCGCGGAGGGATCAGTGTCCAACAGGTGTTGGCCAGTGGTTCGGTATCCCTGGTACGCGATACGGTGAAACGGACTATCGATATTCTGGGCGTGGATGGGGGATATATCCTGTCAGCTGGGCATCCTGTGCTCCAGGATGATGTGCCGGTGGAGAATATCATTGCCATGTACGAGACTGCCTTTGAATATGGGCGGTATTGATTGATAACAGAAACCAGGAGGGTTGGGAGTCATGATTACCAAAGAACAATATACGCATTTGGCGGCCACCTTTACCAATCAGTTCAAAGCGGCTGGAATCGCGCTGACTGAAGGGGAACTGGCCCATATCGAGGTGGCTGATTTTGGATTGGGCAGGATAGGGGAATTCGGTCTGGAGCTGGTGGTCTATGTGAACACCCAACGATGCTGTGCCAAGGAAATGTTTCTGACTCCCGGCCAGATTTGTCCTGAGCACCGGCATCCCGCCATTCAGGGCGCTCCTGGTAAGGAGGAGACCTTCAGATGCCGCAAGGGCGAGGTGTATCTGTATGTTTCAGGCGAGCCTACCCGGAATCCAAAGGGACATGTTCCATCTGACAAGCAGGGCTGTTTTACCGTCTGGCACGAGATAGTTCTGTATCCCGGCCAGCAATATACACTTACTCCTGACACCTTGCACTGGTTCCAGGGGGGTCCCGAGGGAGCGATTGTTTCCGAGTTCTCCACCACCAGCCGGGATGAATACGATATCTTCACCGATCCCCAGATTGTCCGCGCTCCAAAGATAGGTTGATAAAACAGGCGGCTGGTCTTCACATACCTGGCATATTAGGTTTATAGTCACAAAAATCCTTTTCTGCCAGGAGCCATCCATGTACGTGAAATTGCATGCTGTTGATCGGGAAGCGATTCTGGATTATATCTCCAGGGAACCCGAGCCCAATGTCTTCATCGCCGGAGATCTGGAGAACTATGGTGTCGATAGTGAGACCGTGGAATTTTTCGCGGATTCCCAGGATTCCGGATGGGATTGTCTGGTCATGCGCTACCGCAGGATGTTCATCGTCTATAGCCACAAGGAACGCTATGATGTCCAGGCGACAGCCGATTTCATCGCCCGTTTCGATGCGATCGAATGCATCAGTGGCAAAGGCTCCGTGGTGGAGCAGCTTGCGCCTTGTTTTCCCCAGTTTGAGGCCACGGCGACATACCTGTGCAGTTGTGGAGAACCCTTGCTGCATGAACCAGTCTTGCCTCAGGGATATGTACTAAGGCGTTTGATACCGGATGATGCCGTCAGTATCATAGGGTTGTATCTTCAGATACAGGAATTCGCGCATACCTACCAGGGCAAGGGACCGGAAAAGATTGATTTGATGCGCTCTGATCTGATGGGGGAGAAGACTGGCTATGGGATTTTCAAGGACAACTCGCTGGTAAGCGTGGCTCTTACTACTGCTGAAACCTCACAGAGCGCCATGATCGTGGGGGTGGCAACACACATCGACCATCGGAAGCAGCATCTGGCCACCATCGTCATGAACCGCCTGCTAAAGGAGCAGTTTTCCAAAGGGAAACAGTTCCTTTGCCTTTTCTACAACAACCCGGAAGCCGGACGGATATACCACAAGTGTGGTTTTAGGGAGATTGGCTCGTATGTCATGCTAAGACCTCCCCTGGCATCCGGTCCGGCTGAATGAAAAAGACGGTCAGGTAACTCTACAGCAGATATTCCAGCACTTCCTTCCAGCTAGGGAAACATCCGGTACCAAACTGGATAAGTTCGCCTTGGAATCCTCCGGCTCCATTGACCAGTTTGTCATCTATCAGGTAATCGCCCCGGTTGAGATCCTTGTGGTTGGAGAGGATCAGCCTCCGGTCGGCATCCTCACCCAGGTATTCCTGGACCCACAGAAGCTTATCGCTCCAGGCGGAAGGATTATCCCAAGGCGCGGTGGAAAGGATGTAGGTGTCGTATTTCCTTGCAAGCCTGTGGAAGGCTTCCACTGCGCCTTCCATGGGAACCATGTGGGAAAAGATGCCCGCGATATCACCCCGCCGGCCTTTATACCGGTCCAGTGTGGCTTGGTCATAGAAGCTGAAGCCCGATTCAAAATCCACCAGCACCCGGTCCATATCGATATAGAGGATTTTCTTTTTATTGACGGATTCTTCCATGGGCTTAGGGGCTCCTTGTATGGGTGTGGAGTCATCGTACCATGGATGGGGTTTGGATGTCATGCTGTTTCTGGTGTTCTCCATCCAAGCTGCCCAGCATTGGAGCGTTTAATCCCCCATAAAAATACACAACAATTTCCTTGAAAACCACCTCCTAGGCCACTAGCCGTTGCTTTTCAATTTTTAGTGTCTGACACTTTTTAGTTTAAAGGATGCCGATGCACTTCAGGTAGAAAACTGCCTGGGCGATATGTTTGGTCCGTGTTTTTAGCAGGATGTTCTGCCGGTGATTATTGACGGTATGGGGGCTGATGAACAGCCGCTCGGAGATAGTCTTGCTGTCCAAGCCCTGCGCGATCAGTGACAACACCTCCCTTTCCCGTTTGGTCACCAACTCCCGCGTCATGCCGATTTCCTCATTGAATAGACAGATGGTGTTGTTTTGGGTGTTGATGATAAACCGACGGGGTGGTTCGTTCTTGGGATGTTCGTCCAGAACATCTGAGATCACCAGCATGAGCCAGGAATTGAAGTCCCGATCATATTCCAGGATGGCCATCTGGTGCAGAAAGCGTATGTAGGTGCCGGATTTGCTCCGTACCCGGTAGTCGTAGACCAGCTTGAAGTCCTTTTTACAGGCTCCCTTGTCCCGTAGAAAATCATACATGCGTATCTCTGCATCATACATGAAGGGCAGATCATCAGGGTGTATCATGGCATGGTAGCGGTCGACATCAAGGTCCCGTTCATAGTCCGCTGTGGCATAACCTAGTAAATCGAGGTGCTTATCCACCTTTATGATAAAGGTTCCACGGTTGACATCGTACACAGAGATGGAACGGTTCTCAATGCGGGCTAATTCTTCAAGATGTGGCAGATAGCGGTCCAGCTGTCGGTAATCAGTTTCGTCAATAACGCAGTGCAATTCAGCTTTAATCCGTGCGTAGCGGTGTGACAACAATCCGATATCCCACTCCATAAAATGATGATTTCTCCCTATTGAGAACAGTGTACCATGGACGTATGCTTTCCTCTATGGGAAAACATCTGCATACGCTATACACCCGATTTCCTCCATCTTCTCCCTGTTCCTGCCAAATCTGCACTTATTTCTGTAGTCGTCCTGGTTGGTGGTTGGTTCAGGAAGCACGGTTGGCCATTGAGCATGGCTTAGCAAATCGGATGATGCTGGAATTTTCCCCAGATATTTCCTATGCGGTATTATCACCAGCTTTCAAAGGGAACGAAGGATATTTCTCCCTACAGGCATATGCGGGCAATAATTGCACATTCCTGATCAAAGGGAAGTGTGAGATTTTCAAACAGGATTTTCAACCCATTGAATGCCGCTTCTGCCATCATGGGCGCATGGGAGAAGGTCCTGAATGTCATACCGCGATAGCCCACGATTGGAATAGCAGTAAGGGTAAACGGTTGGTTAGGCAGTGGCTCGAAATGCAAAACCTACATCTTCCGTTCTCCATCCAACTTCCCTAGCGTTGGAGAAAGCGCTGGAATCTCCTTAATTTTTAGTATATAAATACACAACAATTTCCTTGGAAACCACCTCCTAGACCCTTAGCCGCCGTTTTTCAATTTTTAGTGTCTGACACTTTTTATTACACTTTTTATTGATTCTTTTTAATTGGATTGGCTATCAGGTGTGTGATACATTAAGTCACGGTGGGATAAATCGATGAAGTCAGTGTTTCGGAGCTACAGAATTATCGCGTTTTCAATCTGCATTCTTCTGTATGTATTATCTGTTTGGATTTTCCATGGGCTTGAGACTATCTATATCGACAACCTACCAAAGACAAGCGATATACAAATTGAAGCCTTCCACATGTCTTTTCAGGTATTTATCTTACTAAGCGGTGTATTGGTTGGTCTTGCATTCATATCAAAAAACACCTTTGTCTCGGCTCTTATAGTAGAATGTGTTGCATGCCTAGGTATCCTTGCTTTTTTCACTGTTCCAGGAAGCCTTTCCATAAAACTCTGCATCTCTTTCGCGGTTGTGATTGCTTGTGGTATCGCTCCTCGTTTACCTTTGAACCTCGTATGTGTTTGCCTTAGTGTGCTAGCTATGGCAGTTTTCCAAAATGACTTATTCATTATCAATGGGAGCTTGATTACACCAGATAAAAGGATACTGGACTATCATGACCGTGCCCTACTTGTAGTTTTTAATCTCGGTGTGGGAATTATTGCAGTCTGCATCCGGTATTTCATTGATGGTATGCTGTATGATCAGGAAATCAAAGAGCATGGGCAACAAGTTATGAAACAACTAACTCTATTCAATCAAAAACTACAGGCACATGCGCGGGAAGCAAGTGAGGAATCAGCTTTAAAGGAACGGGACAGGATTACTCGTGAGATGCATGATTCTAATGGCTATGCTTTCACCAATATCATGGCGCTCATGAATGCTGCCATAAGCAGTGGTCGACAGGACTGGACGATTATTGAGGATATTCTACAGACAACTTGGAAACAAGCCCACGATGGTCTTTTGGAGTCAAGGATGACACTGAGGACCCTTCGGAATAATATAGCGGTGCCATCAATGGATTTGTTTCGGAGCATCCATGAGATCTGTTCGATTTTCCAGGAATGCACAGGGATTTCCATACATGTGAATTACGGAAATATTGAAAATAACTACGGTTCTGCCATCAATAAGGCTTTTGCCAGGATTATTCAGGAAGCACTAACAAATGCTGTGCGGCATGGTCGGGCCACAGAAGTATCGATACAATTCTGGATGTCCAATAATGTATTGAGCTTATATGTTGAGGATAATGGATCTGGAAGCACCAAGATTGTTAAAGGTCTTGGATTGTCAGGGATGGAGGAACGAGTCGCTCCGTATGGAGGAAGTGTCCTTATCACTGCCCCCGTTGGTGGGGGATTCAAATTGACAATTTTGTTACCGTTAAACAAGGAAGGAACAGCCTGTGGAATTGAGGATAAAAGTATTGTTGGTGGATGACCAACTACTGTTTGCCCAAAGTCTTAAAACACTTATAGGTAATTATGCAAAGGATATGGAAATTGTCGGTATCGCAGCTGATGGAACCGAAGCTGTCGATATGGCAAGGGAACTAGTTCCTGATGTGATTCTTATGGATGTGTATATGAAAAAGATGAACGGCGTGCGGGCAACCCGGTGTATTCTTAATGAGATGCCAAAAATCAAAATCATTATGTTGTCCACCTATGATGAGGATGATAGTGTCCGTGAGGCTATTTTGGGAGGAGCCTCAGGATATCTTCTGAAAGACATCTCTCCTACAGAGCTTATTATCTCAATCCGTGCTCTTCAAACCGGAATTATGCAAATCTCACCTTCGGTTGCACGCGGTCTTGTGCATAAACAATATGTTGAGGATAGTAAAAGTAGTTTTTCTGAAAAAATGGAAAAGATGCAATGGTATCAGACTCTTAGCAAACGTGAACGGGAGATTTTCGCTTTGATTGCCACCGGATATGAGAACAGTATGATTGCTGAATCCCTAAGCATCTCCGAACAGACAGTACGTAATCAAGTATCTATAATCTATGCAAAACTTGGGGTGAAGGATCGTTTCGAGATTATCCGTCTTGCCAATCAGCAGTGACAGGGTGTCATCGGTATATTTGTACTGATGAATTGAAAAATCATGACATTTGTAAGTATTTATTTTTCATCGAACTACTATGTTGATGCATAGAAGATTCACTATCTGAATCTGATTCATTCCATTTGTTTTTCCAAATAAGGAGGAATTACATGAAAAAAAGTAGACTCTTTCTGGCGATAGTACTAGTACTTGCCAGTTCGATGCTTCTTTTCGCCAATGGCGGAAAGGAAACTGGAAATGTGGAACAGAATGGCCCAACGATTCTCCGCTTCTATTTTCCTGTTGGGGTAGCTGGGCCTCTGGCGAACAGTATGAACGAGATGTGTGCAGATTTTACAAAGGTGCATCCGCAGATTATTGTCGAGCCGATTTATTCTGGTGGCTATGTGGAAACAATGCAACGCGCTCTCACATCCAGTAAAGCGGGAAATCCCCCGGATATCGCACTGCTAACCAGTGCAGATGTCTGGACTGCTGTGGATGAAGGTATTATTCTTCCCTTACAGTCTCTCATTGATTCTGAAGGTGGTAATGTTTTCCTGGATAATTATTTTCCTGGATTCCTTGAGGACTGTATGGTAGCTGGAAAGTATTATGCCATCCCTTTCCAAAAATCCACACCGATCTTTTATTATAATAAAGATATGCTCAGAGAAGCTGGATTGGATCCTGAGAAAGCTCCTACCAATTGGGATGAATTGAAAACCATGGCTTCAAAACTGGTGGAAAAAGAAAATGGACAGACTACCCGCTGGGGTATAGAGATTCCCATTGATCAATGGATTTTCTCGATTTTCATCCTACAGAATGGTGGGAAAATAAACAATGCTGAAGGGACAGAGACTTTCTTCAATACCCCTGAAGCTATCGAAGCGACAGAATATCTTCTTTCGCTTGTGAAAGAAGGTCTCATGCCTGCCAAGCGTCTATTCGGGGATTCCTCAGCTGATTTTGTTGCGGGAAAAACCGCAATGATGTATAACTCAACAGGGAGCTTGACTTTTGTAAAGAACAGCGCATCATTCGATTGGGGTGTCGCGTATCTTCCTGAGAGAGCGAAACGTCTGGTGGCTACTGGTGGTGGACAGTTTGTCATCATGAATGGGATTCCTGAATCACGGCAAGAAGCTGCTTGGGAGTTTGTGAAATGGATGACCGAACCTGAACAAGCTGCTCGTTGGAGCCGTATAAGTGGCTATGTGGCCGTAAATAAGAAGTCTTTCGACGTCCCGGAAATGGCCGAATACGTTAAAAATTTCCCATTCGCCTTGGTTGCAAGAGATCAGCTGCAATATGCTGTTGGCGAACCGCCCAAGACACATAGTGCCCGGCAAGTAGCCAAACTGATGAGTGATACAGCCGAAGGTATTCTTGCTGGTAAAATTATCCCTAAGGATGCAATGGAGACTCTCCAGACCAATGCTATGAAGATTCTTGCCGCTTATAAATAATCGCTTCGATCCTGGGGTGGCAGATACTGCCACCCCGATCTGTATGCCAAGAGGTGTGGATGTGCCTATAAATAACCGCAAGATACGCTCCTACTCATTAGGATACCTTTTAATCCTTCCCAGTTTTCTTTTTCTCATGGTTTTTACGTATTACCCCATAGTCCGTTCGATGTGGTTGAGTCTTTTCAACCGCGCTGGAGTAGGACTATCAAAATTTATCGGTGTGGGAAACTACACTAAAATGCTGACCAGCGAATTGTTTCTCCAAGTGGTGAGGAATAATCTGTTCTATGCGGTTTTCAGCACAATACCCGCTATCGCTCTAGGACTTCTATTTGCGGTTCTCTTGAATACGGGAATCAAAGGGCGGGGATTCTTCCGCTTCTCGATGTTCTATCCAACCATAATTCCCATATCAGCAGCATCGATGGTATGGGTATTTCTATTCTCGCAGTCATTTGGTCTGGTGAACAGGTTTCTGGGTATGCTTCATCTTCCCTCCAATATCGATTGGGTCAATTCAGCACCGTATGCGATGGTTTCGATTATCATCGTCTATGTCTGGAAGTATGCTGGCTATTACATGTTGCTGTTCCTTTCAGGACTCCAATCCATTGACGATAGTCTCTATGAAGCGGCTATCATCGAGGGGGCTTCCCCTTGGCAAAAATTCATAAGAATCACTTTTCCCTTGCTTTCACCAACAACTTTCTTTGTTGTTCTGCTGGCAATCATCAATTCATTCCAAGCGGTTGACCAGATCTACGTGATGACCACTGGTGGGCCATATAATTCCACTAATGTACTTTTGTATTACATCTACCAGCACGGTTTTGTGTACTGGGATGTGGGAATCGCCAGCAGCGCTTCCACAGTATTATTTGTGATTCTGTTGGTGATCACTTTTATCTATTACTATGGTCTCCAACATTTTGTCAATTATGAAAGGTAATTATCTATGAGAATCCATACAGAAAAATGGACTAAAATTCTGATCTATCTATTTTTAATCCTTGCTGCAGCATTGATCCTCCTTCCGCTGATGTGGTTATCGACAACAGCCTTCAAGACAAAAGCAGAGTTGTTCGCGAATCCATATCACCTTCTTCCTGAAAAATTGGATTTTTCTAATTTCCGGGATGCCTGGTCTTATTCACCCTTTGATAGATATTATATCAACACCATTGTAATCACCCTAGTGCTTCTTGTTATTCAACTCATTACAGTGACATTGGGCGCATATGCATTTGCGAGACTCGTTTTTCCCGGGCGCGATATTCTATTCATCATGTTCCTCACACAATTGATGATTACACCACAGAGCACCATCTTTCCCAACTATCTAATGGTGAGCCAGCTTGGATTTCTTGATACGAAAATAGGTGTGATGCTTCCATATTTTGCTTCAGCGATGGGGACGTTCCTCTTGCGTCAAGCTTTCAAAGCAATTCCAGATTCACTTGAGGATGCTGGAAAGCTTGATGGCTGCAACACTCTTCAGTTGATCGGACACGTATTCATTCCTGAGATTCAGTCATCGCTCCTTGCTTTCAGTGTGATAAGTGTGACATACCACTGGAACGAATTTCTATGGCCTTTGTTAATTACGGAAACTACCAAATCCCGGACATTGACCGTAGGCTTGACGGTCTTCGCACAACAAGCAGAAGGGGGAGCCGAATGGGGGCTGCTTATGGCGGCCACTTTGATTGTTGCGCTGCCTTTATTGATAGCTTTCACTTTCTTCCAGAATCTTTTTGTGAATGCATTCACAAGTTCTGGCTTGAAAGGCTGATGGAGCAATACATAATGATTGAAAATCCATATGGACAATCCACGGGGTGGTTGAAAGGGACCTTGCATGTTCATACTAGCAATAGTCCCTGTGGACATTACCCAGTCAAAGATGTTGTGGATATATATGCTGATAGTATCCTCAACTATGATTTCATAGCTATAACCGATCACAGGGTGCTTACTGATATCTCAGAATTCACCAATGACAAACGGATTGTGGTTTTTTCAGGAGTAGAATACAAAAATGAATATTTCCAAACTCTCGGGATAAATGTAAACCACTATGAAGACAATGAGTTCGATTTTGATAACCATAATCAATTGTTCGGGGCGGTATCGGCACAAGGCGGGTTCAATATCATATGCCATCCACATATCTATACCGATGATTATTGGCCTACAGACAGATTGTTGGCCTTGGAAGGTTATCAGGGAATAGAAATTTTCAATAACAATATGAAAATGAATAATTCCGGTAGAGCTGTGGCCACAGATGTCTGGGACGAGGTTTTATCTTCCGGTCGAGTCGTCTGGGGATTCGCAGGGGATGATATGCATCACTTTTCCCGTCTGGGTGGGGCTTTCCTGATGGTTCAGACATCCATGAAAACTAAAACAGGTATTGAGGAAGCGGTTTTAAATGGCCGATTCTACTGTTCAACAGGTGTGTATTTCACTGATTTACGGGTTGAAGCACAAACAATCAGTGTACGCATCGATCCTATAAGTGGCCGCAGTGGGATTGTCCGGTTCATTGGCAATGACGGGAAACTCCTGTTTGAAGAATCCAATCAAGAAATGGTATCGTACCATGTCGACTGCCAAATCTCATACGTTCGGGTGGAAGTTATTCGCGCAGATGGTGCCATGGGTTGGTCACAACCATTTTTCATCCATAGGTAAAGGAGGTTTCTGTATGCTTTCTTCTTCCAGTACACTTCGCGTAGCCTTTATAACAGATATTCATCTTGGAGGACTTATCGAATGCCGTCCAGGTGAGGAAGCCATGGGATTGCTTGCATCATTTGTATCAACAATTAACAATTGTTTACACCCCGATATTGTGATAGAGATGGGAGATCGTGTGAATAACTTTGATAGCTCAGCCGATCTTAAAAACTTGAAAACAGTAGTAACCCTTCTTGGGGGACTGCATGTTCCCCGTTTCTCAATTTTTGGTAACCATGACGTGCATTATCTGGGAAAGAATGAAACTATGCGGATATTGGGGATACCATCGCCATATTATTCAAAGATTGTGAATGGCTTCAAACTAATATTCATGGATACCACCGATCCGGTTGTGGATGAATGTGGAGGGATGGTTTCAAAAAAACAGCTTAATTGGTTGGATAATGAAGTCACTTGTGATGATCTTCCGAAAATTGTAATCGGTCATCATCCGATTGCGATTCAGAACCAAAATGGCAATCCATTTTTTGTACACCTGCCCGGACAGCAGTATGTATCGAATTGGAATGAAGTCCAGACGATCCTTAGAAAAGGAAAAAAAGTAATAGCGTATTTCAATGGACATGTACATTGGTTTTATAGTCAGAAAATCAATGGGATATCCTTCTTTTCCATGTCTTCTTTACTCGAATCCTGGCCAGAGAAATCCCATGCTCCTGGAAATTTCGGATTTGCTATTGTGAAGTCGGATGGCCACTTGGATATTTCATATCACAGCCTTGCCCCCGCACGTGTTCTGGGTAGAGTAGAACAGAATTAATACTGTAAGCCTTTAGTTTGACATCGCCATACCTTTTATAACAACGATGGAAATACACAACAATTTCCTTGGAAACCACCTCCTAGGCCCCTAGCTGCCGGTTTTCAATTTTTAGTGTCTGACACTTTTTAATGAGCAGAGACTCTCTTGGGACACGAAGGGAAAAGGACTAGGCACTGATATATTTCTAATGTATCTTTAGGGGAAAGGCCATCTATGCGTGGATAGGATAGACGATGCGAGGGGTTGGATATGAAGCATGGTAAATTGGTGCGGATTGTTGTACCGGTACTGATTGTGATGGCCATCGGTGCGATCTGGATAATCAAGAATCCACAGCGGGAAGAGCTCGCCAATCCTGTATCGGCCAACCAGACAGCGGTTGCGGTTCCTCATGACGATTTTCTCCTGCATGCCACGTTAATCGATCTTGAAGTTCTTAAAACCCATCACCTGCCGATTATGATCGATTTCGGAGCAGACTGGTGTGTGCCTTGTAGGGAATTGGCTCCAGTGCTGGTGAAGATGAATGCCGAGATGCAGGGCAAAGCGATCATCAAATATGTCGATACCCAGAAATATGCCGATATCGCTAGCGGTTTCCCTGTCCAGGTCATTCCCATCCAGGTACTTGTCTCCTCCGATGGTAAGCCTTACGTCCCCTCAAGGGATTTGGGAATCGCTTTCACCATGTATGCCTATAGCGATACCGGAGAGCATGCTTTCACGGTGCATCAAGGTGGCCTGACCGAGGAGCAGATGCGTATATTGCTGGTTGATATGGGAGCGATGCTATGACTGCATTGCTTGAATCGCTGTCACGTATGATGGCGGACAATGCCTGGCTGGCTCCGCTTCTAGCATTTGTCGCCGGAGTGCTCACCTCGTTCACTCCCTGTTCTCTTTCCAGTATTCCGCTGGTTATCGGCTATGTGGGGGGGACCGCTCAGAAAGATACCAAGCGGGCTTTCCGTTTGTCGCTAGTGTTCGCGTTGGGAGCAGCGGTAACCTTCACCACTCTGGGAGTGCTTGCCTCGGTCGCCGGACGGATGATTGGCAATGCCTCGTCCTGGTGGTATCTGGCCCTAGGTATTCTCATGGTCCTGATGGCTCTGCAGACCTGGGGGATTTTCGAGATCATTCCCTCCAGCTATCTCGTGGGAAAAAACACACACCGGGGTCTATGGGGTGCCTTCCTGGCTGGAATCCTGGGAGGAATATTCTCCTCTCCCTGTTCCACGCCGGTGCTTATCGCCCTGTTGGCAATTGTAGCGGGCAAAGGGAGTATCGCCTGGGGAATCCTACTGTTGCTGATATACTCAATTGGACATGGTATTCTTGCGGTGGTGGCGGGCACTTCGGTGGGTTTTGTGCGCCGGCTATCAGAAAGCCAGCGTTACGGTCGGTTCAGTGTGGCTCTCAACATCATCCTGGGTGCCGCGATATTGGCAATCGGACTGTATATGTTCTATCTCGGGTTCTAGGACCAGATGTCACACCCGCAACCCTCCATCCAAAACCCTTGATTCTCTCCCCCAAGTTCCCCAGCGTTGGAGCGTTTAAATCCCCATAAAAATACACAACAATTTCCTTGAAAACCACCTCCTAGACCCCTAACCGCCGGTTTTTAATTTTTAGTGTCTGACACTCATGTAACACTTATTTATCGGCTACCGTGCTCCGATACCGGTAATGGTATATGAATGTCATTATAATGTGACATAATTAAGTTGCGGGTTTTCCAATAATATTCCATTATTGAAGTGGGTATGGAGAAATTGTCGATTGTGTGTCAACTACCATCGTGTCAAGGGAGGGATTGCGACCATGAAAAAAGTTATCATCTTGATGTGCATCTGTCTTTTGTTAGCCGTTGGTTCTGTTTCGGCTGATCAAGTGGAGTCTTTGTATACGCTGGTGGTACCGCAGCAGTATACCACCTTGACCGTGAATGGATGCTTGGGGAGTGTCGCCTTAAGCGGGCAGACGGAAAACGCTGCTGAGATCATCATGTTTTTTTCTCCCTTCCGTTTTAACCTGAATCTCGGAGCCGGTGCCACGTATGAGTATTTCAAACAAGACCAGGATACCACGCTGGACATTGATGCCAATGGTACCTTCTCACTGGGAACCGCAATCAATGGCGGTGTCGCCAATGTATCCGGGGGGTATACGAACTACGCCCTGAAGCTTGAGGATTTACCCGCATACTACTCGTTCGGTTTCAAACAGTTCTTTCTACGAGCGGAATACTCCACCGCATTCGACTTTGATCTGGTTTTTTCCCCGTATGCTTCGATCGGCGTGGGACGGACCTATGCCATCGCCACGCTGCGCTGGATAGAATTGATGATGAAACATCTCGGAGTGGTTCCCACCGAAGCCAATGTGCGTCAGGTCGCTGATCTGATGTATTCGCAAACGGAACATTTTTCCCAACTCACTGACAACGACATTCAATTGTACACCGATTACTACACAAAATTGGCTGCAGCGTTCGGCGTTCCCGACAAGGTCCTGGAAATCATCTATATGAATCAATCCCAGGTCTATGCTTTCGAGGCCGCCCGTTATAACGGCTTACGCTATGGCTGGGAAGGCGGGATCGAACTCAATCCGGAGTTCACCTATTATACCTCGCCTGAATTCAGCATGGGCATGTCGATCAATGGGGAGTACAACGGATCCACCATGGATAGGATGCTCTATTACAAGCTGTCAGGGGACCTCGAGTTGGAATATGATACCTCCCTTACCCCGGCCATATCGTTTCTTATCCAGCTGAATGGCCATGTGCGGTATCTGCCAGAGGACTACCATTGGTGGGTTGAAGGTGATCTGGAGGTAGGTTATAACACCCGGACGTCAACTTTCACCTTCAATTTGAATGGCGAGGGCAATTACCTGATGACTCCTAATTTTACCCTTTATGCCGGTGTATCACTGTACAATAGATTTGGGGGTATCGGTTTGTATGCCGGTGGAAACTACCGTATCTGGTAGGCTTCCACCACAAAGTGTAGGTTGGTGTCTGACACCAACCTACCAACCTGCCAATCTACCACCCACATAAGCCATTGTTTAAAGGAGACTCGCCTTGGACATCGACGGGATGATCTTGAGACAATCGCCATGGTTGCTGGAATCGGACGATCCCTCATTGCTATATCAGGTGCGCCGCGATCTGATGGGTGACCGATTGGATTGTTGTGGGTCGCTGCAGCGCGAGGCGGTCGGGAAAGGGTGGGTGGGGCTCTTGCTGGAACAACAAAAACCTGATGGTGGCTGGGGCAGAAGTGTCTATAATCCAAAATGGACCTGCACACACTATGTACTGTATGAACTGGTACAGCTGGGTTGCTTGGATACTCTTGAGGCCGCACGGAGGGGAGTGCGGTTGCTCTTTGAACAACCGGTAGGGCAGAGCGGGGGTATAAACTATGCCAAGACCATACCTGATAGCGACGTATGCGTTAATGGCATGATTTTATGTATCGCCAGTTATTTTGGCATGGAAAAGCAGATGCTGGTTCCGTTGGTTGATTATCTGCTGAAGGTCCAGATGGCAGATGGTGGATGGAATTGCGAGTGTGCGCATGGAGCGGTTCACAGTTCATTCCATAGCACTATCGGTGTATTGGAAGGTCTGTTGGCGTATCGCCAACGTTATGGCGTGGATAACCACTATGAATTGCTTGATCAGGTGATAAGCCGGGGAATAGAATGCATACTGATGCACCGCCTGTTCCGCTCTGACCATAGTGGTGAGGTGATCGATGGAGGATTCCTGAAGTTCCCCTTCCCTGTCAGATGGAAATACGATATCCTGCGCTGTCTGGACACGTTCCAGGCCTATGGGGTTCCCTATGATCCCCGTATGGATGAGGCGCTGGACATCATCTGGGACGCCCGGATGGGAAACGGTAGGTGGCGGGCGGCTTCCCAGGTGGGGAAAACCTATTTCATCCTGGAGAAGAACGGTTGTGCAAGCCGTTGGAATACATTGCGTGCTTTGCGTGTATTGAAGGTCTATCGGACACAATTGTAGGACACAATTGTAAACGGAATTGCTTGGCTTTGGGGGAACATAATATGAGAACTTTGATTGTCTATGCTTCAAAAAGGGGTTATGTCCAGGAATGTGCGCAAAAGCTGGCTGAACTGATTGGCGATGGTTCCGGGATTACCAAAATCGGAAACGAGGCCAATAAGAAGAACCTAGCCGATTATCAAGCGGTGATCATGGGTGCCAGCGTGCACATGGGAAGAGTACCGGGAGCATTGCACCGGTTTGGTGTAAAACATCAAGCGCAATTGATGGAAAAAGCGTTTGGATTGTTTCTTTGCGGTCTGGATAGCTCCTCACAGGATACAATCCTCAACAGCACGTTTTCTCCGGCCTTGAATAGCCATGCGATGGGTCGGCAGTGGTTCGGTGGGCGTTTGATTCTGGAACAATACAACCCCATCATCCGAAAAATGCTGGGGAAGATCATGGGAAACGGCCAGGATGTCTATGCGGAAAGGCCTGAGGCGATCGCCGCCCTAGCCCAGTTGTTCAGTGGTCCTGCCACAATCGGTTGAACACAGTACAGTCCATCCCGCCACCGGTGGTTCTCTGGCTTCCCCGGTCTAAAGACGTTGGGTCAAAGACGCCACCCAAGCTCCATCCAAGCGGATCAGCCGGTTTTTCTTCAGATTCTCCTTGATGATCCAGCGGATGTGTTTGCCAGGCAGGGTGAATAGTCTTTCAAAACAGGCTTTCCCCTCGGTAGGATAAGCCACGATGGCTACGCTCCAACCATATCCCAGGCCTTTGCGTAGAGCCTCCTGGGCACTGTCAAGTGGGTTGCCATGGGCTAAACCCATGGTGATTTCCTCCATTATCTCCAGGACCGCCGGGCCGATATCCGCATTCACCAACAGCTTGGGTTCACACAATCCTGCCACGACTGCCCGTTGTTCATAGGGATTGCCCTTGCGCATCGGTCCAAGCAATCCAAGTGAAGCCACCGAGGTGACACCGATCCTGAATTCCCGTTGAATTATACCTATGATTTACTTAAATCTTGAATATATTATGAAATAAACGATATCTGTGGTTGCTTTTCTTCCCGCTTATTGGTATAATTATACCAAGGATGGAGGCACCA